>Ga0265293_10000906_pt1 | contig 68319 bp, 57 predicted proteins | sample Munlanlewell138R_FD_192505 | JGI IMG/M metagenome (GOLD analysis project Ga0265293, IMG submission 192505) | Leachate microbial communities from a municipal landfill in Southern Ontario, Canada - Leachate well 138R | ecosystem: Engineered > Solid waste > Landfill > Unclassified | place: Canada... | reverse complement strand
AGAATAGTACAGGGATGACATTATATTGATTTTTGTTTATATAATTATAGGATTCAATTTCTTATAGAATGTTTTTAGGAGTCTTTATATGCTAATGAATTTTTATATTAAAAATGTTAGAATAAAAAAAGGAGATTTACATGAAAATACTACATACATCTGACTGGCATATTGGTAAAATGCTTTTTAACGAAAGAAGATATAATGAGTTTGAAAAGTTTTTTGATTGGCTTTTACAAACCATAAAAGAACAGGAAATTGATCTTCTACTTGTTTGTGGAGATATATTTGATACTGGTACTCCAGGAAATTATGCTCAAGAATTGTATTTTGATTTTCTTGCAAAAGTGTCTAGAACTTGTTGCAAAAATGTTATAATTACTGGCGGCAATCATGATTCCCCTTCTTTTTTGGAAGCTTCAAGAAAAATTCTTTTACCTTTGAATATTCATGTGATTGGTTCAATTAGCGATGATATACAAAAAGAAATTATTGAGATTAGAGATTCTAATAATAATATAGAAGTTATTGTTTGTGCAGTTCCTTATCTTAGAGATAGGGATATTAGAAATGTTGGGAATAATGAAAGTATTGAAGATAAGAATTTACGACTTATTGAGGGTATAAAACAGCATTATAGTATTTTAACTGAAAAAATAAATCAAATTAGAAATAATAATAAAGATTATTATATTCCAGTAGTTTTTACAGGTCATCTTTTTACTGCTGGTGGAAAAACTATTGACGGAGATGGTGTAAGAGAACTTTATGTTGGGACTATAACTCATGTTGATTCTAATGTTTTTCCTGAAAGTATTGATTATACTGCTTTGGGTCATCTTCATGTTTGTCAAAAAGTTGGTAAAAGACAAAATATTAGATATTCAGGTTCTCCTTTACCAATGGGATTTGGAGAAATTTCTGAGAGTAAAAAAGTTATAATTATTGAAATGCAAAATAATGAAACTATTATTAATGAATTTGATATACCATGGTTTCAAAAGCTTGAAAAAATAGTTGGTGATATTAATTTTATAACGGAAAAACTTGAATTTATTGTAAAGGAACAAAATGATTCTTGGGTTGAAATTGAATATAATGGTGATGATATAATTGAAGGCTTAAATTTTATTGTAAATGAAATCGTTAAAGATTCAAATGTAAAAGTGTTAAGGATAAACAACAAAAAAGTCCTAAATATGGTTTTTAATACAAATGAAACTGAAATTAAACTAGAAGAATTGACTCCTGATGAAGTATTTGATAATTGTCTTGAAGTTAATAATATTAGTGAAGAACAAAAAAAAACCTTTAGATTACTTTTTAATGATGTTTATAAAAAAGTTTTAGACTCGGAATGATTTGATAGTTCAATTGGAGGAATTTTGAAAATCCTTAGGCTTAGATTTTGTAATGTTAATTCTATTTCAGGTGAATGGATAATAGATTTTTCTCACAGAGATTATTTATCTGATGGTATATTTGCAATTTGTGGTCCTACTGGAGCTGGAAAATCTACAATTCTTGATGCTATTTGTATTGCTTTATATGGTCAAACTCCAAGAACTGGTAAAATAACCGAAGGTTCAAATGAAGTTATGACTAGAAATACTGGGTATTTTTTTTCTGAATTACTTTTTGAAACAGATGAAGGTAAGTTTTTGAGTCATTTTTCTCAAAATAAAGCTAAAAAAAATCTTAATGGTAATTTGCAGTCTCCAAAACACGAACTTTCGGATTATAAAACTGGAATTATTATAGCAAATAAATTAAAGGAAGTTAGTTTAGAGATTGTAAAAAAAACTGGTATGGATTTTGAAAGATTTACTCGTTCTATGTTGCTTGCACAAAATAGTTTTGCAGATTTTCTTAAATCTTCTGGTGATGAAAAAGCTCCAATGCTTGAACAGATAACTGGTACAAAGATATATAGTGATATTTCAAAAAAAGTTCATGAAATAAATAAAATTAAAAAATCTGAATTAGAAATTATAAAGTCTGAGTTAAGTAATATTATACTTTTTTCTCAACAGGAAATTGATGATTTTAATAATGTTTTGAAAGTTAAAAAAAATGAAGAAGAATTACTTTTAAAAAAGAAGAATATATTAGAAGATAAATTATCTTTTATGAAAAAAATTGCAGAAAATGAAAATAATCGGGAAAATATATTAAATGATATTCAAAATAATAAAAAAAAGATAATAGATTTTGAACCTGAAATTCTTAAATTAAATAAAATTATAAAATCAATGAATTTTTCTGATGAAATAAATTTATATAAAAATAATATTGAATTTAAAAAAAATGAAATGGAAAGATTGGTTTTATTAGAAAATGAAATTAAAAATATTGAATCACAAATAAAAACGAAAGAATTTTTAAGAGTTAAATTGGAAGAGGAATTTAAAAAAGTAAAAGAGGAAAAATTAATTGTTTATGAAAATATTAATAAGATAATTCCAATTGATATTAAATTAAACGATCTGAACAAAACTATTTTTAATAAAGAAAAAGTAATTAATGAAGAAAAACAAATTGTTAAAAATGTGAAATTGGATTTTGATAAAAATCAGCATTTCATAAATGATTTGATTTTTAAAATTAAAGAAATGGGAAAAAAGTTGAATTCTCTTGAAATTGTTGAAATATCAGAAGAAAAATATACTAATTTGAAAATTTTACACTCAAATAATCTTAATAATTATAAAGAAGTTAATATATTAGAGGAAAATTCTGAAAAATTAAAAAAAGATATTTTAGATTATGAAAGTGAATTAAAAATTAATGAAAAAAATTTGATTGAAAATTCAATAAATATGAAAGAAATTGAAAAAGAAATTACTAAATTAAACGATGATATTATTAATATTTTAAAAGAAAAAGATGAAGATTTTATAATTGATTTTATTGAAGAAAATAAAAATTATATTAGAAACATTGATAATGTAAGTGAAATATACAAAGAATTAAATATTAAGAAAGAAAAAATTTCTAAAAATATTCAACAAACACAACTGAATTCTAAGGAAATTGAAAATAAAAATAATGAATTAAAATTATTAGAAAAAAATTATAATATTTTAAAGGAAACTGTTTCTTTACTTGAAAAAAAATTTATTCTATCAAATAATATAAAAAATCTTAAAGAATTGCGAAACAATCTTGTTAATGGTGTTCCTTGTCCTTTATGCGGTTCAAAAAAACATCCGTTTTCTGAAAAAGAAAATATAAAAGTATTTGATAAAGAAAAAAATGCTCTTGAGGAAAATAGAATTTCTATGCAGAATAAATTGTCTGAAATAAATAATTTGAAAAATAAAATTACAGAACTTGATAATATTAACAATTACCTTAATAAAGATAATGAATTTATACAACATGAAATAATTACAATTCAAAGAAAATTAAATAAAATTAATATTCTTCCCAAAAATATTATTGATGAAAATATTATTGTATTTCTAAAAGATTTAAAAGAGCAAAAACAGATTATATTAAAAGAATTTAATGAAAAACTTTTAAATTTAAAAATTAATAAAAAAAAGTTATATGATTTAGAAGAAAATAAAAAAGTTTTTAATGAAGAATATAATGTATTGGACAAAAAAAAATCTGTCGAAAAAAAAGGTTTAAATAACTCAAAAGATCTTTTAGCTGAAAACTTAAAAAAAATAACCGATAACAAAGAAAATATAACTTTAAATAACCAAAAAATAACTAAAAGTGGAGTTTTATTAACTAATGAAATTTTAGAGTTAAACATTTATGAAAATATAATGTCTGAATTTTTTAATAAATATGATGATTTTAAAAATACAAAAATCGAAAAAGATAAAGCTGAAAATGAAAAAAAATTAAAAGAATTAGAATTAGTTTCAATAGGAAAATTATTTAAAAATAAAAGTGATAATTTGGATTTTATTGAAAAGGAAGTTCTTGATTATAAAATTGATTTTGAAAATCTAAAAATACAAAGATTAAATATATTTGGTGAAAAGAATACTGATGAAGAAAAGAATAGAATAGAAAATAAGTTTAATGAAAAAGATATAGAGATAAAAGATTTTAATAATGTATTAAATGAAATTTTAAATGAAATTAAAATTAAAAAAAATAAATATGAAGAAGTAAAAATTAAAATTGAAAAATATAATAATGAATTTGATAAAATAGATAAAATTATCAATAAAATTTGTATTGATAATAATTTTAAAAATTTAGATGAATTATTTGAATGTTATTTTCAAAAAAATGAAATAAGTAAATTAAATGAAAAAAAAGAGCTTTTATATAGTGAAAGCAAAATTTTAAATTCAAAATTAAATGATATTGATGTTAATTTGAATAAATTTAAAATTACTTCAGAAGAATTGAATAAATCAGAGGAATTAAAAAATATTGATATAACGAATTTACCTGAAGAAATTTTAAATATTAATAATATAATTAATGAGATAAATCAGAAAACTGGAGCAATAAATGAAAAATTAAAATCTGATTTAGAAAAGAAAAAAAAACATTGTGATAAATCAAATCAGTTGGAAAAACATATAAAAGTTTATAGTGAATTTTATGATTTTAATGAACTTATTGGTTCAGCTGATGGTAAAAAGTTTAGAAATTTTGCCCAAGGTTTAACTTTTGAAATAGTAGTCAGATATGCAAATAATCAGCTTAAAAAACTTTCTGACAGATATCTTTTAATTAGAGATAAAGAAAAACCATTAGAATTAAATATAATTGATAATTATCAAGCTGGGATTATTAGAAGTACAAAAAATCTATCGGGTGGAGAGAGTTTTATTGTAAGTCTTGCACTTGCATTAGGTCTTTCTGAGATTAATTCAGGTAAGGTAAGTGTTGAATCACTTTTTCTTGATGAAGGATTTGGTACTCTAGACGATGAAACTATGCATACAGCACTTAATACACTGGCTGCAATAAAACATTCTGGTAAAATAATTGGTTTAATATCGCATGTTCAAGCTTTAAAAGACAGAATTCCACTTCAGATTAATGTAATTCCTTCTAAAAATGGGAATAGTGTAATTACTGGTTCTGGGATTAAAGGTCCAAAATAAACATTATCCTTTTTCTTGTTTATGTTATGTTGTTGTATTAATATAATAATTAGATAAAAGTAATTGAGCCAGGGTTTTTCAATAGGAGCGGATTATGAAGAATGAATTTGTGCCAAAACTTATCAGTTCGTTAAAAGAAGGTTATACTTCAAAACATTTTTTTAAAGATTTATCTGCTGGTTTTATTGTAGGTATAGTTGCACTTCCTTTGGCAATTGCATTTGCAATAGCTTCTGGTGTTAAACCTGAACAAGGATTATATACTGCTATAATAGCTGGATTTCTTATTTCAATATTTAGCGGTTCAAGGTTTCAAATAGGTGGTCCAACAGGTGCATTTATTGTTGTTATTTTTAAAGTTGTGTCTGATTTTGGCTATGAAGGACTGGCTACAGCGACTGTAATTGCTGGTATTTTACTTTTAATTATGGGTTTTTCTGGAATGGGTAGTATTATTAAATTTATACCATATCCGGTTACTGTTGGTTTTACTTCTGGTATTGCATTGATAATTTTTTCTAGTCAGTTGAAAGATTTTTTAGGAATTGTAAAAGGTACTTTCCCAGCAGAATTTCATCAAAAAATAAAGTTTTTAATTGAAAATTTTAATAATATAGATTTGTATTCAACTTTATTAGGAATATTATCACTTTTTCTTATTGTATATTTTCCTAAAATAACTAAAAAAATACCTTCAACAATATTTACACTTGTATTTGTTACATTGTTGGTTAAAATTTTTAAAATACCTGTTGAAACAATTGGTTCAAGATTTGGTGAAGTTAGTTCGGCTTTTCCGGCATTTGTTTTACCTGATATGTCATTTGATAAAATAAAGCTTGTTTTTCCAGCTGCAATAACGATTGCACTTCTTGGTGGAATTGAATCTTTACTTTCAGCAGTAGTAGCAGATGGTATGACTGGTAGAAAACATCGTTCTAATATGGAGCTTGTTGCACAAGGAATAGCTAATATTATTTGTCCTATGTTTATGGGTATTCCTGCAACTGGAGCAATTGCAAGAACAGCTACTAATATTAAAAATGGTGCTTTTTCTCCAATTTCAGGTATTGTACATGCTTTTACATTGTTATTGATTCTTCTTTTCTTTGGAAAAATGGCTGCTTTGATACCTATGTGTCTTTTATCAGCAATTCTTATAGTGGTTGCATATCATATGAGTGAGTGGAGGTTGTTTTTAAAAATATTGAAATCGCCTAAGAGTGACGTTTTTGTATTGCTTACAACTTTTCTTCTTACAGTTTTGATTGATCTTACTGTTGCTATTCAGGCAGGTGTTTTTATGGCTGGACTTTTGTTTATGAAGAGAATGTCTGAAGTATCAAATGCTGATTTTATTGGTAAAGATATAGATGATATGGAAGATATAGCAAAAGATGCTTTTTCTATAGTTAATAGGCAGATTCCTGAAAATGTACTTGTTTTTGAGATAAATGGTCCTTTCTTTTTTGGAGCTGCTGAAAAATTTAAAACAGCTTTGTATCAAATGTCAGAATTTCCTGAGTATTTAATTGTTAGAATGAGACATGTTCCTGCAATTGATGCTACAGGTCTTAAAGCTTTGGAAGATTTTATTGAAAATTGTGAAAAAAAAGGTATTATTATTCTATTATCTGGTGTGAATGCACAACCAATGATTGCATTTAAAAAATCAAAACTTATATTAAAAATAGGCGAAGATAAGATATTTAGAAATATAGATAATGCGATTGAATTTATTAAGAAACACAAAAAGATTCAACAAGGGGAATGATAAGAGATTATGGATAAAAAATTAGAAATAAATGAACTTTGCAATACTATAGAAAATTGTACTTTATGTAGATTAAGTGAGACTAGAATAAAAACTGTTCCGGGTATGGGTAATATAGAGTCAAAGATATTGGTTGTTGGAGAAGGTCCTGGAGAAGAAGAGGATAAATCTGGAATTCCATTTGTTGGTAAAGCTGGACAATTATTAACAAAGATATTTGAAGCTGTTGAGTTTGATAGAGAAAAAGATATGTTTATTACTAATATTGTTAAATGTAGACCTCCTGAAAACAGAAATCCTGAAAAAGATGAAATTGCTTTGTGTTCTCCTTATCTTTTTTATATTATTGAGATTATGAAACCTTCTATTATAATAACTCTGGGAAATGCTGCTACAAAATTTTTTCTTGATAAAAAAGATGGTATATCAAAACTTAGAGGTAATGTTTATGATTGGAACGATATTAAGGTTATTCCAATGTATCATCCAAGTTATATTGTTAGGAATGAGAGAAATGAAAATTCAAGTATAATAAAAAAACAGACATGGCAAGATATTAAATTAGTTAAAAATCTTTATAATACACTTTGAAAATAAATTTATTCAGATGGATCTAGTATAAAAAATTTATCAAGTGCTGTTATTCTTAACAAATCTCTTATATAAGGATTGCAACATTTTATTGAAATTTTTGAATATGGCATTAATCTATAATATTTCATAAAAACACCGAGAATAGAACTGTTTATATATTCTGCTTTTTCAAGATTTATTATTATGTTTTCTGGTTTATCTTTTGATATTTTATCAAAAATTTCAGATACAGTTGCAGCATCTTCTATTGAGTCAATAAAACCTTCAAATGATATTATATGATCATTGGTTTTTTTATAATTTATACTTTTCATATTTACCTCAGTAAATTTATACTTTATTATAGAACATATTATATTGTATAACATATAGTTAAATTTGTCTAATTACATTTTTAAGTTTTTCAATTAAATAGGATTTAATTTCCTATTGCGTCTTTCAAACTATATGTGTTATAATTAAATTAGGTATAAAAACCAAAAAAATAAAGGAGGCAGAATATGTTTATTAGAAAGAAAAAAGGTTTTACACTTATTGAACTTATGATTGTTATTGCAATTATCGGTATTCTTGCCGGTATGGCTCTACCAAGATTCTCAAAAGCAAGAGAAGAAGCTAAGAAAAAAACTTGTTGGGGTAACTCAAAAAACCTTGAGGCTGCTATAGAAATGGTTAATATGGAGTCTACAAAAGGTGATACTATTAAAGTTGGTGGTACAGATACAGTAGCACTTACTGGTGATGGAGATCAGTCTGCAATAATGGATTATCTTGCAGGTGGTAAATTTCCAACTTGTACTGGTGGCGGTTCTTATTCATATGAAGGTAAAAAAGGTGTTGTTTGTAGTATTCATGGTAATGCTAATAACGAACCAGGTCAATCCTAATTATTTGTAATTTATATTTTATAAAAAAGCCTCTATTATGGAGGCTTTTTTTTTTAGTGTATTTGACAAGGTTTTTTTTTGTTTGTAAAATTATTATAAAGAATTTTTTTTATAAAGGATTCAATTATGAATATAAATTTCAGTCTAAATAATATTTCAAAAAAATACTCTAATAAAATAATACTTGAAAATGTTTCTTTTGATATATATAAAAATGAAATTGTTTCTTTTATTGCACTTAACGGACAAGGTAAGACTACAACTTTAAAACTTATAAGTGGAATTTCAAAACCTGATAAAGGTGATATATTTTTTAAAGAAAAAGAAGATTTTATATTTTTACCTGAATTACCTTACTTTTTTGAAGATTTCACTGCAATTGAATGTATTAATTATCTGCTTGAGCTTGAAGGAATTAAAACTAATAAAAAGTTAGTTGAAGAAAAACTTGAAAGTTATGGTATAAATGAATTTGATAAAAAAATTATTGATTTTTCTAAAGGTATGAGACAAAAAACAGGTATTGTAATATGTGAATTATCTAAAAGAAATACTATTCTTATGGATGAACCGTATTCTGGTCTTGATATAACTGCGCAGCGAAATCTTAAAAAATCAATTTTAGATATGAAAGAAAAAGGTAAAACAGTTTTTTTTACATCGCATAATCTTGAGCTTGTATGGGATATTTCTGATAGATTTATAATACTTCATAATTCAAATATAAAAAAAATCAAAGAAACTAAAGAGTTTTTAGATTTTGAAAGTTTGAGAAATATTTTTGAAAAAGAGGCTATAGGATGTTAGATACTATTTCAAAATATACTTTTATATCTTTATTTAAGAAAAAAAGCTATTCATTGATTGTATTTTTTTTATTGTTTAATCTTTTAAGTTATATTTACATAAATACTCTTTCAGAACATTTTGTTTGGGAAATATTTATTGGAATTAACTTATCATTTTTATCTTTTTTAGTGTTTTTTTTCCTTGTATTATGGATATATTCTGAAATTGGTGTGGATTTAAAAGAAAAAAGAATTTATTTACTTTTAGGAAGAGGAATTTCAAAACAAAAGTATTTTATTGGGAAAATAAAAGGTATTTTTTTAACTTTATCTTTAAATTTATTGATTATATTTTTGTTATTATTTTTTGAAAGTGTTGTTTTTGATGGATTAAAGCTTGCATTTATTTATGTTTTTATAAGTTATCTTTTGAAATTTTTTGTATGGATTTCTATAATATCTGGTATATTTCTTGTTTTTTCTTTTATTAAAGGCTTTTTTTTAAGTTATTTTTTATTTTTTTATACTGTTGTTTTAAATATATCAACAAATACTCAGTATATTTTTCTTAAAAAAATATCTGGTTTTTTAATACCTGATTCTAATTTTTATTCTGAGATAATAAGAGCTTATATATCAGGAAAACACATTCCATTTACTTATATTATATATATATTGATTTTTTCATTTTTATATTCTTTTTTAATAATAAATATTTTTTCTTATTTTTTTGAGAGAAAGGAAATATGATATTAACTAGTAAAAGAAATATATTTTTAATTTTTTTAATTAGTTTTATTTTAATTAATGTTTTTTATTTTCCAAAATATAACTTTACTAAAAACAATGAATTTGATGATTTTTATATTGTTAGAATATTAAAAAATGCTTTTCAAAAATATTATGCTTCTATATTATGGGTAAGAATTGATGAATTCTATCATATAAAAAAGGATTTTAGAAATGATATTTACAAGCAGATATCAATGCTTGAAATGTTTAATACATTAAGTAAAGATAATCACATTGGAGCAATATACCTTTCTTATATGTATTCAAAAAATTTAAAAAATTATGATAAAGCTTTAAATATACTTAACGAATTTATTCATAAAAATCCAAAACATAATAAAATTCATAAAATACTTGGTGAAATTGGATTTATTAATCTTTTTTTTACAAAAGATTATGAAAATGCTGAACAAGCGCTTCTCATAGCTTTTGAGCTTTCAAAGACAAAAAAGGTTGAAAAAGAAGATCCATTAGAATATTTATTTTACGGAAATTACATTAAAATGTTACGTATGTTATATAAAACTACAGAAAATAATGAACAGTTTGAATTTTATGATAATGTTATAAAAGATATGAAAATTAAATTTAATTTTTCAGATAGTGAATTTCATGAAGAACATCCTGTTTATTTTATAGAAGATGGTGAACATGGTGTTTTTCACAATCATGATAAAGATGAACATCATCATCATAAACATGAACATTTTGATTCAAAATTTTTATGGGAAAAAAGTTATATAGAATGGAAATTATTATTATTTCTTTTATTGTTAATTTTTATAAAAATATCTTTAAATAATCGAAAGATTTTTTAATGCATTTAAAACAAATTGTACAGCCATAGCTGAAAGTATCATTCCCATAAGTCTGTCTATAACATTTAGTCCAGTGTTTTTTAGTAATTTTAAAATAAATTCAGAAAACAACATTGAAAACATGCATATTAATAGTGAAACTGCGAAACATCCAAAAATTATTGCGTAATCCAATATGTTTTTTGCTGAAGAAGCGAACATTATTATTGTAGCAATTGTCCCTGGTCCTGCAAGCATTGGTATTGCAAGAGGAAACACTGAAATGTCAAGATAATTATCAGTTATTTCATCCTGTTCTTCAGGAGAGTTTCTTGTTCTTCTTGGCCTTGCAAAAAGCATATCTAATGCTACAAGAAAAAGTAATATTCCTCCTGCTATATAAAAACTTTCAAAAGATAGTCCTAATACTTTTAATAAAGGTTTTCCTAAAAATAAAAAAAACGAAGAAACAATCAATGCTATTGTACATGATAAAAAAATTGTTTTAATCCTTTGTTTTTTTTCAAGTTTTCCAGCTACTCCAAGAAATATTGGAATTAGACCAAAAGGATCTATTATTGTAAAAATCGTTACAAATGCAGTTACCCAATTAATATTAGCTGTCATTAACGACTACCAATACCAATTGCTTTTTGTGCCATGTTTTGCGCTGTAGTTATTGTAGATACATTTGCTTCATAAGATCTATTTGCAGATATCATGTCAACCATTTCTTTGACTATCTGAACATTTGGATACTGTACATAACCGTCTTTGTCAGCATCAGGATGACCAGGTTCAAAAACTTTTCTTAATTCAGAATTATCAGATTGAATTCCTCCAATTCTTACTCCTTCTCCTATTGAATCAATACCTTTTCTTGGTGGAAATGGTATATTAAATTTTTGCTCTTGTCTTGGTAAAAACACAGGAACTTGTCTTCTATAAGGTCCACCTTCTTTAGTTCTAGTTGTATTAACATTAGCTATATTGTTTGAAATACAGTCCATTCTTAATCTCTGAGCTGTAAGACCTGAAGATGCAGCATCAATTGCTCCAAATATTCTCATTTTTATCTACCTCCGCCTTTAGTTATAGCTTCATCAAGATTAGTGAAAAAACTATTTGTTCTTGTTATACATGCTTCATAATAAATAGAGTTTTTACTCATTTTTGCCATTTCAACATCAATATCAACATTGTTTTTATCGTTTCTATAATTAGTATCTGTGAACATGATTTTTTGTGGAATAACTTCATTATATTGTGGAAGTCCAACAGGCATGTGATTTGCGTGAGTTCTGACTCCTTTTATACCATCATCGTTTAAAACTTTTCTTAATTTATCTTCAAACTTTACACCAGATATTTTAAACCCTGGAGTATCAACATTTGCGATATTGTTTGAGATTATTCTATGTCTAAAAGAAGCACAATCAAGTCCTTGTTCAAGAAGTCTTAAAGTTTTTGCTGACTCTAGTCTTGAAATCATTGGCATCCTCTCATTAAATATTATTATAATTCTATTATCGGCAAATAAAATTGAAAAGATTAATAATAGAGTTCTATGATTAAATAAACAAAAAATTAATATAATGTCATCCATGCATGATTCTGAGAAACTGTCATCCCGGCATGACTTTGTTTTTGTTACTAATGTCACAAAGTGACATGTCACGCTTTATCTGTCACAGCTTCAAAGTTTTTTCTTTTAATTCGACATTGGAAATTAAAAACCTGTCATTCCGGTACTATTCTGAGAAAATGTCATTCCGGTACTATTCTGAGAAAATGTCATCCCGGCATGATTCTGAGCCGGGATCTGTTTTTGATTTTTTTATCATTACAATAACGCAAAAAAATAATCATTCGGTATTTTAGAGGCTGTTGAAAAAAACAGGTTTTCTTTTTTTTAAACTTAACTTTAAAATCAAACAGCATGGTCAGGCCGACCTATGTAAGCTAAAATTTGAGATCGGCACAGACCCTATTCTGCATCAATGTTTCTTCTTTTTAGTTTTTCAACAGCCTCTGTTACCTTCGTTCACTTATAATACATCCGTATATTATATGCTTCGCAACGTTCACTCAAGTTATCGAGTAGATTTTTTTATAAATTCTTGTCTATTTCTTCGATGTGTTGTAGTATTTAATTTTATGATTTACTGAGAGGTAAATAATATGCCAAAAGCTGCTCAAATTACTGTTAGAGGAAAAGTTCAAGGAGTTGGATTTAGACATTTTGTTTATAATATAGCAAAAAATCTAAGCTTGACTGGTTTTGTAAGAAATAATCCTGATAGATCTGTTACAATTTGCTGTGAAGGAAATGATGTGCAGGTTAAAATGTTTATTGAGTCGGTAAAAAAGGGGTCGGTACATTCAAATGTTGAAAAAGTAAGTGTTCAGTATTATAATAGTACGGGTAAATACAACGAATTTAATATAACAGGGTAGGTTTTTTTCATGAAAGCTTTGGGAATGATTGAGATAAAGGGTTTTTCAAGTTCTATAGAAACTTTAGATGCTTGCCTTAAAGCAGCAGATGTTAAATTATTAAATTATGAAGCAAATTTTGGTTGTGTAACTATAAAGATTGAAGGTGATGTTGGTGCGGTTCAATCATCTATACAATGTGGTATTGAAGTAGCAACAAAATATAATACTCTTATTTCAAGTCATGTTATTGCTAAACCTGATTCTCAGCTAATTGGTATTATAAATGGTGAAAAATACATGGGAAGTCAATATGCTCCGGTGAGAAAAAAAGCTGTGAGAGAAGAAGCTGTGAGAGAAGAAGCTGTGAAAGAAGAAGCTGTGAAAGAAGAAGCTGTGAAAGAAGAAGCTGTGAGAGAAGAAACTGTGAGAGAAGAAACTGTGAAAGAAGAAGCGGCAAGAGAAGAAGCGGCAAGAGAAGAAACAATTGATAATCTGGAATTTGTAAAAGATGAAGATATAAAAATAATTGAAGAAAATATAGAAATTCCGAATATTATAAAAGATGAGAATTTATCTGATATAAATGAAGAATATAAAAATGTTTATAGTGATTTTATTGAAAAACAAGAAGAAGAAGAAAAAAAAGAAGAAAAAGAAGAAGAAGAAATAAAAGAAAAACCTAAAGCAGTAATTGTTGAAATAAAAAATCAAACAAAAAATGAAATGAAAAAATCTCAAGAAGTTGTAGGTGTTAAGAAGGAAAAAGAAAAAGAAAAAAGAAAAGATTGTAATTACATATGTGCACTCTGTGATGATCTTGAATGTCCAGACAGACGTGAATAATATTAAATTTGTAAAACCTTCACAAACTATTTCAATATCTCTTACTAATAAAAATTGTTTTCTTAATTGTCCTTATTGTAATAAACATTATCTTATAAATATGAAAAAAATTAGTGATATAAAAAATGATAAATATTCTTCTATACTTGTAAGCGGTGGTATGAACGATAAAGGTTGTGTTCCTTTTATAGAACATTTTAATGAACTTTTAGATTTAAAAAATAAAAATATCAAATTAAATATTCATACAGGTATAATAAAAAACAATTCTGATTTTATTAAGCTTAAAGAAATTGCAGATTGCGTATCTTTTGATTTTTTAATTCATAAAGAAACAATCAAAAGAATATATGGTGATTTTTTTACTCAAAAGGATTTTACTCATTCTATTGATAATTTTTTAAAAAATAAAATAAGAGTTGTTCCTCATGTTATGATTGGAGTGAATGAAGGTGAAATTTTAGGTGAAAAACAAGCTATTGATTATTTATCTGAAAGATTTGATGAAATTGTTTTTTTAGTTCTTATAGTAAATAAAAATACTGATTTTGCATTATTTAAATCGCCTAATATTGAAGATGTTCTTGATATTATAAAGTATGGAAAAAGTAAAATTAAAAATGTTTCTCTTGGTTGTATGAGACCTGGTGGGATTTATAGAAGAAAGCTTGATATTGAAGCTTTAAAGCTTGGTGTTGATAAAATTGTAATGCCTTCAAAAGAAGCTGAAAAATATGCTTTAGAAAATAAATTTTTAATTGAGTATAGTTATGAATGTTGTGTTTTATAAAATAAAAATATCTCAGGGAACTGGAGCTGTTCTTGGTTTGAATAGGGTTAAAAATCTTGTTGATCCAACTACTGCTTATTTAATGTTTGGTGATAAATGTAATAATAATTGTGAGTTTTGTTCTCAATCTGAAGGCGAAACAAGGCTTTCAAGAGTAATGTGGCCTGAATTCGATATTTATACTTTTGTTCAAGCTTTTAATAAAAAAGGTTATAAATTTAAAAATATATGCATTCAAGTTACAAAATCTGAGAAAACCTCAATTATGACATTAAATATTATTAAATATTTAAGAGATAATATTAAATTTAATATAAATATAAATGTTTCTATAGATCTTATGAATTATCCAGAACTTATGTATAAGTTTATTGAATGTGGTGTTAATAGAATTGGTATTGCAATAGATGTAGCTTCAGAAAAAGAATTTTTCTTTATAAAACATAAAAATTTTAAAAAAAATATTGAGTTTTTATATGAATCTGTTGAAAAATTTCCAGATAGAATATCTGCTCATTTGATTATTGGTTTAGGTGAGACTAGTTATGAACTTTTCTCGTTAATAAACTCTTTTCTTTTAAAACAAATTAATGTAAGTCTTTTTGCTTATACTCCTATTAAAAAGAAAGGATATTTAGAGGAAAAAAAATCCCCTGATATTAAATATTATAGATTATGTCAGGCTATATTTTATCTTTTAAAGAAAAAAGAAATTGAATTTAATGATATTGTTTTTGATGAAAATAATTTTGTAAAAAAAGTAAATTATAAAAAAATTCCAGGAATTCTTGGGGATGGAGAGTTTTTTAGAACAAGTGGTTGCGAAGGTTGTAATAGACCTTTTTATAATGAAAAAGTTACTGGTGATTGGTATAATTTTCCACGAAAGCCTAAAGACAATGAAATCCATGAAGAAATCAAAAGAATAAATGAATTTTTTATTTGAGGATTTTATATGCTTGAAAAAATGAATCTTTTTGATTTTGCTTTTAATGTTGGTAATTCTAAAAATCCACCTGGTGGTGGAGCTTCAGCGTGTTATGTTGCAAATTTAGGTATTTCTCTAATAAGAATGTCTTGTGTAATTATTTTAAAAAATAATGATAATGTAAAAGATATTTTTTATAATTATATTGAAAAACTTGATTTAATAAAAGGTAATTTGTTTATTCTTATGAATAAAGATAGCTATATTTTTGAAAAATTTCTTAAATTTGAAGAACTTTCAAATGAGTATAAAGAAAAAGTTGTTTTAGAAAGTTGTGAAATTCCTCTTGAAATTATAGAAAATATTTTAATTGTATTTTCTTTAACAGAAGAAATAACACAAAATTATATTAATAATACTGAATGTGATATAATGTCTGGAGTTGATTTTTTGAAATGTGCTTTAAATGCATGTTGTTATAATGTATTATTTAATATTGAATTTCTAAATAGTATTGTTTTAAAAGGAAAAATCTCTAATAAAATGAACTGTTTAAAAAAACAAAGTAATTTATTTTATAAAAATATAAAGGAGAAGCTTAATTATGAAAAAATATAAACGATTTTTAGTACTTTTATTTATTTTTTTTATTCTAGCAATATTTTCAGCATATTATATTAATATATACTCAGATATACATAAAATTTACTCTTATGAATCAAATATGGGGTTTTTTAATATAGCTTTAAATAATGAAAATTTATTTATTATTGATGAAAAGTATAATATTATAAAATTAAATGTTGTTACAAAAGATTTTAATATAAAAAAACTTGAAATTCCTAAATGTATAAATTTATTAAAAAAACCTTATGCATGTGAAATTATTTCTAAAAAAGATTTAAAAGCAGAAAAATCTTTTATAAAATATTCTGATTCATTTGATGAATATTTTGGTATTTATACAAATCCTTTTTGGGATATTGATAATTATTTAATAGATGAAAAGCATATTATAATGTCAAAAAAGACTCCTTCTATATATTTTGAATATAATAATAAAATAAACCATATTATTGAAAAATATAAAGATAGTAATATTGTTCAAAAACAAGATCATACTCTTTATGAAGTTGATGCTACTAAAAAATCATTTATTGATGAAAGAAAAGGTATTTATATAAGTGTTGCTGACAAAGATTTGAATAATATATATTCTAATTTTATAGAATTTGAAAAAATTGATGATATTAAAAACATAGCTTTAAGTTCTGTAAAAAACATTTTATCTTTTTCATTTATAAAAGATAATTCTTGTTTTAGTTTTTTTAGCTATAATAATGGTAGAACATTTGTAAAAAAACCAGTTATAAATACTTTAACTGATGGAGAAAAACATATATTTGAAAGTGGTGGTAATTTATATATAGTAATCGATAATAATAAATTGCTTAGTTTATATAAGAGCGAAAATAATGGATTGAGTTTTAATTTATTAAATTCATTTAACAATTTATATAAAATACAAGATTATGCTATTAACAATAATTATTTTGGATTTATATGTTCTAATAATAGTAGAGATTATTTATTTGTTTACGATTTAAAAGATAAAGAAAAACCGGTTTTTTGTTATGGAAATATTTTACCTGCAAGTCTTAATAATCTGTTATTTGATGATGAAAAAATAATATTTCAAGAACAAATATCAGACAATAAATTTTATATTTATAAAAAAAACTTTAAGCAATAGTATAAACAGTTATGTTATAATAATTTAATGAATAATATTATTTCTGAAAATATAGTATATTATAATTTTTCTATAGGGATATTATTTTTAATAATTTCTTACTTATTAAAACTTAAAAAAAATTCTCATATAAGATTTTCTTCTTTTATTGTATTTATTTTTGCTTCATATAAGTTATTAGAAGCTTTTAATATGAATTCTAAAATCGTTGGAATTGTAATTGAAATTCAAATATTTTTAATTATAAGTTTGAGTATATTTTTAGCTCTTTATTATTTAAAACCATATTTAAGAAGAAATATTTTTATTGTATTTTTTCTTTTATTTTCTTTACTTTATCTGTTTTCAAAAGTTTTCTCTGTTTTTTTAAATAACAATTTTGTTTTTATATTGTCAATATTCACTATTGTTAATTCAAGTATTCCGTTTTTTATGAAAAAGATAAATAAAAAAAATCCTGAAAAAAATATATATTTATTTTTTTTGTTAATTGCTTTAGCGTCAACATTAAGATTAATTGTAGATATATCAGTTATATCGTTATATAGTTTATTATTTATTTCTTTAGGAGTTTTTTTATATATTTTACAAAAAATTTATAATAAAAAAGATAATGTTTTCAATAAAAAGATAATATGGATATCTTTTTTATCCAGCATTGTAATATTGATTATTATATCTGTTTTTATTATAAATATATCTGAGAATATTGCTGAAAACATTCTTATTAAAGATGCAAAATTTAAAAGTCGTGAAATATCAAAAGTATTAAATGATAATCTCGAGATTTATATGAAAGGAGTTAGACTTCTTGCGGAAGAAGATATTATTTTTGATTATCTTGATGAAAAAAAGCAAGAGGATTATTTAAAAAGTAATATTATTGTTGATAGGTATTTTGATATTCTTAAAGCTTCTGTAGTTTATGTTATGGATAAAAATGGGAATACTGTTGTGTCTTCAAATCGAGATTCTACAACATCAATTTTAGGTTATAATTATAGTTTTAGAAATTATTTTAAAACAGCTATGGAAGGTATTATTACATACTACTTTGCTGTTGGAATTACAACAAATGAACGAGGTTTTTATACAAGTTTTCCTTTTAAGAAAGATGGTGAAATAAAGGGAGTTGCTGTTATTAAAAAAAATCTTGATATAGTTGAAAGTATAATTCCTGATGAAAATCCTATTTTTATTGTAAATGATTTAGGTGTAATACTTATGAGTAATAATAAAGAATATGTTCTAAAAGTTATTAAAGAGTTAGATGAATATGATTTTAATAATATTGTTGATTCAAGACAGTTTGAAGGTTTAAAAAATACAAGTTTATTTTCACAAATAAATCATAAAAATGTTAAATTAAATGGTTTCACTTATTATATGGAAGAAGCAAATTTGAAATATGCTAATTGGAAAGTTATTTTTCTTGCTAATAATTCTCTTGTTACAAATTATAGAAATTTTAGTTATATATTTATAATTATACTTTTTGTTATTCTTTTAATTTTATTTGATTTTTTGAGAAAGGAATATTCATATATAAGATCAGTTATCGGTTCTGAGAAAAAATACAGAACTCTTTTTGAAAATTCTCCAAATATGATTGGTCTTCTTGATAAAAAATTCAGGTTTCTTGAGATGAATAGAAAGTTTTCTTGGGTTTCAGGACTTTCACAAAATGATTTTTCTGATATTGATCTTTTTACTTTCTGGAAAAATTTAGATAAAAATGAGATTCAGCATGTAAAAGATAAAATATTATCTGGGAAAATATTTATAAGAGAAATATTATTCACTCCTTATGATAATAATTATGATAAACAACTTTTGATAATGCTTTCTCCTATTGATAATGACAATATAATATTTATAGGAGTTGATATTACAGAAGAGCGAAGAATGGAAAGAGAACTTTATGAAGAACAAGAAAGAATAATTGTTACAATAAATTCAATAGAAGAGGGAGTTATAAATACTGATAAAAAAGGAAATATTCTCTTAATAAATAAAATTGCACAAAATATTATAAAATCCAAAGGTGATGTTTCAATAGGGAAAAACATAAGTATATGCAATATAAAATTAAATAATAATGAGTATAATCCTATTTTAAAAGTTGTTACTACAGAAAAAAATAACAAAATAATTAAAAATATTACAATAGGTCCAGAAAATATCCCAATTTATATGAATATCGCACCTACATTTAACAATTTAGGTAAAGTAAATGGTGCAGTAATTGCTTTTAGAGATATAAGGGTTGAAAAAAAGATAGAAGAAGAAATGATTAATCTTCAAAAACTTGAATCAATTGGACTTTTTGCCGCAGGAATAGCTCATGATTTTAACAATATTTTAACAAGTGTTTTAGGAAATATTTCAATTGTTGAAAAAAATTTCAATAAAAATGAAAAAATATATCAACATTTAAAAAATGCTGAAAATGCATGTATGAATGCAAAGGAACTTACAATGCAGCTTCTTACTTTTGCAAAGAGAGAAACTCCTAACAAAGAACTTATAAATCTTAAAAAAGCAATAAAAGATACAGCTGAGTTTTCAATTAGAGGTACAAATAATAGGCTTGTACTTGATATAGAAGATAAATTATGGAATATTGAAGCAGATATCGGAAAGATAAAACAGGTGATAAATAATGTGATTATTAATTCTTGTCAAGCTATGTTAGATGGAGGAAATGTATATCTTGGAGCTACAAATCAGGCGCTTTTTAATGAAGGTGGGAAATCGGGAAATTTTGTTAAAATATCAGTAAAAGATACTGGAAATGGAATTGAAAAAAATGATATTTCAAGAATATTTGATCCTTATTTTACAACCAAAAAAGAAGGTACAGGATTAGGTCTTGCATCAGTTCTTGCAATTGTAAAAAATCATGAAGGATTTATTGAAGTTTTTTCTGAAAAAAATCAAGGAACAAGATTTGATATATTTCTTCCAGCTGTAATTGAGGGGATTATAAAAGAAAAAAATTATGAAAATGAAATTCTTGTCAAAGGCAAGGGAAGAGTTGTTGTAATGGATGATGAACAGGATGTAAGAGAAGTTATAAAATATATGCTTGAAGAGCTTGGTTATGAGGTTGAAGAATGTGAAAAAGGAGAGGAACTTATTGCAAAATATAAAGCTGGTTTAAGATTTGATTTTGCTGTAATGGATCTTACTATAAAAGGTGGTCTTGGTGGTGTTGAGACTATGAAAGAATTATTGCATATTGATAAAAATATAAAAGTTATTGTAGCAAGTGGTTATTCACAAAACGATATTGCTGAAAATTATAGAAAATATGGCTTTTCTTCAATTGTAAATAAACCTTTTACTCTAAATGATTTAAGTGAAGCGATAAAAGCAATAAAAATAGTTAAATAGTTAAAGGGTTAAATAGTTAAAGGGTTAAAGGGTTAAAGGTCAAAATGTTCAATGAACATAAAACAAAATATTCACTGAATATTTTGATTAGCGAAATGGATTTAAAGCTTTAACTATTTCACCACTTCACCATCTCGCTATTTAACTCTTATTCAAAATACAAATCAGTTCTTCTATCTTCAAATAAATTATTAAAATTATTGATTTCTTTGTTTTCAGCTTCAAAAGGATTTATTTCGGTTACAAATAAATCTTCTTTGTCTTTTGATGACCTGTTTATTATACTTCCGTTTGGATTGACTATTTCGCTTAATCCTATAAATGTATGATTATTATTTCCTCTGTTTTCATTTCCTATTCTATTTGAAAGTATTGTGAAGACTTTGTTTTCAATACATCTTGTAATAGTTGCATCAGGACAAAACGGAAGAACAAGATTTGTACAGTGGGCTATAATATGAGCACCATTAAGAGCGAGAGTTCTTGCAGTTTCAGGAAATATCCAGTCAAAACATATCATAAGGCCAATATTTACACCGTTAGATAATTTAACAGGTTCAAGAAGTGAATCTCCTTTGGAAAAAAATAATTTTTCTTTATAAAAAAGATGAGATTTTCTGTATGTTGATAATAATTTTCCTTTTTCTATTATATTACATGAATTGAAGAATTTATCTATATCTTTTTCAGCAAAACCATATACAATTGTAATGTTATTTTTTTTTGATATATGAGAAAGAGCTTCCCATATATAACCTTTATCTTTTTGTGAACTTAATGCTTTTACTTCTGAAATGTCGGTAAAATTGTAACCGCTAGCAAATAATTCAGGAAGTACTATAAGGGTGTTATTTATATTTTCAAGTTTATTATAGATATTGTCTACATTTTTTTTAATATTTCCAAATTCAGGGTTGTTTTGAATATATCCTACTTTCATAAAAAACTCCTTTATAAAAAAATCATTTGAATTCTATGATTAAATATTACAATAATAACATGAGTTATACAAGGAATGTTATAAAAGCATCCAATAAACTTAACAATAATATATTTATAACCGAAAATAGACTTATGAGAAAATTAATATTATGTTTCTATATTTTTATATTTTTTATTACAGGATTTTCATTTCCACTTACCGAACTTATAGATGATTATAAATATATTAATATAGAAAACAATTTTAATGCAAATTATTATCATCATACCGCAACTTATGGTGAAAAAGGAAATAAAGAAGGTCAGTTATATTATCCAACAGGAGTAGCTCATGACGGGTATAACCGTTTGTATGTGGCTGAAAGAGAAAATAATAGAATAAGCGTTTTTGAAGATGGTAAATTTTTATTTATTATAGATGCTGCTTTAAAAAAACCTTCAGATATTCAAAAAATACCTGGAACAGAAAGATATCTTATTACTGATACTGGAAATTATTCATTTAAAATAATATTTAGAGATGGTAAAATATTAGCTGAATACGGTGGAGATGTTGGTATTAGAGGTTTGAATTTTTCTATGATTTCTGGAAGTTTTATTGATGATAAATATAATATTTTTTTAACTGATAGACTTAATGATAATATAAAAGTTGTTGATAGATATATGAATTTATATGAAGAATATAATAAAAGTGGTAGAGAACCGGGTAATCTTGATCAGCCATTTGATATATTTGTAAGAGCTGATGGTGATATTCTTATAACAAATTATGGAAATGATAGGGTTGAAATATTAGATGATAAATATAGGTTTAAAGGTTATATAGGTGAAAGAGGATTAAATCCCACTCAATTTAGAGGACCAGCGGGTATAGCTGGAGATAATTCTGAAAATGTTTATATATGTGACAAATACAATGGAAGAGTTCAAAAGTTTGATAAAAATAATATATTTATGTCAGAAATTGGAAATGGTATTCTAAAAAATCCTGAATTTGTGACGGTAGACAATGCTGGGAAAGTATATGTTAGTGATTCGTTTTTTAACAAAGTTTTTGTTTTTTCGCCTGAGATGTTTATATTAGGTAAAAAGAAAATAATTGAAGAAGATTATGTTCAGGCTTCAAAATTTTTTGAATATGCAATAAAAATTGACAATAAGAACATTAATGCTTACTATTATTTAGGGTATTGTTACTATAAGCTTTTAAAAATTTCAGACTTTAAAGAAATTGTAAGAAAAGCTTCAGTTTTGGATTTTGAGAGCAGAGCTTATGAATTACTCAAAACTCTTGAAAACAAAATTAAAAAGACGCAAACAGGGAGATACTGATGACTGATAGGTTTGAGTTTGATTTTTCAGAACCTGTTGAAAATATTGTGATTTTTAATCTCAAAGGCGAAATAACAGAAATTGCTAATGATAATTTTAAAAGAGAATTCAATAACTTTATTGAGCAGGGAAAAAAACATTTTATTCTTAACATGAGAGATGTTATTTATATCAATAGTTCTGGTTTAGGACTTCTTGCGGGTTTTCTTAAAAATGCAAGAAAAATTGATGGTGAGATAAAACTTGCTGAAGTTAATAAGATAATTAGAAACATTCTGGAAATATCTAAATTAACCAGAGTTTTTGAACTTCATGACACACTTGATAGTGCAATTAATTCTGCAAAAATTTCTTTAGATAAGAATGTTTATTGATTCTTATTTTTTAATTGGGGAAGATATTTCTCGTTCATTATCGCCTGAAATCTATAATTTTCTTTTTAAAAAATACAACCTAAATAATTGTTATTCAGGCTTTTCATTTTCTATAAATGTATTTGATGAAGTTATAAGTGCATTGATAAAAATTAAAAATCTGCAAGGATTCAATGTAACATATCCTTTTAAAAAAGAAATAGTTAAATATACTGAACCTTCAGAGGATGTAAAGATTATTGGTGGTGCAAATACAGTAATAAAAATTAAAAATAGATTTTTTTCTTTTAACACAGACGGAGATGGATTTGTGAATTTTATTAAAAGAAATAAAATACTTTCCAAAAACTTTATTATTGCAGGAACCGGTATAACGGCAAAAAGCATAGCTTACTCTTTATACAAAAATTTTAATATAAAACCTGTTTTTATTACAAGAAACAAGTATAAAGCAAATAAAGATGAGTTTTTAAAAAAATATTCAAATGATTTAATTGAATATAATGATATAAAAAGGTATAGAGGTTATTTTTTTGTAAATTCGACACCGGTAAATGTTATTGACAATAAATTGAAAACGAATTTTGATTGTGATAAAATCTTTGATGTTAACTATAATATCAATAATTTAGCCTTTTATAATGGTGTAATATTATTGATTGAGCAAGCTTTGATAAACTTTAAAATATTTACCGGAATAGATGTTTTTGACGATTATTATTGTATAGACAAGTATTTGACCGAGGTGATAAAAAATGGTAATGCCAATTAAAAGACTCAGGATTGGAGATGCTCTTCTTGAGGAAGGGCTTATAGACGAGGAACAACTTCAAAAAGCTTTGCAGATTCAAAAAAAGACTGGTAAAAGACTAGGAAAGATTTTTGTAGAAATGGATCTTGTATCAGAAACTGATATGGTTGAAGCATTGGCAAAACAGATGAAAATTCCTTATGTCAATCTTGCAACTTACCTTATTGACCCTGCAATTGCTAGGACTGTACCTGAGCATATTGCAAGAAGATATCAGCTTATTCCAATTAATAAAGTTGGAAATAAACTTACTGTTGCAATGGTAGATCCACTCAATATACTTGCAATTGATGATATACAGCTTATGACCGGTTTGTCTGTAAAACCTGTTGTTGCTACTTCTTCAGATATAGGTACTGCACTTGATAATGCGTTTGGAGCAGATAGTCAGGTTAGTAATCTTATTGAAGATCTTGCAGATATTGGTAAAGAGAAAGAATCTCTTGATAATCTTGATGATCTTGATGCAGAACTTGGCGAAAATGATGCTCCCATAATCAAACTTGTTAACCTTTTAATAACTCAAGCTGTTGAAGGCGGAATTTCTGATATTCATATTGAACCTTATGAAAAAGATCTTAGAGTTAGGTTTAGATATGATGGTGTTCTCCATAATAGAATGAATCCACCTAAAAAAGCTCAGGCTGCTATAACTTCTCGTGTAAAGATTATGAGTAAACTTGATATTGCAGAAAAAAGACTTCCGCAGGATGGAAAGATAAAAATAAAAGTTAATGGTAAACCAATAGATCTTCGAGTTTCTTCATTACCATGTCAATATGGTGAAAAAATAGTTATGAGAATACTTGATCAGTCAAATCTTAATGTTGACCTTACAAAATCAGGTTTTGAACCTGAATCGCTTAAAAGATTCAATAGAGCTTTAGAACAGCCTAATGGAATTCTTCTAGTGACAGGTCCGACCGGTTCTGGTAAATCAACTACACTTTATTCAGGACTTCATAGACTAAATACACCAGATGTTAATATAATGACTGCTGAAGACCCTGTTGAGTATAATCTTCATGGTATAAATCAAGTTCAGTGTAGACCAGAGATTGGACTTACTTTTGCAGCAGCCTTAAGATCATTTTTGAGACAAGATCCTGATATTATAATGGTTGGAGAGATTCGAGATTATGAAACTGCTGAGATTGCGATTAAAGCTTCTCTTACAGGACATCTAGTGCTTTCCACTCTACATACAAATGATGCTGCGTCAACTGTTGGAAGACTTATTGATATGGGTGTGGAATCGTATATGGTTGCTACTTCTGTTATACTAGTTCAGGCACAGAGACTTGTTAGAACTATATGTAATAATTGTAAAATTGAATATAAACCAAAACCTGAACTTGTGAAAAGCCTTGGTTTGACTCCAGAACTTCTAATAAAATTAGGTATGAAAAATATAGATCTTAACAATCTGGTATTTTATAAAGGGAAAGGCTGTGAAATGTGTAATAACGAAGGTTATAAAGGTAGAACTGGTGTTTATGAAGTTATGCCTATAAGCGAAAATTTAAAAGAAATGATAATTCAAAAAAAATCAGTCACCGAAGTAAGAAAAGTTGCAAGAGCTGAAGGAATGTACACTCTTAGAGAATCAGGTTTAAGAAAACTTCTTTTAGGAACAACAACAGTCGAACAAGTAACTTCAGTTACCGTAGCATAATTTAGGAGGAATAATGTTTGTTTTAAATGATCTGTTAAATTTGGTAATCGATAATGAAGCATCAGATCTACATCTTACAGTTGGAGCATCGCCTATTATTAGGGTCGATGGCGAACTTATAGCAACTGATCTTGATATTCTTACTCCAATGGATACTAGAAGTCTTATATATAATATGCTAAATGCTGATCAGCAAAAAGAATTTGAAGAAAAAAAAGAACTTGATCTTTCTTATTCTGTTCATGGGTTTGGTAGATTTAGGGTAAATGTTTATAAACAAAGAGGATGTATTGGAGCTGCTTTTAGGGTTATTCCATCTAAAATACCTAGTATTGAAGAATTGAGTCTTCCTGATAAAGTTAAAGAATTCGCAAAACTTGCTAAAGGACTTGTTCTTGTAACAGGACCTACAGGTTCAGGAAAATCGACTTCTCTTGCTGCTGTAATAGACATAATAAACAGAACAAGAAAATGTCATATTCTTACAATTGAAGATCCAATAGAATATTTACATTATCATAAAAAATCAATTATAAATCAGAGAGAATTAGGTCAGGATACAACAAGTTTTAAAGGTGCTCTTAAGCATGTTCTAAGACAGGATCCTGATGTTATACTTATTGGAGAAATGCGAGATCTTGAAACATTTGAATCAGCATTGACCCTTGCAGAAACAGGACATCTTGTTTTTGCTACTTTGCATACAACAGATGCTGCTCAGACTATAAACAGAATTATTGATGTGTTTCCTTCTTATCAACAACAACAGATAAGAACTCAGTTATCTTTTGTTATTCAGGCTGTTGTAGCTCAGAATCTTCTTCCGCTTGCAAGCGGTAAAGGTAGAATTCCTGCATGTGAAGTTCTTATAAACAATTCAGCAGTGCAGAATCTTATTAGAGAATCTAAGGTGCATCAGATATATACTGTTATGCAGACTAGTCAGAATCAAGGTATGCAGACTTTTGAACAGAGTCTTGCCACATTGTATCATAAAGGGTTGGTAACTATGGATAATGCACTTAATGCTACTATGTATCCTGACGAATTAAAGAGAATGCTTAAATCTTCTATGTAATAAAATACTATATAAAAGATTGATTCTTTATTGCACAAAACTATATAGGGAGAGTTCAGTAAAATGCCAAAATATACTTACAAGGTCAAGACCCGTGATGGAAAAACTCTTACTGGAGAAATTGATAGTTCTAGTAAAGATATGGCTATTGCGAAGTTAAAAGAAAAAGGATATTTTATCGTTGGCCCTCTAAAAGAGAAAAGCAAAGAAATGACTTTTTTTAAAAAAAAGGTTAAAACTTCTGAAGTATCAATTTTTGCAAGACAGTTTGCGACAATGATAGGATCAGGAGTTAATCTTGTAAGATGTCTTAATATTATGGAAGATCAAGTTGAAAACCCAGCTTTTAGAGAAATAGTGATTCAAGTTAGAAATGATGTTGAATCAGGTTCTACATTCTCATCAGCTTTAGGACGACATCCTTTGGTTTTTAGTGTTTTATTTTGCGATTTAGTTAGAGCTGGTGAAGCTGGTGGTATTCTTGATCAGATTCTTGAAAGATTGGCAAATTATCTAGAAAGTTCAGAACAGCTTAAAGCAAAAGTAAAAGGTGCTTTGACATATCCAGCAGTTGTATTTTCAGTTGCAATACTTGTTGTTATATTTCTTATAACTTTTGTACTTCCGAATTTCCAGCAAATATTCGAAGGTATGGGAGATGCAACATTACCGCTTCCAACTAGGATATTATTAGGACTTTCATCTTTTTTCCAGAAATATTTTATAATTATTATAATTGGAATTGGTTTTGGAATATGGGGTGTAAAAAAATTCTTTGATACTAAACAAGGGAGAAGACTTCTTGATACTTATTCTCTTGTATTACCAGGTATTGGTAATTTACTAAGAAAAGTTGCTGTATCTAAGTTTACAAGAACATTAGGTACATTGATATCAGCCGGTGTTCCTATACTTCAAGCTCTTGAGGTTACAGCAAATACAGCTGGCAATGTAATTATTACAGAAGCTGTTCTTAAAACAAGAGTATCTATTAAAGAAGGGGAAAGTATATCTGAACCTCTTAAACAAAGTGCAGTGTTTCCTCCAATGGTTATTCAGATGATAGCAGTTGGTGAAGAAACAGGTGAACTTGATGTAATGTTAAGTAAAGTTGCTGATTTTTATGATCAGGAAGTTGATACAGCGGTAAAAGGACTTACTTCTATAATTGAGCCGATTGTTATTGTATTCATGGGTGTTGTTATTGGGGGAATAGTACTTGCTATATTTATGCCTATGCTTGAAATGATTAATCAGGCTGGTTAGTGATAAATAATGAAAAATGAAAAATGAAAAATTAATAATTAATAATGAATAATGAAAAATTAAGAATAAATAATGAATAATTATGTATTGGGGTAATACTCTTCTGAATAAATAGAGCAGAGTAAGTATTACCTCATTTTTTTTGGAGGAAGAATGATAGAAAAAATAGAAAAAGTCAATAATTCTTATGAAAAACTAAAAATTGAAATGTCAAAAGTTATAATTGGTCAGCAGCATATAGTAAAACTATTGCTTATAGCACTTATGACCAGAGGACATTGTCTTATAGTTGGAGTTCCGGGTCTTGCTAAAACTCTTATGGTATCTACACTTTGTGAATGTCTTGGACTTGATTTTAAAAGAATTCAGTTTACGCCTGATCTTATGCCATCAGATATAACTGGTTCTGAAATAATTGAGGAAAAATCTGATAAAAGTAGATATTACAGATTTATTAAAGGTCCTGTGTTTTCAAATATAATTCTAGCAGATGAAATAAATAGAACACCTCCAAAGACTCAAGCAGCACTTTTGCAGGCAATGCAAGAGCATATTGTTACAGTAAACGGCAATGATTATATAATGGATGAACCTTTTCTTGTACTTGCAACTCAAAATCCAATTGAGCAAGAAGGCACATATCCTTTACCTGAAGCTCAACTTGATAGATTTATTTTTCAGATTGATATTGATTATCCTCAAAGACAAGAAGAAATCGAGATTGTAAACAATACTACTTCTGCATATAAAGCAATTTGTGAAAAAGTACTATCAAAACAAGATATAATTGATGTGCAAAATATAATTAGACAAGTTCCGGTATCTTCTGAGTATGTTGAGATGGCTGTTGATATAATACGAGCTACAAGACCTTCGGAAGGAAATGCTACTGCTGTAAAATGGCTTTCTTATGGTGCTGGTCCAAGGGCTTCTCAAAGTCTTATACTTGCTGCAAAAGCTAATGCAGTTTTATCAGGTAGATTTGCTGTATGTGAAAAAGATATTATTGATATGGTAAAACCTGTTTTAAAACACAGAATAATTTCCAATTTTTCAGCAGAAGCTGATGGTGTGAGTAAAAATACTATAATTGAAGAAATTCTTGAAAAATTATGAGTTTTTTTAATCCTGAAGAATTATATAAATTAAAAAATCTTAAATTTGTGGCTGATAAAGTTGTTGAAGGATTTTTATATGGATTTCATAAAAGTCCATATTCTGGTGTTAATATTGAGTTTTCTGAGTATAGGCCATATGAATTTGGAGATGAGCTTAAAAATATTGATTGGAAACTCTGGGGTAAGACAGATAAGTTATATGTTAAAAAATTTGAAGAAGAAACTAATATGCATGTATGGATATTACTGGATTCTTCAAAATCTATGAAATTTGAAAACTCAAAAGATATTTCAAAGCTTTTTTATGCTAAAATGCTGTCAGCAAGTCTTGCTTATATTTTTATGAGACAGATGGATGTTGTTGGTATGGCTGATTTTTCAGAAAAAATCAAATCAGTTCTTCCAGCTTCAAACAAAGGTCAACATTTTTCAAATCTTATTAAATTTCTAGAAAACATTAAAATATCTGGCAATACAGATTTTTCATACTCGTTTTTAAATTTTTCAAGAATAATGAAAAAAAGAGGTCTTATAATACTTATTTCTGATATGATAGATGATTCTGAAAACCTTAAAAAGTCTATAAGTTATTTTAAGCATAGAAAAAATCAAGTAATTGTATTTCATATATATGATAAAAGAGAAAAAGATTTTCCATATAGTCGTGAAAAAATATTTATAGATTCTGAAACTAATGAAAGATTCAGAGTAAATGCTGATAATATTAGAGAAAATTATAAAGAAGCATTTAAAAAAAATCAAGAAAAAATCAGAAATATATGTTATGAAAGTGGTATTGGTTATATAAATGTTTCAACAGATGATAATCCTGTAGAAATTTTAAATAGTTTTTTTGGTAGAAGAACATGAGCGTATTAAATGCTGTTTTTTTGTATTTTTTGCTATTTGCAATAATTCCAATAATACTGTTTTTTCTTAGAAGAACTCAAATTGAAGAAATATTTTTTCCTACTTCAAGATTTATAAAAGATGTTATGAAAAAGACAAAGAAAAAATTAGATTATAAAGCGTTGTTTTTAATGCTTTTAAGAATTTTAATAATTTGTAATGTTGTCTTTGCAGCAGCTTCACTATCATTAAATACAATGTCAACTGTAAATTCAGCTAAAATCATTGTAATTGTTGATAATTCAACTTCTGTTTTAAGTTCTTATAAAGATAAAGATTATTATGTAAATGAAATTGAAAGACAACTCAAAACAATTAAAAAGCAAAATAAAAAAAACAATATATTTTATATTTTTTATAAAAATGGAATACCTTCAGTAGAAAGAAATCTTTCTTCAATGGAAATTTATAAAGGTATATTTGATGTTGAAGAGAATTTAAGATTTATATATTCAGAATCGTCTTTGAATGGTAAGATTATTGTGTTTTCAGATAATCAAGAAATAAATTTTAAAAATATTAGAGATAATAATAATCTTAAAAATATTAATTTTGTTAATATTGGCAAAAATTGGAAAAGTAATATATATGTAAAAAATATAATTTTACCTTCACCAGCTTTTTCAGGTCAAGAAAACTTGATTGGAATTAATTTTTTTAATGATTCTGATTATTCTATTCCTTTTAAGTCAGAACTTTATTATAATGATGTTCTTATTGCTGAAAAAAGTGATATAATAGAAGCACAATTTGAAAAAAAATTATTTTTTAATATAAAACTTGAAAACAATTCTATTCATGATTTTTATGTTAAAATTTCAGGTGATATTATTGAATGGGATAATACTTATTATTTTGGTTTAAAATCAATAAATAATATAAACATTCTTTATTCAGGGGAAAAACTTAATTATTTTTTGAAAAATCTTTTTCTTTCAAATTCAAACTATAACCCGTTTAATATTAGTTCTATTAATAATGCAAGAGTTGATGAAAGTCATATACTTATAATTAATGATACAAATAATTTGGAAAATTCTATATCTGATATTGAGGAAATTATAGAAAAAGGTAAAACAATACTTATATTTCCTCAAGATAATGTAAATAAGTTTAATCTTCTTAATGAAAAAGGAATATTAAAAGCTAAAATAATTGAAAAAACAGGTGGTACAAGAAAAATTGAAAATAAACTTGGTTTTGAAAATCTTTCTTTTTTTAATATATTTTTTTTAAAAGATTTTAATGAGGAAGAAGTTATAGCTTATTATAATGATAGAAATCCAGCTCTTATAAAATATAATATAGGAAAAAGTACAGTATATTTTTTTAATAGAATATTATCAGAAGAATCTACAGATATAGTATTTTCACCATATTTTGTATATGAAGTATTAAATATTATTCTTGAAGAAAAAATAGGATATTATAATGTTAGACAAGAAAATATTCCTTTTAGATGTATTTCTTCTTCAAATGAAAGTGTTTGTTTTGTAAAACCTGGTATTTATGATTTTGAAGGAGAAAGGATATTTCTCAATATTCCAATTGAAGAAAGTAATAAATCTGTATATACAAAAGATATTTTTGTATACGATGATATTGAAAAATCTCTTAAAAAAATAAAAATAGATAAAATACTTCTTGTATTAGCTTTAATTCTTATGTTATTTGAATTTTATCTTTGTGATAAATGGAGGATATAATTGAAATTAAATTATAAATTGATTTTAAGAATAGTTTTATTAATTTTAATTATTTTTCTGATTGTAGATATTGATATTTCATTAAAAAATAAAATTTCTTTTACAAAAAATACAGTTATTCTTCAGGATGTTTCTTTAAGTGTTGAAGATCTTGATGAAAAAAGAATTCAAATTCAAAAAAAAACAGGAATTGATAATGTTTATTTTTTTTCTGGAATATTAAGTAAAAATAAAAATAAAGCTCTAAAATACAATGGTCTTTCAGATATAAGTAAAGCTGTATCAGAAATTTCACCTTTATTTTCAAATATAATACTTCTTAGTGATGGAAATCAGAATCCACCTGAAAAATCGATTAATTCAGCTTCAAAAATATTTTCTTTAAGACTAAAAGATAGAAAGGAAAATTTTGATATAAGTATATCTGATATTGATTTGCCGGAAAATATATTTGAAAATATTGAAAATGAATTTGTTTTTAAAGTGTTTTTACAAGGAAATGAAAGTAAAAATTCAATATTGGAATTTAATGGTGAAAAAGAAGAAATATTATTATATAAAGGACTTAATATAATCAAAAAAAGAATTTCATTAAAAAAAGGTATTTATAATCTTAGAGTTTCTGTTATACCATTTAAAGAAGAAACAGATAAAGATAATAATACAAGGGAATTTAAAATAACTGTTATTGAAGATACTAAAAAATTCTTGCTTTCTTATGTTTATCCTGGACCTGAAAAAGCTTTTTTAGGTAATTTTTTAAAAAAACACGGAAAACTTGATATAAAAAATGAAAAATCAGAAAACATTGATTCTTCTTATAATGCAGTTATTGAATTTGAAAGTTCTTTATTTTCAGAAGATACAATTAGGGAATATATAGAAAACGGTGGGCTTTATATGTTTTTTGTAGGTGAAAATTCATTAGATTTTACAATTCCGTTTTTTGGAAAACCTGATAATATTGTAAAAAAAAGAAATACATTTTCAATTCCTGATAAATACAGAAGATTTCCTTTTTTTGAAATATCTTCTAAAATTTTAACTAATAATTTAGTTTGGGATAAAATATCAGATTATGATTATTTTGTTGATATTGATATAAATAAACCTTCAATAGATCTTCTTTATGATTCATCAACTAAAAAAAATTTACTTTCTGTTTTTAGTTTTGGTAAAGGAAAATATATTCTTTTCAAATTTGGTCCTTTATATAGGATATCTCTTTCACAAGCTGTAAATGTATCTGATATACCTGTTAATATTTATGAAAAATTTTTTTCTGGTCTTATTTCATATTATTCAAGTTCAAGTGAAAGTATTAGGTTTTCTCATAATAGAAAAACTTATGTTATTGGAGAAAAACTATTTATTGATGTGAAAAGTAATCTTTCTGAAAACATATCTCTTTATATTAATGGAGAAAAAAAAGGTGAGAATAATCTTGAATATTTACTAGAAAACACTGGAGATTATCGTGTTGATGCAAGAATTGAAGCTAATTCAAAGATTATTTATGAAAAAACATATTTTTTTAGTGTATTTGATTCTTTAAGTGAGATATCTAATTTAAAACCTGATATGGTTTTTCTTGAAAATATAAGTAAAAAAAATGGAGGTTTTGTATTTGACGAAGATAATATTGAGCTTGTAATAGATAAACTTGAACAAAATTCTTATACTTTAAAGATATTTAATCCATTAAATTCAAAAATTCTAATATTTATATTTCTTTTTTTATTTTCCCTTTATATGCTGATAGTAAGATGAATTTTTCCCTTTTGAAAATAATGTGACTTGAAAAAGAATTTTTTTTGTATTATATTTATCCAAATAGTCCAATAATGTATAAATTGGGGGCGATTATGTCGCCCTTTAATTTTTCATAAAAAAATGGAGGTTTACGATGAATGCTCAAATCCTTCAAGCAGTAGAACAGCTTTTAAATGAAAAAGGCATAGAAAAGGATGTAGTTATTGACGCAATAAAAAGTTCAGTTGTAATGGCTATTAAAAGAAAATTTGCAGATATCGAAAATCTTCATATTGAATTTGATGAGAAAGATGGAGAGATAAAAGTATATGCAAGTAAGAAAGTTGTCAAAGGCAGTGCTAAAAATATTAATGAAATGGGACTTCAAGTAGCTAGAGAACATGATCCTGATATTAAAATAGGAGATTTTATTAATATTGAACTTTCTCCTGAAAGTGTTGGTAGAATTGCAGCTCAAACTGCTAGACAAATAATTGTGCAGAAGATTAAAGAAGCTGAAAAAGACAATCTTTTTAATGATTTTATGTCAAAACTTGGATGTCTTATTCAGGGTAAAGTGCAGAAAGTTCAAACTGATGAAAGTATTTTAGTTGATATAGGACAGGTTGAAGCTGTTATAATGAAAAAAGATCAGATACCTGGAGAGAGATTTCGTACCGGACAACTTATAAAAGCTGTAATTGCTGATGTGAAAAGAAATATAAGAGGTTCAATGGTTTTTCTTTCAAGAGCTAATACAGATTTTTTAAAAAGATTGTTTGAAAATGAAATACCTGAAATAATAGATGGTGTAATTGAAATAATTTCCGTATCAAGAGAACCAGGAAGCAGATCAAAGATAGCAGTAGTCTCTTTAAATGAAAAAGTTGATGCTGTTGGTGCTTGTGTTGGAGTAAAAGGTGTTAGAATACAACAGATAGTTAATGAACTTAGAGGCGAGAAAATAGATGTTATAAGATACAATGAAGACATCAAACGATATATAACCAACGCTCTCGCTCCATCTGAAGTTGTCTCTATTGAAATTAGAGATGAAACTGGTGGTATTAATACCGAGGTAGTAGTGCCTGACCACCATCTTTCTCTGGCTATCGGAAAAGAGGGACAGAATGTTAGACTTGCAGCAAGATTAGTTGGTGCAAGAATAGACATTGTAAGTGAGTCTCAAAAGAGAAAGAAAGTTGAAAAATTATTAGATTAATAGGGGGCTTATCGTGAAGATATCTGAAATAAAAAAAGAATTGGGAATGGAATATAAAGACATTTATGATATGTGTGAAAAGCTTGATATAACTTTGAATAAAAGACATCATGCTTCTACGATATCAGACGAGGAGTATGAACTTCTTAAAAAAAATGCTTCTGCTGAAACATATAAAAAAAACCTGCCAAAAAAGCCTCTTACAAAGGCTAAAGCTGCTGCCAAAACTGCAAAAAAGAAAGTACCTAAACTTATAACAGAAGGTGAAATAGTTATTAATGCAGATATAAAACCTGGTGAAATTGATGAAGATGAAACTATAATTGATCAGGATATTATTGATGAACTTGAAATTATTGAAATGGAAACAGGTAAAAAGTTTTCCAAAGAAGAAAGACATAAAAGACAAGCTATGAAATCCAAAAAAGAAGAATATGATGCAAAAGAAATTGTAAATGATAAGAAAAAACCAGAACAGCAGGAAGACATACACAAAATTGAAGAAGTAAAAGAAAAAATTTTAATACCTGAATTAATTGGATTAAAAGAATTTTCTGAAATGATAAAACTTCCTCAGAATGAAATAATAAAAAAACTTATGCTTCTTGGTGTAACTAATGTAGCTCAACCATTAGATTATGACCTTGCATCACTTATTGCAGAAGATTTTGGTTTTGATACTGAATTAAAAATAGATGAAAAATCTGCTAATAAAAATATAAGCAATGAACTTAGAGCAAGACCACCAGTTGTAACTATTATGGGTCATGTTGATCATGGCAAAACTACTTTGCTTGATAATATAAGGCATACTAATGTTGCAGGAAGAGAAGCTGGTGGAATAACTCAGCATATTGGAGCTTATCAGATAACATGGAATAAAAATCTTATTACATTTATTGATACTCCAGGTCATGAAGCTTTTACTGAAATGAGAGCCCAGGGTGCTACTGCAACTGATATTGCAATAATAGTAATTGCTGCTGATGATGGTTTAAAACCACAGACCCTTGAGGCTATAGATCATGCTAGAGCTGCAAAAGTACCTATAATAATTGCTATAAATAAAATAGATAGACCTGGTGCTAATCCTGATAAAGTAAGACAAGAATTATCAAATATTGGTCTTGTTGCTGAAAATTGGGGTGGTACAACTATAATGGTAGAACTTTCTGCCAAAAACGGTATAAATATTGAAGAACTTCTTGAAATGATAATTTTAGTTTCGGAAATGGAAGATCTTAAAGCTGATTATGATGTACCTTCTCAAGGAATTGTAGTTGAATCATATAAACATAAAGGAAAAGGTCCTTTAGCTACTATAATTGTCCAAAAAGGTGTTCTTCATAAAGGTGATATTGTTGTTTCTGGAATGACTTATGGAAAAATCAAAGCAATGTTTGATGAACATGGTAAATTAGTTGAAAGAGCAGAACCTTCAAAAGCAGTTGAAATAATGGGATTAAATGATGTTCCTCGTTCTGGAGACAAGTTTAAAGTAGTTCATAATGAAAAAATAGCTCGTGAAATAGTTCAGAAAGCTATTATAAAATATAAAGCACTTTCAGGTGGCAATAAAGGAAAAACTCTTGAAGAACTTTTAAGCATGAATGTTGGAGCTGAAAAGAAGAAATTAAGTATAATACTTAAGTCAGATGTTGGTGGAACTGGAACAGCTTTAAAAGATAGTCTTGAAAAACTTTCTGATGAAGAAGTTGATGTAAATGTAATACATCTTGGAGTTGGAATAATCAGTGAAACAGATGTAAACCTTGCTGTTGCATCAAATGCAATAATAATTGGTTTTAATATAAGAGAGAGTTCTAATGCTACAAAACTTGCTGAAAAAGAAGGTGTTGAAATAAGAACTTATAAAATAATTTATGAAGTGATTGATGATATTAGAGCTATTCTTAAAGGCATGTATGCTGCAATATATAAAGATGTTGTAATTGGTCAGGCTGTTGTTCTTCAGACTTTCAAAGTGCCTAAGCATGGAACTATTGCAGGCTGTAAAGTTGATAACGGAGTTGTTAAAAGAAAATCAAAAGTTAAACTTATTAGAGATGGTACAGAAATATATCAATCTAAACTTTCATCTTTAAAAAGATTTAAAGACGATGTATCTGAAGTTGCTACAGGATTTGAATGTGGTATTGGAATAGAAAACTTTAATGATCTCAAAGAAGGTGATATAATTGAGATAATTGAGGAAAGAGAAGAGGAAAGATAATATATGTCGCTTGAATGGAAATTAAAAAGATCAAATCAAGATATAATGAATATTATTGTTAACATTCTTGAGACAAGAATGGGAGATCCTAGAATGTCTTTTGTTACAATAACTTCTGTTGATATTTCTCCTGATATGCGAAATGCAAAAGTATATTATAGTATATATTCTTTAACAGATGAAGAAAAAGAACAGGCTAAAACTGTATTTGAAAATGCAAGAGGTTTTATACAAAAAGAATTTTCAAGCAGAATAAAGATAAAATTTACACCAAAATTAAATTTTATATATGATGATTCTCCAGAACAGGTTGATTATCTTAATAGACTTTTTAAGAGGTTAAACGATGAAAGACGTCCAGAACAGGATTAATGAATTAATACAAGAAAATCAAGATTTTGCAATTTTTTCTCATATGAGACCAGATGGTGATTCTATAGGTTCTTCTATAGCTTTAGATCTTCTGTTGAAAAAACTTGGCAAAAATTCAAAAGTATTTTTTAGAGATGAAGTACCTGAAGTGTATAGTTTTTTACCAGAAACAAAAAATATTTATGACTTGGATGATTTTGAAGCTCGGGATTTTGATGTATTGTTTGTTCTTGATATTTCTGAAATAAGCCGTATAGGTCTCGAGGAAAGTGATTTGAGAGGAAAAAAAATAGTATGTATAGATCATCATCATACTAACTCAGGTTTTGCAAGACATAATCTAATAGATTCTGAAAAAGCAGCTACTGCACTTATTTTATGTGAATTTTTTAGAGAGCATTATTTAGAACATATTGATATTAACATAGCTTTGTGTCTTCTTACTGGAATTATTACAGATACGGGAGCTTTTAGATATCAAAATACTAAAAGTGATGTTTTTGATGCTGTTTCACATCTTATTGCTACTGGAGTCAATTACCCTCAGCTTATGGAAAAACTTTATGGATCTTTTCCTGCAAGAAAGTTTGAACTTATAAAAAAAGCTTTTTCTAGATCGCAAAAAGTAGATAATGCTATGTATTCTTATATAACTATTGAAGATTTTGAAGAAACAAATTGTTTTCAGGAAGATACTGATGGGATAGTTAATCAGTTTACAATATATAAAGAGATTGATATTGCTTTTGTTCTTATGGAAATTTCTAAAGAACAGCAAAAAGTTAGTATAAGGTCCAAAAAAACTGATATATCTGAAGTTGCTGTCAGATTTGGTGGTGGAGGACATAAAAACGCAGCTGGATTTAATGTAAAAGGCAATACACTTGATAATATTAAAAAAATATTAAATGTTATTAAAGAGATTAATTTAAATGGCAGATAATAATGAACTTGATAGACTTAAATTTTTACAGGAAATAAGTGCGTCAGTTGCTACTGTATTTAATTTTGATGCACTTCTTCGTATAGTAATAGAAAAAATTCTTAAAATAATGAATTGTTCAAGATGTTCTATAGTTTTACTCGATGATAAAAATATCCCTTTTATAAAGCTTGGAAAAGGTTTTGATACATCTGGTTTTATTGAAAATGAAAAGATTAAAAAAGCTGGTTCGGTTACTCAAAAAGTACTTAATTCATTATGTTCGGTAATAGATCAAGAAAGAAATTTTATGTGTGTTCCTATTATAAATGATAATAGAGCACTTGGAATAATTAATGTTACAGAAAGAAATAATAAACAGCCGTTTACTGAAAATGAAAAAAATCTTATGGAAATTCTTTCTACTCAAATTGGTCATGCTATTGAAAATATCAGATTTCATAAAAATATAGTTCAAATGGAAAAAATTAGTAGAGAAATGGATCTAGCGAGAAAATTTCAAGAAAAAATAGTGTGTTCTCTTGATAATTATAAAAATATAAAGATGTATTCTTTTTATAGAACTGCATTTGAAGTTGGTGGAGATTATTTTAAGATTTTTCCTATTGACAATGATAATTTTATGTTTTGTATAGGAGATGTATCAGGTAAAGGTATTTATGCTTCTATGACAATGGTTATTGTACATTCTCTTATAAGTGCATATTTAGATAGAGGAATAGATTTTAAAGTAAGTGATTTTGTAAAAGACCTTAATAAAATGCTTTATAAAGAAATTGGTAATGAAACAACTTTTATTACATTATTTACAGGAATATTTAATACAAAAAAAAGAGAAATACAGTATGTGAATGCTGGACATAATTATCCTTTTTTAATAAGTGATAAAAAGGTTAATAATCTTAAGTCTGGCGGTATTTTCCTTGGTTCGTTTAATAATGAGGAATTTACTGTTGAAAAATGTAATTGGAAAGAGGGTGATGTTCTTGTTTTATATTCAGATGGAGCAATTGAGTATAATTCAAGCAGAGATAATTATATTAATGAAAAAGAAAGATTTGAAAATGTAGTTGTATCTCATACAAAGCTTGAACCTGAATTTATAATGGAAAAAATTTTTGAAGAATATTATGATTTCAGAAAAAAGGATATTGACGATGATGTTTCTCTTGTCGTTATGAAATTTTAAAATGTTTGGACTTCTTAATATAAATAAACCTCGTGGAATAAGTTCATTTGATGTTATTAGAAAACTTAAAAAAATTCTTCCAAAAAAATTTAAAATTGGATATCTTGGTACGCTTGATCCTATGGCAAAAGGTGTTTTGCTTGTAATGTTAGGGAAGACTACAAAATTAGCTGATTTTTTTATGACAGGAAAAAAAAGTTATATTGGTAGGATTACTTTTGGTTTTTCCACAGATTCACTTGATATTACAGGAGAAAAATTTGAAGTTAAAGAAGATTTTGTATTTCCTGATAATCAGAGTATAAAAAAATATCTAAAAAGCATAACAGGTAGTATAATGCAACTTCCTCCTGACATATCTGCTAAAAAAATAAACGGAAAAAGAGCTTATGAACTTCAAAGAAGCGGATTAAAACCAAAACTTAAACCTGTTAAAGTACATATTTATTCTATAAAACTTATTGATACTTTATCCCCTGATATAATAATTGAAGTTGAATGTTCAAAAGGTACTTATATAAGAAGTATTGCAAGAGATATAGGAGAACATTTTAATATTCCAAGCTGTCTTTCAGCTCTTACAAGAACAAGTACTGGTGATTTTTTAATTGATGATTCAAAAGAACTTCAAAATATTAATACTATTGAAGATATAAAAAATAATATTATTGACCCTTCAAAATATATTGATCTTCCATGTTTATATTATTCTGATACAGAGAGATTAAGTAATGGTGTTTTTATAAGAAATAAAGAAAAATTCAATAATGATGAAAAAATAAAAATATTAGAGATAGGAACTGGTAGATTACTTGCAATATATAAAACTGAGGGAGAGTTTTTAAAGCCGGATATAATGCTTATATGAGTATTTTAAAAAATATAAAACAAAATTTATTTAAAGAATGTAATATAGCAATTGGAAATTTTGATGGAGTTCATAAAGGACATAGATTTCTTTTAAACAAACTTATAGAGCTTTCAAAAGCTGATAATATACCTTCAGTTGTTTTTTCTTTTTATAATCATCCTCTTATTTATATAAATAAACTTAAAACTTATTATATTACTGAACCAGATGAAAAACTTGAAATAATTGAAAATGCTGGTGTTGATTATATTATATCTCCTTTTTTTGATGATTATTTTAAAAATATGGATAAAAAGGAATTTATTCTTTTTTTAATAAAAAATTATAATCCTAAAAGAATAATTGTCGGTGAAAATTTTAATTTTGGTTATCAAAGAAAAGGTCAAGCTGAAGATATTTTAGATTATTTTAAAGAAAATGCAATTATAATAAAACCAGTTGAGATTAATGGAAATCGAATATCTTCATCAAAAATAAGACAATATCTTAGAGAACATAATATAAAACATGCAAATCTTTTTCTAGGTTATAATTACTTTGTTCAGGGAATTGTTAAAAAAGGCAATATGCTAGGCAATCAGCTTGGAGTTCCTACATTAAATATTGAAAACAATCAAAGTGGAAAACTGGTACCTTTTCCAGGAGTTTATATTACAAAAACTCATATTGATAATGAGATTTATTCAAGTATAACTAATATTGGCGGAGCACCTACTATAAATTTTGAAAAAGATGATAAGATTGAAACTTATGTTTTTGATAAAAAACTTGAAAATATGTATAATAAAAAAATAAAAGTAGAATTTCTTGAGTTTTTAAGAGAAGAAAGGAAATTTGAAGACCTTAATGAATTAAGAATTAATATGATGAAAGATATTGAAAATGCAAAAAAAATAATAACAAATTGGGAGAATACATGAAAAAACTTATAATTTGCTTTATTGTTATTTATAGTTTTGTAATATTTGCAATAGATACAGAAATAGAAAATAAAGTATCGACCATAACACCGGTAAAAAATATAATAGTTCTTCTAGCCGATGGTTTAAGTCTTAATAACAAGACCATAGCAAGAATTTTTAAAGCAGGTCCTTATGGTTCTCTTAATATTGATAAAATAGATAATACTGGCTATATGACAAATCACAGTGCAGATTTTTGGGTTTCCGACTCGGCTGCAAATTCAACAGCTTTGTCAACAGGTTTTAAGACAGATAATGGAAAAGTATCAGTTCTTCCAAATGGAAAGGTTAAAAGTAATCTTTTTGAAAGAATGGGTGTTATAGATAGAAAGACAGCAATAGTAACTGATGGTAGAATATCTTCTGAAGCATTAGCACCATTTTATTCTCATGCTGATTCATCTGAAGATATCAATAATATAATTGATTTTTTATTTAAAAGAAATATAGATATTATAATGTGCGGTGGAGAAAGAGTTTTTATTCCTCAAGCTGAAGGTGGAGTTAGAACAGATCAGAAAAATTATATTGAAGAAGCTCAGAGACTTGGATATAGATTTATTAATTCAAAAGATGGTTTAAGAAACTTCTCTTTTTCTGAAAAAATGCTTGGAGTATTTGCAGAAGAAAATCTTCCTTATGAAATTGATAGAAAAGATAGTAATATATCGCTTTCTGAAATGGTAAAAAAATCTCTTGATATGTTAGCTGAATCTAAAAATGGATTTTTTCTTCTTATAGAAAACAGTAATCTTTATCGAACTCTTGATGATTTTGATGTAAAATCTTCTGTTGAGGAAATTGCACAAATTGATAGAATTACAGGCATGGTTGAAGAATTTATAAAAAAAGATGAAAACACTCTATTTTTGATACTTTCTGGTTTTGATTGTGGTGGTTTATACGTAACAGCTGATTTTAATCCTATTGTATTTGATACATTAAAAGTATCTATACTTGATATGACTTCAAAGATAAATTCTGCCGGAACAAATGCAGAGGAGATAGTTGCTGTATATTCTGGCGTAAATTTGTCAAAAAGTGAATATAATTTAGTTCAAAGTTCAATGAATACAAAACATTTTAGAAGAACAGTATCAAATGTATTATGTAAAAGAGCTGGTATAAACACTCTTTCGCCTGAAATGTATAATAGAAGAACTTCTACAGTTACTCCTGTTTGGGCTATGGGAAAACATTCTGAATTTTTCAGAGGGTTTCATGATAATACAGATATTGGAAGCATAATTCTCAAGCTTTCCGGTATAAATTAAAAATACTTGTTGAAACTCTGAAGAATCCCTCTTATAATTAAAGAAATTAGTATAGTAGTAAAGGAGTATATATATGAAAAAAAGCATGGTAATCTTAGTAATAATATTATGTGTGGTATTTACTTTTGCTGCAAAGATAAATAGTTATTTTAATAATCCGCCAGAAAGTGGAGGAATTGATGTTGAACTTATAAAGCTTATAGATAGTGCAGAGTATTATATTTATGCACATTTATATCAAATGGGTAATATGGATATTGTAAATGCGCTTGTTAGAGGATCAGAAAGACTAGGTTCGTCAAAAGTAAAACTTATTACCGAAGATCATTATTTTCAAACAGATAAATATAAAGAAGTTTTTGAACCAATTAAAAATGCTGGTATTAAAATAATGACAGATAAAATGGGTGATGGAATCGATAGAGGACAATGCCATAACAAATTTGTAATAATTGATGATAGATATGTTTGGATGGGTTCTTATAATGTTACTGTTAAAGGTACTTATTCAAATAATAATAATGCTCTTAAATTTGATTCTCCAATTATGGCAAAAATATACAAAAAAGAATTCGAACAAATGTTTGATGAAGGTAAATTTAGCATAAAAAAAGAAGCTTATGATCATCCTGAAATAATTGTTGATGATACTAAGGTTAAAAACTATTTTTCTCCTAAACAGGATGTAAAATCCGTTATTATTAATGAAATACAAAATGCACATCATAGTATTTATTTTTGTATATTTACGTTTACTGATGAAGATATAATGAATGCTATAATTGATAAAAGAAATCGTGGTGTCAAAGTATATGGTGTTTTTGATGCTTTCCAGGGTAATTCTAGCTATAGCTCTTATAAGCCAATGAAAGAAGCTGGACTTAATGTAAAAAAAGACACTAATAAAGGTTTTCTTCATCATAAATTTATGGTTATAGATCCTAATACAAATAGTGATCCTACTGTAATAACAGGTTCTTATAACTGGACATCAGCTGCTGGTAAAGTAAATGATGAAAGTACTGTTGTGTTAAAAAATAATAATGAAATAGCAATGAAATATTATTATGAAGTTGCTAAATGTTATGGTGATGGATTTGATTCTGAAAATGGAAGTGTTGTTGAAATTCCTCAAATTGATATTAAAGAACCTACATTTTATATATCTGAAGTTGTTTTTAACGATCCAAGTGGTGATTGGGTAGAAATATATTGTGCTGACGATGCAAATAATGGTAATGGTATAGATATTGGCGGATATTACATTGAAGACGATGGTCTTGTTAAGATGTTTGGAGACGATACAATTGTAAAGACTGGTGATTTTATTGTAGTAGCACAGGGTTGGTATAAAGACTTTAAAAAAGCTGATAATAAAAAACTTTATGTTTTTGCAGAAAAAACTGCGTTTGTATCAACTGATGAGCAAATTATTTTTAAAGCAAAAGGTAGCGGAAAAATACTTGATGCTGTTTGTTGGTCAAATCATGATGGCAGTTTTTCTCCTGGAGAAGAAGAAGATGTAAGAGTAGTTTATAATTTAAAAGAGTGGAATTCTCCGAATGAAAGAGAATGTGTTGATTCTACAGCAGTTCCTTCTGGTAATTTTAGTATAATGAGAAGATATAATAAAACAGGTTTTGGTTCTTCTGAAAAAATAGAATTTATTGATACAAACTCACTTAATGACTGGGTTGTTAATGATTCACCAACACCAGGGGAAGTTAAGTGAATATAAAGAAGGTTAAAGGGTTAAAAGAAGGTTAAAGAGTTGAGAGTGAGAGCGAGAGAGTGAAGGGATAAAACCGGGATGAAACTGGGAAATGGGAAAAACCTGTCATCCCGGCATGACTCTGAGCCGGGATCTGTTTTTGATTTTTTTCATTACAATAACGCAAAAAAATAATCATTCGGTACCATTCGATATTTTACATCCATATAAAATATCTCTTTACCTTCGTTCACTTATAATACATCCGTATATTATATGCTTCGCAACGTTCACTCAAGTTACCGAGTAGATTTTTTTTTGCTTTTGTTTATAGAAAATCCTTCATACTTTATTTTAATTGAAAATTTTCTAACGCCTCTAAAAATTCGACATTCAACATTCGACATTGGAAATTAAAAACCTGTCATCCCGGCATGACTTTGTTTTTGTCACTAATGTCACAAAGTGACATGTCACGCTTTATCTGTCACAGCTTCACAGTTTTTTCTATAATTCTTGTTTTTTTAAATTAATCTCCTGATTTTCCGATATATATAATAAAAATATTGGGGGATTTATGCGTAATTTTTTTTTATATAGCATTTTGATTATAGCATTATTATTTTTTGTTCTTACTGGTTGCGATTCAAGCGGTAAAGATGATTTTTCAGTTATGAGTTCAGCTACTTTTTACTCAAAAATTGAAGGTTATGCATTTAAAAGTTCTTCTTTGAACAGTTCTCCTGTTTTAAAAAGCAGTTCAATAGCACCAGTTAGTGGTGAAACTCCGTTAGCGGGTGTAAAAGTAGTTGTTGACGGGACTTCAATAAGTACAGTTACCGATTCTTCAGGTTATTTTAAAATAGAAACTTCAGATAGAAATATTCTTGGATTCAGGGCAATTACATTCAAAAATAATACTTTAACTTATGAATATGGCAGATTATACCTTAATTTTCGTGAAAATGATGTGAAACTTTATAGAATTAAATTATTTGGTGATGCAAAAAATGAAGTTATAGAAATAGATTCTCAGGATAGAACAACAATAAAAAATAGATTTCCTATTGTAGATGCTGGACCTGATGTTTATACTTACACTTATTCAAATGATTATATAAAAATATATACAGAAAAAAGTTATGATCCTGATATGAATGGAAAGATTACTGATGTTTATCTTGATTTTAACAATGATATGATTTGGGATTTACATGATGTTTTTAAAACAAGATATGTATGTTCAAATAGAAAAGATTATTTCAATACTCCTGGAATTCATAAAGTAAATATTAAAATGGTTGATAATATGGGTGGAATTGGTATGGATAGTTTTAATGTTTATGTTTCTACAGATATTACTCATACTAATTTTAGGCCAGTTGCTTATATTAAAGAAAATGATGGTGTAAATGATGGTTATATTAAAGTTGCCGGTGGTAGTAATGTTACAATAGAAGGATATGGAATAGATTATGATCTTACAACTGGTACAAGATTAACTTATTCATGGGAACAAGTATCTGGTCCAGATGTCATAATGAATATTTCAGAAGATTTAACCGGTCAAAATCCGATTTCTAAAATGACTTTTATGCCAATAACAGGAAATAGTTATGTTTTTGATTTTTTTGCTAGTGATACAAAAAGTGTTAGTATTGCTGCGAGGATAAATATAGATGCTGGAGAAGGTGGTGGAGATGATCCTGGAGTCGGAGATACTGTTGGTGGAGTAGCTGATGGATTTTTATATTATGAAGGAGATAGTGTAATATACAGATTAAATACTCAGTCAGGTGCTACAACAATGTTAACTGAAAGTTCTTATGTATCTACTTGTCCAGAAACTACAGCAGATTATTCTGGTGTGTTTTTTGCATCAGATAAAGATAGTTCTGGTAATTATGACCTTTATGTTATGGATAAGAATGGAGCAAATAAAGTGAGAATAACTCAGACTGAAAATTCTGAGTTTATAAATCGAGATGAATTTTATCCTGTTGAGAGTCAGGAAGGAAGAGTTTATTATATTTATGGAAATTCACTCTATTCAATGTCATCTTCAGGTTCAGAAAAAAGAGAAGAATTATCGTTTGAAGGTAAAAGTATAAAGTTTCCTGATGTTATCATAACTGCTGATACTAGAAAGATTGCTTTTGTGTCAAATAGAAATTCAATAGCAGAATACGAACTTTATGTTGCTGATCTTGATGAATACGGAAAAATAGTAAATGCTTTAAATTTAATTCCGCATAATGTGTCAAGCGGTAAAGATGATTATTATCCAAAGTTTTCAAAAGATGGGAAATACCTTGTCTTTTTCAGAAAAGGAAGTGGTGGAAAAGGAAATATTTATAAGCTTGAACTTATTACAGGTATAGTGATAAAATTAACAGATGATAGTTATGATAATAGATATCCATGTTTTTCAACAGATGGTACAAAAGTATTTTTTGTTTCTGACAGAGAAGGCAATGATGAAATATGGGTAATGGACTCTGATGGTACTGGTAAAAAGAAAATAACTGACAATAATATCATTGAAAGATTCCTTGTATTTGGAGAGTAATTTTTGAAATATGCAATAAAGTATTTTAATGAAGTTTGCATTATTGAATTGAGTGGTCGAATAGATTTTATTTCAAGTCAGTTTCTTGATAAAATTCTTGAAAACAGAATTAGTAAAGGTAATTTTAAGATTATTATAGATTTTGAGAGTGTTGAATATATTGGTAGTAATGGTTTGAGTGTTCTCATAAATAAACTTATTGAATGTAAGGATAATTCAGGAGATATAAAATTTATAAGAGTTTCGGCTGATATTCTTAACATGGTCAAAAACCTTAGGCTTGATAAGATTTTTGATATATTCGATAGTGTGGAAAATGCGATAGATGGTTTTTACATTGGAGGGGAAAATGGTAAAAATTGAAAAATACGGTGAGGTTTTTGTCATAAATATTAATAATGATATGACAAAAGAAAATGTTAAAGAATTTGAAGATGTTTTTGATACAGTGCTTTCTGAAAACATTAATAAAATAATAATAAACTTTGAAAAAGTGAATTTTGTCGTTAGCCAAGTATTAGGCATAATTATTATAAAAACTAAAAAATTGAGAGAAAAAGAAGGTGATATAAGAATTGTTAATAAAAACACTTATATAGATCGTTTGCTTTCAATAATTGGAATAGGCAAAATCATTGATGTATTTGAAAATATAGATGATGCATTAAAGGATTTTTGATAAAATAAAAATATAGTAAAGTGTTGAAAGAGTTAACTTTTTTTTAGTATTTTCTTTTATTAATATTTTTTTACAAATAATTATTTTTAATGTATAATTGCCAGATTATGAGGTATAATTATGTCTGAAAATTTATTAATAAAAAATGGTTTTATTGATTTTGAAAGTAATATAATTCAAACTGATATTTTGATATCTTCTGGTAAAATCGAAAAAATTGCTCCAAATATAGTTGATATAAATGCCAAAATAATAGATGCAACAGACAAGTATCTTTTGCCAGGAGTAATAGATTCTCATGTTTTTTTTAATGATCCAGGATATACTCACAGAGAGGATTTTACTACAGGTTCAAAGGCTGCTATAAAGGGCGGAGTAACAACTGTGGTTGATATGGGTTCTGCCAATGTACCATATATAAAAAATATAGATCTTTTAAATGCAAAATTTGATATTATTAAAAATAAATCTTATTGCGATTATGTTTTAGCAGCTTTAGTTACAGCAGACGAAGTTGATAAAAGACAATTTAAAGATATTTCACTTCTTATGGATTCTGGAGCATGTGGCATTGAACTTTATACAAGTACAACTGTTTCAGGTATAAAACATTTAGATAATGGTCATCTTTATGAGTTATTTAATCAGTTTAAAAATAGTGGATATATTTTTATTATTCATTCTGAAGATTTTTTTATTTGTGATTATAATATTAGAAAATTTAAAATGAAAAATAAAAACTTTCCAAAAGCATGGTCTGAAGCAAGACCTGAGATTGCTGAAGAAATAGCTGTATCTACAATAATGAGATTAGCTAAAGAATTTGATATTAGAATACATTTTAACGATATATCATGTGAAAAATCCGTAAAAATTATTTCTGAAGCAAAGAAAAATAATGTTGATGTAACTTGTTCTACAGCTTTACATTATCTTGAATTTTGTGATGAAGATTGTGATCGTCTTGGTAATTTGTCAAAGCTTATACCTCCACTTAGAAAAAAACATAATAATATTTTTTTATGGCAATCTATAGTAAAAGGTGATATTGATATTGTATCAAGTTCTCATAATCCATTTGAATACAGGACAGAAAAACAGTTTGAAGGTTCAAATATATGGAATATATATGCAGGAACTCCAGAATTGGAGCATACTTTGTTATATTTATTTAGTGAAGGTTTTTTAAAACATAGAATATCTTTGAACAATTTAAACAGAGTTTTATCTGAAAATCCTGCTAAAAGATTTGGTATATCTCCGAAAAAAGGTTTGTTGAGAAAAGGTAGTGATGCTGATATTATCATATTAAATCCAAAAAAAAAGCATGTTGTTGAAAAAAGTAAATTAACTTCAAAAGCTGGATTTTCAATATTTGAAGGAATGACTTTTAATTGTGCAATAGAGAATACTATTTTAAATGGTAAAATTGTTTATGATATAAATAAAGGTATATTAGGAGAAATATCAGGCAATTACATAAAAAGACAATATATTTAGACGGGAGTGATTTATGTTAATTCTTAAAGGCGGAACAGTACTTACATATTTGAATAATGGGAAATTTTACTGTGAAAAAACTGATGTTCTTATTAAAGATACAAAAATAAAAAAAATTGGAAAAAATCTTCAAAAAGAATTTAAAGACGCTATTATTGAAAATGTTGAAGATAAATATATAATTCCTGGATTTGTTCAAAGTCATATTCATTTATGTCAGGTTCTTTTTAAAGGCTCGGCAGATGACATGGAATTAATGGATTGGCTTGAAAAAAGAATATGGCCTCTTGAAGCTATGCATACAGCTGAATCTATTAGTATATCTGCAAAAATGGGTATTGCTGAACTTATGTCGGGTGGAACTACTACTGTAGTTGATATGGGAACTATAAGACATACTGAATATATAGCTGAGGAACTTGTAAATAGTGGAATAAGGGCTTTTTTTGGAAAAACTATGATGGATAGGAAAGGTTTGCCTGATTTTCTTAAAGAAGATACTCAAAAATCAATAGAGGATTCACTTGATTTATATAATAAATATCATGGAAAGGGTGATGGAAGAATAAAATATGCTTTTGCTCCAAGATTTGCAGTTTCTTGCACTGATGAATTATTAAAACAAGTTTCAGATATTTGTAAAGATAAAGGTCTTCTTTTTCATACTCATGCTTCTGAAAACAAAAAAGAAATAGAATTAGTCAAAGAATTGACAGGTATGAAAAATATAGAATATTTTGAAAAAAAAGAAATAGCTGGAGAAAATCTTCTTCTTGCACATTGTGTATGGGTAGATGATGAAGAAAGAGAAATTTTAAAAAAATACAATATTAAAGTAATACATTGTCCGTCTGCAAATATGAAATTAGCTTCTGGAATTGCTCCTATACCTAAATATCTTAAAGATAAAATAACAGTAGGACTTGGTGCAGATGGAGCTCCATGTAATAACAATCTTTCTATGTTCAAAGAGATGAAACTTGCTGCACTTATTCAAAAACCATTTCATGGTCCAACTTGCATGAATGCAGGTGAAGCTTTTAAAATGGCTACACTTGGAGGTGCAAAAGTAGTTGGTATGGAAAATGAAATTGGAAGTATTGAAGAAGGTAAAAAAGCTGATATAGTTATTTTAGATCTTGAGAAAATCAACTCTTCTCCTTATTTTGACCCTGTTTCTTCAATAGTATATTCAGCAGCTTTTTCAAATGTTGATAAAGTATTTATTGATGGAAAAGTTGTTTATAATAATGGAAAGCATTTAACAATTAATACAGAACATCTTGTAAAAGATGCAAATGTTATATTAAGAGATTTTATGGTAAAACTATAGTAATTAGAGGAAAAAATGAATAAAAGAAGACTTATAAGAGTTGCATCAGGTAAAGAAAAGGCAGATCTTGTCCTTAAAAATGTAAATCTTATAAATACACTTTCAGGAGAAATATATATTACAGATGTTGCTGTTTGTGATGGTTATATTGCAGGAATAGTTCCAGGATATAAAGGGATTATCGAAAAAGACTGCAAAGGGAAATATCTTTCACCTGGATTTATTGATGGTCATGTCCATATTGAGAGTTCTATGGTTAGTCCTTCTGAATTTGCAAAAGCTATTGTACCTAGAGGAACAACTACAGTAATAGCAGATCCTCATGAAATAGCTAATGTCAAAGGTCTTAAAGGCATTGATTATATATTATCGTTTGTTGATAAAATTCCTCTTAATATTTTTATAATGCTTCCTTCATGTGTTCCTTCAACTAATCTTGAGACTTCAGGAGCTGTGCTTTCAGCAGAAAAATTGTCAAAATATCACGATAATCCTAATGTTCTTGGGCTAGGTGAATTTATGAATTATCCTGGTGTTATAAATACTTGTGATGATGTTATGGATAAATTAGAAATGTTTCATGATAAAATTATAGATGGTCATGCTCCTATGGTTACTGGAATGAATTTATGTGCTTATAGGGCTGCTGGAGTTACATCAGAACATGAATGCACAACAGTTGAAGAAGCTTTAGAAAAACTTAGAATGGGTATGTATATTATGATAAGAGAAGGTTCTGCTACAAAAAACCTTCTTGATCTTATGCCGCTTTTAAATAAATTCAATGAAAGATTTTGTTTTTTTTCAACAGATGACAGGCATCCTGATGATCTTATACAAGAAGGTCATATTGATAATATGGTAAAAATGCTTGTGATTGAGCAGGGAAATATTGTAAGAGCCGTAAGACTTGCAAGTAAAAATGCAGCTGAATATTTTGGTCTTAAAGAACTTGGCTCTATTGCTCCAGGTTATAAAGCTGATATGCTTGTTATAGAAGATTTTTCAAAAATGATTATAAAAGAAGTATATAAGGATGGAAAACTTGTAGCACAAAACGGTAAAGCAATTTTTGAAAACATTGATATTGTAGATGAATCTGTTTTTTCATCTATTAATACTATTATAGAACCTGAAAAAATAAAAATAAAAGTTAATAATAAGTCAATAATTAATGTAATTGAAATAATTCCGTCACAGATAATAACCAAAAGAATAAAAGTAAAACCTCTTATAAAAAACAAATATGCTCAAAGTGATGTTGAAAATGATATTCTTAAATTTTGTGTTTTTGAAAGACATAATGGGACTGGAAATATTGGAACAGGTTTTGTAAAGGGTTTGGGTTTAAAAAAAGGTGCAATTGGTACTAGTGTAAGTCATGATTCTCATAATATAAATGTAATTGGTACAAATGATAAAGATATTATAAAATGTGCAGAAATTATTAAAGAAAATAATGGTGGACAAGCTGTTGTATGCGATGGTAAAGTTCTTGATGTTCTTCCATTGCCTATTGCTGGTCTTATGAGTTTGTGGAGTCTTGAAAAAGTATCTGAGAAGATTAAATCACTTCACTCTATATGTAAAGAACTTGGAGTTAGCTTAAAAGATCCTTTTATAACTATGGCTTTTTTAGCACTTCCAGTGATTCCCGATATAAAGCTCACAGATAAAGGATTAGTTGATGTTACAAAGTTTAAATTTATAGATTTAGTTGAGGAGTTATAATGAGTTATAATGATATTTTAAAACAACTTCAAATAATAGATGAATTGCCAACATTACCTACAATTGTGGCAAAAGTTCTTGAAATGGCTAATTCAGAAAATACTACAGCAAATGATCTTAATAAAATAATATCACAGGATCAAGCATTGACTTCTAAAACTTTAAAACTTGTTAATTCAGCCTATTATGGTTTTCCAAGAACTGTTAAAAAAATCAGAGAAGCTGTTGTTATATTGGGATTCAATGCTGTTAAAAATTTAGCATTGTCTGTATCAATATGTGAGCTTTTTAATAAAGCAGATGCTGATTTTGATAGAAGAACTTTGTGGAAACATTCAGTTGGAGTTGCTGTAGCTACAGGTGTTGTTGCAAAACATGCAAAAATGGCAAATGAAGCTGAGGATTTTTTTGTATCTGGTCTTATTCATGATATTGGTCTTATAATTCTTGATCAGTATTTTCATGATGATTTTATAAAATGTATAAAAGAAGCTTCAAGTAGAAATATTCCAATTGAGATTGCTGAAAAAGAAATTTTTGGAACCGATCATGCTATGATAGGTAAAAAAATGGCAGAAATATGGAAACTTCCATCAAAATTAGGAAATGTAATTGGTTTTCATCATCAGCCTCAATATGCTTATGGAGAAAGTAAAAAAGAAACTTCAATAATTTATATTGCAGATCTTGTATGCAAACTTAAACACTTTGGTTTTGACGGAGATTCTGTAATACCAAAGCTTAGAAAAGAACCATTTATAATACTTAATATTGAAAAAGACCAGATAAAACATATATCTAAAGAACTTGATTTAGAATTAAAAAAAGTTGATGATTTTCTTAAATTAGTAGAGGAATAAAAATGATAGATGAATTTGACCAATTGATAGACGATCTTGTATTTGATGAGATTGATGATGATATTCAAGAATATAATAGTTTTAAGGCTGAAAAAACTGGATTTGATGAATTTATTAAAAGTTTTTTTGAAAAGATCACAAGATCTATTGATATAGAGGCTACATTAAATATTATTCTTGATACAATACATGATTATCTTGAAGCTGATTCTTCTTTTATTACAGATAGTGAAAATAATATTATAATGGATAGAAACATGTTTTCAAAAAACAATGATGATATTTCAATTCTAAAAAAAGATAATATACTTGCTTGGGTAAAAAAAGAAGGAAAACAGACAGTATATCAGGTCGATGATTCTTATTATGTTGTTGCTCCTTTAATTGTAGAAAGTGAATTTGAAGGTTTTCTTGTACTTGTATTTAAAGATTTCGAGATTACTCCTAAAATATCAAATATTATAAATATAACCTCTAATATACTGGCTGTGTTTTTTGCTAAAAAAAAGATATATAAACAGCTTATTGAAAAAAGTGATAATTTAGAGATAAAGATGTCAGAAACTAAAGACCTTTATGATGAACTTTTAATTGTATATGAATTTGTAAAAAAAGTAAGTACAATATTTGATGAAAAAGATCTTTTTAAAATTCTTCAAGAAATGAGTATTAGAGCTTTTGGTGTTGAGAAAGCTTTTATATTTAAATATGATAGATCAAATCATCATCTTGAACTTATAATTTCTACAGATAACAAAAAAACTGGTAGAAATTATCCTGTTTTTGATTTTTTTCATAATTTTGATAATAGTAATGAAATAATTAATCAAAAAGAAATCGAAGAAGAGAATTTATCAAAACAATTTGGTATAAATTCTGCATTTGCAGCACCTCTTATGTATAATGAAAAATTATATGCTGTTATACTTCTTGGAGAAAGAAAGACTAATAAACCATATTCAGAACAGGATGAAAAGATATTTTCTTCACTTGTTCAGCAAGCTGGATTTTCTCTTCAAAATATTGCTCTTTACAATCAATATGTTGAAAAACAAAAAATTGAAAGAGATCTTGAATTAGCTCGTGATATTCAAATAAGTCTTCTTCCTAAAAACCCTCCGGTTATAAATGATTATGATATTGTTGCTACAAGTTTACCGGCAAAACAAGTAGGTGGAGATTATTATGATTTTTATAAACTAAGTGAAAATAGTTTTTGGACAATATTAGGAGATGTTTCTGGCAAAGGTATTGCAGCAGCTATACTTATGTCAATGGTTAGAAGTATGTTAAAAGTTGAAATAAAAAATTGTAGCGAAGCAGGAGAGCTTTTAACAAATCTTAATAATCTTGTTGCTGGTGATATATATGAAGGGAAATTTATAACTTTTTTTGCATGTTATTTTGATTGTTTAAAAAATAAGATGTATTTTTCTAATGCTGGACATCTTCCAACAATTATATATAAAGCAAAAGAAAAAAAAATAATAGAATTTGAGGCAGATGCACTTCCTATAGGAATAATGGAAGGAGTTAAATATCCTAATAGATCAGTTAAGATAGAAAAAGATGATATAATAATTCTTTATACAGATGGAATAAATGAAGCTATGAATAATGAAAGAGAAGAATATGGTTTTGAAAGATTTCATGATATTATTATAAAAAATGCAAAGAACACTGCTCCTATTATACATAGAAATATTTTAAAAAGCATAGAGGAATTTACAGAAAATGCTCCACAGCATGATGATACGACCCTTATTGTTATAAAAAAGAATGATAAAAAATACTTCAAAGTTGAAAAAAGTGTTGAAATATCAAGTGATATTGAGGAAATTAACAATTTTGTTGATAATATTGTAAAACTACTTGAAGAACTTGATATAGTTGATGATGAAATATTTGATGTAAAACTCGCATTTAGCGAGATTCTTATTAATGCTGCAAAACATGGTAATAAGTATAATAATGATAAAAAAATATTTATTGATTATTATATTTCTAAATCAAAGATAAAATTATGTGTTGAAGATCAAGGTGAAGGATTTAGAAATTCTTCTATGCCAGACTATGAATCACGGCTTTTAGAGGAGAATGGTCGTGGAATAATACTTGTAACTTCTATAGTTGATAAGTTAAAGTATAATAGTTTAGGTAATAAGGTTGAAATAACAAAATATTTTAGAGGTTTAAGTTTATGAAAACAATATCAGTTCGAGCATTAAAACCAGGAATGGTTTTAGGAAGACCTGTTTTTGATAAAAACAAAGAAATACTTTTAGATGCTGGAATTACATTGACAGATGATTATATAAAAAAACTTGATTCAAGAAATATTCGTATGGTTTCTGTTCTTGAGGATGAAGAATCTGAAGACGAAGATATAATAGAAGAAGAAAATGAAGATGGTGATGAGGATATTAGCCCTATATTAGAAAAAATTGAAAGTATTAATGAAATTTCTTATCAGGAAATACTTAATCTTTTAAAGACAGTTGAAGAAAATATACAAAATAATGATATAAGAAATGCTCTTTTTGATAAGATAAACACTATAGAAAACGAAAAAGTGCTTTCACAGGTACTAGATATAATTGTAAAAGCTGACTTAACTGAAAAATCACCACTTGATTTTTTAGCTTTATATTCTAAACAATCAAATAGCGATATTAAAAATAAAATACTTAAATTTATAAAAAAGCTTAAAAAAGAAGATGATATTATAACTCCTCTTATATATTCAATGAAAAATAATGATAATTATACGAATAATGAAATATATAATATAATGCTTGATTATGATAAAGAAAATATACAAAAAATCTGTTTTAAAATACTTTCAGAAAATGATGCAAAATTAAATACTCATTTAGTAACATTAATGAAAAAACTTGATATTGCAGGTAATACTGAAAATGTAAAAGTTAAAATACCAGAAACCAAAAAAGTAATTAAAGTTGAAAAAAAAATTGAAGTAAAAGATGCAAAATCTGAACTTTTATCAATAAAAATAAATACACCAGTTATAAATGATTTTAAAAATATTGATGAAGATGGTCTTCAAAAAAAATTAACAAGCAAAACTGATTTTATTGAGACAGGTTTTACAAAAATAGAATATGAGGCTCCCTCAGTTGAATTGTTTAAAAAAGAATATGAGCAAAGTGTAGATTCAACCGAATCATTATTAAAAAATGCAAGAGCAAATCTTGCAATAGATTCACAATCTATAATTCAAATAGCAAATAAAATAGTATCTCAAGTTTTAATTGATCCAATTGCAGCAGTTAGACTTGCAGAATTCAATACTTTAAATAATTATGTTATATCTCATTCAATAAATGTATCTTATATGTCAGTACTTATTGGTCATTTAAGCAAAATGCCAGAAGATGAACTTATGGAACTTGCAATAGGCTCATTATTACATGATATTGGCATGGTAAAGGTAAGGGATCTTGTTTGGAATAATCCTCAAAAACTAGAATTCAACGATCTTTTTGATATTCAAAAACATACAATTTTTGGAGTAGATACTTTATCAGAAATGTCAAAATTTAAAGGCAATATCGCTTATATTTCTTATCAACATCATGAAAGAATTGATGGAAGTGGTTATCCTAAGAATAAAAAAGGAATACAAGTTCCAAAATATTCTAGAATAGTTGGAATTGCTGATGTTTTTCAGGCAATGGAATCAAGTAGAGTATATAGAGGTGGTTATTCTATTAATCATGTCTTTAATTCAATAATGAAAAAAGATAAAGCTAAATTTGATCAAAGTTATGTAAAAACTCTTTATGATTTTTATGTAAATAATATTGATGAAAATCTTTCAGATTTAGGACCAGAACCAAAAAAAATACTTATTGTAGATGATAGTCCTGAAATTAGACTTATTGCTACAAAACTTATAGAAAATTCATTTGAAAATATTGAAATAATTACTGCATCAAATGGTTCAGAAGCAATTGAACTAATAAAAGAAAGAAATGAAAGACCTGATCTTATACTTTTAGATATAATGATGCCTATAATGGATGGATTTGAAGTTATTGAACAACTTAAATTACATAAAATTAATATACCTATTATGATGATAACAGCTAAAAGAGAACAGTCTTCAGTTGTTAGAGCTATTCAGAGTGGAATGGTAAAAGATTATATTGTAAAGCCATTTGACAAAGAAATGATACTTGAAAAAATAGGAAAAACTCTATAATCTATATTTTTTAAGTATATTTTTCGCTTGTTTTGCTTGTATAGATTCTGAATAATCTTTTATAAGAATCTGGGCTTTTTCTTTAAGATTATTCCAATTAAAAAGATGATCTTTTTCTATAAGTATTATTTCATATAAAGTTTGTGGAATAATTTCACTGTTTTTATGTTCAATTATAATTTCTTCAAATTTAGTTTTTGCTTTAATTATATCACTTACATCTTTGACATAAGTTTTTCCATCTTCAGACATATAGTATTTTGCTTTATTTTGTATTATTCCAACTTTAAGCATAAAAGCCGGTCTTTGTTCTTCGTTAACCGAATACATATTTTTTTCTATTACTTCTGAAGCTTTATCGTAATTATTATTAGCAATTAAAAAATCTACAAATTCAAACAAAAGAGCAGTATCATTATCATTAGAAATTACTTTTTCATAAGTTTTTTCAATTTCATTTATATTATAGAGTCTTTTATTGAAATCCAGAACTTTTTTGTCATTATCTTTAATTAATTGATAAAGTTTTTTTAATTCTTTTGTATTGGTATAATAAGTTTCTAATGTTTTTTTAGATATATTTTCTTTTTCTGTATAATCAAATATTCTTTCAGCTTTTTTTGTTGAACCAGTAAGAACATAATTTTCAAACATTTTTGAATAAAATGCTGAAGCTCTTAAAGATTCATTGAAATTATCAATATATTTAAAAAATAAATTTTCTTTTTCTTCAAAAAATGTTAAATAATCAAAATATAAAAAATATATATTTTCACTTTTATAATGAGAAGGAAATTCAGATATTATTTTATTATAAACTCTTCCAAGTTCTTCTATATTATTGTTTTCTTTATATAATTTAGCATTTTCAAGAAGAGCTTCAAGACCAACATCATTTTTGCTGTATATAAGACTTGTTTTTGAAAAATATTCAATACTTTCTTTTTCAAGTTCTTTTGAAAGTTCATTATTTATTTTACCAAGATAAAAATAACTTTGTCTTGCAAAATCAGAGTCAGGGACTTCAGATATTATTTGTTTAAATAAATCTTTTGATTGATATAGATTTTTGTTTTTATAATTTGAAACAGCATCGTCAAATAAATTTTTACCTTTATCCTCAAAGTTGTAAGTATCAGAAAACACTGTTATACAAAAAATAATAGAAACTATAAGAAGTGAAATTTTTTTCATTGTTTAATCCTCTCTATAAAATACAATTCCTGCATATCCAACAACTTCATTCATCGGCATAATATCACCTGAAGTTTGGTAAATAATTTTTTCTCCATATATTTTTTTATTATCTTCTATTATATTTAAATAAGCTGTTACAGGAGAAATTCCACACATTGAAATATCGTGTTCTAAAACATCATTAAAAAGTTTTTCACTGTTTTTGTTTAAAATGTTTTCAATGGCAATATTATCTTTTAATAAAGCTTCCTCTTGACTTACATAATGAGAGAAATCAGTTGATATTATATAAATTATATCACCTGAATGCGAAAGCAGAGCTTTATTTAACCGGTCACTAAAATTTTTTAATTCACTAAATTTGTATAAAGCTAAAGTAATAGGCAAGATTTCAAAATTTTTATTTTTCATTATATGTTGAATAAACGGTATTTGAACTTCAAGAGAATGTTCGAATTTATGAGCTAATGGTTCTATATCAAAAAAGCTATCTTTTTTTAATAATTCTATTATTTTTTTATTTATATTAACTATTCCAAGAGGATTGTGCCAACTTTCAGCATCTGATACAGAAACAGCACTACCTTTTCCTGAATGATTCGGTCCTAGAAGCACAAATAAAGGGTTATTATATAGCTCTATATTGATTTTAGAAAAAGTAGCACTTGCGACTTTGCCTGAAAATATATATCCAGCATGAGGTGCAATTATACCATGTACTTTTCTTTTTTCATTTGTTTTAAAATCAAAAAACAGGTCTGAGACCTGTTTTTTTAATTTATATTCTGTATCTTCATAAAATTGTCCTGAAAACGATGAAAATCTAATCATTGGATTTCCTTCTAATGAATAATGTCATATATAAGTACTGGAGATTTTTCTTTAATTTCTTCAAATTTATATGCTGACATAAGCATTTTTTTTGCTTCTTCAAGTTTTTTATCACTATTATAGAATATTTTACCAAGTATTTCGTCTTTTTGCACTTTATCACCGATTTTTTTGAAAAGTTCTATACCAACTGTCATGTCTATTTTATCTTCTTTAGTTGCACGGCCTGCACCAAGAAACATAGCAGCTTTTCCAACTTTAAGAGCATCGATTTCACTTATAAAACCGGAATTTTTTGAAACAAAATCAATTATATGAGAAGCTTTACCCATTATTTCATAATTATCAACTACATCAGAATTACCACCTTGGGCTTTAATCATTTCTCTGAATTTTTCTAAAGCTTCACCATTAGAAATTTTTTCTTTAATTAGAGAAATTCTTTCTTCTTTTGAATTTCCAATATGTCCAACTTTAAGCATTTCTGCTGCAAGTTCAATACATAAAAGAGTGAAATCTTCAGGACCTTTACCTTTAAGAGTATCAAGAGCTTCTTCTACTTCAAGAGCATTTCCTATTTTACTTCCAAGAGGTTGATCCATAGCTGATATAACAGCAGACATATTTTTACCTTTTATTTTACCTATTTCAACCATTAATTTTGCAAGTTTTTTTGCATCTGCAAGATTTGTCATAAAAGCACCTTTACCGCATTTTACATCAAGAACTATTCCATCATTGCCTGCTGCAAGTTTTTTACCCATTATACTAGCTGCAATAAGAGGTATAGAGTCAACTGTCGCTGTAACATCTCTTAATGCATATATTTTTTTATCAGCAGGAGCAAGATTGCCTGTCTGACCAACAACTGCAAGACCTGTTGTGTTTACAATATCAAAAAACAATTTAGGATCGATATTTATCTTAAACCCAGGGATTGCTTCAAGTTTATCAAGAGTTCCGCCAGTATGACCAAGACCTCTTCCAGACATTTTTGCAACTTTTACGCCACAACATGCAACAATCGGACCAAGTACAAGAGTAGTTTTATCTCCAACACCACCACTTGAATGTTTATCGACTTTTGCCCCTTTAATTGCTCTAAGATCCATCATATCACCTGATTCTGCCATTGTCATAGTAAGATTTGCAGCTTCTTCATCAGTCATTCCAGAAAAATACACTGCCATAAGCCAAGCACTTATTTGATAATCAGGAATTTTGTTTTCAATATATCCTTTAATAATATGGCTGATCTCTTCTTGAGAATGAGTTCCACCATCTCTTTTTTTTGTAATAAGATCGTACATATTCATATAATTATTCTCCCTAAAAAGTTAAATATATTTATTGCAACAGGTGCTATAAACCTGAATAAATCAAAATACCATAATACAATTATTATTATAAAACCAATGCTTTCAGTTGTAGCATAAGTTTTAGCTATTTCTTCAGGTAATATTCCATAAAGTATTCTTCCGCCATCGAGAGGAAGTATTGGTACAAGATTAAACATAGCAAGATAAATATTAATATAAATAAAAAGCTTTATAAATTCTACTGTTAATATTAAATAAGGAGTTTCATTGGAAAAAACTCCTAACTGAACAAAAAGTTTTAAAATTAAAAAACCTGCTATTACTAAAACAAAATTTGATAAAGGACCAGCTAAAGCAACTAAAGCACTTTGTTTTCTAGGATTTTTAAAATAAATTGGATTAAAAGGTACAGGTTTTGCAAAAGAAATACCAATTATTATGTATATAAAAATATTGTTTATACCAAGAAGCATTACAGCAAACATTGCAAATAAAGCAGGTAATCTTATGTGCTTTAAAGGATTTAAACTAAGTCTGCCCATGTTTTTTGCAGTCGGATCTCCTAAAAGATAAGCAGCATAACCGTGCGAAGTTTCATGAAATATTACAGACATTATGATTATTGTAATATAACTAAATGATATTAATGCATTTGACATTATGCCTTTTGTATTTAATGTAAATCCTGATTCAAGAATATTTGTAATAAGAAAAAGACATACAAAAATAAGAGCTATTTTTATAATATCTCTTGAAATTCCTGTTTTATTACTTAAATAATTTAAAAATACATTGATTTTATCAAACATTGATTTATAATAAATAAAAAAACAGGTAAAAGTCAATTAAATAAACGGAGATTTTTATGATTTTAAAAAAACTATTAAAAAAAACCTCAAATTTCAAAGATATTATAATACCACAAAGTTGGAAAAACCTATATGGAATTGGTAATAATGAAGATTTTGCAGATTTTTTAAAAGTATCACTTGAAAAAATTGAAAATTTTAAAATTACAAAGAAAAATAATAATAATATGTTACAGCTTTTTTTACAGCATTTTACTTCTTATAAACATAATAATGTTAAAGAATTTGATAATGGAAATTTAATTAAATCAATATGTATGCTTCCTTTTATAGCTGAATGTGGTTTTAATAGTATTATGCTTCTTCCTAATTTTATGAGAAGTGAGATATTTCGTAAAGGTACAAAGGGAAGTCCATATTCTGTAAAAGATTATTATAAAATTGACAGTTGTTTAAATGATAATTATTCAAAAATGACTGAAAATGAACTTTTTAAAGCTTTTATACAGGCTAGTCATAAATGTGGTATAAAAGTATTTATTGATATGGTTCCAAGAACAGCTGCAAGAGATTCTTTATGGATACTTGAAAATCCAGATTGGTTTTATTGGATAAAACCAAAAAATACAAATAAACTTGTAAAATTATTACAAACACCTATAGATGGTCTTGAATCATCTGTTTCTATGACAAAAGATGTTATTGATAAAGTATTACAAGGTCTTCCTATTAAAGAAATATCAGAATTATTTGAGTTTTCACCAAAAAGACAAAATGAAAAAAAATGGAATGATTTTGTAAAAAAACATGGTGATAATGAAGATTTTTTAGATGAAATTGTAAAAGAATTTGGAATTATAACTCCACCTTGTACAAGTGATTGTGTAAATGATCCGCAACCAGCGTGGACTGATGTAACTCCATTGAGACTTTTTAACGATTATTGTGATGAGATAATTCAATTTTCAGGTAAAGAAATTCTTCAAAAACCTCCGTTTTTTATACAAGCAGTTTTAAAATCATCCAATTTTCCGGGTCAATCTCCAATTAATGATTTATGGGAAAAAATTTGTCAGATTCCATTGTATTATAATAACGAATATAAAGTTGATGGTTTGAGAGGAGATATGTTTCATGCACTTCCTTCTGACATGATTGATAAAATGGTAAAAGATTTACCAAAAGATTTTGTTTTAATAATGGAAAACCTTGATAATAAAGCTGGAGATGAATTAAGTATTGAGCATAATTTTGATTATTATACAGGAAATCTTTTTACTGTTATTGATGAAAAAGCTGAAAGTCTTAAATATTTTTTAAATCAAACTAATAAATTAAAAACAAAAATACTTACAATGCCTGTTATTGGCGATAGTGTACCGATTTTTGCCAAAAACAGAGAAAAAGCAATGTTTCAAATAGCACTGTCAGCTTTATTTCCAAATTCTTGTTTTGGGCTTACAGCAGATACTCTTATTGCTAATAAATTGCCTTTAAATTACGGACTTGGATTTACAGAGGAAGCTCAAAAAGATTTTGATATAAAGTTAAAAAAACATAAAAGAAGTTTGGCATATTTTAATTATGATACTTTAACTTATGAATGGGATAATATAGACTATAATGTTTTAAACCATATAAAAACTATAAATAAACTTAGAGATGAAATTTTTGCAAACGATATGAAACTTGGAATTTGTACAGCAGAAAATGATCTTTTGTATTTTGAACTTTGTCATGATAAAAAAGTAAAATATAAGATATATGCAAATCTTGGTGAATATAAAGAATTTGATGTTAATGAAAGAATAATTTATAGTTATCAAAATACAAATGAAAATAAATTTGCTGGTAAAAATAACTCTTTAATAGTTTGTGAGGTAAAAGAATGATTTCGTTTTTAGAATGTGTTCCTTGTATTATAGAACAAGCAGGTTATGTACTTGATCAGACTGATTTTTCTAAAGAAAAAAAAAAAGATATACTTGAAGAAATATCATTGTTTGTTAAAAGTAATTTTCCTCAAAAAGCTCCAATGTATATTGCAACAGATGTTCATAGAAAACTTCGTAATATAATAAAAAAAGATCCTTATGCTGATGTTAAAGATATAAGCAATGATTTTATGTTGAAAGAAACAGAGCGTATAAAAAAATATTTCGAAAAAAATAAAAATAATTTAGAAACTATGGTGAAGCTTGTTATTGCAGGTAATATTATTGATATAAAAACAGAAAAAGAAAGAGAAAATCTTAATATTGATGTTAAGGTAAATGAAATAATAAAAAAAGATATAGTAATTAATTTTATTGATGATTTTAAAAAATTTCTTAAACCTGGGAATAAACTCCTTTATCTTGGTGATAATGCTGGAGAAATATTTTTTGATAGATTTTTCATTGAATATCTTAAAGAATTTGGACTCGATATAACTTTTGTTGTTAGAGGTGATACTGTTATAAATGATGCAACTATGATAGATGCTAAAATTGCTGGACTAGACAAGGTTGTTAAAGTAATTGATAATGGATATGACGCTCCTGGAACATGTCTTGAAATGTGTTCTGATGAGTTTAATGAAATATATAAAAATGCTGATTTTGTTATATCTAAAGGTCAGGGGAATTTTGAAAGTTTAAATAGTATTAAAGATAAACACATATTTTTTCTCTTTCTATCAAAATGTAGTGCAATTTGTAAGTATACTGGTACTAAAAAAAATGATATAATCTTTGGATATTCAAAAAAAGAGTGGAGAAAAGTATGAAAAAAGTAATAATAACAGGTGGTGCGGGTTTTATAGGTTCTCATCTTTCAGAAAAATATATTAAAAATGGTTGGAAAGTAACTGTTATTGATAATCTTTCCACTGGACGAAAAGAAAATATAAAAGAGCTTGAAAAAAACAAAAATTTCTATTTTATATATGGAGATATAACAGATTTTGATTTTCTTAAACAAAATATTAAAGATTTTGATCTTATTATTCACCTTGCAGCAGCAGTTGGTGTTAAATATATAATTGAAAATCCAATAAAAAGTATTATTACTAATGTTAAAGGCACAGAAAACATACTTGAAATAGCTAATATAGATAAAACACCAGTATTTATAGCTTCAACATCAGAAGTATATGGTAAAAATACAAATATACCTCTTAAAGAAGATGATGATAGAGTTGTAGGTTCGACAAATGTTTCAAGATGGAATTATGCTTGCTCAAAAGCTTTAGATGAATTTCTTTCTCTTGCATATTTTAGAGAAAAAAAACTTCCTGTAGTTATTGGTCGATTTTTTAATACTTGTGGACCAAGACAAATCGGAGAATATGGCATGGTAGTTCCAAAATTTATAAAACAAGCAATGCTTGGATTACCAATCACAATATATGGTGATGGTAAACAATCAAGATGTTTTACTCATGTTGAAGATGTTGTAAATGCTGTTTATGCTCTGTGTGAAAAAAAAGAATGTTACGGAAATGTATTTAATATAGGTAGCGATATACAGGTTACTATAACAGAGCTTGCAACAAAAATTGTTACTAAGCTTAAATCAGATTCATTGATTGAATATATTCCTTATAATAAAGTATATGGTTCTAATTTTGAAGATATGCTTGTAAGACAGCCATTGCTTGATAAAATTCGAAAATATATAGAATTTAATCCTGAATTTAATATTGATTATATTATTAAAGATGTAATAAAGTTTTTTGAGAGTTAAATTCACAAAAATAAATCAGGAGTTTTAAAAATGTTAAATAAAATAATAATGCTAATTTTGAGTTTTCTATTGATTTTTAATAATTCTTGTGGAAATTCTAATAGTGTAGAAAAAGGTAAAAGATATTTCAAAGCAGCTGATTTTGAAAAAGCTTGTGAAATATTTGAAAAAAATATTAAAAAAACAGAAATCGAAAATGAAGAAATATATTTTTATCTAGCAGTATGCTATCAGAAACTTGGTAAAATGGAAAAATCACTTGAACTTTTTGAAAAGATATTAAGCGATGATTTTGAATCAGAAATGAAGAAAAATGAAGAATTTGTATTAAAACTTGAAAAAGAAAGAGATGATATATTGCTTGAATTAGCTTATCACCATGGTATAAAGGGTGATTTTGATAAATCTTCAGATTATCTTAATAGAGTTATAAAAGATTATTCTTATTTTCAATATCATCTAGGTAAAATAGCATTAAATAGAAAAGAATATAGAAAAGCATCAGGTCTTTTTGATACAGCTTTAAATTCAAGAGGTAAAAAAAGTGAAGAATTGGATACTTTATTTACAATAGAAGTATGTTTTGAAAAAACTGTATTATTTAAAGAATTATATTCTGTAACAAGAGATCCTGAAGATTTTCTTAAAGCTTATAAAAACATAAGACTTGTATCAAATCTTATGCTTTTTTCTCATATTCCTGAAAAATTTGTTATAAGAGTTAATAAATTAAAAAGAGAATTATCACAATTTCCTATATATGGTGAAAAATACGAAAAGATGGAAAAAGCTTTTGATGAACTTAAAATTTATGAAAGAGGAAATGAGCATGAAAATATTGTTAAAGTCAGTAAAGAAATAATTGCAAATTCCCCTGTTGATGATGATAAAGTTTATGCTGGTATAAAGCTTGGTGATGCTCTTCTTGAATTAGGAAAAAAAGATGAAGCGATTACAGCTTACAAAAAAGCACTTGATATTGCTGAAAATATAAGAAGTCTTTCAAATACAGATATTGAGGATAGAATTCTTGCAAAGTTTAAAAAACTTGGTATTGAAATTGATAAAAAGTGATAATGTAAAAAAAATATTTATATTATTTCTTCCTTTGTTTTTTTTGCCAATAGCAGATATGGGAGCGACAAAGAGTAAGTTTTTTGCTGAATTACTATGTTTGCTATCATTAAGTTTTATTTATATTTTTCAATTAATTAAATATAAAAAAGATTTTAAATTAAATAAAAACTTCCATGTTTTATTTATATCTTTTGCCCTATTATTTTTTTTAAGTGCAGCATTAAATTCGTTTAAAATAATAACTGTTTATAATTTATTTTATCAAATACTTGTAATTATTTTTTTAATTTTTTCTTTTAATTTAAATTCATTACAAAGAAATATTCCTGTTAATTTTATATTTTATTCTGGAATAATTCCCGCATTATCTTCATTTTTTTGGAATATATTGTTTGATAATGTAGTTTTTTCGTATTCAACCTTTGGAAATCAGAATTTTCTTTCAAGTTATATTGTTATTATTGCATCGTATTTTATTAAAATAAAAAAGAATTTAATATCATATACAGTTTTTTTCTTTTATATATTTACAGTATTTTATTCTAGTTCAAGAAATGGGATGATTGGATTTTTAATAATTATTTTATTTATTTTAATACCAAAACTAACAAGAAAAAATTTAAAGTATTTTTTTACAGGATTGATTTTAAGTTTTATTATTTTATTTATTTTAAAATTTGATAGTATTTCGAGAATTTCTTCAATTGAATACAGATTATACCTTAATAAAATATCAATGAATTTAATTAGTGAAAATTTGTTAAAAGGTATTGGTAGTGGTAATTATGGTTGGAAAGCTGTAGATATACAATCTAATATTTTATTAAAAAATCCTGATAATAATTTTTTATGGAAAAACAGAAACAATATTACTCATGCACATAATGATTATATTGAACTTTTTTGTGAATATGGATTAATTATTTTTATATTTATATTTATATTGATAAAAGGTTCTAAATATTTTGATTTTACAGATTATCACACAAAGGTTTTTTTAGTTCTTATTGCTGTATTATCAATGTTTTCATTTCCTTTAAGATTATCTGCACATAGATTTATTTTATATCTTTTTATTATATCTATATTTAAAAATCAAAATAATGATATAAAATATATTTCATCAAAAAAAATAGGTTTTATATTTTTGCCTATTGTTATCTTTTTATTTATTTTTGCTTTTTTATTACCATTTTACTCAGAAATAAATGTTAGTTTATTAAATTCTAATGATAAAGATTTTAAAAACAAAGCTGAGTTTTATACAGATATTTACAAAGGAAATATTAATGGTTTTGAAAAGCTTGCTTTTTTATATGTATTAGAAGATGATTTTAATAAATTTGAAAAATTAAGTGAATTTACTTCAAATAATTTTTATTCAGCCAAAATAACTGCAACAAAAGGTTTTTATTTTGAGAAAATAGAAGAATATAATAAAGCTGAATTTTTTTACAAAAAAGCTATTTTATCTTCAAAAAGATATATATTTCCTGTAAAAAGACTTGTTGCTGTATTTTTAATTCAAGGAAGATTTGTTGAAGCTATTGATTTTTTGGAAACAATGCTAAGATTTGATTATACAAAAGAACTTGAAGAATTTTACATGAAAATCAAAAAAAGTTTAAAAGTAGGTAATAGGTGAGGTTGTAACATATAAAGCGGTAGATAGTATTTCATTATTCTCAGTTTTTGTCATCCCGGTTCTATTCTGAGCCGGGATGCTGCTTTTAATTTTTTTATCATTACAATAACGCAAAAAAATAATCATTCGGTACCATTCGATATTTTACATCCATATAAAATATCTCTTTACCTTCGTTCACTTATAATACATCCGTATATTATATGCTTC
>Ga0265293_10000905_pt1 | contig 68320 bp, 63 predicted proteins | sample Munlanlewell138R_FD_192505 | JGI IMG/M metagenome (GOLD analysis project Ga0265293, IMG submission 192505) | Leachate microbial communities from a municipal landfill in Southern Ontario, Canada - Leachate well 138R | ecosystem: Engineered > Solid waste > Landfill > Unclassified | place: Canada... | reverse complement strand
CGGTGAACACCGCCAGCCGCCAGCCGCTGAACTCGCGCCGGGCAATTTCCCCCAGCCCCTGGTAGAGGGGGCGCAGCTCGTCCACCTCCCCCCAGCGTTCGCCGTAGGGCGGGTTGCAGATCAGAAGGCCATGCTCGATGGCTTTGTGGGTTGGCTTGACCAATGCTTTCAATGGCTTGGCGGAAACTTTTACAACCTTTTCGAGCCCCATGGCGACGATGTTCCGCTGCGCCGCCTCCACCGCGCGGCTGTCCTTGTCGTAGCCGCGAATCTCCGGCAGCTCCCGGGCAAGGCCCGCCGCCCGGCGTTCATCCGCCTCCGCCAGCAGGGCCTGCCAGAGGTGGGGGTCGAATCCCCGCCAGCGGTGAAAGCCATAGCGGTCCCGGAGAATCCCGGGGGCGATGTCAGCCGCCATCATGGCTCCTTCGATCAACAGGGTGCCGCTGCCGCACAGGGGGTCGATAAGGGCGCCGCCCCCCTCGCGGATCGCCGGCCAGCCGGCGCGGGCGAGGAGCGCGGCGGCGAGGTTCTCCTTGAGGGGCGCGGGCACCATGGCCACCCGGTAACCCCGGCGGTGAAGACTCTCGCCGGAGAGGTCGAGACTGATGGCCACCCGGCCCTTGGCCAGGTAGGCATTGACGCGGATGTCGGGGTTCTTGAGGTCCACCGAGGGGCGCATATCACCCCGGGCGAGAAAGTGATCGACGATGGCGTCCTTGATCTTCTGGGCGCCGAACTGGGTGTGGCGGATGGCATCGCTCTTGCCGGCGAAGTCCACCGCCAGGGTGTTGGCGCCGCTGAAGTGCTCGTGCCAGGGAATGGCGAGGGCCGCCTGGTAGAGGGCCTCGGCGCTGTCCACCTCGGCGCGGGCGAGGGGCAGCAACAGGCGATTGGCGAACCGCGACCAGAGACACACCCGGTAGGCGAACTCCGCCGGGCCCTCGGCGTGGACCCCGGCCACCGTTTCCCGGAGTGACGTCGCGCCGAGCTGGGCGAGTTCCTCCAGCAACAGGGATTCGAGCCCCTTGGGGCAGTTCACAAACCAGTGCTGTTGGGTCGATTCTATCGTGGGCATTCGCTGATCCGGGTGGTTGAAATCTGTGGTGATTACGTTAAAGCATTAAAGACCGGCTTGTTAGAGAGATAAATTCTTCGACAGAGCAGGCTCGTTTTGGTGAACTGAAAGGCCGGTTGACTCGGAACTGCAACAACGACGTGCTAGCACATCCGGCCACTCACTCCCTTGTGGCTGTCCTCTGCAAGCCCCGTCAGCCGGTATATCCGCGTACTCTCCCGCCCCTTCCCGGGGGCGATCCAAACTGGTAAACGGAGTAAAGTCCTATGAGAAAACAGAAACGAGACATTTCCCACCGCGCGTTCATCCGGGGTTATCAAGCCGGATTCAGCATGAAAACCAAGAGTCTGTGCCCCTACCAAACCGAATCCAATCCCGGGCTCGAATGGCTGAGGGGCTGGCGCGAGGGCCGGGAAGATCACTGGCAGGGCTTCAACAACCAGGCTTGCCAGCAAAAAGTCTCCGCTCTGTAACCGATAGTCTATAGTTCATACAGGGCGCAACGCCCGTCACGAAAGCCTGGAAAGAGGCTTTACCAAGCGGCCATGCAAATGCATGGCCGCTTGCCGTTTGGGGCCGCTGTTTGGGACTCGGGGCTTGCGGCCCGGTTCAGTCCCGCGCCGGCTGCACCAGCACCCAGGGGCTCAGCACCACCGCCCACATCATCGCATCGGCATCGAACCAGGCCGCCGCCTCGGTGTCGCCGGCAAGCCCCAGTTGCCCGGCGGCCATCCAGCCGGATACCCGGGCCTTGTCATCCTCCGCCATGGCAAGGGCCACCTCCACCAGGTCGAGGTCCAACGCCACGGCGATCACCGACCCGGCGGCAAAAAAACGCTGCAGTTCCCGCCAGGGAATACGGGCGGTCTCCGAGAGCATCCTGGCCCGTTGCAGTTGCTGCTCCTCGGTGCTCGTCACTTCTTTGTACCTTTGTTAAAAAACAGCGATAACATTTTGCTTCAAAAGAATTTTCTCTGCCCTTTCGAGCCGCTTGATGGCCGCTTCCCGGCGCAGTGCCGAGCCCCGGTCGTGGCCCCGCTCCAGGTACACCACCCCCACTGGCAGCCGCGCCCTGAGGTAGCGGGCGCCCTTGCGACCGGCGCTGTGCTCGCGAAAGCGCCGGGCGATGTCGGTGGTGACTCCGGTGTAGAGGGAGCCGTCGGCGCACTCGATCATGTACACGCACCAGTTCAAGGCCGATCCGCGACGGCGCGCAGGGTGTCGCCACAGGCGCGGCAGCGGTACTGGGCGGCGCCGCTCTCGATGCGCCGGTGGCGCTGGGAGCTCAGCTCGTGGTACCGGCAGGCGCACTGGTAGCCGTAGCGCCGGGTGCGCCGCCTCGGGATGCCCTCCAGGGAATAGGTGGAGCGCACGCTGGCATCGGCGCCGAACACCGCCATCAGGCCCTTCCACTCCGCGCCGTGGGGGCGGATGTTGCGCAATCCGTGGAGCACATCGGTGAGGTAGTGGGCCACCTCGTGGGGCACGGTGCTGGCGAGGCTCTCGTCGAAATGCTTGGCGAAGATCCAGGGATTGAAGCGGATCACCCGCACCTTTCCTGTCACCCGGTACATGCCGGAGGTGGTGCCCCGGAGATCGAACAGCACCGGGATGGGCGCGAAGGCGCGGCCGAAATGGGCCTCGCCCTTGGCGAGATAGCGGCCCACCTCGGCGATCACCTGGCGCTGCTGGCTCTGGTCTATGGGGTCGATCAACGTCATGGCGGGGATTATAAAGAGTCCACCGCGGCGATGCCCGCTTCTCCGCCGCCCGGTGGCGGACTTTTCCGCTACACTGGCGCCATGCTTTTCGACCTGCACTGCCATACCACCGCGTCCGACGGCGAGCTCTCCCCCGGGGAGCTCTTGGCGCGGGCCGCGAGCCAGGGGGTCAGCCACCTGGCCATCACCGACCACGACAGCGTCGCCGCCTACGGCGCCATCGCCGATCCAGGGGGCCTGACCCTGATACCGGGGGTGGAATTTTCCACCACCTGGGGACGCCTGGGGGTCCACGTGCTCGGCCTCAATATCGACCCCCACTCCCCCGCCATCCGCGAGGGGGTGATGCACCAGGGCAACGCTCGCCGGGAGCGGGCGGCGCGCATCGCCGAGCGCCTCGAAAAGTACGGCTTAAAGGATGCCCTCGCCGGGGCCTGCCGCATCGCCGGGTCCGACACCCCCGGTCGCCCCCACTTTGCCCGCCACATGGTGGCGAGCGGCTTCGTCCGCCACGAGCGGGAGGCGTTCAAGAAATACCTCGGCGCCGGCAAGCCCGGGGACATCCGCCAGCACTGGGCCAGCCCCGAGCAGGTCATCGCCTGGATCCGCGGCGCCGGCGGCACCGCGGTACTGGCCCACCCCGCCAAGTACGGCCTCACCCGCAACCGCCTGATCGCCCTGGCGGAAACCTTCAAGGCCTGGGGCGGCGAGGGGCTCGAGGTGGTGTCCGGGGTGCAAGTCCCCGCCGTCACCCGCGACCTCGCCGCCCTCTGCCAACGCCTCGACCTGTGCGCCACCTGGGGGTCGGATTTCCACCGCCCCGGGCAGCCCTGGGCGGAACTGGGCCGCTACTCCACGCCCCCCGAAGGCGTCCGCCCCGCCTGGGAGCATTGGTGATGCAGCGCAAGGGAATGGACGATGGATTTGTCAGCCGCCCCGGGAATTCCCCATAATCGCCGCCGAAGCGGACAACCCCCGAGATAACCGTCGCCCCGTGACCCTGCCCAAGTTGCCCACCAAAGCGGAAATCCGTGCCGAGCTGGAAGCCGCCGTCGACAATTACCTGCAGACGGGGGGCGAGATCCAGCAGGTGGCCCGGGGCGTCAGCGGCCGGGAGGACCACCGGCTGCTGGAAAAGCCCCTGTTCGACAGCCCCAAAACCCCGCGCACCTACGTCAACGACCTGATTGCCCGGATCGAATCCCGGCGCCGGCCAAAACCCCGCACGGCCACCCGCCGCACCGTCGCCAAGCGCCCCCGGTTGAAGACCCTCTACGACGATTTCGGCGAACCGATCCGCAAGATCTGGGTGGACGAGTAACCTGCCCCACCCGCACCGGCTGCTACAATCCCGCCACTATTCTCGCCAGGGCCTGCCATGACCTTCATCGGTTCCCCCACATTCCGCCACGACCAGCCCGACCGCATCGGCGTGCTCCTCACCAACCTCGGCACCCCGGACGCCCCCACCCCCTCGGCGCTGCGCCGCTACTTGAAGGAATTCCTCTGGGACCCCCGGGTGGTGGAGGTGCCGCGCCCCCTGTGGTGGCTGATCCTCAACGGCGTGATCCTCAATATCCGGCCGCGCCGTTCCGCCAAGGCCTACGCCAGTGTCTGGACGGACCAGGGCTCGCCCCTGCTGCTCCACACCCGGGCCCAGACAGATGCCCTGCGGAACAGCCTGCAACAGCAGCACGGCGACAGGATCGTGGTGGAATTTGCCATGCGCTACGGCAATCCCCCCATCGCCGCCGGCCTGCAGAGCCTGTTTGACCAGGGTGCCCGCAAGCTGCTGGTGCTGCCTCTCTACCCCCAGTACTCCGCAGCCACCAGTGCATCCACGTTCGATGCGGTTGCCCAGGATTTCACCCGCCGCCGCTGGTTGCCCGAACTGCGCTTCATCGACCAGTACGCGGGCTTCGCTCCCTATATCGACGCCCTCGCCGCCAGCATTCGCCGCCACTGGGAAAGCCATGGCCGCCCGCAACGGCTGCTCTTTTCCTACCACGGCATACCCCTGCGCTACCTGCGGGAAGGCGATCCGTACTTCTGCCAATGCCACAAGACCTCGCGCCTGGTGGCGGAGCGACTCGGCCTCGACCCCGGCACTTACCTCACCACCTTTCAGTCCCGTTTCGGCCGCGAGGAATGGCTGCAACCCTACACCGATGCCACCCTGAAAGCCCTGCCCGCCGAGGGCATCGACCATGTGCAGGTGATCTGCCCCGGGTTCTCCGCCGATTGCCTGGAGACCCTGGAAGAAATCGGCGAGGAAAACCGCCACTACTTCCTGGACGCCGGTGGCCGCGAATACAGCTATATTCCCGCCCTCAACAGCGAGCCCGACCATATCGATGCCCTCACCCAGCTGGTGAACCAGCACCTGACGGGCTGGCTCGATGGCGACGACGATCAGCTCGGCCGCCAGCGGCAAGCCAGTGCCCTCGGCGCCGAGCGCTGAAGGATACGGGGGGCCAAGGAACGACCCCGCGGGGTGATTGACCTGTTTTCTATAGGCCTATAGAGTCCCGCCATCCCCGCCGCCGACCATCGCCATGGACATCCCCGACCCCTCCCCGCCCACCAAAAGGGGCAGCTACCGCGACAAGCGCCACCGCGCTATCGCCGCTGCGGCCCGGGTCTTTGCCGACAAGGGCTACCACGCCGCCACCACCCGGGACATCGCCGACCAGCTGGGCATCCGCCAGGGCAGCCTCTACTACTATTTCAAATCCAAGGAAGAAGCCCTTGAGGAAGTCTGCATCCTCGCCCTGCGGGACTACGTGGGCCGGATGGCGGCCATCGCCAGCAGCGACCAGCCCTTCCCCGTCAAACTTTCCGCGGTGATCCAATCCCACCTGGCCAGCTATCGCCACGCCGACGAAGCCCTCAAGGTCCACAACGACCTACGCCATTATCTGCCAAAGGAGCGTCGCGAACGGATCAAGAGGGATGGCAGTCACTACCGGCGGATGCTGGAGGAACTGTTTCAACGGGAAGTGGATGCAGGGCGACTACCGGCGGATACCCACTGCGCCTTTGCCGCCCAATCGGTGATCGGCCTGTGCAACGCCTGGGGGAATATCATCGTCCGCAACGACGCCATCGACATCGACAGGCTCGCCCACCACTGTCTCGGCCTTGTTCTCAACGGGGTGTCTTACGGACCACCCCACCAGGCTGCGGTGACCTGAACGGCACTGGCCATATCGCTGCAGGGGACCCCCTGGCCGGCGATCCGTTCCGCCCCCCTAAGCCTCAATCCTCCGGCAGGCGGTAGACCTCACCCTGCGGCCCGCCGCGCCCGCGCCGACGGCCACGCAGGTCGCGATACACCGCGGCGCGCATGATCATCATGGCCACCACCGGCGCGGTGAGCAGGATAAAGGCGGAAATGAGCAGCTCATGGATGACCGGGCGAGACTGCAGGCTGGAAAACAGCACCATGGAAGCCACCAGCAGGCAACCGGCCCCCAGGGTGGTGGTAATGGCCGGGCCGTGAATCCGTTGATAGAAGTGAGGCAGGCGCATCAACCCAAGCGCTCCGATCACCACGATGCCGCCCCCCAGCAGAAGCAGCAGGCTGACCACCAATGCGGCCCAGGGGGGCAGTGCTTCCAGGCCACTCATTCGATCACCTCCCCCCGCATCAGGAATTTGGCCAGCGCCACCGTCGACACGAAGCCGATCAGCACGATCAGCAGCGCCGCCTCGAAATACAACGGGTTGCCAAAGCGCATGCCCTGCACCAGGGACAACAGCATGGCGCACATCCACAGGGTGTCGAGGGCCAGGATGCGGTCCTGGGCGCTTGGCCCGATCAGCAGGCGCACGGTGGAGAACAGCATGGCGATGATCACGCAGACGAAGACAAAGCCCAGGGAAAAGCCCAGCAGTGAATTCATGGCGCCGGCCTCCCTTCGAAGATCTCGATCAGCGGCTGCTCATAGCTCCGCTTGATGGTTTCCACCCACCATTGCTCGTCGTGGAGATCGAACACATGAAGGGCCAATTCGTGCCGCTCGGGGAGAATTTCCACCCACACCGTGCCCGGGGTGGAATTGATCAGGCAGGACAGCAGAGCGAGCCCGTGGCGGTTGCGCAAATCCAGGGGCACGCGAATGAACTGGGAGTTCAGGGCGTCGTGCCGGGCGAACAGGATGATGCGGCTGACATTGAAGCAGGAGCGAATGATCTCCACACCCGACACCAGCAGCAGCCGACACAGGGCGAGGGGGCGGTGCAACACCGGGTCCGCCAGGGGTTGCAGGGGGGCCAGCAACAGGGGGATGGCCACCGCCAGCACCAAGGCCAGCAGCAGGTGCGCGGGCGCCAGGGTCTGGTTGAGCAACAACCAGCACAGGGCCAGGCCCAGGGATGTCAGCGGCAGTGGCAGCCACTTGCCCATCTCAGTCTCCTCCTGCGGGCGGGGGAACCACAGGCTCCCCCAGCACCCGCTGTATGTACAGCTCGGGGCGCTGCAGATCCGCGCTGCTGCGTTCCAGATAACCGAAGACAGCGCCCGCCTGCACCGTGAGGGCGAGACCCAGCGCCAGCAGCACCAGCACCGAAGCCCCCTCGCTGACATGCAGGCGGGCGCTGATGGTCCCCGAGGCCCAGAAAGTGCGCACCCCAAAGCGCATGAGAGCGATGGTGGCGGCCATCCCCGCCAGCAGCACCGCCGCCATAAAGGCCACACCGGTTCCCGCCATCGGGCCGGACAGCAACTGGTGAAAGAGGCTGAACTTGGCCACGAAACCGGACAGCGGCGGCAGACCGGCAATGATCAGGCTACAACCCGCGAAGCACAGGCCGAGAAAGGCCATGCCGGCGGGAATGCCCACGCCCACCGGCTGCTCCGGCACCTCCTCGTACTCGAAGGCCTGGCGGGTGACGGCGAGCATGGCCTGCAGGGGGTTGTGGCTGCGCTCGATCAGTTCGATCAGCAGCATGAACCCCGCCATCCCCAGGGTGGAGCTCACCAGATAGAACAGGGCGGCGCCGATCAGGTTCGGGTCGGCCAGGCCGATGATGGCCAGCAAGGTGCCCGAGGACAGAATGGCGCCGTAGGCGGCGAGCTGGCCCTGACTGTTGCTGGCCAGCATCCCGAATCCACCGAAGGCGATGGTCACCATGCCGCCCCACCACAGCACGCTGGCGCCGAATCCCCTGAGGGGGTTGGCATCGTCGGAAAACAGCAGCAGCCAGAGGCGCAGGATCACGTAGACCCCCACCTTGGTCATCAGCACCAGCATCGCCGCCACCGGTGGCGATGCTGCGCCATAGGTGGTGGGCAGCCAGAAACCGAGGGGCCACATGGCGCTCTTGATCAAAAATGCGATGGCCAACACCCCAGCCCCCAGCCGGAACAGGTCCAGATCACCAGCCTCCAGGGCCGGCAGGCGCACCGCGAGATCGGCCATGTTGAGGGTGCCGGCGGCGGCATACACCAGCGCCAGCCCGATCAGGAACATCAGCGCCGCCACCAGGTTCACCGCGATGAACTGCATCCCGGCGCGGATCCGGGTGAGGTTGTAACCGTGCAGCAGCAGCCCGTAGGACGCCGCCAGCATGACCTCGAAAAACACGAACAAATTGAACAGATCGTGGGTCAGGAAGGCCCCATTCAGGCCCATCAGCAGGAACTGGAACAGCGAATGAAAATGAACTCCCACCCGGGTCCAGCGCATCATCCCGTAGATGAGGGCGCAGCTGGCGAGCACCGCGGTGAGCACCAGCATCAGGGCGGACAACCGGTCCGCCACCAGGGCAATGCCGAAGGGCGCCGCCCAGTTGCCGGACAGGTAGACCGCCAGCTGCGCCAGCAGCGCCGCGGCATTCAGACAGAATTTCAGGTTGTGCCTGGTTTCGTTGATGGCCAGCAGCAGGGCGCCGCACAGGAGCGGCAGCAGGATAGGTGCGATCACCAGGTGCTCGATCCACGACAGGCTCACTGGTCATGCTCCTTCCCGTCGACATGGTCGGAGCCGGTGATCCCCCGGGAACCGATCATCAACACCAGGTACAGCGCCGTGGTGGCAAAGCCGATGACGATGGCGGTCAGCACCAGCGCCTGGGGCAAGGGGTCGGCGTAGTCCGCCGGGTCCGGATCACCGGGCTGGAGGATGAGCGGGGGCTGATCCACCCACAGCTGACCGGTGCTGAAGATGAACAGGTTGACCCCGTAGGACATCAACAACAGCCCGGTCAGCACCTGAAAGGAGCGCGGCCGCAGCACCAGCCATACGCCGGAGCCGAACAGGACGCCGATGGCAATCGACAGGGTCAGTTCCATCAGAGGGTCTCTCCCGTGGCCCGGCCAGGCGGCAGGCGGTGGCTGCGGATGGACTGGTGGGACAGGGCCACCAGCATCAGCATGGTGGCCCCCACCACCACCATGAATACCCCGGCATCGAACAGAAAGGCGCTGGGCAGGTGAAGCTCACCCAGCAGGGGCAGGTTCACATGGGCGGTGTGGCTGGTCAGGAAGGGATAGCCAAACAGCCAGGCCCCGAGGCCCGTGGCCACGGCGATGGCCAAACCCCGGGCTATCCACTGGTGGGCCTGGAGGCGGAAGCGGGCTTCCACCCAGACAGCGCCGCCCACCATGTACTGGATGATCATCGCCACCGCGAACATCAGCCCGGCCACGAAGCCACCTCCCGGGAGGTTGTGCCCGCGCATGAAGAAGTACACCGCCACCAGCACCATGAAGGGCAGCAGCAGTCGCAGGTACACCGCGGGCACCATCAGGTAGCCGGATTCCGTGTGCTCCACCGGCCCCTGGCCAGCGGCCGGGTCCACTGCACTGGTCTGCGGCGCGGGCGGTTGCGCACTGTCCGGGGCGGGACGGAAGCGACGCAGCAGGGCGTACACGGTGAGGGCCACGATGGCCACCACGGTGATTTCCCCCAGGGTATCCAGGGCGCGGAAGTCCACCAGCAGGACATTCACCACATTGCTGCCACCCCCCTCGCTCAGGGCCCGGGTGAGGAAGAAGTCGGAGAAGTTGTGTGCGGCCTCGCGGGTCAGCACCCAGTAGCTGGCCAGCGCCATCAATCCCCCGCTGGCCGCCGCCACCAGCAGATCCCGGGAGCGGCGCAGCCAGACACTGCGGGGAATGTCCAGGCTCAGGGCCCGGGGTGGCAGCCGCAGCGGCAGCCAGCGCAGACCCAGCAGGATGAGCACCGTGGTCACGGTTTCCACCACCAGCTGGGTCAGGGCCAGGTCCGGCGCCGACAACCACAGAAAGGTCATGCTGGTGACGATACCCGTGCCGCCGACCAGCAGCAGTGCCGCCAGGCGGTGATACTTGGCCTGCCAGGCGGCCACCAGGGCACAGGTGCCGCCGATCACCCACATCAGGGTAAAGCCGACATCACCGTCCACAGGGGCGGGAGCCACCGGCAAGGGCCAGGCCATCAACAGTCCAGCCACCGTCACCAGGGTCAGCAGGATCAACAGCAACTGGGGCTGCAGGCGGTCGGTCCCCAACAGCTGCACCACCCGGCGCGCCGTGCTGGCCAGCAGGCTCAGGGAGCTGTCGTAAATCCCCGCGCCATCGATCCGGTGCATCAGGGGTACCCGGTCGCATTGGCGCAGCGCGGCAAAGCGACACAGCAAGCCATAGAACAGCACTCCGCCGACCAGGGCCAGGACGCTCATCAGCAGGGGCAGATTGACGCCGTGCCACAGGGCGAGGTCGATGTGGGGGGTGTGTTCACCCAACACCGCTTCCGCGGCGAGGGTCAGGGCGGGCTCCACGCTCCAGCCCGGGGCGATGCCCACCACCAGGCAGAGCAGCACCAGCAGCTCCACCGGCAGACGCATCCAGCGCGGCGGTTCATGGGGGCTGCGGGGCAGGTCAGCGGGCAACTGGCCAAAGAACACACTGATGAAACGCAGGGAATAGGCAACCCCGAACACCCCCATGGCCACCGCCGCCACCGACATCCACCAGTCGTCGTGGCCGCCGATAAGGGTGGATTCGGCGAAGAACATCTCCTTGGAAAGGAACCCGTTGAGCAGCGGCACCCCCGCCATGGACGCGCTGGCGACGATGGCCAGGGTGGCGGTGTAGGGCAGTGCGTTGTAGAGGCCCCGCAGCCGGCGCATGTCGCGGGTGCCCGTCTCGTGATCGATGATGCCCGCCGCCATGAACAGGGAGGCCTTGAAGATCCCGTGGTTGAGGGTGTGAAAGATGGCGGCGGCCACCGCCAGGGGCGACCCCATACCCAGCAGCACGGTGATCAGGCCGAGGTGACTGATGGTCGAGTAGGCCAGCAGCCCCTTCAGGTCGTGCTGAAAGATGGCGTAGAACGACCCCAGCAACAGGGTGCAGGTGCCGGCGCCGGTGATCAGCCAGAACCACTCCGGTGTCCCCGACAGTACCGGCCACAACAGGATGAGCAGGAAAACCCCAGCCTTGACCATGGTGGCGGAATGCAGGAACGAAGACACCGGGGTGGGGGCGGCCATGGCGTGGGGCAGCCAGAAATGGAAGGGAAACTGGGCGCTCTTGGTAAGGGCCCCGAGGGCGATCAGCACCAGGGTCGCCAGATATCCGTCGTGGGCGCGCACCCGCTCTCCGGCGGCCAGCACAACCGCCAGATCGTAACTGCCGACGATATGGCCGAGCAGCATCACCCCCGCCAGCAGGCACAGACCTCCGGCCGCGGTGACGGTAAAGGCCATGCGCGCTCCCCGCTGGGCGTCGATGCGGTGGTGCCAATAGCCGATCAGCAGGAAGGAGGTGATGCTGGTCAGCTCCCAGAAGATCACCAGCTGTATCAGGTTGCCCGACAGCACCACCCCCAGCATGGCCGCCATGAAGGCGAGCAGGAAGGCGAAAAACCGCGGCACCGGGTCCTTGGGGGACATGTAGTAGCGGGCGTACAGCACCACCAGCAAACCGATGCCCTGGACCAGCAGGGCGAACAACCAGGCCAGACCGTCCATCCGCAGCACCAGGTTGAGGCCCAGTTGCGGCAGCCAGTCAAGGCGCCAGTACAACACCTCGCCCTGTCCCACCCGGGTGTACAGCCAGGCGGTGAACAGCAGGCCCATGAACGTCACCAACCCGGCCAGCCAGGCCTCGCGGTTGCGGGCATTGGCCGGCAGGCAGGCGGCGATCAGGCTCGCCAGCAGGGGGGCGATGATCAGTGACGGCAGCATGGCGCCTCACCGGCAGAGAGGAAAATAGCGGGGGCCAAGGGGGCTCCCGACACGGAGCATCCCCCGGGCAAGGAGCGGGACGCCGTCGACACGGTGGCGTGCACGGCCCCGTCAGGCTCGCAGATCGGCATCGCCATCCCCCTCTGCCTGTTGACCTTCTGCCCGTTGACCATGAAGGGCCGATTGCAGATCCGAGCCAGCGGGCTCCTGGAAAACCCGCAGGCCGAACTCCGGCAAAATGGCCAGCAGATGATCGAAAATATCCGACTGAATACCCTCATAGGCCACCCAGGCGGTGGTGCTGGTGAAGCAGTAGATTTCCAGCGGCAGCCCCTGTGGCGTGGGGGCAAGCTGGCGGACCATCAGGGTCATGGACTGGTTGATGCCGGGGTGCTGGCGCAGGTAGCGCTCCACATAGGCCCGGAAAGTGCCAATGTTGGTGATCTGGCGCTGGTTGACGGGATCGAGCCCCCGCGCCACCAGGGCTGCGTTCCAGTCCCGCAGTTCGGCGGACTTCTCGTCCAGGTAGTCGGCGATGGCGGCGAAGCGGCGGAGCGCCTGGCGCTCGCCATCGGAAAGAAAATGGATGCTGCCCTGATCCAGCTGCAGGGCGCGCTTGATCCGCCGCCCGCCGCCCTCCTGCATCCCTCGCCAGTTCTTGAAGGACTCCGAAATCAGGCGCTTGGTGGGAATGGTGGTGATGGTCCGATCCCAGTTCTGCACCTTGACCGTGTGCAGGGCGATGTCGATGACATCGCCATCGGCGTTGAGCTGGGGCATCTCGATCCAGTCCCCCACCCGCACCATGTCCTGGGAGGACAACTGCACACTGGCCACCAGGGACAGCAGGGTATCCTGGAACACCAGCATCAGCACCGCCGCCATGGCGCCGAGGCCGGAAAACAGGATCAGCGGCGAGCGATCCATCAGGGTGGCAATGATGAGAATCGCCGCCACCGCGTAGATCAGGATCTGCACCACCTGCAGGTAGCCCTTGATGGGCCTGTTCTGGGCGCGCGGCCGCTGGCTGTAGATCACATTGACGCTGTTAAGCAGGGACCCCAGCGCCAGGGCCAGGGTGAGCACGATGTAGGCATTGCTGACATTGGCCACGACCGCGACGACGGCGTCGGAGAGGCCCGGCACCATCCTGACACCGCTGCCCATCACCAGGGCCGGCACCACATGGGCGAGACGGGTGACCACACGGTTCAGGCCCACCGCAGGATCCCTGCCATGGGTGGTGCTGGCCAGAAGACGCTTGACCCCCTGCATCAGCACCCGGCGGGTGATGAAGTTGGACAGCCAGACCAGGAGAAGCAACAGCGCAAATCCGGCCAGGGTTTCCACCCAGGGGTAGACCTCGACGATACGCTGCCAATGCTCTCGATAACTCACACAACACTCCTCGAAAAACAGAATCGCCATCACATCGGCATCGTGCTCACGGGGAACAACACCCGCCCTTGAAGCAGCTATCTGTCATGCAAAGGCCTGGATTTTACATATTTTTTGCCGGCAGGCGCATCGTGGAGCACAGCATCCATACACCGGGGACCCTGGATGCCTGCCCCCATGGGCGTATGGCAAGGCGTCAAAACCGCTGCTCCACTTGACCCGCCCTGCCCCACGAGGCCCGGCGCCCGGTCACAACTGTTGGCAAATCCGTATCCAGTTGTCCGTCGCACTTTTGTGATAGCGATTGGCGGCGAGCGCCAGATAAAAGGTGCGATTGAGGCGGAAGCGGCCGCTCAGCTGGAGGGGGATCAGGCTGCCCTCCTTGAGATTGCTCTGCAACACGATCTGGGACAGGCAGCCGACGCCGAGGCCCGCCTCCACCGCCTTCTTGATCGCCTCGTTGTGCTTGAACTCCAGGTAGACATGGAGTTTCGGCAGGAGCGGCGCGAAGGCATTTTCGAAGGTCTTGCGGGCGCCGGATTCCGGCTCCCGGAGAATCCATCGCACGCCGGCGATGTCCTTCTCGGTGAGGGCGCCGCGCTTGTGGGCCAGGGGGTGATCGGGGCTGCAGAACACCACCAGCTCGTCCTGGAGCCAGGGAATCAGCTCCAGGTCCTGGCGCGGGGAGGCATTCTCCACCATGCCGAGATCCACCTCGTAGTTGAGCACCTTGGCGATGATCTCCGGGGAATTGGCCACCATGAATTCCACCTGGGCATCGGGATACTCCCCCAGGTAGGCGGCCAGACAGTTCACCGCCAGATGATTGCCGATGGTGAAGCTGGCCCCCACCTTGAGGTGACCGATGTTCTGATGGCGGGCCAGTTCCAGGTCGAACTCCCGGGCGTGGGCCAGCAGTGACTCGGCCTTCTTGCGCAGGGCGTGGCCGGTCTGGTTCAGCTCCAGCTTCTTGCCGGCGCGGTCGAAGAGACGCACATCGTAGCTTTTCTCCAGGGCCAGCAGGGCGGCGCTGACCGCGGATTGGGACAGATGCAGTTCCTCGGCGGCGGCGGTGGTGTTCTTGTGACGAGCCACCGCCAGGAAAATCTCGAGATGGCGCAGGGTGTACTTCATCGGGCTCCCCCCCGAGGCTGATCAACCAATATTAGTGGTCGATCATACAAGAAAAACCACTTTTACTTTTGTATTTCCTTGGCGTACCTTGGCGTCCACTCTGTCTCGCACCCCATAACCACCACAGGAATCCGCCATGACCGAACAAGTCGCCACTAACGTCCACTGGCACCACGGCGAGGTCACCCGCGCCGACCGCAACCGCCTGCTCAACCAGAAAGCTGCGACCCTCTGGTTTACCGGTCTCTCCGGCAGCGGCAAGAGCACCATCGCGGTGGCCCTGGAAGGCGCCCTGCACGAGATGGGCAAGATCTCCTACCGCCTCGACGGCGACAACATCCGCCTCGGCATCAACAAGAACCTGGGCTTTTCCGCCGAGGATCGCCACGAGAACATCCGTCGCATCGGCGAGATCGCCAAGCTCTTCGTGGATACCGGGGTGATCGCCCTGTCCAGCTTTATCAGCCCCTACCGGGCCGACCGCGACAACGTGCGCCAGCTGCACGAGGAAGCCGGCATGGCCTTTATCGAGATCTACGTCGACTGCCCCATCGAGGAGGCCGAGAAGCGCGACCCCAAGGGGCTGTACAAAAAAGCCCGGGCCGGCGAGATCAAGAATTTCACCGGCATCGACGACCCCTACGATCCGCCGGCCAACCCCGAGATTCACCTCAAGACCGCCGACATGACCCTGGAGCAAGAGGTTCAGACCATCATCGACTACCTCGACAAAAACGGCTTCCTGACCGGCAACTGAATGGCCAACCCCGGTGGCAACCCCACCCAACACCTTATTCGAGGAGAATACCCAGTGATCAAGCCCCACGGTTCCGACACCCTGAACCCCCTGTTCGTCTACGACTCCGAGAAGCACCACGCCCTGATCAGGGAAGCCGAGGGCCTGCCCTCCCTGCTGCTCAATTCCGCCGCCGCGGCCAACGCGGTGATGCTCGGCGCCGGCTACTTCAACCCCCTCACCGGCTACATGAACAAGGCCGACGCCCTGTCCGTGGCCCGGGACATGAAAACCACCGACGGCCTCTTCTGGCCCGTGCCGGTGGTCAACCTCACCCGGGAAAGCGGCATCCAGGCCGGCCAGCGCATCGCCCTTAGGGACCCCAACGTCGAGGGCAACCCGGTGCTCGCCATCATGGACGTGGCCGCCGTGGAGACCGTCAGCCAGGATGACATCCAGCTGATGGCCAGCGAAATTTTCGGCACCCTCGATCCCAAGCACCCCGGCGTCGCGGTGTTCACCAACCTCGGCAACACCCTGCTGTCCGGCCCCATCCAGGTGCTCAACTTCAGCTACTTCCAGACGGATTTCCCCGACACCTTCCGCACCGCCGTGGAAATCCGCAACGAGATCGCCGAGCGCGGCTGGAACAAGGTGGTGGCGTTCCAGACCCGCAACCCCATGCACCGCGCCCACGAGGAGCTGTGCCGCATGGCCCTGGAGCGCCTCGGCGCCGACGGCATCGTGATCCACATGCTGCTGGGCAAGCTCAAGGAGGGCGACATCCCCGCCCCCGTCCGCGACGCCTGCATCCGCAAGATGGTGGAAGTGTACTTCCCCAAGAACACCGTGATGGTCACCGGCTACGGCTTCGACATGCTCTACGCCGGCCCCCGGGAGGCGGTGCTCCACGCGGTGTTCCGCCAGAACATGGGCGCCACCCACTTCATCGTCGGCCGCGACCACGCCGGTGTGGGCGACTACTACGGCCCCTTCGACGCCCAGACCATCTTCGACGAGCGGGTCCCCGAGGGCGCCCTTAACATCGAAATCTTCCGCGCCGACAACACCGCCTTCTCGAAAAAGCTCGGCCGCGTGGTGATGATGCGGGAAGCGCCGGACCACAGCCCGGAGGATTTCATCAACCTCTCCGGCACCAAGGTGCGGGCCATGCTGAGCGAGGGTATCGCGCCCCCGCCCGAGTTCTCCCGGCCGGAAGTGGCGCAGATTCTGATGGATTACTACCGCTCGACGCTTTGAGCTTGGGGTCTGACGTCGGAAGTCTGACGTCTGACGTCTGACGCTCAAAAGCGGCTGGGGGGTACGCTGTCGTTATCCTCCAGCCCCACGACACTGATTTCACGATAAATACACAATGGGTTTTCCATGACTGACTACGATGTGTTCAACGGCGACGCCGACGGCATCTGCGCCCTTGTCCAGCTGCGCCTCGCCGAGCCCCGGGATGCGGTGCTGGTCACCGGCGTCAAGCGGGATATCGACCTGCTGAAACAGGTCGAGCCGAGCGCGGGGGACCGCATCACCGTGCTCGACGTGTCGATGGACAAGAACCGCGTCGACCTCGACCGCGTGCTTGCCGCCGGCGCCAGCGTGTTCTACGTGGATCACCACTTCCCCGGCGACGAACCGGCGAGCCACCCGGCCCTCACCGCCCTCATCAACGAGGCGGCGGATGTCTGTACCGCGCTACTGGTGGACAGTCACCTCAAGGGCGCCTTCCGGGGCTGGGCCATCGTCGGCGCCTTTGGCGACAACCTGCGCAGGAGCGCCCTGGGGCTTGCCAAGCACAGCGGCTACAGCGAGGAGGAACTGGCCCGCCTCGAAGACCTCGGCATCTACATCAACTACAACGGCTACGGCAGCAACCTCGCGGATCTGCACTTCACCCCCGAGGCCCTGTACCGCAAGGTCAGCCAGTTCCGCGACCCGCTGGATTTCATCAAGAGCGGCGGCGTGGATTTCGACAAGCTGGAGACGGGCTATCGCCAGGACATGAAAATGGCCGCCGAGCTGCCGCCGGAGAAGGCCACGGACAAGACCGCGGTGTTCATGCTCCCCGACGAGCCCTGGGCGCGGCGGGTGAGCGGCGTGTACAGCAATGATCTCGCCAACAACCACCCCGACCGCGCCCACGCCATCCTCACCCAAAACAAGGACGGCACCTACCTAGTGAGCGTGCGGGCGCCGCTGACCAACAAAACCGGCGCCGTGGACCTGTGCAAACAGTTCCCCACCGGCGGTGGCCGCGCCGCGGCGGCGGGCATCAACAAGCTGCCGGCGGACATGCTCGGTCAGTTCGTCGATACCTTTACCGCCTTCTACAGCTGAAACGAAAACGCCCGGGGCCATGCCGCCGGGCGTTTCCTTTTTCCAGCACGGACAGCTGTTTCCACCGGACTCCCACCGATACTAGCCGCACCACTGCAGTTCGCAGGGCTTGCCATCCCCGTCGCCATCGAGCTCGGTGCCCGGACAGTTGGCCAGGAAGTACTCCGCCTCGGCGCAGGAATTCATCTCCCGGCACTGGGTGCGCCCGTCACAGCGAAAGCGTCCCCCAGGATTGGCCGCCGCCGGATTGCCCGCCCCGATAAAGTCGTCCCGGGGCATCACCACCAGGGCACCACCCACCGTTTCGCGCCGCTCGCACACCGTGCCGGCGGGCACCTCGCCGTAGATCACCCGGCCATCGGCGGTGACACACTTCAGGGGTTGGCCCTGGAGGGATGGCGTATCCCCGGCCACCTTGGCGTCGGCGCGGGGATCGAGGCGATCGAGGGCATCGCGGGAAAAGTCCGCCGGGGACAGGGCGCCGAAGTCCGGCAGCCTTCCACCCCCCTGATACCACTGGTAGCCATACCAGAGACCCGCTCCGATCAGCAGCACCACCAGCAGACGCACCATGGCCCGAAGCCCGGCTCAGGCCTTGCGGGCGGCGCGCCAGCGGGCGACGCGGAACGCGCTCCACAGCAGGCCGCCGAAGAACACCACACCCACCAGCAGCCCGGCGAACATCTGGGGAAAATTGCCGGAGGCCTGCAGATGGGGAATGGTGGCCACCGTCAGGAACAACATGGTGGCATTGTTGACCAGCAGCGCCAGCCAACCCATCACCTGGCAGTACACCAGCGCCACCACCCCGGCGAGGGCCAGGGCGAGGCCGCCCCCGCCCAGCAGCTGGGGCAGCTGGTTGAGGGCAAGGGCCGCCAGCAGCCCCACGCAGGCCCCCACCACGGCGAAATTGAGGCGCTCGAAGCGCATCTGCTCGATGCCCGCCCAGAAAAACAGAAACAGGAAGCCCGCCCAGAACTCGGCGATGCCGAGGGCCCGGGTCAACAGCAGGAAGGCCACCACCACAACCGCAATGGCGCCCACCACCATCAGGCCCTTGGTGGCCGAGGGCCCGATTTTTGCGACGGTTGATGGGGGCTGATGTCCGGCAGCCAGATCATTCATGGGGGGTATGCCTCCAGGTGTTATAGGTATGGTTTGGCGCGATGCCGCGACCTGCCATGGACGGCAGGCCTGCGGGCATTCTAGCGGCAACGGGATCGATGGCGATACGCCAGCGACGCACCGAAGAGGGAGTCATCAACGGGGGAATGGGCCTGCTCCCCCACCCGGCGCCGGGCGAGGGAGTGACAGGTCAATCGACAAACCGCCGGGCGTTGCGGAACAGGCGCATCCAGGGGCCCCATTGACCCCAGTCGTCCGGGTGCCAGGAGTTGGTGACCGTCCTGAACACCCGCTCGGGGTGGGGCATCATGATGGTGACGCGACCGTCCAGGGAGCTGATGCCGGTCACGCCCCCGGGGGAGCCGTTGGGGTTCGCCGGGTAGGTTTCCGTCGCCCGCAGATGGTTGTCGATGAAGCGGATGGCGGCGGTGCCGCTGTCCTCCAGGCGCGCAAGGCCGGTGCCGTCGGCGAACTCGGCGCGCCCCTCGCCGTGGGCCACGGCGATGGGCATATGGGAGCCGGCCATGCCCGCCAGCAGCACCGAGGGGCTCTCCTCGATGCGCACCAGGGAGAAGCGCGCCTCGAACTGCTCCGACAGGTTGCGCACGAAGCGCGGCCAGTGGCTGGCCCCCGGGATCAGTTCCTTGAGGTTCGACACCATCTGGCAGCCGTTGCACACGCCGAGGGTAAAGGTTTCCTCGCGGTTGAAGAAGGTCTCGAACTGGTCCCGGGCGCGGGCGTTGAAGAGGATGGTCTTGGCCCAGCCCTCCCCGGCGCCGAGCACATCCCCGTAGGAGAACCCGCCGCAGGCCACCAGGCCCTGGAAGGCGGCGAGACCCACCCGCCCGGCGAGGATGTCACTCATGTGCACATCCACCGCCTCGAAGCCGGCGAGGTGGAAGGCGGCGGCCATCTCCACCTGGCTGTTGACCCCCTGCTCCCGCAGGATTGCCACCCGGGGCCGGGCCCGGCCCAGGTAGGGGGCGGCGATGTCCTCCGCCGGATCGAAGGTCAGTGAGGCGCTGAGGCCCGGATCATCCCCGAGCAGCCCGTCGAACTCCTGCTCCGCGCAGGCCGGGTTGTCCCTCAGGGCCTGGATGCGGTAGCTGGTTTCGCTCCACAGCCGCTGAAGCTGCTCGCGGCTGTCCCTGAAGAGGGTCTCGCCGCCGTGGCGCAGGGTGATGGCGTCGTCCTTGGCGAGGGTGCCGACCCGGGTCACCAGGCTGCCGATGCCGGCGTCGACAAAGCGCTGCAGCACCGCCCGGGCATGCCCGCTGGCCACCTGCACCACCATTCCCAGCTCCTCGTTGAACAGCGCCGCCAGGGGGTCGCCGCCGAGGCCGTCCAGGTCGACGACAAGGCCCGTGCGCCCGGCGAAGGCCATTTCCGCCAGGGTGACGAAGAGCCCGCCATCGCTGCGGTCGTGGTAGGCGAGCAGTTCGTCGGCGCCGAGGGCCGCCTGGATCACCCCGAAGGCGGTCTTGAAACGCTCCGGAGCGTCGAGGTCCGGCACGTCGTCCCCCAGCTGGCCGTAGACCTGGGCGAGGATCGAGCCGCCGAGGCGGTGGCGGCCGGCGGACAGGTCGACGAGCAACAGCTCGGTATCGCCCCGGTCGGTGCGCAGCTGGGGGGTGAGAGTCCGGCGGACATCGGTGACCGGCGCGAAGGCGCTGATCACCAGGGACAGAGGGGCGGTAACCGCCTTCGCCTCGCCATCCTGTTCCCAGGCGGTGCGCATCGACATGGAATCCTTGCCCACCGGAATGGTGATCCCGAGGCGCGGGCACAACTCCATACCCACCGCCTCCACGGTGCGGAACAGCTTCTCATCCTCGCCCCGGTGGCCGGCGGCGCACATCCAGTTGGCGGAGAGCTTGATGTCGGAGAGCTTCGCGATGGGGGTGCAGGCGATATTGGTGAGGGCCTCGCCGATGGCCATGCGCCCCGAGGCGGGGGCGTCGAGCAGCGCCAGCGGGGTGCGCTCCCCCATGGCCATGGCTTCGCCGGCGACGCTGTCGTGGCTGATGGTAGTGACGGCGCAATCCGCCACCGGCACCTGCCAGGGCCCCACCATCTGGTCCCGGGCCACCATGCCGGTGATGCTGCGATCGCCAATGGTGATGAGAAAGCTCTTGCTGGCCACGGCGGGGTGGCGGAGCACCCGGCTCACCGCCTCGTCGAGGCGGATGCCCCGGGAGTCGAAGGGCCGCGTCTGGGGCAGGTGGCGCTCGGCGCCGCGGTGCATCTTGGGGGGCTTGCCGAACAGCACGGACATGGGCAGGTCCACGGGACTTAAGTCAAAGTGGCGGTCGTTGACCACCAGGATGCGATCCTCCACGGACTCCCCCACCACCGCGTAGGGGCAGCGCTCCCGCTGGCAGATGGCCTCGAAGGTGGCGAGATCCCCGGGGCGCACCGCCATCACGTAGCGCTCCTGGGCCTCGTTGCACCAGATTTCCAGGGGCGACATGCCCGGCTCGTCGCAGGGCACATTGCGCAGCTCGAAGATACCGCCACAGCCGCCGTCCTTGACCAGCTCGGGGAATGCATTGGACAGCCCGCCGGCGCCCACGTCGTGGATGAAGGCAATGGGGTTGTTGGCCCCCAGCTGCCAGCACTGGTCGATCACCTCCTGGCAGCGGCGCTCGATCTCGGGGTTCTGGCGCTGCACCGAGGCAAAGTCCAGGTTCTCGCTGCTCGATCCGGAGGTCATCGACGAGGCCGCCCCGCCGCCGAGGCCGATCAGCATGGCGGGGCCGCCGAGCACGATCAGCTTGCAGCCCGGCTCGAACTCGCGCTTGACGATATGTTCTTCGCGGATGTTGCCGTAGCCCCCGGCGATCATGATGGGCTTGTGGTAACCCCGGCGCTCGCCGTCGAAGTCCATCTCGAAGGTGCGGAAGTAGCCGCACAGGTTGGGGCGGCCGAATTCGTTGTTGAAGGCGGCGCCGCCGAGGGGGCCTTCGACCATGATGTCGAGGGCGGTGACGATACGCTCGGGCTTGCCGTAGTCGATCTCCCAGGGCTGCTCGAACCCCGGTATCCGCAGGTTGGATACGCTGAACCCGGTGAGGCCCGCCTTGGGCTTGGAGCCGCGCCCCACGGCACCCTCATCGCGGATCTCGCCGCCGGCGCCGGTGCCCGCCCCGGGGAAGGGGGCGATGGCGGTGGGGTGATTGTGGGTTTCCACCTTCATCAGGATGTGGATCGGCTCCGGGTGGAAGTCGTAGGCGCGGGTGGCCGGATCGGGATAGAAGCGGCCGGCCCTGTGGCCGGTCATTACCGCGGCGTTGTCGGCGTAGGCGGAGAGCACGTTGTCCCCGGCCTGCTGGTAGGTGTTCTTGATCATGGCGAACAGGGACTTTTCCTGGTCCACCCCGTCAACCGTCCAGGAGGCGTTGAAGATCTTGTGGCGGCAGTGCTCGGAATTGGCCTGGGCAAACATCATCAGCTCCACGTCGGTGGGGTTGCGGCCGAGGGCGCTGAAGCTGTCGTTGAGGTAGTCGATCTCGTCGTCGGCAAGGGCGAGGCCGAGGCGGGCGTTGGCCTCCACCAGGGCCGGGCGACCGCGGTCGAGCACATCCACCCGGGTGAAGGGCTTCGGGGTATCGTGGCGGAACAGGCGCTCGGCGTCGGCAAAGTGGTCGAACACCACCTCCACCATCCGGTCGTGGAGCAGCGGCGCGATCCGCTGGCGCTGGGCGGTGGAACAGGGCACATGGCAGTGGAGGTGGTAGGCCAGCCCCCGCTCGATGCGCACCACCTTGCCGAGCCCGGCGTTGTGGGCGATGTCGGTGGCCTTGCTGGACCAGGGCGAAATGGTGCCGGGGCGCGGCGTCACCAGAAAGAGGCTGCCGTCCTGGGCCTCCCGGGGGAGATTGGGGCCGTAGTGAAGCAGCGCCTCGAGGATCTTGTGCTCACCGCTGGAGAGGGGCTCGGCCACTTCCACGAAGTGCACGTATTCGGCGTAGAGGGAGTGAATGTCCGGGTTGATTTGCCGAAGGCTGTCGAGCAGTTTCTGTTGGCGGAAGGAGGATAGTGCCGGCGCGCCTCGCAGGGTCAGCATGGGTCGATGGTCTCGTCTCGGGGGGCTTGGGAAGGCGAGCATTGTACTGGAATCCCCCGGCCACTTCAGCACCGAAGGCCCATCGGCGCCCGGCCCCGGGGCGCGGCGACACCCGCCGGGGCGGTTGCCAGCCCCGGGCGCGGCCACTACCCTTGCTCCACCGTGGCAATGGCGGCACCCATGAGGCCGAGAACTCCCACCCTGCTTCGCACCGGCCAGCGCCTGCTGGCGGCGGTCCTGATCCTGGCGCTGCTGTCGCTGCTCTCGGGGAGCCGCGAACTGTCGACCCTCAACACCGTGCTGACCCGGGGAGAACTGCGCCTGGTGACACGGCCGGGGCCGCTCACCTACTACGAGGACGGCCGCGGCGCCAACGGCTTCGAGTACCTGCTGGCGCGTAAATTCGCCACCCGCCTCGGTGTGCGCTTGCGGGTCACCACCACCGACACCCTGGCAAGCCTCGGCCACATGCTCGGCGGCCCGAACGCCGACTTCGCCGCGGCCACCCTCACCGTTACCGCAGAGCGTCGCCGCCAGTTCCGATTTTCCGACCCCTACGGGGAGACCGCCCAGGTGCTGGTGTACCGCCGTGGCACGGCGGCGCCGCGCACCATCGATGATCTTCTCGGGCGGGATCTGGTGGTGATCACCGACAGCGCCCACGAGGAGCGCCTCGAAATGCTGCGGGCCAGCCACCCGGGCCTCGCCTGGCGCGCCCTGCCGGACGCGGAGATGTCCGACCTGCTGGAGATGGTGCAGGGCGGCGAGGCGGAACTCGCCATCATCGACACCCTGAGCTTCGACGCCCACAGCACCCTCTACCACAACGTCCGCGCCGCCTTTACCCTCGGCGATCCCGAGCCCCTAGCCTGGGCGTTTCCGCGCCACGGCGACGACTCCCTCGCCCGCGCCGCCAACGCCTATTTGGCCGAGATGCGCGCCAACGGCCAGCTCGACGAGCTGAAGGCCCGGTTCTTCACCGGCGTGGAGGATTTTTCGGTGTCGAGCGCCCAGGTGTTCTTCAGCCTGGTGGACGCCCGCCTGCCCCGCTTCGAGGCGATGTTCAAGACGGTGGCCGCCGAAACCGGCCTCGACTGGCACCTGCTCGCCGCCATCGCCTACCAGGAATCCCACTGGAATCCCCGGGCGGTGTCCCCCACCGGGGTCAAGGGGCTGATGATGCTCACCCGGGCCGCCGCCGGGGAGGTCGCCGTCGCGGATCGCACCGACCCGGAGCAGAGCCTGTGGGGCGGCGCGCGGTATTTCCTGAAGCTCAAGGCGCGCATTCCCGCACGCATTCCCGAGCCCGACCGCACCTGGTTCGCCCTCGCCGCCTACAACGTCGGCCTCGGGCACCTGGAGGACGCCCGCATCCTGACCCAGCGGGCCGGCCGCGACCCCGACCTGTGGCGGGAGGTGCGCGAGTACCTGCCGCTGCTGCAAAAGCGCCAGTACTACAGCACGGTGAAGAACGGCTACGCCCGGGGCAACGAGCCGGTGCTGTACGTGCGCAACATCCGCAAGTACCTGCGCATCCTGCAATGGCGCAGCATGGAGGCGGCGCGCCGCCAGGACCTCGCCCCGCCGGCCGAGCCGGAAGCCGCCGAGAGCTGGGATCCCCGCAGCTTCCTGAGCCTCTGACACCCGGCGACACTGTGCAAATACCCAGTATCGGCTATGATGCCGGCATGACCCGCAAGATCATCCACTGCGACGCCGACTGCTTTTTCGCCGCGGTCGAAATGCGCGACGACCCCTCCCTGCGCCACCGCCCCATGGCGGTGGGCGGCTCGCCGGAGCGGCGCGGCGTGATCTCCACCTGCAACTACGAGGCGCGCCGCCACGGTATCCGCTCCGCCATGGCGTCCCGCACCGCCCTGGCCCTGTGCCCCGACCTCGTCATCGTCCCCCACCGCTTCGAGCAGTATCGGGAAGCCGCCCGGGGCATGCGCGCCATCTTCGACGACTACAGCGACCAGGTCGAAACCCTGTCCCTCGACGAGGCCTACCTTGACGTCAGCACCAGCAGCCACTGCGACGCCAGCGCCACCCGCATGGCCATGGCGATTCGTCAGCGGATCGCCCGGGATATCGGCATCACCGTTTCCGCGGGGGTGGCGCGCACCAAGTTCCTCGCCAAGATCGCCAGCGAATGGCGCAAGCCCGATGGGCTTTACGTCATCACCCCCGCCATGGAGGAGGCGTTCATCCCGGCGCTGCCGGTGACGGCGATTCCCGGTGTCGGCAAGGTCACCGCCAGCCGCCTCGAACAACTGGGCATCACCCATTGCCGGGATCTCAACACCCTGGCGATCGACGACCTCTCCCGCCACTTCGGTCTCTTTGGCCGGCGGCTCCACGATTTCGCCCGGGGCATCGACGGGCGCCCGGTAACGCCCCACCGGGCCCGCAAGTCCCTCGGCGTCGAGCACACCTTCGCCCGGGATTTGCCAAGCCCCGACGCCTGCCGCCTGCCCCTCGAAACCCTGTTCGAGGAACTGTGCCAACGGCTCGCCAGGGAGCACCGCCCGGGGCCCGTGGTGCGCCTCTTCCTCAAGATCAAATTCGCCGATTTCACCACCACCAGCCTCGAGGCCGCGGCCCAGAGCCCCCGCCTGTCCACCTTTCGTCAACTGCTCGACACCGGATTTCAGCGGGGCAACAAGGCCGTCAGGCTGCTCGGCGTGGGGGTGCGCTTCGACGCGGCCGCCCCCGCCGACGGCATGGTGCAATTGCCACTTTTTGCGCCAACCCAAGGCCCCTGAGGGTGGCGGAACGGCGTTTGCCCCGCCGGTAAAGCGCCATTCATCCCCAGGCGCCGCCACTCGTCGCCCCCGGAAAAAATGCCCCGGCGTCCCTTGAAAGTGCGTGACAGAACCGTTACAAATAGCCGCGCAATCACGCCAAGAGCGGTAAATCCGCTCGAAAAATAACTAGATCATCTAGGGGATTCAACGTCATGGACGTATACCGGAAAGTCCGTCGCTTGCTCGTTCCGCTTTTTGCCTCGCTCTGCCTGCTCGCCGCCCTGCCCGCCCGGGCGCTGGAAATCAACGGGGTGGCGCCGTTCAGCGAACTGGGCGGCGAAATCTACCTCGCCGCCCTTCACCTGGATGCGAGAACCAGCGACGAAAACGCGCTGTTCGCCGACAACCGCGAGCGCAAGATGGAGGTGCGGTTTTCCGCCCCCATGTCCAAGCGCCGCTGGGTGACCAACTGGATGCAGAGCATCGCCATCAACAACAACCGCGACAGCCTGGTGGGCTCCGCGGAGGAGCTCTCCGAGATCCTCTCCGCCTTTGCCGACAACCTCGCCCCCGGCGACAGCGTCGAGATCCACTTCGTCCCGGGGGATGGCACCGCCATCCGCATCAACGGCACCACCCTCGCCAGCGGCAAGTCGGCGCAGATCTTCAACCTCTTCCTGTCCTCCTGGATCGGCGCGGTGCCACCCTCCAGCCACTTCAAGAACGCGCTGCTCGGCACCGCCAATTCCACCGCCGACCAGGGCCGCTTCAGCACCCTGGCCCCGTCCCCCGCCCGCATCGCCGCCGTCAAGGCCTGGGCCGCGGAGGAGGAAGTGGTCGAGGAGGAAGCGGTGGAGGAAACGCCGGCACCCGAGGTGGCCACCGAGGCAATCCCCGAGCCGCCCAAGCCCGAGAAGCCGGAGCCCGCCGTGGCGCCCCCCGCCGCCCCCCCGGCGGTGGCCGAGACACCGGCACCCGAGCCCGAACCAGAACCCGCTCCGGCCCCAGCTCCCGAGCCGGCGGCCGCGCCAGCGCCGGAACTGGCCGCCGACGACAACGAGGACGAGGTCGACCTGTCGGTGGAGGGGATCCTCGCCCAGCAGGAGTATGCGACGAGCCTGATCCGCAAGGTTTACGGCAACGTCCAGTATCCCGCCATCTCCGTCAAGCGCGGCCAGGAAGGGAGCGTGCGGGTGAGCCTGATGGTGGCCCGCAACGGCACCATCGCCGCCATCCGCATGCTGGATGAATCCAAGTACAGCGCCCTCAACAAGGAGGCTGTGCGCGCCATCGAGGCCGCCGCGCCCTTCAACCCGCTGCCCGGGTCGATCCGCGAGCCGCAGTTGGAGATCGTGGTACCGATCACCTTCAAGCTCGCCGGCTGAGCCGCCGCGACGCCCCGTCGGCCCAGGCCGGCGGGGTCAATCCTCCCCGCCCTCCTCCAGCGCTTTCAACTCCGCCAGAATCTCCGCCAGCTCCCGCAGCCCTTCCCGGGTGAACAACGCCGCGCCGCCCCGGTACTCCCGCTCGGCGATGGCGATGCAGCGGCGCTGCACCTCCGTCAGCGCCGGGTCGTGGTGAATGGGGAAGCCGGTGAACACATCCCAGTCCCCCTCCGAGGCGCGGCCCGCGATCACCAGTTCCAAAAGGGCGATGAGGTTGCGCCGTTCCAGGCGATACACCGGCGGCCCGAGGCGAATGAATACCCAGAGTGCCACCAGGATCACCGCGAAGGTCAGCAGCAGGGTCATCACAAAGCCCATGGCGGACTCCACAATACAGGGCCGCGGCGCATCCCGATCACAACAGGAACCACAGGATCACCGGAATCAGCAACAGCGACAGAAAAGTGGAGATCACCACACCGCTGGCCACCGCGCCGGGATCCCGGTCGTGCTTGAGGGCAAACAGATAGTTGAACACCGCCGAGGGCATCGCCGACTGGAGGATGAGGATCTTGGCGGCAAGCCCGCCGATGCCGAGGGCCGCCACCAGGCCGATGCTGACCACAAGGCCAAGGCCCGAGCGCGCCAGGGCGATCACCAATCCCGCCCGCCAGTTGCCCGCTGAGAGACGGGCGAGGGACACCCCGAGGGTGATCAGCATGAGGGGAATGGTGATGCCCGCCAGCAGCGACACGGTACTGGCCAGGGCCGGCGGCAACTTCCAGCCGGTGGCGACCATCACCACCGCCGCCAGGGTGCCATACACCAGGGGCTGGCGGGTCAGCATGGCGAGGCGCCGGGGGATGCTGCCCTCCCGGCTCAACACCAGATCGCCGCTGGTGAACTGGATCAGGGACGTCACCACGAAGATCACCAGGGCGAGGGCGAGCCCCGGCTCGCCAAAGGCAAAAAGGCTCAAGGACAACCCCATGTTGCCCACGTTGGGCATCACCACCGGCAGCGCCAGCAGCGGATCCATCCTCAACAGCCGCAGCAGGGCGAGGGCCAGCACCAGGGTTCCCGCCAGCACCAGCACCGTGTACTTGGCCAGCATGGTGAACTCGGCAAAGCCCATCGAACTGCTGTTGATGGTGGCGACGATCAGGCACGGCGCCCCGAGGGTGGTGATCAGACGGGTGACGAAGTCGGTGGCGTAGGCCGCGGGGCTCTTGCCCCAGCCGTAGCCGATGGCGATGCAGATCAGCACAGGGGCGATAACGTTGAACAGCACGGCAAACATGGACATCCTGGACGATAATATTAGGGCCGCCACCTTCCCGGCGGCAGCGGATTCCCCGCGTCGAGCGGTTTACAAAACACGCGGGGGAGAGGAACATTCACCCGTCGAGCCGATCCAACAGCGGTGGCTCCCACCGACAATAACGACACCCGCAATGGCGATGAAAGAACCGTCAGCAATTTGCGCCCATCATAGCAGCTCGCCCCCGAGGCGGGTGTTGTGCGCCCTGTGCCTCGGCCTGCTGCTCGCCAGCGGCGGCGTTCTCGCCGAGCCCGCCGCGAATCCCGGTCCCGACGGAGCTGGTTCCGACAGAGCCGAACCCGCCGCCGCGACAGCGCCCCCCGGGCCCCCGGAGGTCGATACCTCCACCGGAGCGGCGGACGAATCAGTGCGGGCCGGCGGGCTCGAGGTGGTGGACGAGATCGTCGAGGACGGCGGCCCCTCCGCCGACGACAGCGTCGATCTCGACACCTCCGCCGAGGACCTGCTCGCCGCCTACCTCCAGCAAATCGACGCCCAGCAGACCCTGAACGGCAACTACGACAGCGGCGTCAGCGAATCCCTCGCCGGCATGGCCCGCCTGCTCGAGGCCAACGGCGACCACGACAATGCCCTTGCCGCCTACCAGCAGGCGATGCACATCCAGCGGGTCAACAACGGCATCTACAGCCTCAGCCAGGAACCCATGTTGCGGGGCATGATCAGCGCCTACCAGGCCCGCGCCGACATCGACAACGCCTCGCGCCACTATGAACAGCTCCACTGGCTGTACCTGAAAACCTACGGCGACAAGGACCCGCGCCTGCTGCCCCTGGTGGCGGAGATCAGCAACTGGCATCTCCACGCCTACAACCAGAACCCGAGCCGCAAGGGTCTGTACCACTTGGTGCGCTCCCACAAGCTGGTGGCGAGTGCCATTGAGCTGGTGAGCCACCAGTTCGGCGGCGGCACCCTCACCGTGCTGCCCCTGCTGCGCAACCTCGTCGTCACCAATTTCTACCTGGCAGACCACCAGCGCCGCTACCCGGTGGGCACCGAGGAGGGTTTCTCCTTCCGGGCCAACAGCGGCGCCCTGGCCGAACCCCTGAGTCAGGATGAGATCCTGGTGCTCAACAGCTACCACAACGGTCGCCGCGCCCACGAAAGCATCATCAACACCCTGATGAACAACCCCGACGCCAGCACCCTGGACAAGAGCCAGGCCATGGCGGAACTGGGCGACTGGTACCTGCTGTTCGGTCGCACCGCCTCCGCCCAGGGCGCCTACCGGGAAGCCTGGCGCATCGCCCAGGGAAGCCCCGACACCCAGCCCCGCCTCGACAGCTTGTTCGGCACCCCGCGCCTGATCTCACTCAGGCCCGCCACCGTCGTCCGCGACGGCCCGTCCGCCCCCGGCGATGCAACGCCCCTGCGGGTAACACTCCGCATCAACAGCCGGGGCGAGGTGAAGCAGGCCGCGTTTGTCGACCTCGATCCCGAGCACCACCCGGAGCTTGCACAACGGGCGAACCGCGAGTTGAAACAACTGCGCTTCCGTCCCCGCATCGTCGACGGCACAATGGCCGCCAGCGAGGATGTCCCCTTCGCCCTGTCCATGCCGGGACAGCTCCCCGAACCGAGCCCGACGCCATGAACCTCCGCTCCCTGGCCCCTCTCCTGGCCGCCCTGCTGGCCCTGGCCGCCTGCCAGACACAGCAGCAGTCCTCCCAGCAGTCGCAATCTCAATCCCAGTCCAGCAGCCAGTCCGCCAGCAGCCCGTCGAGCCAGCAATCCTCCGCCGACAGCAGCGCCAGTTCCAGCCCGAGCGCAACCCAGGGTAACGAAAGCCGTCCCGCGAGCACTGCCCCCGGCGGTGCCGAAGAGCCCCAGGCATCATCCGCCGCAACCTCCCCCGAACCCGGCCAACCCGGCGAAGCCAGTGACGGCCCCCGTAGGGCCGAAGAGCCGCAGGCGTCATCGGCCGGAACCCACCACGAAACCACCGGCCAGGGCGGCGCCATGACCGACGGCGAGCGCATCGACGCCCTCGACGGCCAACTCGACGCCTCCCTCGCCGTGTTCGACGGCATGATCCTCGGCGAGCGGGCGGCAGCCGCCGCCATGGCCGACCGCGACCCCGGCGCCATGGCCGGGAGCGGCGGCACCGACCCCAACGGCGCCGAAGGCGACAGCGAAGGTAACGGCGACGGCGCGGGCGGCGCCGGTGGCCCCTTGTTCGAGGAAGGCGACCTCACCGATGCGGGCGGCCTTGGCGGCCTCGGTGGCTCGGGCGATGAAACCGGCGAAGGCGACGACGGCAGCGGCGAACAGCAGGACACCGTGGCCGCCATGCCGAGCGGCAGCTCGGGCCTGCCCGGCCGCGGCAAGGGGGACGGCACCGTGCCCCCCGACCTGGTGGACGGCAGCGACGACGACATCGTCGCCCGCCAGATCCGCGAGGCCGCCATGGCCGAGAAGGACCCCGCCCTCAGGGAAAAACTCTGGGACGAATACCGCAAATACAAGAAAGGCAGCTGACCTCCATGGCCAATGCAGTGCTCGCCAGACTCCCCCCGCTCCTGATCCTGCTCATGCTCGCCGCCCTCGCCGGCTGCGGCACCACCGAGGTCAAATCCACCACCTTCACGCCCCTGGCGCAGGAAACGGCGGCGATCCCCGAGAGCCAGCTCCTCGACGTCGGGGTCATCCCCTTCGACCCGGGTATCGACGAGGCCGGCGACGACGAGATGGTGCGCCCCGAGGTGCGCAACGCCGAATCCCGCTACCTCGCCAGCCAGCTGGTGGCGACCCTCGCCAACAGCGGCGCCTGGGGCCCGGTGCGGGTCATCCCCGAGGCGGCCACGGTGGTGGACCTCTACGTGGAGGGCACCATCCTCCACTCCGACGGGGAGCGCCTTGAGCTGGCGATCCGCGCCCGGGACAGCAGCGGCCGGCAATGGCTCGACAAGACCTACGAGGAAGTGGCCAGCGTCTACGCCTACGACCCGCGCCGCAGTCAGGCCCGGGACCCGTTCCAGGGCCTCTTCAACCGCATTGCGAACGACCTCCTCCAGGCCCGCAACGGCCTGCCGGCGGGCCGCGCAGAGGAACTTCGCACCCTCTCCGAACTGCGCTTTGCCCGGGATTTTGCCCCCGACGCCTACGCCGAGCACATCCGCGAGAACCGCAAGGGGGAGCTGGAGATCATCCGCCTGCCCGCCGAAAACGACCCCATCATGGCCCGCGTCCAGCGCATCCGCGAGCGGGACTACCTGTTCGTCGACACCCTCCAGGAGCACTACGACAGCTTCCAGCGGCGCATGGACGAGCCCTACCAGAACTGGCGCTCGGAGAGCTACCAGGAGGTGATCGCCGCCCGCAAGCTCAAGCGCCAGTCCACCGCCCGCATGGTGGGGGGCATCGCCGCCGTGGCCGGGGGCATCCTTGCCGCCGGGTCCGGGGACGGCTCCGCCCAGGTGGGAGGCCTGATGGCGGCGGGGGCCGGGGGCATGCTGATCAAGAGCGCCCTGGAGAAGCGCCAGGAAGCCCAGATGCACGTCGAGGCCCTGGCGGAGCTGGGGGAATCCCTGGAAGTGGCCATCGAGCCCCAGGTGATCGAACTGGAGGACCGCACCATCACCCTCACCGGCAACGCCCAGGCCCAGTACGCCCAGTGGCGGGAAATTCTCAAGCAGATCTACGCCGCCGAGCGCGGAATCCAGTAGCCTATGGAGCGCCCAGCGCCGGCGACAACGACGGCGCGGGCCGAGCATTGCAGCGACGTACCGAGCCGAGTCCATGGTTGAACCCCGCGACAAGATCCAGCCCGCCACCATCGACCTCACCCGCCCCCCGGGAATCGAGCCCCGCCCCGCCGCGCCCGTCGCCAGAGCCCCGGGGCGATGGTGGCTGCCGGTGGCGGGCCTCGCCGTGGCCCTGGCCCTCGGCGTGCTGTTCCTCGCCCCGGAGCTGATCGTGCCGGAGCGGCCGGCAACAGCCGCCGCCCCACCACCGCCCGCCGCCGGCCAGCCCGCCCCGGCGCCCTACAGCGAGGCGGAGCTGGCAGAGGCCCGCCGGGCGGCCCAGGACATCCTCGCCAGGCTCCTCCCCGCCCGCAAGGCCCTGGAGGATCGCCAGGTATCCCTGTGGGGGGCCGAGGCCTTCGCCGCCGCCCTCGCCCTCGCCGAGGAGGGGAATCAGCTCTACCGCCAGCGGGAGTTCCCTCCCGCCCTCGCCCGCTACCAACAGGCCCTCGATGCCCTTGAGGCCCTCGACGCCGAGCTGCCGGCGGTGATCGCCACCCTCATCGCCGAGGGCACCCAGGCCCTCGGCGACGGGGATGAGCAGCGGGCGCTGGCGGCCTTCGAGCGGGTCAAGGCCATCGACCCCGGCAATGGCGAGGCGGACAGCGGCATCGCCCGGGCACGCCTGCTGCCAAAGACCCGCCCCCTGATGGCAAAGGCCCTGGACGCCCTGGCGGCGGAGGACCTGGCCGGCGCCGCCGCCCTCCTCGACCAGATCATCGCCCTCGACCCGGGCCACCGGGAAGCCCGGGACGCCCTCGCCACCGTCCGCGCCCGCCAGGCCGACCGGCGCTTTACCGCCGCCATGAGCGACGGCCTCGCCGCCTTCCAGGCCGGTGACCTCGACGGCGCCGCCAGGGCCTTCGAGGGCGCCCTCGCCGCCAAACCCGGCCACCCGGATGCCCTCGCCGGCCGCGACCGGGCCCGCCGCCAGGGCGAGGCCAACCGCCTCGCCGCCCAGCTGGCGGACGCCGCCCGCCTGGAGGCAGAGGAGTCCTGGCAGGGGGCGGCGGAGCTCTACGGCGCGGTGCGGGCCAGGGACGACAGCCTGGTGGCCGCCCGGGTGGGGGAACTGCGCAGCCGTGCCCGGGCCGAGCTGGACAGGGGCATCGCCGCCATCCTCGCCGACCCGCTGCGGCTGTCTTCCCCCGCCGTGTTCCGCCAGGGCCAGCAGCTGCTGGCGGACGCCCGGGCCATTGCCGAGCCCGGCCCCCGCCTGCGGGGCCAGGTCGAGGCCCTGGCCCGGGCCCTCGACGCCTCCCAGGTGCCGGTCACCGTGCGCCTGCAGTCCGACAACGCCACCCGGGTGACCCTGCTGCGGGTGGCGGAACTCGGCACTTTCACCCGCAAGGAGATCGACCTCAAACCCGGCAGCTACGTGGCCCTCGGCAGCCGCGAGGGCTACCGGGACGTGCGGGTGGAGTTCCGGGTGGGGGAGGGCTCCCCCACCGCCATCAACATCCAGTGCAAGGACCCGGTGTGATGTCCGACAGGCGATCCCCAAGCCCATCCACCCCCGCCGACGGCGCCATCACCCCCATCGCCTTCAAGCCCGTGGGGGAGAGCCGGCGCCACCCCCGCCGCGCCCTGCCGGTGGCGGCCATCGCCATCGGGGCGGTGCTGATCCTGTGCCTGGCGGGCCTCTGGTTCGTGCTCGGCGCCCGCTCCCTGGCGGTTAACGTCACTCCGGCTGAGGCCCGGGTCGAACTGGAGGGCGGCCTCGCCATTGCCCTCGCCGACCACTACCTGCTGCGCCCCGGGCAGTACCGGCTGCGGGTCAGCGCCCCCGGCCATGTGGATCACCAGCAGACCATCGACATCGCCGACGACCTGCGCCTCGACATCGCCCTCGACAGGCAGCCCGGCCAGCTGGCCATCACCACCGACCCGCCCGGCGCCCGGGTGGTGCTCGGCAACCAGGACCGGGGTACCACCCCCCTCACCCTCGCCGAGCTGCCCGCCGGCCGCTACCCCCTGCGCCTCACCCACCCCCGGGCCAAGCCCTGGCAGGGGGAGGTGGAAATCCAGGGCATGGCCATTACCGACCAGCTCGCCATCGCGCTGCAACCGGCCTGGGGGCTGGTGGCGCTGACCTCGGTCCCTGCCGGCGCCGAGGTCAGCGTCGGCGGCAACCCGGTGGGTACCACCCCGGTCACCGTCCAGGTGCTGGAGAGCGGTGAGCCGGTGGCGGTGAAGCTCGCCGGCCACAAGCGCTGGGAGCGGGTACTGCGGGGCAAGGTGGGGGAGACCCTCACCCACGAGCCCATCGTCCTCGCCCCCGCCGACGGCCTCGCCACCGTCACCAGCACCCCGGCGGGGGCCACCGTCACCGTCAATGGCGACTACCGGGGCCGCACCCCCCTCGAACTGGAACTACCCCCCGGCAAGGCCCAGCGCATCGCCCTGTTCCTCGACGGCTACCACACCGAGGAGCGCAGCCTGACCCTGGCCTCCGGGGAGGAACAGCAACTGGCGGTGGCCATGCGGGCCGACAGCGGGGTGATCACCCTGAGCGCCAGCCCCGCCGGCGCCCGCATCTTCGTGGACGGCCAGCCCCGGGAGGCGGGCCCCCTCACCCTGCCCGCCCGCCCCCACCGTATCGAGGCGCGCCTCGCCGGCCACGTCAGCGAGAGCCGCACCCTCACCCCCAAGCCGGGCGCCGAGCAGAAGGTCCACTTCGACCTGCGCCCCGAGGCCGCCAGGGAGCCCCCCGGGCCCGCGGCCCAGATCACCAGCGGCGCCGGCCAGCGGCTCAGGCTGTTCCGTCCCGAGGCTACCTTCACCCTCGGCTCGTCGCGGCGCGAGCAGGGCCGCCGGGCCAACGAGGTCCAGCGCCTCGTCAGCCTCACCAAGCCCTTCTACCTGGCGGAAACCCCGGTCACCAACGCCGAGTACAAGAAATTCCAGGTGACCCACTCCTCCAGCCATTTCAACCGCAACACCCTGGACCTGCCCGACCAGCCGGTGGTGCGGGTCAGCTGGCAGGACGCGGCGCGCTACTGCAACTGGCTGAGCGAACGGGATGGACTTGCGCCCTTCTACAGCGACAAGGGCGGCAGGATCGTCGGCGTCAACGCCGATGCCAGCGGCTATCGCCTGCCCACCGAGGCGGAATGGGAATGGGCGGCCCGCCACGACGGCGGCACCATGAAGCGCTTCCCCTGGGGGGATGCCTTCCCGCCCCCCGCCAACGCCGGCAACTACGCCGACCAGAGCGCCGCCAATGTCCTCGGCCGGGTGCTGGCGGGCTACCGGGACGGGCAAGTGGTCTCCGCCCCGGTGCGCCAGTTCCCACCCAACCCCCGGGGGCTTTACGGCCTCGGCCACAATGTGGCGGAATGGGTCCATGATTACTACGGCATTGAACCGACCCTGGGCACCCAGCCCCTGGTGGACCCCCAGGGCCCCGCCAAGGGAGAGTTTCGGGTGATCCGCGGAGCCAGCTGGCGCCACGGCTCGATCACCGAGCTGCGTCTGTCGTTCCGCGATTACGGCAGCGACGGCCGCGACGATCTGGGCTTTCGCATCGCCCGCTACGCCCAATGAATAGCGAGGCAACCACCGCCATGACACCCGAGCCCACCCCACCGCGACGCAGCCCCCGGCCGATGCCGCGCCGGCTCGCCTCACTGCTGCTCGCCGCACTGCTCCTGGCCAACGCCGCCCTGGGCCAGGAACCCCAGCCGGTTGATCCCAGCGCCCGTGAAGAGCCCCGAGCGCGGGATGCCGGTGCGGAGGCGCCCGATAGCGACAAACCCGCGGCCAAGGCCTCCCGGCCCAGCGAAGTGTTCAAGCCATCCGAGGAGATTTCCGAGGATCTGTCCGTCCCCTTTCCCGTGGATATCTGACCATGCGCGCCAAGCAACACCACGAATTCCTCTTCCAGCTGTTCGCCCTGCTGCTCTCGGTGATCCTGGTGCACGGCATCTACGTCACCCTGATCCGCCCCAACGCCAGCGCCCAGCTGGAGGCGGAGCTGGCCCGCCAGGCCTCCGGCGAGGCCTACGTGCCCCAGCGCTCCCTGTACATCCTCCTCAAGGACTACGAGCAGGAGGCCTGCTTCATCCTCATGCTGTGGGCCTCCGCCATCATGGCCTACAAGGCGCGCCGCACCCTGGCGGAACGGCGCCTGCTGCAGTCGCCCCTGCTGCAGGTGGCGGATGGCACCCGCATCCTCCCCGAGGACGCCCGCCAGCTCACCCGCCCGATCCAGGCTCTGCCCGCCGAGCAGCAGGAATTCCTCCTGCCCCGCGCCCTCCTCGCCGCCCTCCACCGCTTCAGCGCCACCCGCAGCATCCAGGATGTGTCGGCGGCGGTGGGCGAGGTGTGCGAGACCGAGAACGACCGCCTCGACTCGGAGCTGTCCATGGTGCGCTACATCACTTGGGCGGTGCCCTCCATCGGCTTCATCGGCACGGTGCGGGGCATCGGCGACGCCCTGAGCCAGGCCCACCGCGCGGTGCAGGGGGACATCGCCGGGGTCACCGAAAGCCTCGGGGTCGCCTTCAACTCCACCTTCATCGCCCTGGTGATCAGCATCGTGCTGATGTTCCTGCTCCACCAGCTGCAACTCACCCAGGAACGGCTGGTGCTCGACACCCACCGCTACTGCGACCGCAACCTGCTGCGCCACCTCAAGACCAGCGAGGATTCCCCGTGACCGAACCCGCCCCGTCCCCCGCCATCATCGAACTGGTGGACAGCGAAATCCTCGCCCGCGGCGCCAGCGGTGAGTTGCTGCGCGCCCCGGGCTTCGCCCTCCTCGAAAGCAAGGGCATCGCCACCGGCGACGACGCCTTTCGCCAGGCCTGGCTGTTCCCCCAGCGCAGCTACAACCAGTTCTGGCACCAGCTGAACCTGGCCCCCCTGCCCGCCGGCAACCAGTACGCCCGCCATTTCGCCGACCTGGCCTACGCCCAGCTCCACCACCTGCACCGCGCCCTCGGCGCCCCGGGGGAAGTGCTGTTCGCCATTCCCGGCAGTTTCAGCCGCGACCAGCTGGCGATCCTCCTCGGCCTCGCCAACGCCCTGCCGGTGAAAACCCTGGGGCTGGTGGACGCCGCCGTGGCCGCCGCCAGCGGCATCGGCGACTACCGGGGCGAACTGCTGCACCTGGACATCCAGCTCCACCAGGCGGTGATCACCCGCCTCCGGGCCGGGGACACCATCAGCCGCGAATCCGTCGAAATCCTCGCCGACGCCGGCCTCAAGCATTTCCACGGCGGCTGGGCCCAGTACATCGCCAACCTGTTCATCCGCGAATACCGCTACGACCCCCTGCACACCGCCGAGGGGGAGCAGCAACTCTTCACCAAGCTCCCCGGCTGGCTCGACCAGCTCGCCAGCCGCCCCGAGACCACCGTCGAACTGGACACCCCCCGGGGCGCCTTCCGCCTCAGCCTGCAGCGCAGCGGCCTGGTGGAGAGCAGCCTGCCCCGCATCAGCCGGCTGCGCGACCTGCTGCTGCGCCAGGGCAGCGACGGGCCGCTGCTGGCCAGCTACCGACTCGGCAAACTGCCGGGGGTGGCCGGCCACCTGAACGCCCGGGTGTTGCCGGAAGGCCAGGTGATCGGCGCCTGCCGGGCGCTGGCGGAGGGCCTGGTGGCCGGCACCGAGAGCGTCGACTTCATCACCCACCTGCCGAGGATGGCGAGCCCGGGGCCGGCCGCCGCCGCGGAGGGCAAGCCCCGCCCGAGGCCGCCCACCCACGTCCTCCACCAGCATCACGCCTGGCCCATCGGCAGCGGGCTTGGCATCGAGATCGACGCCGGCGGGCCGCGCCTTGGCCGCGACCCCGACGCCCCCCTGCGCATCGCCTCCGACGGCGCCACCGCGCGGCTGGTGAACCAGGGCTACGACATCATCGTGGAGGGCAACCGGGACAACCTCCGCCCCGGCGACCTGATCCGCGTCGCCGGCCACGAACTGCGCCTGATCGAGGTCGCCCCAGACAGCTGAAATGGCCAGACGCAAGCGGGGCGCCACGCCCTTCAACCTGTCGTTCCTCGACATCATGGCCTGCGGCTTCGGCGCCGTGACCCTGCTGTTTTTGATTCTCAAGCACGACCCGGACCCCAGCGCTGACCCCGAACTGCGCGCCGAGGTCACCCTGCTCGAAGAGGAAATCCGCGACGGCGAGGCCAACAAGGCCGAACTGCTCAATAGCCTCAAGCGCCTCGACCAGCAGATCGTCGAGGCCCGGGGCCTGTCGGACCGGGTGCTCAAGCAGATCGAGGAAAAACGCGAGGAGCGCAGCATCCAGGCCGACCCGGAGGACGAAATCGCCCTGCTGCGCCGCCAGGTGGAAGAACTGGAGCGGGAGACCGCGGAACTCCGCGACCAGGGCCGCGACAAGGACCTGCGCCAGTTCGCCGGAGACGGCGACCGCCAGTACCTGACGGGTCTGAAGCTCGGCGGGCGGCGCATTCTCATTCTGGTGGACGCCTCCGCCAGCATGCTCGCCGAGGATATTGTCAACGTCATCCGCCGCCGCAACATGGACGACGCCGCCAAGCGCCGCTCCCCCAAGTGGCAGCGGGCGATCCGCACCGCGGAGTGGCTGCTGGCGCAAATCCCTCCCCAGAGTCAGTTCCAGTTGCTGGTATTCAACACCGAGGCCCGTGCCGCCATCGCCGGCAGCGACGGCAAGTGGCAGGACGCCGGCGACGGCACCCCCCTGAACGAGGCCATCGCCGGCCTCAAGGCGGCGGTGCCGGCGGGCGGCACCAGCCTGATCAACGCCTTTGCCGCCATCAACGGCTTTGCGGAGAAGCCAGACAATATCTTTCTGATCACCGACGGCCTGCCAACCCAGGGACGCACCGCCCCCCGCAAGAACACGGTAACCGCGCGGGAACGCAACGACCTGTTCAACGAGGCGGTGCGTACCCTGCCCCGGGCGCCGGTCAATGTGATCCTCTTCCCCATGGAGGGGGACCCGGCGGCGGCCGCCCTCTTCTGGCAGCTGGGGCTCGCCTCTGGCGGGTCCTTCCTCAGCCCCTCCATCGACTGGCCCTGAGGCAATCCCATGAGACGACGCCAGCGCGCCCTGCCGGAAGTGAGCCTCTCCTTTCTCGACGTCATCAGCTGCGGCTTTGGCGCCATCGTGCTGCTGATGCTGATCGCCAAGACCACGGTGCCGGGCGCCTTCGAAGCGGCGGAGGACCTCGGCGGCACCCTCAAGGACCTGCAGGAACAGCTTTTCGAGATTCGCGGCGAGGCGACGGTGCTCAACCGCGAGCTGGTCAGCAAGGAGGAACAGCTCTCCGAGCACCGGGCGCGCATCGCCCGCCTCCAGGCCCAGCTGGCGAGCCTCGACCGCCAACGGGACGCGGTGGCCCAGGTGGACACCACCGAGCGGGATGAACTCACCCTCGCCCTCCAGGTGCTCACCGAGGAGATGCAACGCCTGCTCGGCCAGAACTTCCGCGCCAGCACCGACCTGGTGGGGGGCATCCCGGTGGACAGCGAGTACATCGTCTTCATCATCGACACCTCCGGCAGCATGGTGAACTACGCCTGGCCCAAGGTGCGCCAGGAGATGATCAACATCCTCGACATCTACCCCCAGGTGAAGGGCATCCAGATCATGAACGACATGGGGGACTACATGTTCTCCAACTACCGGGGCAAGTGGATCCCCGACACCCCGGGGCGGCGCAAGGTGATCCTCCAGCGCCTCAACACCTGGACTCCGTTCAGCAACTCCAGCCCCGTGGAGGGCATCCAGGCGGCGATCCGCAATTTCTACGACCCGCAAAAAAAGATCAGCCTGTACGTGTTCGGCGACGACTTCACCGGCCGCTCCATCCGCGAGGTGACCCAGACGGTGGACCGCCTCAACCGCGAACGGCGCAGCGGCGAGCGCCTGGTGCGCATCCACACCATCGGCTTTCCCGTGCACTTTCTCGCCCCGGGCGGCAACATCCAGACCGCCACCCGTTTTGCTGCACTGATGCGGGAATTGAGCTACCGTAACGGAGGGACCTTCGTCGGCCTCAACAGCCTGCGCTAGCCTGACCGCGGTGGCGGCCGATGACGCTCCGCTCTTCGGCCCTACAGGGCCGTAGGGCGGAAAAGGCGCAGCCGTCATCCGCCGAAAGCCGAGCCCCGAGGCCAGGCGGCCGATGACGCTTCGCTCTTCGACCCTACAGGGCGGTAGGACGGAAAAGGCGCAGCCGTCATCCGCCGAAAGCCGAGCCCCGAGGCCGGGCCGCCGATGACGCTCCGCTCTTCGGCCCTACAGGGTCGTAGGGCGGAAAAGGCGCAGCCGTCATCCGCCGAAAGCCGAGCCCCGAGGCCAGGCGGCCGATGACGCTTCGGTCTTCGGCCCTGCGGGGCCTTTACAAAGCCCAACAAGCGCCTGTACACCGGCGCCGGTGCAACCATAATCAAACGGACGAATCGCCCTGAAATGACGAGGCAAGCAGTGATCAAACGTCTGAGAACATTCGCCACCCTGGCCCTGATGCTGGCCGCCGGCTGCGCCACCAACGTCACCGTGAAGGGGGACTTTCCCCCGCCCCTGAGCCGCCCCCTGCCCCTCCACGGCGGCCTGGTGCTCGACGACAAATTCCAAAGCCACGTCTACCAGGACGAGCAGAACCGCAAGCTCACCTTCGCCATCGGCGCGGCACAGACCGCCATGCTGCGCAGCCTCGGCGGCGGCCTGTTCACCCGCACCAGCGAACTCGGCAGCCTCGACAAGGCCAGCGGCCAGGACCTGATCCTGGTGCCCTCGGTGGAGGAGATCCAGGTGGCGATGCCCTTCGAGACCCAGCTCAAGGTGTTCGAGGTGTGGCTCAAGTACAACATCGCCGTGTACGACGGCAAGGGCGAGCCGGTGGCCGACTGGATCATGACCGCCTACGGCAAGACCCCGAGCCGTTTCCTGTCCTCCGACGAGGAGGCCCTCAACCAGGCCGCCATCGTCGCCCTGCGGGATGCCGGGGCGAGGCTGCTGCTGGAATTCCCCCGGGTGCCCGAGGTACAGGCCTGGCTGCAGGCGAGCCGAACCGTGGGAGCCGCCCCATGAAGCACGCCCTGATCGCCGCGGCCCTCGCCCTGCTGCTCGCCGCCTGCACCACCACCACCGTCAACGAGCACCGCGAGGTGGCGACCAACCTCAAGCTCGGCAGCGCGGAAAAAATCGTCGTTCTCGGCCGCCGCCACGCCGGCCACTACGAGACGGAGCCGGACTTCATCCGCTGCATCGGCGACAAGCTGAACGGCGTGCCCAACGTCGAGGTGCTCGACGAAAAGGCCTTTATCGACAGCGTCTACCCCTGGTTCGAACCCCGCACCGCACCCCTCAAGCTCGCCCGCCTCGAATACCTGCTGCGGGAGCCCCTGCTCGCCAGCCGCATCCAGCAACTGGGCGTGCGCTACATGATCTGGGTGGACGGCAACACCGAGACCACCGAGTCCTCTGGCAGCGTCAGCTGCGCCGTCGCCCCCGGTGCCGGCGGCTGCTTCGGCTTCGCCACCTGGGACAAGGTCTCGAATTACGAAGCGGTGATCTGGGACGTGGACGACTTCAGCGACAAGGGCCGGGTGCGGGTGGACGCCGAGGGCTCCTCCTACCTGCTCGCCATCGGCGCCCCCATCCCCTTTATCGCCCGGGTGCAGGGGGAAGCCTGCGAGGGCATCGGCAACCAGCTGCGCACCTTCTTCACCCCCGACGGCGCCGCCCAGGCACCCACGCCATGACCGCCCCCGTCCGCACCCTCCGCCACGCCCTGATCCTGCTGGCCCTGCTGTGGGCCGGGGCAGCGAATGCCCTGTTGATGATGTCCGAGGCCAAGGAGCAGGAAATCGGCAAGACCCTGTACGATCAGATCACCGCCGAGATGCCCATCTACCCGGACCAAAAGGTCACGGATTACGTCAACGCCCTGGGCCAGAAGCTGGTGGCCCACTCCGACAAGCCGGAGGGCAAGTTCACCTTCACGGTGATCGACAACGGCGACATCAACGCTTTCGCCACCCCCGGGGGCTACATCTACATCCACCGGGGGCTGCTCGCCTACCTGCGCTCCGAGGCGCAGCTGGCGGCGGTGCTGGCCCACGAGATCGCCCACGTCACCGCCCGCCACTCCGCCCGCCAGCAGCGGGCGCAGACGGGCTCCAACGTGGCCGCGGGCCTGCTGGCCATCCTCAGCCGCAGCGGCGAGGTGGGCGAGGCCACCGCCCTCTGGGGCGCCGCCACGGTGCGGGGCTACGGCCGCGAGATGGAGCTGGAGGCCGACGGCTTGGGCGCCCAGACCATGGCCCGGGCCGGCTACGACCGCAACGCCATCATCGAGGTGCTGGGGATGCTCAAGGACCACGAGCGCTTCGAGAAACAGCGCGCCCGGGAAGCGGGCCGCGAACCCCAGACCTACCATGGCCTCTTCGCCACCCACCCCCGCAACGACCGGCGCCTGGCGGAAATCGTCGCCAGTGGCGCCACCCAGAGCGGCGGCGAACGGGGCGAGATCCCCTTCCGCATCGCCACCGATGGCCTGGTGTGGGGCAGGAATACCCAGTCGACACCGGAGCGGGAAAACCGCTACATCGACCGCGACCGCGCCTTCCGCATCGACCACCCGCCGGGCTGGACCCTGAGCCGCACCGCCAGCGGCCTCACCGCCACCGCGCACGGGAGCGGCGACGGCTTCACCCTCGAAATACTGCCCCGCACGGTGAAGCCCCCGGAGCACTACATCAAGAACAACCTCGGCATCGGCTTCATCAAGAAATCCCAGGCCTTCGTCCAGGCGGGCCTGCCCGCCCACACCGGCATGGTGGCAAGGAACGGCGGCCCCGACCAGCGCATCGCGGTGATCTACTACGGCCGCGCCGCCTTCGTCTTTCGGGGCAATATCGCAGCGGGCGGCGACAACGCCAGCCGCAACGACGAACTCTTCGCCATCATCCGCAGCTTCGCCCCCCTGCCCGAAGCGCGCTTTGCCGGCATGGAACCCCAGCGCATCAAATACGTGAAGGCCGCCAACAACGCCACCTTCGCCCAGCTCGCGGCGTACCTGAAACTCGGCCCCCACGGCGAGCAGGAGCTGCGCCTGATCAACGGCTACTACCCCCGGGGGGAGCCGCAAAACGGCGAGTGGATCAAGATCATTCGCTAGTTTCGTGGGTGCGATGCCGGGCACAGGGCCTTCGGCGCGGCGGACCCCAACCTTGAGCCACCCTCCCCGATCCCCCATAATGGCCGGCCATACTGACCCCAGGACCCCGACATGACTGTCAAACACAACGCCGTCGTCTCCATTCACTACACGGTCCGCGACGAGGACGGCGTTCAGCTCGACACCTCCGCGGGCGGCGATCCGTTGACCTACCTCCACGGCGCACACAACATCATCCCCGGCCTCGAATCCGCCCTCGAGGGCAAGCAGGTGGGCGACAGCCTGCAGGTGAGCATCGTCCCCGAGGAAGCCTACGGCGAGCACCTCGACCACCTGGTGGAATCCGTGCCCATGGACGCCTTCGGCGGCCAGCCCCTGGAAGTGGGCATGCGCTTCGAAGCCCAGACCGAGCAGGGCCCCATCTCCGTGGTGATCACCGACATCAGCGGCGACCTGGTCACCGTCGACGGCAACCATCCCCTGGCGGGCAAGTCCCTCAGCTTCGATGTCACCATCGACAGCATCCGCGACGCCAGCGATGAAGAAATCGCCCACGGCCACGCCCACGGCGCCGGCGGCCACCACCACTGATCCCCGCCCCATGGCCCGGCAGCGACACTACTGGCTGTTCAAATCCGAACCCGCCGAATTCGGTATCGCTGACCTGGCCGGGGCACCCGGGGGCACCGCCCGCTGGGACGGCATCCGCAACTACCAGGCCCGCAACCACCTGCGGGACGGCGTCGCCCCCGGCGACGGTGTGCTCATCTACCACTCCAGCTGCAAGGTGCCGGGCGTTGCCGGCACCGCCGAGGTGGTGAGCGCGCCCTACCCCGACCCCGCCCAGTTCGACCCGGAAAGCCCCTACTTCGACCCCAAAAGCCCGGCGGACCACCCCCGCTGGTTCTGCGTCGATATCCGCCACCGGCAAACCTTCGCCGACGTCATCCCCGCGGGCCGCTTGAAAGCCATGGCGGAACTCGCCGACATGGTGCTGTTCCGCCAGGGGCGACTTTCGGTACAGCCGGTCAGCCAACGGGAGTGGGAGGCCATTCTCGCCCTTGCGGGCTAGGGGAGCCGCGCCGATAATCAAGGGCACCACAGCCCCTGTCAGGACGGACCCGCATGCTCAGAGTCGCCCTCAACGGATTTGGCCGGGTCGGCCGCAATATCCTCCGCGCCTGCCACGAGAACGGCTACAGCGAAGCCCTCCGGATCGTCGCCATCAACGACCTGGGCACCCCCGCCATCAACGCTCACCTCCTCAGCCATGACAGCGTCCACGGGCCTTTTCACGCAACAGTAACAGTTGAGAGCGACGCCATCACCGTCAACGGCGACCGCATCCGGGTATTCGCCGAATCGGACCCGGCAAAACTCCCCTGGGGTGAACTTGGCATCGACCTCGTGATGGAATGCACCGGCGCCTTCACCGACCGCGCCGGCGCCGAAAAACACCTCCACGCCGGCGCCAGGCGGGTGCTGATCTCCGCCCCCGGCAAGCACCCCGACGCCACCGTGGTATACGGCGTCAACCACCAGATCCTCCGCCCCGAACACCGCATCGTCTCCAACGCCTCCTGCACCACCAACTGCCTCGCGCCCCTCGCCCTGGTGCTCAACCGCCTGTGCGGCATCCAGTCGGGCCTGCTCAACACCATCCACGCCTTCACCAATGACCAGGTACTGATCGACGACTACCACAGCGACCTGCACCGCGCCCGCGCCGCCACCCAATCCATGATCCCCACCAAAACCGGCGCCGCCAGCACCATCGGCGACGTGATCCCCGACCTCAAGGGCAAACTCGACGGCCTCGCCGTGCGGGTGCCGGTCATCAACGTCTCCCTGGTGGACTTCACCTTCACCGCCGAACGCCCCGTCACCGCCGAGGCCATCAACACCGCCATGGCAAACGCCGCCCAGGGCGAACTCAAGGACATCCTCGCCATCAATGCCCTGCCCCTCGTCTCCGTGGACTTCAACCACCACCCCGCCTCCTGCATCTTCGACAGCGGCCAGACCCGGGTGATGGGCAACACCGTGAAGGTGCTGGCCTGGTATGACAACGAATGGGGGTTTTCAAATCGGATGCTGGATACGGGGTTGGTGATGGGGAGGATTGGAGGGTAGCCTCGCCGACTCTTGGCTGTGTGGCTGATTTTTTGAAGATTTAGAGTTACCAGTTTGTGAGCCAAGCCTACGTCAACCACGTTTGTTACTTAATACTTCTTAAATGCAGTAACAGTAGAGAATCAGAATCAATCTCGCATCTACAGTAGTGAAGCGAGGAAGTGGGTGAAAGGCTGGATGTTTTGCTCAACGCTGGCCGCTTCCAGTGAGCCCATATACTCGCTCCGTCTTTCCACCGGGATGATGGTCCATGGATATCCCCCGGACGCCATCATGGTGTTCATCAGAAACCGTCCCATACGCCCATTGCCGTCCATGTAGGGGTGGATATACACGAAGACAAAATGGCCCAGGACAACCTTAACCTGTGTTTCCGTCTCTGCTTCAAGCAGGTCAAAAAAGGCGGGCATCAGGTCCCGCACGGCATCGGCTCTGGGGGGCACGTGCTTGGAGCTGCGAATATAGACTGGGGCATTGCGATAACCCGCCAGGTCGCTGGGGCTGAGAAGTCCGGTGGCGATGCTGGGGGCAAAGAGTTCCCGGTACCAGGCGCCATGGTCTTTTCTGGCCACGGCACCGGCACTCTGGCCTTTGAGGATTTTTTCGATGCTTTTTTCGACGGACTGAAAGGCTTGCCAGTAGCCCCGAGCCGCGAGGGCATTTCGGTGGGCTCGGTCGCCGTCGTCCCGGTCGGGATTCCACCGACCGCCCTGGACTCGCTCGATCAGCTCTGGGCTGACCCGATACCCCTCGATCGACAAAGAGTGGTAGGCGTCAGATACGTAGTTGTCTTCAATGTGTTTGAGGTACACCGCAATATCTGGAGGCGGCCCAGGCGGGGACGGAAAATCTTCCAGCACCACATCCCGCATACTTTGCCACAGCAGCTGGAGGCGACTGACGTGTGGGGATTTCTCGCGTTTGGTGAAGACCAGAGGGCTGGCGAAATCAAAGGGGTCGGTCTCGCGAACGTCGTAGCCAGCGGCTTTCATGGTCTGGATGATATCGTCGGCGACCTGGTCACGGCCGATATTGCGCATGGCGCCCGCGAGTCTCCCCGCGATGGTGCTGTGTCCGCCTTCCAGCAATTGCACCAGTAACTCGGACGCATCGGCGATGCCAGCCAGGGCCGCGCGCAGGTCTGTCGGATTTTGTCTGAATGCGGACGGGCCGCAGGCAATCAAGGCTGAAGGAACGGAGAAAAGCCGTACGCCATCAATGACCACGGTATTTCTGTCAGCGGGAAGTTCCGCGCGAATATCCAGCAGCGAGGTATTGTGGGGCAGGGACGTTACATTGTTGCGGGCCTTCTCCGCCCGCACCAGGAGTTGTTTGGGGACCGTCCAGTTTCCGGCGTGGATCGACAGGGACAGTTCTGGCGACAGGCACCAGCGCCCATCGACTCGGGCGTCCAGGTAGGTGGCGATGAACTTCCAGAACGAGGTGTACCACGGGGTACTGTCCCCTGGCAGATTGTCCGGGCTGGTGGGTATGTACCAGCCTTTCATCACCTCCTGGAGGAATCCCTGCCGAACCAAGCGCTCGCGGTGGGTGCGGCTGAGGTCCGCGGAGCGAATCGCAACGATATCCCGGTCCTGTAGCGCCTTGAGGGCCTGGAGGGATTCCGCCAGTTTGTCTGTGGCTGTCGCCAATGGATTACCTCCCGAGGCAGATTTACGGTGTAGTATCGCTCGCGTATTGAGCTGTATTATTGTTCGCTTATTGTGTTGCGTCAATGTTCGCGTATTGCGCACGGGTGCATTCGGGTGCATTCGGGGTCAGAACAAAAACTCGAAGGCAAGGCTGTCTGCACAGTTAGAGCGAAAGGAATCCTAGCCGCACGGGGCATGTTGTTTGGCCGGCTGTGAGCCACAGCCTACGCCGACCACAAAGCAAGTCTCGCCCTTAACACCCCCCTTCAAAGTGTCACAATAGCCCCGTTTGTCACCTTAAATAGGAATAACCAGTGAAGCAGCTACAAGACACCAACCACGCACTTGGTGATCGCGAGGCCCCGCTTGGGATGATGCGCGATCAGGGCTATTGGCTGTTCCGCGATGTGCTCGACCGCGAGGCGCTTGGGGCGGTGCGCGATCGCTACATGGCGGAGCTCCATGACCGCAATTTCGTCGACCCCGCGGTCAACGAGCCGGTGTGGAACCGAACCACCCCACTTGAGATTGACGACGGCGTGACCAGCTCACGCTTTCCCCGCCTGCGTGAAGGTCGCGTTTGGGAGAACTTTGTCAAGCAGCCGAAAATCGAGGCGTTTTTCGCGGGCCTGGCCGGTGAAAGGCCGGAGTGGCTGACCGCCTCGGACTACTATCGCATCGTCCCCCCCGGGCAGGATCGCGGTGAGGACCCGTTCGCGCTGCGTCACCAGGACGGGCAGGGCCTGCCGGGGCTCGACTTTGTGACCTGCTGGATCCCGCTCGCCGATGTCGATGCCGATGTTGGCGGTATCGCCATTGTGCCCGGCTCCCACACCCATGGCGTGGCGATGGAACGCTGGCACAGCCCCGACATGGCGCCCGACGATGGCTGGGCCCGGGCGGATTATCGATATGGGGATGTCCTGATGTTTACCTCGTCGATGCTGCATTCCGGGATGCGAAACCATTCCGCCGATCACTTCCGGCTGTCCCTCGACATTCGCCTGTACATGCACGGTAGCCCCCGGCCCATCACCGGGCCACTCCTGGCGATCACTGCCGACGAAGTGGTTATTCAAAACAGGAATGGCGAGCCCGTTACGCTCACCCTTGCGGATGAGACCCGGATTATGGCGATGACGGGAGAGAACGACATTCCCAAGCATTTTCACCGTAGCGAGGCGCCCCATGCACTCTGCCCGGGGACAGTGGTCATGGCGGTCGACAGGAACAATGTCGCACTGGTGGTGCGTCCGGCCAATTCAGGGGGTTATTAACCCCTCGAGCACCTGACCTGCATTCGCTCGATCGATGGCGTCGTCAGGTCTGGCCCGCACCAGATTTGCTCTTCAGCCCCACGTTGTAGTGTCCACCATTTTCTTTATAGAGGGTCAAGGCATCATAGGTTTTTATCATGTCCAACAGTCCTGAATGCCCGTAGGATTTTGGAGAGAATCCGGGGTCAGTTCGTTTCAGGTACTGCCCCAACATCCCCAGTGAAATTTTCCCCTCCGAGGTATCACTGGACAACAGGGACACCGCGTCAATTACGAATTTTGGCCGTTTTTTGACAATTGGCTTTGGTGGCGGTTGAACTTTCTCGCTGTTTTCAGGTGCTGACTTGGATACGACGTCTTCTACCGAATCTTTAATAGTGACTTTATTAGTGACTTTTGGTTGCCACACAAAAAACTGATCGCTGGCGTTGCGCAGGGCCTCGGGGGTTTTTTCTTCGCCGACGATGGAGACAGTCGCGCCGCGCTCCCGCAGTTTGCGGCACAGGTAGGCAAAGTCGGAGTCGCTGGTGACCAGGCAGAAGTGGTCGGCGCGGCCGTCGAACATGGCTTCGAGGGCGTCGAGGGCCAGGGCGATATCGGCGGTGTTCTTGCCGGAGGCGTACTGGTATTGCAGGTGGGGCGTGAAGGCGAGGCGCACCAGGGCCTCCTGCCATTTGTTGGCGAGGGTGCTGTGGTTGCCGTAGCCCCGGCGCAGCACCACGCGGCCGAACTGGGCCACCACCCGCAGGGCGAATTCGAGAATTTCCGGGGTGGTATTGTCGCAGTCCACCAGCACCGCCACCCGGGCTTCGACGGGGTTTGTCTGAACGTCCATTTCACTGCCTCGCTGTGTGTGATTGTCGCGCCGGCCGGTAGGTTGGGCTGACGCAGGAAGCCCAACCATACAGGATAAAACGGGAGGGTGTGTTGGGCTTCCTGCGTCAGCCCAACCTACGCCAGGCCAACCCGCGCCCTACGCCCCTTTGCGGAGCACCACCGCCGTGCGCAGCTGGCTGCGGCCGAAGCGGGACATCTTGATGAAATCCCCCCGGGCGATGGGCAGGTACTGGCTGTCGAGGCCGCTGGCGGATTGTTCCTCCGGGTCCGGGTCGGAGTCGTGCACGTAGAGGCAGTCGTCGTCGAAGCCGCTCAGGGTCACCCAGTGGGGGGCCTTGCGGCCGTCGAGGCGGTAGGTGCTGATGAGGATGATGGGAATGGCGCCGTCGCGGAAGGCCTGTTCCAGATCCTGGTCGGAAAATTCCCGGTAGTTGAGGCCAATGCCCTGGCGATCCGCCTCGGCGAGGAAGTCGTCGTGGACCAGTTCGATCACCCGCTTCTTGCGCTCGTCCCGCACGCTGTCGACGAACATGGGGCCCTCCCGGTTGAGCCACACCTCCACCTCGAAGCCCCGCTGGCGGGCGGCGAGGGCCAGGCCCACCGGGTGGCAGCCGCCGTGGCCGGAAGTCATGAAGATGGTAGTGGCCTCCCGCCAGATCTGCAGTTCGTCGTGGATGGTGGGGCGGTAGCCGTCGTCGATGCCCCCCATGGCCATCATCAGCGCCGCGGGGCCGCAGGTGAAATCGGTGGTTTGCTGGATCCAGGGAATGCTGCGGTTGGATTCCAGCTGCGGCACCTTGCGGATGCACTTCTGCATGCGCAGGGCGTCGTTGTCGTCCTCGTAATATTCGTGGTAGATGCCGAAGGGCTGGTAGCCGAGGGACTGGTAGAGGCGAATGGCGGCGTGGTTGTCGATCTTCACCTCGAGGCGCAGGAACAGGCAGCCGTGGTCTTCCGCCAGCACCTCCCCCTCGCTGATCAGCAGGCGGGCGATGCCGGCGCCGCGCCAGGCGGGGTTGATGGCGATGGAGTAGAGGCGCGCGAGGATGGTGCCCCGCAGGTACAGAATCAGGCTGTAGCCCACCAGCTGGTCGCCGCTCTCCGCCACCAGAAAGGCACAGTGGTCGGCCTGAATCCAGTGGCGAAAGCTGCGGCGGCTCAGGCGATCGGTGTCGAAGCACAGCTGCTCCAGGGCCAGCAGGCCGTTGAGATCGCTCTCCCGCACCGGGCGGATGTGGATCTCCGCCGGCGCCGGCTTTGCTTCGGCGCGGCTCATGGCGCCTCTCCCGCAAGGCCATCGAGGGCCTGGGTGATCACCTGGCGGGCGCGGAACAGCACCGCTTCCCGCCACGCCGCGTCCGCCGGGCAGAAGTGCGCCCGCATCCGCGCGGCAAGGGCTTTGCGCGGGCCGTCCGCGGGTTGCCCCGCCGCCCAGCCACGGGTTTCCGCCAGCAGCACCTCGAAGAGGCTGGCAGTGCCCAATGTGCCGAATTCGAGGGTAATAAAGCAGCTGTCGCCCCCCATGATGGCGTGCCAGGCGTAGTCGAGAAGGCCGTGCTTCGGCACCGAGCTGGAGGTGCCCTCCGCCGGCAGGGTGCAGGCGGGGCCGTACCAGTGCCCCGCGGTGCGGGCGCCGGCGCTGGCGGGGGCGTGGTCGCAGATCACCTCCCCATAGCCGTAGGGGCCAAGGCCAGTGTGCACGTCGATCACCGCCAGGCGCCGCTCGGCGAGGCGGTGGCGAGCCATCAGGGATTCGATCACCCGGCGGCCGTGGCTGGGGCCTGTGCCGCCATAGAAGGGGCCCGCCGGGTCGCTGTACTGGCCGCCGCTCACCGCGATCTCATAGGCGGTCTGGCCGTGGGCCTGTCGATAGGCATCGAGACTGGCGCGGCTTGCGGCGGCATCGTCGAGAAAGAACGCCTCCCGCAGCGCCCCATAGCCGGGGTTGGCGGGGGGCGCCCGGGCAAAGTCGATGAAGTTGCGATTGAGGTCGATGCCCTCGCCGTCGCAGCGGCGATCCCAGGCATAGCCCCAGGGATTGAGCCCATGGATGGCGAGCAGGGCGACGTCCGCGGGCAGCGCCAGCTGGCGGGCGGCCAGCAGGCGCCAAAGGTCGAGCTGCACGGCACTGCCGGCATAGCCCTCGACACCGTGGGTGGCGGCGATCAGCACCAGCACCCGGGGCGCATCGGAGGCGCCGATCCAGGCGGCGTGGGTGGCGAGGGCCTCGCCCCGGGGCCCCTGCCCTGCCGCCGGGTAGCTGTCGATCACCCCGTGGGCGGGGAGGCCTTGCTCCCAGGCAGTCACCGCGGCGCTGTAGCTTGCCGGCCAGGGGGCGGCATCGAGGGGCAGGGAATAACTGAAGCGGGGCATGCACGGCTCGGCGCTGGAAACGACCTCAAAATCATAGCGGGCTTGCCCGCCCGGGGGTATGGAATTTTTTTGCCCGCGGCGCGCCAATCCGATTGCCGAAGCGGGGTAACAGGCGCACAATTCGCGGCGATTTTTCCCGCCCTCATCTACGCTGTAACCATGACCCAAACCCTGCTGATCGTTGACGACATGGCCGACTGGGAGTCCTATTACCCCAGCGAGCATGTCATGCTGTTCGCCGACTACCTCGAAGGCAATCGGCTGACCACCGATGAGCGCGTGCGGGTCATCAACCTGTGCCGCAGTTTCAAGTACCTGTCCGACGGCTACTACTGCTCGCTGCTGGCGGAGGCCCGGGGGCACCACGTCATTCCCTCGGTGAAGGTGCTGAACGACCTGGGCAAGCGGGCGCTGTACCAGATCCAGCTGGAGGACATCTCCACCGAGCTCGGCGACACCCTGAAATCCCATCCGCCCTCGGAAGAGATCGAGATCCTCACCTACTTCGGCACCTCCGCCCAGCCCGAATACCGGGAGCTGGCGCGGCGCCTGTTCGATCTCTTCCCCTGCCCCATCCTCGAAGTGACCCTGCGGTTTCGCAAGCGCTGGGAGATCGCCGGGCTCAAGGCCCGCTCCCACACCGGCCTCAGCGACAGCGAGGAGACCGAGTTCGCCAACGCCCTGAACGGCTACAGCCACCAGATCTGGCGCAAATCCCGGGCCCGCAAGGTGTTCCAGTTCGACATGGCGATCCTGGTCAACCCCGAGGAGGCGATGCCCCCGAGCGACGCCAAGGCCCTCAAGAAATTCATCAAGGCGGGCGCCGAGCTCGGCATCGACGTGGAGCTGATCGGCCCCCGGGACTACAACCGCATCGTCGAGTACGACAGCCTGTTCATCCGCGAGACCACCGCCATCGACCACCACACCTACCGCTTCGCCAAGAAGGCCGAGGCCGAGGGCCTGGTGGTGGTGGATGACCCCAACTCGATTTTGCGCTGCACCAACAAGATCTTCCTCGCCGACATGTTCCGCAAGGCGCGGGTGCCGGCGCCCCGCACCCGTATCCTGCGCCGCGACAACGCCGCCCAGCTGGACGAGGTGGAGGCCGAGTTCGGCTATCCCATCGTCATCAAGATCCCCGATGGCGCCTTCTCCCGGGGCGTGGTGAAGGTGGCCAACCGCCAGGAACTGGAAGAGAAGACCCGCGACCTGTTCCACAAGACCGCCCTGCTCCTCGCCCAGGAATTCCTCTACACGGATTTCGACTGGCGCATCGGCGTGTTCAACAACAAGGCGATCTACGCCTGCCGCTACTACATGGTGAAGAACCACTGGCAGATCTACCGCCACGGCGGCAGCAAGGTGGACAGCGGCGGATTCGATACCCTCCCTACCTTCGAGGTGCCCAAGGGCGTGCTGGATGCGGCGGTGGCCGCCACCCGGCCCATCGGCGACGGCCTCTACGGGGTCGACGTCAAGGAGCGCAACGGCAAGGGCTTCGTCATCGAGGTCAACGACAACCCCAACATCGACCGGGGCATCGAGGACCGCTACCTCGGGGACCAGCTCTACCACCTGATCATGGCGGAGTTCCTGCGCCGTATGCGGGCGCGGCGCGATTCCTGAGCCAGCCCCCCGGGGTTGCCATACCGGACCCGAGGTTATAGGGTAAATCCTCGCCAACAGCCCAGGCTCCAACGATGATCCAGCGCCCTCCCCGCCCCCGCCACTGGCCGCTGCTGGCCCTGCTGGCCCTTGTCGGCCCCGCCGGCGCCGAGGAGGCGGACAGCACCACCGGCAGCCTGGTGCCGGAGCAGATCACCACCCGCACCCTGTCGATCATGAGCGTGACCGACAACATCCACGTGGCCATGGGCTACGACAAGGCCACCATGACCATGATCGAAGGCCCCGAGGGCCTGGTGATCATCGACAGCCTCGGCGGCGAGCGGGCCGCCACCGAGGCCATGGCGGCGTTCCGCGAAATCAGCGACAAGCCGGTGGCGGCGGTGATCCTCACCCACAGCCACCGGGACCACAGCGGCGGCCTCGCCGGGGTGATCGGCGCTGGCGGCGTGCCGGTTTACAGCCGCGCCGCCACCCTCGCCAGCCCCGCGCCCGCCGACGGGGACACCTTTCCCCACGGCGCCGGAAGCGACGGCAGCGCGGCCCCGCCCACCATCACCCTCCGCCAGCCCATCACCGACCGCCATCCCCTCGACATCGCCGGCCTCAGGCTCGAACTGGTGGCCGCCAAGGGCGATGACAGCCAGCAGCTCTGGGTCTGGTATCCCGCCAAGGGGGCGCTGCTCAGCGGCGATCTGTTCTATACCTCCTTTCCCGCCATCCACGCCCTGAAGGACGTGGTGGCCGATTCCCGCCACTGGATCGCCAGCCTCGACACCATGCTGCAGCAGTCCCCGCGCTTTCTCATCACCAGCCACGGCTACCCCATCGTCGGCCCCGAGCAGAGCCTCGAAGCTCTGAAGAGCTACCGCGACGCCATCGCCCTGGTGGTGGAGGACAGCCTCGCCGGCATCCACCAGGGCCTCGGCCCCGACGCCCTGGTGGCCAAGGTGCGGCTGCCCCCGGAGCTGGCGGGCCAGCCCTACCTGGAGGAGCGCTTCGCACGGCTGCCCTGGGCGGTACGCGCCATTCACGCCGATCAACGGGGTTGGTTCGACGGCAACCCCAGCCACCTGGAGCCCCTGGCCCCCGCCGAGCAAGCGGCGCGCATCGCGGAGCTGGCGGGCGGCCCGGAGGCCCTGCTGGAGGCGGGGCTCCTCGCCCTCGACAACGGCGATCACGGTTGGGCTGCCCAGCTGGCGGACTACCTGCTCGCCCTCGACCCCCAGAGCGCCCCGGCGCGCCACATGAAGGCGGACGCCCTGGTGGGCCTCGCCGAAGGTACCAGCGTGCTGCCGGCCCGGGAGTTTTACCTCAAGGCTGCGCGGCAGTTGCGGCAGGGGCAGGTGGAGTAACGGCCGGATGGGCCCAAGGAAAGGCTGGCCGCGACGGAGAGCGGTGGTGTTGCGGCCGATGACGCCTGCGGCTTTTCGGCCCTACCTGCGACCCCGTAGGGCGGAAGAGCGCAGCGTCATCCGCCGACGATCTCCGCCCTGGCAGGCCTCACGGCCGACGACGCCTGCGGCTTTTCGGCCCTACCTGCGACCCCGCAGGGCGGAAGAGCAAAGCGTCATCCGCCGACGATCTCAGCCCTGGCAGGTCTCACGGCCGATGACGCCTGCGGCTTTTCGGCCCTACCTGCGGCCCCGTAGGGCGGAAGAGCGCAGCGTCATCCGCCGCTACCCGGCCAGGGGAGGCTGACTAGTCATCCCCGGGGCGCGATCACCGGCCACACCGCTTCCAGCAACAGGGGTTGTGCCGCCTCGGTGGGATGAATACCATCGGCCTGCATCAGGTCGCGGTCGTCGAGCAGGTCGAAGCCGAGGGATATCCGGGGCAGGCCATAGGTTTTTTCGAGGCTGTCGAACACCGCCAGGTAGCGGCGGTTGAACCCGGCGCCGTAGCTCCGGGGCAGTTCGACACTGACCAGCACCACTTCCGCGCCATTGGCGCGGCACAGTTCGATGATGGCCCCGAGGTTGTCCCGCATCTGCTGGAGGGGAAGGCCCCTGAGGCCATCGTTGCCGCCGAGTTCCACAATCACCTTGTCGGGATCGTGACGCTCCAGAAGGGGCGGCAAACGGCGCAGGCCGAGGGCGGTGGTGTCGCCGCTGACGCTGGCATTGATCACGGTGTAATGACCCGGGCGCTCGGCGTCGAGGCGCTGGCGCAACAGGTTGACCCAGCCGTCCTCCATCGCCATGCCGTAGGCGGCGCTGATACTGTCGCCGAGCACCAGGATGGTCTTGGCGAAGGCGGGGGGGGCGGACAGCGACAAAATGACGATCAACAACAATCTGGACATGGGCGGACAACGAATGGATGGCGGTGAAGGGACAATTCTCGCGGTCGAGGATCTCGGCAAGACCGTGACCACGGGCGATGGCGCGCTAACCATTCTGTCGGGGATCGATTTCGCGATCAAGCGCGGCGAAAGTGTGGCGGTGGTGGGTGTTTCCGGCTCCGGCAAGTCCACCCTGTTGAGCCTTCTGGCGGGGCTCGACCTGCCGAGCCGGGGCACCGTGGCGCTCTGTGGCCACGCCCTCCACCAGCTCGACGAGGACGGCCGCGCCCGGGTGCGGGGCGACCACGTGGGCTTCGTGTTCCAGTCGTTCCAGCTGCTGCCCAACCTCACCGCCCTGGAGAACACCCTGCTGCCCCTCGAAGTGCTGGGCCGCGCCAACGGCGAGGCCGAGGCCCGGGCACTGCTCGCCCGGGTGGGCCTCGAGCACAGGGTCAACCACTATCCCCGCCAGCTGTCCGGCGGCGAGCAGCAGCGGGTGGCCATCGCCCGCGCCTTCATCACCCGGCCGGACATCCTCTTCGCCGACGAACCCACCGGCAACCTCGACGCCGCCACCGGCCAGAAAATCATCGACCTGCTGTTCGAGATCAACCGGGAGCGCGCCACCACCCTGGTGCTGGTGACCCACGACAACCAGCTGGCGGAGCGCTGCCAGCGGCGCCTCGAACTGAGCGCCGGCACCCTGGCGGCGAGCCGCTGATGCGCGCCTTCACCCTTGCCCGCCAGCTGCTGCGCCGGGACTGGCGCTCCGGCGAACTGGCCACCCTGATCTTCGCCCTGGTGATCGCCGTCACCTCGGTGTGCGCCATTGCCCTGGTCACCGACCGCCTCACCCAGGGCATGGTGCGGGAGTCCGCGGAGCTGATCGGCGGTGATCTGGTGATCCAGAGCAGCCGCGCGCCGGACCCGGCCTGGCTCGCCCTGGGGGAGGACCTGGGCCTTGCCACCGCGCGGGTGCACAGCTTCGATTCCGTGCTGTTTTTCGGCGACAACATGTTGCTCTCGGGCATCAAGGCGGTGAGCGACGGCTACCCCCTGATCGGCAAGCTGAAGGTGCGCGACGGCCAGCCGGGCAGCGCAGCGATGGCCATCGACGGCGGCCCCACCCCGGGCAACGCCTGGGTGGATGCCCGGGTTCTGGAGCGCCTCGGCGCCCGGATCGGCGACAGGGTGGAATTCGGCGCCATCAGCCTGCGCGTCGACAAGGTGCTCAGCTACGAGCCGGACCAGGGCAACAGCCTCTTCCAGCTCGCCCCCCGGGTGCTCATCCACGAGGCGGACCTGGCCCCCGCCGAGGTACTCGGCCCCGGCAGCCGGATCCGCTATCGCTACCTCTTCCACGGCGACAACGCCCCACAACTGGCGGCCCTGCTGGCGCCCCGGCTGTCGGCGGGCCATGAACTGCGCGAGCCCACCAGCGGCGAGAGCCGCGCCGCCGAAGCGCTGGTGCGGGCCATCCAGTACATCAAGCTCACCACCCTGCTGGCCATCGTTCTCGCCGCCATCGCCATCGCCCTGGCGGCCCGCCGCTACAGCGAGCGCCACTACGACGTCAGCGCCATGCTGCGCTGCCTCGGGGCCCAGCAGCGGGCCATTCTGCGCCTTTACGGTTACCAGTTGCTGCTGCTCACCGGCGGCGCGGTGCTGGTGGGCTCGATCCTCGGCTGGCTGACCCACCTGCTGGTGGTGGCGGTGATCGCGCCCCTGTTGCCGGTGGCGCTGCCGCCCCCAGGCCTGGCGCCCCTCGCCAGCGGCGCCGGCACCGCCCTGCTGCTGGTGGCGGGCTTTGCCCTGCCCCCGGTGCTGCGCCTGGCGGACAGTTCCCCCCTGCGGGTTTTCCGCCGCGATCTGGCGCCCATCCCCCTCTCCGGCTGGATCGTCTACGGCCTCGCCGGGGGCAGCCAGCTGGCCCTGCTGTGGCTGCTGTTTGGCGACGTGGGCGGTATTTTGCTGATCCTGCTGGGGGTGGCCCTGGGGCTCTTTGCCATCGGCTGCCTGGTGTACGCGGGCCTCAGCCGCCTGCGGCGCGCCGCCCTGCCCCGCTCCACCCTGCTCGGCCGCAGCCTGCGCAACCTCGCGGCCCACGCCAGCACCAGTACCAGCCAGATCATGGCCTTCGGCGTCACCCTGATGATCCTGGTGCTGATCACCCAGCTGCGCACCGGCCTGCTCGACGAGTGGCGCCTGCAGTTCCCGGAGGACGCCCCGAACCATTTCGCCTTCAATATCTTCCCCGAGGATGTCGACGCCTTCAGGGAGATCATCAGCGGCGAGGGAACCTTGCGCCCCCTCTACCCGGTGGTGCTGGCGCGACTCACGGCGGTCAACGGCAAGCCCCTGGCAGTGAATGAGGAAAACGACACCAACCGGGAGCTGAACCTGACCTGGGCATCGACCCTCCCCGAGGACAATCGCATCGTCGCCGGGCACTGGCCCCCCACCGGGGATGGGGTGTCCATCGAAGCCGAGTACGCCAAACGCCTCGGCGTGGGGCTCGGCGACCGCCTCCATTTCAGCGGCGCCAGCGGGGACTTCAGCGCCGCCATCACCAGCCTGCGCAGCGTGGTGTGGGAGTCCTTCTCCCCCAACTTCTACCTGGTGTTTTCCGCCGAGCAGCTGGCGGCGATGCCCGCCACCTACCTCACCAGCTTCCATTTGGCGGGGGACGAGCGGGCGGTGCTGCGCTCCCTGATCGAGCGCTTCCCCGCCACCACCCTGATCGAGGTGGACGCCATTCTCGAACGGCTCGAACTGGTGCTGCGCCAGGCGAGCCTGGCGGTGGAGATGATGATGGTGTTCGTGTTGCTGGGGGGCTTCGCGGTGCTGTTCGCCACCCTCCAGAACACCGGCGACGAGCGCCGCCACGAGGGCGCCCTGATGCGCGCCGTGGGTGCCAGCCGCGGCTGGCTGCGGCGCGCCTATCTGGCGGAGTTCGGCGCCATCGGCCTGCTCGCGGGGTTGCTGGCGGTCAGCGGGGCGGAGATCGCCTCGGCGCTGATCCAGCAGCAGGTGTTCAACCTCACATTCCGGATTCAGCCCCTGCTGTGGGTGGCGGTGCCCCTGGGGACCGCTCTCCTGGTGGGGGTCGCAGGCTACCTGGCGAGCCGCCGTATCCTCGCGGTGTCGCCCCTGCGCCTGCTTGGGGAGTGATATTGATGCTGGCGGTTGGCTCCCCGCCGCGGAGGCGGATCAGTAGCCTTCGATGGCGTGGGGAGTCTCCACCTTGACCCGCCAGGGCTTGCCCTCCCGGGCGCGGGACGGGTAGACCCACCCCCGCAACACCACCGCCCTGCCCTCCAGCTTGCCGAGCCGCGCCTTGCTGAAGCGGTGCTGGTGCTCCGGGTAGATCACCCCCGCGAGTTTGCCGTCGAGGTTGATCCACCAGGCCTTGGCGAACACCACCCGCGTCACCCTGCCGGCCACCCGGTCAAAGCCCCCGTCCCGCAGCGCTTTCGCCGAAGTTGCCCTGGCGTCTCGCCAGAGCCCCAGCCGCTGGCGGCGGGCCCTGGCCTCCACCGCCGCGAGACAGTCCGCAAGGGCGAGGTTTGGCGGCACCGCCACATGCCAGCCGAGCCCCGCCGCCAGCAGCGCCGCTTCAAGATTCTGGCCGTCGGGGGTGTAGACGTGGGCGAGGTGGCGGCCGTGGTTATCGCGGCGATCGGCCCCCGCCACCAGCCGCAGGCGCGGGTGGGCGGCAACGAATGCCGCGACGAACCGCCGCGCCTCCCGGGCGCCGGGCTGGTCGGGGCGGCCGCCGCGGCCGATCTCGGGGCTATTGACGCCGATCAGGCGAACCTTGCGGCCGTCGCCGGTGGTGAAGGTATCACCGTCCGCCACCCGGGCAACGCTGACCAGGGGACCGGGCCCCGGCGCCGGGCAGTTGGCCCCCTCCCGGGCCAGGGCCGGGGCGGCGAGGAGGGCCAGCAACAGGCAAAAAAATACGCCCGGCACTGGACTGCCGGGCGTACTCGGGCGACTCGGACCGCGCCGCTTCCCGACCCAAAAGGCGGAAAACACGGCGGGGACGGTCTTACTTCTTGGTGGAACGGCCCGCGAAGCGACGGTTGAAGCGCTCGATGCGGCCGCCGGTGTCGACGACTTTCTGCTTGCCAGTGTAGAAGGGGTGGCAGCTGGAGCACACGTCGAGGTGCACGGTGCCGGTGTTGGTGGAGCCGGTCTCGATCACGTTGCCACAGCTGCAGTGGGCGACGAGCTTGCCGTACTCGGGATGAATGCTGGCTTTCATGGTTGTTTCCTCTGTGCTTGCATACCGCCACCCGGTCATTTACCTTGCGTGACTCGCCGGGCACCGTACGCCATTGGTCTACGGAGCGCGCATACTACCAGAAAACCCCTCGCATTCAAGGCATTAATTGGCTACCAGCAGCCCCATTCCCACCCCGATCCTGCGGGTTGCCGTGCCCTCTCCCCTGCGCCGGCTGTTCGACTACCTGCCCCCCGAGGAGGGCGCACCGCCCCTGCCCGGCTGCCGGGTGCGGGTGTCGTTCGGGCGCCGCCAGGTGACGGGGCTGGTGGTGGAAGTGGCGCCGGGAACGACCCAACTGGCCGACAAACTCAAACCCATTATCGCGGTACTGGACGCAACGCCCCTGATCCCCGCGCCATTGCTGCAGCTCTACCGCTGGGCGAGCGACTACTACCAGCACCCGGTGGGCGACACCCTCGCCACCATCCTGCCCACCCTGCTGCGCCAGGGGGAGCCGCTTCCCACCATCGAGGTGGAGCGCTGGCGCCTGACTCGCCACGGCCTGGGCCTGCCGGACAGCGCCCTGTCCCGCGCCCCGAAACAGCAACGGCTGCTGCAACTGCTCGCCCGGGCACCCCTGACCATGGCCGCCATCGCCGCCGCCGGAGTCAGCCGCGAGATTGTTCGCGCCCTGCAAAACAAGGGCCTGGTGGAGCCATTCGCCGAGGCGCCGGGCGGGCAACCGCCGCCCCTGGGGAACGCCCTCGCCGAGAGCCCCCTGGCCCTGCGGCGGGAGCAACAGGCGGTGCTCGACGCCATCGCCATCGAGGGCTTCAACGGCTACCTGCTGCAGGGGGAAACCGGTAGCGGCAAGACCGAGATCTACCTCCAGGCCATCGCCCGGGTGCTGCGCCAGGGGCGCCAGGCCCTGGTGCTGATTCCCGAGATCAGCCTGACACCCCAGACCGTCGGTCGCTTCCGGCGCCGCTTTGGCGACGACGTCGCCGTGCTCCACTCGGGCCTTACCGACCGGGAGCGGCTGCTGGCCTGGCAAGCGGCCCGGGAGGGACGGGCGCGGATCCTGATCGGCACCCGCTCGGCGGTGTTCACCCCCCTGGCAAACCCCGGCATCCTCATCGTCGACGAAGAACACGACGGCTCCTACAAGCAGCAGGACGGATTTCGCTACTCCGCCCGGGATCTGGCGGTGATGCGGGCGAGCCGGGAGGACATTCCCGTGGTGCTCGGCAGCGCCACCCCATCCCTCGAAAGCCTCGCCAACGCGGCGCGGGGCCGCTACCAGCGCCTCACCCTCAGCGAACGCCCCGGCGGCGTCGAGAAGCCCCGCTGGCAATTGCTGGATATCCGCAAGGCGCCCCTCGACGCCGGTCTGTCGGCGCCCTTGATCGAGGCCATCGGCGACACCCTGAAGGCCGGCAACCAGGCCCTGGTGTTCCTCAACCGGCGGGGCTACGCGCCGCTGCTGGTGTGCCACGACTGCGGCTGGATGGCCGAGTGCCAGCGCTGCAGCGCGCGCATGACCGCGCACCTGGGGCGCCGCCAGCTGCTGTGCCACCACTGCGAGGCCCAGGCGCCCCTGCCCCGCCGCTGCCCGGACTGCCAGGGCGGCGCCCTCACCTATGTCGGCCAGGGCACCGAGCGGGCCGAATCGGTCCTTGCACGGCTGTTTCCCGACTTTCCGGTGCGCCGGGTGGACCGCGACACCACCCGCCGCAAGGACGCCATGGACAGCCTGGTGAACGAGGTCAACCAGGGCGAGCCCTGCATCCTCCTCGGCACCCAGATGCTGGCCAAGGGCCACCATTTTCCCCACGTCACCCTCGCGGCCCTGATGGACGTGGATGGAGGGCTCTTCAGCGCCGACTTCCGCGCCATCGAGCGCATGGGCCAGCTGATCATCCAGGTGGCGGGCCGCGCCGGACGCGAGCACAAGCCGGGCACCGTGATTCTGCAGAGCCACCTGTGCGATCACCCCCTGATCCAGCAACTGACAGGGGACGGCTACCCGGCCTTTGCCGAGACCCTGCTGGCCCAGCGCCAGCTGGCGGGCCTGCCCCCCTGGTCCCACCTGGCCCTGCTGCGGGCAGAGGCCGACACCCCGGCCCTGGCGGAGCAGCTGCTGGCCCGCGCCCGGGCCGAGGCGGAGCGGCTCTGCCCCCCCTCCCCGGCGCTGCGCTACCTGGGGCCACTGCCCTCCCCCATGGAAAGGCGCAACAACCGCTACCGCTACCAGCTGGCGCTGTTCGCCGACCAGCGCCCCCTGCTCCACGGCCTTCTCACACCGCTCACCCTCTGGCTCGAGGCGGACAGGGACGCCCGCAAGGTCCGCTGGTCCGTGGATGTGGACCCCCAGGATATGATCTAGGGCCTGTTAACAGGCCCTGGCCAATTTCCGGCTGACAGCCCCGCCCCAAGCCCCCTACAATCCCCGGTGTTATTCACCGCGACCAGACTAATGACCAGGGACTACGCCAAACGCACCCGCCGCCCCAGCGGGGCCCGCAACACCCGCCACCAGCCCTCCCGCAAGACACTGCCGGGCTGGCTGTGGATGGTGGGCGGCGTTCTGGTGGGCGCGCTGGTCATGACCGTCGCCGATCACATCCGCTCGCCGGCCCCCGAGGAGAGCGTGGTGGAGCCAGAACCCGTGGCGGTGGACGACGACGCCCCCAAGCCGCGCTTCGACTTCTACACCCTGCTGAAGGAGAGCGAGGTGATCGTCCCCGACGAGGAGACGGCCCCCGCGCCCCCGGTGGCGATGCCCTTGCCCACCAACCCGGACACCGAGAACGCCACCGCCGCGGACACCAAGCCGACCGAGCCGGCGGCCGGCCAGCTGCCCTCGGTGGCGGCCACCGCCACCCAGCTCAAGACCCAACCCCCCGACGCCGCCATCGCCGAGGCCAAGCCCACCACCGCGCCCAAGCCCGAGGCCACGGCAGCACCCAGAACCGAGGAAAAACCCGCCCCCGAGGTGGCCGCCACCCCGCCCCCACCGCCCCCGCAGCCGGCGCCGCCCCGGGAGGTGTATCTGCTCCAGGCCGGCTCCTTCAAGAGCGCCTCCGACGCCGACACCCTGAGGGTCCGGCTGCTGCTGCTCAACATGCAGGCCCGGGTCGAGACCGTGAGCCCCCGCCCCGGCGAGACTTGGCACCGGGTGCAGGTGGGCCCTTTCAACAACACCCAGAGCCTGTCGAGCGCCCGCTCGGTGCTGCAGCAAAACGGCATCGCCAGCATCCAGGTGAAGAAAACCCGCTGAGGAGCCTGACCCCATGGGCAAGGGACTGGACGGCACGGCCATCCTCGCGCGCTACGCCAGCGACGCCGATGGCACCATCATCATCGACGTGGCCGCCCAGCGGGTCGACGCCCTCTACAACACCTTCGACCGCTTCTCCCCCGATGCCCGCAAGGACCTCGACGGCGATCTGGTGGCCTACGTGGTGGAATGCGCCCGGGAGATCAGCCCCCGGCCCCTGCGGCTGCGTATCAATCTCCCGGACTTGCCCGACAGCCCCACCCAGGCCAGCATCCGCCGCGGATTTCACGGCTACTTCACCTACCTGGCGGACCTGGAAGGGCGGGAAATGTCCCGCACCGTGCGCGGCTCCGGAGCGCTGCTGGCGGCGGGTCTGGTGTTGCTGCTGCTCGCCGTGCTGGTGACCGAACACTGGGCGAGCAGCACCGCCATCCTGCCCCGGGTGTTCGCCGAGGGGCTGACGGTGGCCGCCTGGGTGGCCCTGTGGCAGGTACTCGCCACCTACCTGATCCACTGGGCGCCCTATCGCCGGGCGCTGCGCCTCTACCGCACCCTCGCCGCCACCCGGGTGGACTTCTCCCCCACAAGCAGCGCCGCCACCAGCACCGTCGCCAACGGCCCTTGACCCCGGCCCCGGGACGGGGCAGTCTCGACCACAAATCCGGCCGGACATCTTGCCAATGACACCCTACGCTCCCCTCTGGTACCAAAGCCGCGATGGGCTCGATCTTTTCGCCCGCCACTACCCCGGCGACGGGCCATTCCCCCTGCTGTGCATGCACGGCCTGACCCGCAACAGCGCGGATTTCGAGGACCTGGTGGAGCACCTCGCCGGGCGCCACCCCATCCTCGCCGTGGACCAGCGGGGCCGGGGTGAATCCGCCTGGGATCCGGAGCCCGCCCGCTACCAGGTGCCGGTCTACGCCGAGGACATGTTCACCCTGCTGGAACGCCAGGGGATCACCGGCGCGGTGCTGATCGGCACCTCCATGGGCGGCCTGATCGCCATGCAGATGCTGGCCATGCGCCCCGATCTGGTGAAGGGGCTGGTGCTCAACGATATCGGCGCGGTGATTGAAGCGGCGGGCCTCGCCCGTATCCAGGACTACATGGGCAAGGCGCCGGTCCCCGTCACCAGCTGGGGGGAGGCGGCCCGCCAGACCCGGGCGGTCAACGGACTCGCCTTCCCCGACTACGGCGACGATGACTGGCTGCGCTTTGCCAGGCGGCTATACCGGGAAAACAGCGAGGGCCAGCCGGTGATCGCCTTCGATCCCGCCATCGCCCCGGCCCCCACCCCCGGGGCGGTGCGGGCGGTGGACATGTGGGCCTTCTACGACAGCCTGCCGGACGTTCCCCTGCTGATCATTCGCGGCGCCCTGTCGGACTTGCTGAGCGGCGACTGCGTGGCGGAGATGGTGCGCCGCAAGACCCGCGCCAGGGCGGTGGAAATCCCCAACCGGGGCCATGCTCCGGCCCTCGACGAACCGGAGGCGGTCGCCGCCATCGAGGCGTTCCTGGGGGAGCTCCGGCAGGGCGACGACGCACCCGGCGGGTGAGTGGCGCCGCCCTCAGGCATGCCCCTGCCTTAGCTGATCGAACTGCTCGGCCCCAGGCCCCAGGGGCTGCCCGTAACTGAACTCCACGTAATTGCCGTTGGGATCCCGCAGGCCGCAGTAGTAACCCGCGGGGAAGGGCTCGTCCCGGGGCGCCCACACCAGGCAACCGGCCCCGTCGCCCCGCCGGGCGACGGCATCGACGGCGGCGCGGCTCGCCAGGGCAAAGCCGAAGTGGCGGTAATCGTCTTCGGCCAGGGTCAAGTCGCCGCCCTTGTTCATCAGCACAAAGATGAAATCCGTCTCCCGCCCCGGCTCCGCCATCCAGATGATGCGCTTGTGGCCCGCCTCGCGGCGGTGGATCACCGCCATCCCGCAAAAATCCCGGTAAAAGGCCACGCAGGCGTCGATGTCGCGGACATGGAGCGCCACGTGGGTCATTCTCGGTGTGTGCATGTCACTCTCCGCCGAAGGTTTCCACTAAGTCTGGTCCCCGATGGCCGGGCTTACAAGGACAGTTGCCGGGCCGCATTTGACCCTGCGGGGAGGATGGCCATAATGACCTCGCCCAAAATCCCGAGGAGGAATCAACCACACATTGGAGGCAACATGACACGGATTATCGATCTGTATCCCTCTCGCCAGAACCAACAGGAGCGCATCCTGCCCCGACTCGACCCGGTGGTTCATGGCCATCGTCAACCCCAGAAAGCCCATGAGCTCGACACTGGGCAGGTAGCCCGCTACGAACACGACGGATTTCTGGTGATCCCGGAACTGATGGCGGACCTGGTGCCCGCCCTGGTGGCGGAAATCGAGGCCCTGAAGGCCCACCTCGGCGACGCCGAGGAACTGTACACCGAGCCCGACAGCAACGAATTGCGCACCCTGTTCAAGCCCTTTGCGTTCAGTGCGCTCATCGACAGCGTCAGCCGCGACCCGCGCATCATGGCGCCGGTGCAACAGCTGCTTGGGTCCGAGGCCTATATCATGCAATCCCGGGTCAATATCAAGCCACCCCTGGCCGGACGTTCGTTCGCCTGGCACTCGGACTTCGAGACCTGGCATGTGGAAGACGGAATGCCCCGCATGAGGGCCCTGACCGCCTGGATCATGCTCAACGACAACCACCCCTGCAACGGGCCTCTCTATGTGCTTGAGGGGTCGCACCGGCGCTATGTGTCCTGTGCGGGCCAAACCGGGACTGACAACTACAGGACATCCCTCAAACGCCAGGTGCTGGGCGTGCCGAGCGCTCCCGCCCTCAAGACCCTTATGGCCGAGCATCCCTTGCGGGTCATCGAAGGTAAACCCGGCACCCTCGTGTTCCACGAGTGCAATCTGCTGCACGGCTCTCCGGACAATATCTCCGGCGATCCCCGCGCCATCCTGATGTTTGTGTTCAACAGCGTCGAGAACAGGCCGGTGGCGCCCTTTGGTGGTCTGGCGCCGCGGCCGCACTACCTCAACAATCCGGACACCAGGCCGCTACAGCCACTCCCCAGGCCATTGGCGCTGGCGACAGGCTGAGCAAGGGATAACTCAGGAACCCTAAAACTTGGCCGGGTGGCGCGGCGTGGCGGTGGCGAAAATGGCGCGGATGGCGGCGGCGTCCGCCTCCGGGTCCGGCCCTGGCCAGAAGGGCGGATGAAGGCGGATCTCGCGGCGGGCGAAGTCGAAGGTGACGGGCACCACCGGGCACTCCCCCGCCCTGGCGATGCGCAGGAACCCGGTTTTCAGCCGATCGACGCGGCTGCGGGTGCCCTCGGGGGTGATGGCGATGATCATCTCGTCCGCCCACCGAAGCTGGCGGCCGATGGCCTCGGCGATGCCGACGGCGTTGCGGCGGTCCACCGCCATGCCCCCCAGGCGGCGCAACAGCCCGGCGATGGGCCAGCGGAACAGGCTGTGCTTGCCGAGCCAGTGGATATGCATGTCGAGGGCCAGCATGGCCACCACGCCGACGATGAAATCCCAGTTGGAGGTGTGGGGGCCGACCCCGAGAATGAGCTTGGCCGCCGCCGGCAGGTCTCCCTCGATGCGCCAGCGGGCGCGGCGCAGGGCGGCGCGGGCGAGGCGCACCACCATCGCGGGGCGGCGGGCGCGGTGGCCATCCGGTATGCGGAAGTGTTCCATCGGCCCGCCCGCCTCAGTGTTCCCGGGTGGCGAGGAAGCGCACTTCCGGGTGGCGCTCCTCGGTGAGGCTGAGGTTCACCCGGGTCGGCGCCAGGTAGGTGAGATGGCCGCCGCCGTCGATGGCGAGGTTGTCGCCGGCCTTGTCCTTGAGTTTCTGGATGTCCTTGGGGGCGCCCTCCACCCAGCGGGCGGTGTGGACGTTGACGGCGTCGTAGAGGGCATCGACCCCGTACTCGTCCTTGAGGCGATAGGCCACCACGTCGAACTGCAGTTGCCCCACCGCCCCCACCACCACGTCGTTGCTGTTGATGGGGAAGAACACCTGGGTGGAGCCCTCCTCCGACAGCTGCTGCAAACCCTTGTGGAGCTGCTTGGCCTTGAGGGGATCGCGCATGCGGATGCGGCGGAACAGTTCCGGCGCGAAGTGGGGCACGCCGGTGAACTTGAGATCCTCCCCGTCGGTGAAGGTGTCGCCGATCTGGATGGTACCGTGGTTGTGCAGGCCAATGATGTCCCCGGCGATGGCCTCGTCCACGTGCTCCCGCTCCCCGGCGAGGAAGGTCACCGCGTCGGCGATGCGCACGTCCTTGCCGAGGCGCACATGGCGCATCTTCATGCCGCGGCTGTAGGTGCCGGAGCAGATGCGCAAAAAGGCGATGCGGTCCCGGTGCTTGGGGTCCATGTTCGCCTGGATCTTGAACACGAAGCCGCTGAAATTGGTCTCCCTGGCCGCCACCACCCGGGATTCCGCCGCCCGGTCGAGGGGCGCCGGCGCCCACTCCACGAAGTGATCGAGCATCTCCCGCACACCAAAGTTGCCGAGGGCGGTGCCGAAGAACACCGGTGTCATCTCCCCGGCAAGGTAGGCGTCGAGGTCGAACTCGTTGGTGGCGCCCCGCACCAGCTCGATCTGCTCGAGGGTGGTGTCGTAGTCAAAGCCGAGCAGTGCCCTGGCCTCGTCGCTGGAAAGGCCCTGGATGCGGATGTCCTCGGGGATAGTGTGGCCCTTGCCCTGCTGATAGACGTGAATGGTGTCGGTGTAGAGGTTGTAGACCCCCTTGAACTGCTTGCCCATGTCGAGGGGCCAGTTGATGGGGGCCGCGCGGATCCTGAGCACCGTCTCGATCTCGTCGAGCACCTCGATGGGGTCGCGGATGTCCCGGTCCATCTTGTTGATGAAGCTGAGGATGGGGGTATCCCGCAGGCGGCACACCTCCATCAGCTTGATGGTGCGATCCTCCACACCCTTGGCGCCGTCGATCACCATCAGCACCGAGTCAACCGCCGTGAGAGTGCGGTAGGTATCCTCGGAAAAGTCCTCGTGGCCGGGGGTGTCCAGCAGGTTCACCACGCGATCCCGGTAGGGGAACTGCATCACCGACGAGGTCACCGAGATACCCCGCTCCTTCTCCATGGCCATCCAGTCGGAGGTGGCGTGGCGGTCGCTCTTCTTGCCCTTGACGGTCCCCGCCACCTGGATCAGTTGCCCGAACAGCAGCAACTTCTCGGTGATGGTGGTCTTGCCCGCGTCGGGGTGAGAGATGATGGCGAAGGTGCGGCGCTTGGCCAATTCGTCGTGGTAAGTGCCCATGGGGTGATGCCTGGCTGAAAAGGGGCGGATTATAGCCCCGGCCCCGGGCTTTGTCCCGGCGCGGGCCCCCCTGTCAGGATTTCCCGCCGCCGGCCGGCGCGGGGGCGAGATGCAGGCGGTTGCGGCCATCCCGCTTGGCGGCGTAGAGGGCATCGTCCGCCCGCTGGAGGATCGCTTCCAGGGGCTCGAAGGGGACGGCGAGGCAGGCGCCGATGCTGAGGGTGAC
>Ga0265293_10000904_pt1 | contig 68350 bp, 70 predicted proteins | sample Munlanlewell138R_FD_192505 | JGI IMG/M metagenome (GOLD analysis project Ga0265293, IMG submission 192505) | Leachate microbial communities from a municipal landfill in Southern Ontario, Canada - Leachate well 138R | ecosystem: Engineered > Solid waste > Landfill > Unclassified | place: Canada... | reverse complement strand
TGTCAGGTCCTGCTGGGTCATGGTAAATGTTTCCTCTCTCATAGGTGACATTTTACCAGAATAGAATCAACATGACATTATCACAGAACAACTACAGAAAGCTACACTATTGATTGACAGGGCCCGGCCTTGGTGTTAGAATGATTGGGTAGATGTCCGTGTCTTCGATTATGATCGGTAGGTCTGGGCATTGAAACCGCTCAGAACAGGTTTCCCTTAAAACACTCTTGGGGTGTTACCCTCATTGTGTACCTGTATGGCGAGTCTAGAGAAGGAGGTGGACGTATTGTACGCCGTTATCGAAACTGGTGGTAAGCAATATCGTGTGTCCACAGGTGATGCCATTTATGTTGAGAAGCTCGATGTCAATGAAGGCGATGAAGTTGTTATCGATCGCGTTCTTCTTGTGAGCCAAGATGGTAAGACCACAGTTGGTACACCCTATGTTGAAGGGGCCAAGGTAGTTGCCAAAGCCGCTAAACAAGGAAAACAGAAGAAGATCATTGTCTTCAAGTACAAAGCGAAGAAAAACTATCGCAAGAAAAAAGGCCATCGGCAACCCTACACCAAATTGGTGATTGAATCCATCACCGCTTAATGCCATGACTAAGGTTGAGTTCTACATGACTGAGGAAGGTAATGGTTGGCTGGGCTTTCGAGCTCAAGGACATTCTGACTATGCCACACATGGGGAGGATATTGTCTGTGCCGCCGTGTCCGTATTAACGCAGACAGCCATCCTTGGTTTAGAAAAGGTCTTGGCCATTGATTGCCTGGTGCAAGCCGATGAACGTGATGGAACAATGCTGTGTCTATTGCCTGATCAACTCTCCAATGAAGAGTGGAAACAGGCTCAACTCGTACTTGATGTCCTTCATGTGGGCCTTTTGGCCACAGAGAAGGAATACGGAAAACATGTCAGTGTGAAGGAGGTGCCATACCGTGAGAATGAATCTGCAATTTTTCGCCTCAAAAAAGGGTGGCGGAAGCACGAAGAACGGTAGAGACTCTGCTGCTCAACGTCTAGGTGTGAAAAGTCATGATGGGCAATTTGTTACCGCAGGCAGTATCATCATTAGACAGCGCGGAACCAAGGTAAAACCTGGTGTCAACGTAGGTCTTGGCAAGGACGATACCCTGTTTGCTCTGACAGATGGCTATGTTTCCTTCGAACGCCGAGGAAAAACAGGTAAAGCGGTTAGCATAGTAACTGAGGCCGCACTTGCGTAGTGATAATCCCCTTTGTGCTCCGGTGCAAAGGGGATTTTTTCAAGGGAGGACCGTTTATGTTTATTGATCAGGCCCGCATCTATGTGAAGTCGGGGGACGGTGGTGATGGCGTCGTTCGTTTTCGGCGCGAGAAATACGTTCCGGCAGGTGGTCCAGCAGGCGGTGATGGAGGTAAGGGCGGGAGTATCTACTTTGTTGTCGACGAGGGAATCTCGACTTTGATTGACTTTCGATATCGACGCAAGTTTATAGCTCCTCGTGGCCAAGATGGCCAGTCGAAGAAGATGGCGGGTAAAGATGGGGAAGACCTGGAAATTCGAGTGCCTCCCGGCACCTTGGTCAAGGATGCGGAAACGGGCGAAGTGCTCTTGGACCTTACGGTTCCCAATAGTCGTGTCTTGGCTCTACCAGGGGGACGCGGCGGAAGGGGAAACCCACACTTTACAACAGCCACTCGTCAAGCCCCCTCCTTTGCGGAACGTGGCGAACCCGGTAAGGAGCTGTGGCTACAGCTGGAACTCAAGCTTCTAGCTGATGTTGGCCTTGTAGGTTACCCCAACGTAGGAAAATCCACATTACTCTCCGTCGTCTCTGCGGCGAGACCGAAAGTGGCGAACTACCCTTTCACTACACTCGTTCCCAACTTAGGAGTCGTCTCCTTAGAACCCGGACATGCATTTGTCGTGGCCGATATCCCGGGTCTCATTGAAGGAGCACACAGCGGCGTTGGCCTAGGTACGGATTTCTTGCGCCATATTGAACGGACGCGCTTGATTTTGCATTTGGTGGACGCAGCAGGTGTTGATGGTCGGGATCCTGTGGAGGACTACGCCAAGATTAACGAAGAGTTGCGTTTGTATAGTGCAAAATTGGCCGAATGTCCTCAAATCCTGGTTGCCAACAAGGCGGACCTTCCAGAAGCCGAGGAGAACGTGGAACGTCTACGTCAACTTGCAGCCGATCACAAACAGGAATTTTTCGTGATTTCGGCCGCTACACAGAAGGGAACGCATGAGCTGATGCGGCGTTGCGATCAGCTTATCAGGGAGATGAAAGCGTCTGATCCCGTAGAAACGCAGGTACCGCATCTGGTGCTGCCCAAAGAGGAGACAACACCCGTTGATGAGTATACTATTGTACGCGATAATGAAGATTATGTAGTTCAGGGGGCTGGTCTCGATCGCCTTTTGCGCCGTCTCGATCTCAATAACCCCGAAGCTATTGCCTATTTGCAGAATCTGTTTGAAAAAATTGGCTTGTACAAAAGCTTAGCCGAAATGGGTGTTCCGGAAGGAGCTACCGTGAGAGTTGGAGAATTAGAATTTGAGTATATGGAATGAGGGTCCTTATGTTGACAAGTAAGCAACGGGCATATTTGCGCGGTCTAGGTAACGAGCTCGACCCCGTGTTTCAAATCGGCAAGGGCGGCCTATCTGAAGAGATGATAGAGCAGCTCGATGCTGTCTTAGAAGCGCGAGAGCTCATCAAAGTCAAAGTGCTCAAGAGTTGTCTGGATGATGCCGGTGAACTGGCTGATGAAATCGCACAGGCTTTAGACTGTCACGTCGTCCAAAAGATTGGTCGAAGCTTTCTGCTCTATCGGAAGCCTATTGATGAAGAACCGAAAATTCAACTGCCCTGAAGGAGTAACGTAGATGACGAGTAAGAGGCCCAGAATAGGAATCATGGGCGGTACGTTTGATCCAGTACACTATGGACATTTGGTCACCGCCGAGGGAGCTCGTTGTGAGTACAGGCTTGATCAGGTCTTGTTCCTGCCTTCGGGCAAGCCTCCGCATAAGTCAATGAGTAAGGTGAGTGACGCTGAGCACCGTTATATGATGACTGTACTCGCTACCTTAACCAATCCTCATTTTGAGGTATCACGCCTTGACATTGATCGCGAAGGGGTCAGCTATACAATCGATTCCCTGAGAAGTCTGCAAAGATTCTACGGACCTGAGGCTGAGCTGTTTTTTATCACGGGAGCCGATGCGATCTTTGAGATTACCGGGTGGAAGGACTCTGATGAGTATCTGACGATTGCACATTTCATTGCCGCGGCTCGTCCTGGATTTTGTCTGGAGGAGCTACCTGTGGCGACCCAGCGTTGGGTTGGGCAGCACGGCGATCGTTTTCATGTGCTGAATGTTCCGGCTATGGCTATTTCCTCTACAGAGATCAGGGAGCGCGTGAAAAAGGGGATATCCATTCGCTATCTTGTTCCCGAACCAGTAGAACATTATATTATGCGTCATAATCTCTATCTTTAGAAGGTCGGTCCCCCAGTTTGTCGCGGGCCCGGCGAAGTACTCTAGACAGAGGGGAGGGAAGTACTATGCTTTCAGAAGAAGAAGTACTACGGAGAAAAGCGGAACTCGAAGAGCGCAGAGCCCTTAAACGGGCTTATCGTCGTCGTCAGATTGTGATTTATTCCATAAGTTTTATCGTGGCCATCATTTTGATGATTCTTACAGCGACCTATACGTTCCAACGTGGTGTGCAAGGAACGCCCGCAATGGCAACAAATGATCAGCGTGTCCTCGTCTTGTTTCTCGGGACTGATGAGAAATTCGAGGCCAGTACTCGAGCCGATTCTATTATGCTCTTTTCCATTGATACCACAACAGGTGACGTAGGAGTATTGTCCATACCTCGGGATACGCGGGTGTGGATACCATCTCGACAACGCTGGGAACGCATTAACGCCGCTTATGCTCATGGCGGTGCCAATATGGCCTTGGAGGCCGTATCTCATTTGTTGGGCGTCCAGGTGAAGTACTATGTTCATACGGACTTCGAGGGATTTGAGCAGTTGGTTGATATCTTAGGAGGCGTAGAAATCAATGTAGCGCGGAGGATGCACTACGTTGACAAAGCCCAGGGTCTCGAGATCGATATCGCACCAGGCAAGCAGGTCCTAAATGGCGAAAAAGCACTGCAGTATGTACGTTATCGTGATCGTTTGGGCGACGTTTCTTTGGTAGATCCCTTCAAGGATGAGTATGATGGAAGGGTCGAGCGGCAAAGGCAGTTTTTTGAGGCTGTTGTCTCCCAAGCATTGAGTTCCTCTTCGCTCGTGAAGTTGCCACAACTGGTCACCCAGACCTTTAGAATTGTAAACACGAACCTTCCGTGGGAAAAGGTCTTCAGTCTTGCTTTATCGGGATCCAAGTTCTCTGCCGACAGGATGCAGACTGCAGTCCTGCCAGGAAACAGTCAGGTGCTCAATGATGCTTGGTACTGGGTTGTTAATGAGCAGAAGGCTAAACCGGTCATCGATACCTTAATCCTTGGCAAACCAGAGCCTCTAAGATTAGTGGTCCTTAACGGCAATGGACGTAGCGGCGTGGCGCAAGAGGTGGCTGAACTGCTTGGTTACTATGGTTATAACGTGGTGTCGCATGGCAATGCTGAACATTTCAACTTTGCAACAACGCAGGTTGTTGTATCCGCCGCCGACGTCGAACGGGTTAAACCTTTGGCGGATTATCTAGGTGCGTCCATCCAAGAATCCGATGGCGAGCGGGCAGAAGTTACCGTCATTGTCGGAAAGGACTATACATCATCAAATGATAGGAGAGTGGGAATTTGACCAAGAACAGCGCCGAAAGCATGGCCAAGGTGGCTGCTCGAGCCGCAGACGAAAAGAAGGCTGACGAGGTTCGAGTGCTAAGAATGCCTGAAGTAGTGACGGAGACGGAGTATTTCGTGATTGGCAGCGCTTCTACTCATGTGCAAGTTCGCGCCATTGTGAACTCCGTTACAGCGGCTATGGAGGAAATAGGTGCGGAGCTTCTGCGCTATGAAGGACGCGGGGATAACAACTGGGTGTTGTTGGACTATGGGGATGTGGTCGTGCACATTTTCGTTGAGGAAGCCCGTGTCTACTACGATCTAGAGAAGCTTTGGGCCGACGCGGAGCCAGTGTCTTGGGATGAATGACGCTTATTCCACTCTTGCCAAGTTCTATGACCTTTCCATCGGTGTAGATTATGAGGAGTGGGTTCAGTATCTCCTAGCTCTAGGGCTACGCCATCATCACACACCAAGAAAGATTTTAGATTTGGGTTGTGGTACGGGAAATTTGACTATGCCCCTGGCTAGGCGAGGATATGAGTTGACAGGAGTTGACCTGTCCCCGGAGATGATCGAGGTAGCCCGAGCAAAGGCCGACTCCATGAGAGAGAACATCTCCTTTCGTGTGGCTGATGTGCGAAATTTTGACATGTCGGGAATATCGTTTGACACTGTGATTAGTGGATGCGATGTTCTCAACTATGTGCTAACTGAGGCAGAACTTACTTCTGCATTTCGGGCTGTGCATAAAGCACTCCAACCAGGGGGTTTGTGGCTTTTTGATCTGAACTCGGAGTCAAAGCTGAGACATACCTATGGTAACGAGTCGTATGCCGACTTGGAGGATGACTTCGGGTATTTCTGGGATAACAGCTATGATGAAGAAGAGAATATCTGCACCATGGACTTGACCTTTTTTGTGCGAACCGCAAGTGGGCTTTATGAGAGAAAAACAGAGCGACACCAGCAAAAACTCTGGAAGCCCCAGGCGATTGCAGAAATCTGTTCTGCAAACGGTTTCTTGCTCCGTGCTTGTTACGACTTTCTAACGTTCAAACCCTGTATGGCCGAAAGTGACCGTTGGCAGTTTGTCTTGGAGAGAAAATAAGAAGCACCTCAGCGGTGCTTCTTCTAGAATGAGCGATATGTGGTGTTCTCGGTTGGTGCCGGGAACGACTGTCCCCTGAGAAGCTCTTGTTCAGCCAGAGCGATCATGCGTCTGACCATGTGACCTCCTACTGACCCGCATTCCCTCGATGAGATGTTACCCCAATACCCAGTCTTGTACTCGGGGTTGATCCCCAATTCATTTGCTACTTCATATTTGAACTGGTTAAGGGCTTGATAAGCGTGGGGAACGACTTTGATATTACTACTACTGGAACCTTGAGCCATGGAATCTCCTCGCTTTCTGATCCTAGAGTATCCCACACCATTCGTTTTTACCCGTGATATGTTCTGGAAGATCGTATCGTTTTTTCCAACCTCTCAAGGTTTCGAAATTGAAATGGTGGGGCAGGAAAACGCAGTGTAATAGTGGAATAACCAACGTGTATTTGTGATGCATTTCTCTATTGTTGATAGGTATGTGAAAGGGTGAACAGCTTGATTCAACGAACATTTCCCCGTGGTGGAAATACAAGTGTACCTCACCGCAAGGATGCTACGGAGGGCAAAGCAATTAGGAACTTGCCCGCACCATCCATCGTGGTGATTCCCATGGTACAACATATTGGCGCTCCCTGTGAGGCTGCGGTGAGTGTAGGAGATAGAGTGAAGATCGGGCAGCCTCTAGGCGAGAGCAAGGCCTTTGTGTGCGCTCCAGTTCATGCCAGCGTGTCCGGTGAAGTGATTGCCGTCGAACCTCGACCCTTGATGTCAGGAGCGAAAGCTGTATCGATTGTAATTCGCAATGACGGTAAGGATGAGATGGTCGATTTTGAACCGGGAGACTTTCGAAAAATGTCCCCTGATGCAATTCGTCAAAAGGTCAAAGACGCCGGAATCGTTGGAATGGGAGGAGCAGGATTCCCAGCTCACATTAAGCTGAATCCTCCGAAACCCGTGGATACAATTCTTATTAACGCAGCCGAATGCGAACCATATCTCACCTGTGACCACAGGCTCATGGTTGAACGCGCCCCCGATATGGTGGAGGGATTACTAGCCATGATGAAGGCGACAGGTGCTTCCAGGGGTATCATTGGTATAGAAGCAAACAAGCCTGATGCCATTGCCCAAGTTGAAGATGCCATTAAGGATCACCAACAGTTGTCTGTGGCTGTGCTTACGGTCAAATATCCGCAAGGAGCAGAAAAACAGCTTATTAAGGCCATTGTGGATAAAGAAGTACCCAGCGGATGTCTCCCGGCTGACGTGGGTTGCGTTGTCAACAACGTGCATACAGCCATCGCTGTTTACGAGGCCGTGACACTGGGCAAGCCATGCTATGAAAGGGTAGTCACCGTTAGTGGTGGTGCTACTGTAGATCCTCGCAATGTCTTGGTCCGTATCGGCACACCCGTCCAGAATGTCTTGGATTATTGTGGCGGACTCTTGGGCGAACCAGCGGTTCTGATCGGTGGCGGACCCATGACCGGTCCACCCATTCTAGACCTTTATGGTCCTGTGGTAAAAACATTGTCGGGCATCTCCGCTTTGACTCGGGAAGAAGCAGGCTTCGATGAAAACAGACCATGTATTCGTTGTGCCCGCTGTGTCAATGCTTGCCCCATGGGCTTGACTCCAAACTTCCTTGGAGAATACTCGAACCACGAAATGTACGACAAAGCCAAGAAATTGAGGGCTCTAGACTGTATCGAATGCGGGCTCTGCTCGTATGTATGCCCATCGAAACGTGCCCTAGTTACCTGGATCAAAAAGGGCAAGGCCGGTATTGCCGCCCGCCGAGCGATGGAAAGTGAGCGAGGGGTGAGTGTATGCAAGTAAAGACTGGTCCATTTCTTAGGGACAATGTAACGATTAAGCGGGTCATGATTGATGTTCTGATTGCGCTTATTCCCACGATGATCGCTGGTGTATTGTTGTATGGAAGGCATGCGCTAGTGGTGCTGTTCTTAAGTACCTTAAGTGCGGTCTTGACCGAAGCCATCCTGACAAGAGCTCCCTTTACAATCAAGGGGATTTTCGGTGATGGTAGTGCTGCTGTTACTGGTGCTTTGTTGGGACTGATTTTACCTCATACAACACCTTTCTGGGTTCCGATTTTTGGCGCTTTCTTCGCCATTGCTTTGGTGAAGTTGGCCTTTGGCGGCCTGGGTTATAACATTTTCAACCCAGCGTTGGCCGCTCGGGCACTCTTGCTCTTGGCTTATACCTCTGTGATGATCTATCGCACGGATGCTGTTACCGGAGCGACTCCCCTTTGGTCTTCAAACACTGTATCCTGGCCTCTCATCTTGGGTAACGTAGACGGCGTGATCGGCGAGACGTCTGTTGTGGCCATCTTGCTTGGAGCGGCGTATCTATTTTATAAAGGTCATATTAACTGGCGTATTCCGGTGAGCTGTCTCGGATCTGCGTTCGTGCTTGCGATGATTTGGGGATTGGACCCCTGGCATACAATCGCGGCCGGAGGTTTGATGTTTGCGGCCTTCTTCATGGCGACCGATATGGTAACATCACCTGTTACCCCGGTTGGCGAGTTGATCTTTGGGGCTGGTTGTGGTCTGCTGACGTTTATGATCCGACAGTATACTCCGTTTCCAGAAGGTGTCACTTTCGCCGTTCTAATCATGAACGCGTTGACACCGGCCATTGATTCACTGACGATTCCAGCCGTTTTTGGTGTGGGTGCCAGCTACAAGACACGGGTTCAAGGCTTCGTCGTGACAACAGTTGCGGTATTAGCAGTATTCGGCGTTCTCGTAGCGATCGAGTATCAAGAACCAGAAGTACAGCCCGTGATTACTCATCGTCATTACCTGCCTATACATGATCTTTTGGGCGATCCTGATTTCGACATTGTTGATGTTGGCGAAACCCGTTACTACGTTGTGAGGGATGAGGAGAACAATCCCCTTCAGGCGGCCTTAATTGCTGAGAGAAACGGGTTTAACGGTCCCGTCTACTTCCTCGTGATCCTCCAACCCGATCATACCATCAAGAGTGTACAGGTCTTAGAACATCGTGAGAGTCCTGGCTTTGGCGAGTTGATTACCAGAGCATCCTTCTTAGAACAGTTTGTCGGCTTAGATAAGGATAGTCCGTTTACGGTGGGTTCAGACGTCCAGACAGTGTCTGGAGCAACGATTTCCTCCACCGCCGTCATCACTGGTGTAGCTCGTGCACTAGATGACTTTGATGCAGCTTTCTTCAAAGTGGACGAGCTTGTACAGTATACCGATGGAACCTATGTGGGACAGACCAACTCTTTTGGTGGTCCTATGGAGGTTGAAGTTGTTGTCGCTGGAGGAAAGATTACCTCTGTTGAGGTTGTGAAGCACTCGGATACACCAGGATTCTCTGATGGAGCCATTACTGGTGTTCCCGACCGAATCGTGGCAGCCAACTCGCCAAAAGTCGATGCCGTTTCTGGAGCTACTTTATCCAGCGAAGCGATTATGCGTGCTGTGGAGAATGCACTCGAGTCTGCAAGTTCTGGTTCAAACGATGAGGTGTTCGAAGGCGTTACTGCTCCTGCAAGAAGCTCCTGGAAGATCACTGTGGGCGACGGCACATACCAAGGCCAGGCCAGAGGTTTTGGTGGCGATCTTATCCTAGATGTAACGGTTAGCGGTGGGAAGATTACTGACATTGTCGTGGTTAAGGACAGTGAAACACCGTTCATCGCAGGCGCAGCGTTTAAGGAACTCCTGCCTGCCCTTATTGAAGCACAGGGTCCAGTTGATGCTGTAAGTGGGGCCACTGTTACAAGTGGGGCCATTCACGATGCAGTTCGTGATGCTCTAGATATAAAGGAGGGCCAGTAGTATGAAGGTCTTTTGGGAAAGCGTATTCAAAAAGAATCCAGTGTTGGTCTTGGCCATGGGTTTGGTACCCGCAGTAGCCATTACCACAACGGCCCATAATGGTTGGGTCCTTGGAATCAGTATTACCGCAGTGCTCCTGGCTTCTAGCATCATTAACTACGTGTTAGTCCCCTTGGTGCCGTCGACATCTCGTGTGGCGTTGCGGGTACTAGTCTTGATCGTCCTGGTCGTGGCTTTGTATGGACTCATGGTGCATAAACGTCCCGGACTCGTTGCAGGATTAGGTGTCTTTTTCCCCTTCATGGTGGCTGACGCCTTTCGCCTTCAAAGCTCCGAAAACCAACCAACCTTTGGGCAGGTTGTCCTGGAGGCACTGGGTCAAGGCGTAGGTTTTATCTGGGCGTTGGTGTTGATTGGACTCGTTCGTGAGTTCTTGGCGTTTGGCTCTCTTTTTGGCAAAGAGGTCCTCACCGGTGTGTTACGGCCGCTCTCCCTGGCGAGCGGTGTGCCAGGAGGTCTGATTATCGTGGGATTGCTACTGGCACTGACAAGGGTAATCAACAAGCAGGGAGGGGAACTCCATGATTGATGGACTAGATATTCTAATAGGCACAGTCATCACAGGAAACATCGTGCTTATTCACGGCCTTGGACTCTATGCTCTGACACGCTACACCAAGACCGTGGACGGGGCCGTCAGAGCGGGGTTAAATACCGTAGTCGGTATGTTAGTCGGGGCTATCATTCTCTGGCTTTTGGGTGATATTGTTCCAACATCGCCAACATCGTATCTCGGCTTTTATGTGATTGTAGGTTTCGTTGCAGCCTCTGCCGCTCCTTACCTAACGAGACAGAATACTTCTCGCGAGTACCATGTGGTAGATACAGCTCTGATTGGTTTACTCTTGCTTATGGCTGAAGGCGGGGTCATGGGAGTTGACCATCTGTGGTATGCCATGGGAGCAGCCTTTGGTTACTTTGTAGTACTCGTCATCGTAGCCACGATTCGGCAACGTTTAGAGCTGGCTCCAATTCCCAAGGCTCTTCAGGGAACGCCTATTGTACTCATCATCGCTGGTTTGTTGGGCCTGGCACTATTGGGTTTCAGGCTGTAAGCTTCACTTCAGAGGCTCCAAGAGGCAGAATCGTCCCTTGGAGCTTTTCTTCGCGGATTATTATCAGAATAAAAAGGTATTTTATATACTATGTAGAAATCAAAGGGTGCCCAGGGAGAGAGGGAGGAGAATTCGAATGCCCACAAAGCAAAAGGTCGTCCTTCTGATTCTCGTCGTCTTAAGCGTAATTCAACAAGGGGTGCGTTGGGCAAGACCCGGTGAAGAACCAGTCCAGACTACCGCTGTTGTACAGGCCGCGGAGGCTACTACCGAAAGGGTGGCCAACGACCACTGTGCTCTGGTGCATGTTAACAGTGCGGGGATGGCAGAACTGCAGACACTGCCGGGAATCGGACCCATATATGCAGAACGCATTATTGCCGAACGCAGAGAAAGGCCCTTTGTAGAGAAACACGATCTACTGCGCGTCGCAGGAATAGGGGAGAAACGTTTGGCCCAGATGGTCCATCTGGTCTGCCTGCACTTTGATGAGCATGCTACGAATCAGTAACTCCCTGCGTTTGTTTCTGTTCTTGGCTCTGGGAATCTATTTAGGTTCCCTGAGCATTCTCAATCTGTCCTTCCTCGTTTGCCTCTTTGCTTTTTTCGTGGTGTTTTGGCTCTATTTGACATATCGGGGAAGGGCTTTGAAGAACTGGCTGTTTGGAATCGTCGTGATGGTTGGGGCGCTTCTTGTGGGTTATTTGGCCGTGCTTCCTGAACAGACCTGGGTGACGCCTCAGGCAGGGGCGTTTACGGGGCAAGTGTATCAAGTAAAGAGGCTGAACTTTGATACGCGCCTGCTCGTTCGCTTCGAGTCGTCTCGCAGACAAGTAGCAGTTCATGTACCTGTGGAGGCCAATGTGCAGGTGGGGAGTACCATCAACTTCACTGGAACGATTAGCCGACCTAAACAGGCTCCAAACCCCGGAGTCTTTTGTTATCGTGAATACCTGAGGCGTCAAGGTGTCTTTGGCGTCTGTTATCCCGACACCTACGAAGTGACGCCGCCAGAGCATCTTCCGTTGTTAACGTTTTTGCGGATGAAACTTCACGATAACGTGGTAGCATATGTTAGAGACCCAGGCTTGGTGCTGGCACTTGTGTTGGGAGACCGAGACATGCTGGACCAGGAGCATCAAGAGCGTTGGCGGCGTTTAGGCATATCGCATCTCTTGGCCATTTCTGGGATGCATGTAGGTCTGGTCGCGATGAGTCTTGGGGTCGTAGTGAAGCGACTGCCCTTGGGTCCCTTGCTGCAACTTGTTATTATCCAAGTTGTACTCCTAGTCTACATTGTTGTAGCAGGAAGTGGTGCATCTGCATGGAGAGCCCTTCTTACAAGCTTGTTGGGGGGATATGCTGCTCTGGTCCGACTGCGACAAGATCCCTTGGATCTATGGGCTACGGCGGGCTGGATCCTTCTATTGGTGAAGCCAACTCTGCTCTTTGACCTTGGATTTACCCTTTCCTTTGCAGCATCAGGTGGAATTTTACTATGGAGTCCCAACCTCCAAGTAGACTCGTGGTTCAAGAATCGAATTCTACGCTACGTCGTTAACTCTCTCTTGATCTCCACCATCGCGCAATTAAGCCTGGCTCCGCTCTTGTTTGGTCACTTTGGAGAGATGGCTGTTTTGGGATCGTTGGCGACTCTGGTCTTTTTGCCCTGCGTCATACTTCTGTTGATCGGTGGCTTCTTTGTCGCGTTGGGAATGGGACCCTTTGGATTTGGTTTTTTGCTCAACAACGTGATGGCCTTAATAGAGGGCCTAGAGCATGTACTTCTTCCTTTTGCCAAGCAATGGACTCTTGGTACTTGGACCCAGACGGAGGTCTATGTATGTTGGTGCGTTTTCGTTTACGCTGGATGGCGCTTGCGTAAACCGCGCCTTACGAGACCCAAAAGAACAGTGTCGCAGCTTGTTACGATCGCAACAGTTATCTTCTTTGTTCTTAGCCTGCCTCCAGCGGTGCGCAGGCCCCTTGAGGTTACCGCGATCAATGTCGGACAAGGCGATTGTTATTATGTCAGGACCCCGAGTGGGTTACATCTCTTGATCGACGGAGGAGGCGACTCTGTCTACTGGCAAGAACGTGGCAGAGATGTAGGAAAGGAACGCCTTGTACCGTATCTAACACATCGTCAAGTGCCCCGCCTCGATTATGTCATCGTTTCTCATCCCCACGAGGATCATCTTTTTGGACTCTTGGCTGTCTTGGAGAATTTCGAGGTGGGTATGATCATTGACAATGGGCATGAGCATACGAGCCCGACCTATGAGCGATATGTGGAACTCTTGGCGGACAAGGGAATTGGCTATCATGTGGGTCGTCGGGGAGACAATTTATATCTCGGCGATGGCATTACTCTTAGTGTGTTATATCCAGAAAGACTGAGAGAGAATCTTCCCTCGACTCATAACAACAACTCCTTGCTCCTTCGGCTTCAATATGGTGGCTTGGGCCTCTTGTTTACCGGAGATTTGGAAAGTGCAGTGCTTTATGACTTGGCCCACGCCCTCGGCTCCGATCTTCGTGCCCAATGGATGAAGGTACCGCATCACGGCAGTCGAGGAAGCCTTAATGAAGAGTTCTATCAAATGGTCGACCCCAACTGGGCGATGATATCCGTCGGTCCAAATAGCTTCGGACATCCGCACAAAGAAGTGACAGATTTCTTGGACCAAAGGAAAATCATCTGGCGAACAACGCTGGAAGGAGCGGAAACTTTTCAGGTTTGGTGGGGATTCTGGGGCAGGTTTCGTTCGTCTCGATCATGAATAAGTAGGTGAGGTGATGAACTGTGACTTTACACGAAGTCCTCGCAAAGATTGAAACGGGCTCGTTACCACGTGTACTCTTTGTTCATGGGCCAGAGACGCATTGGCATGATCAGATCTATAGAGCACTTAAGAAACGGAATTCTGAGGACACTCTCGCAGAGTTTAACTGGTCCGTCTTTCATGGAAGTAAGGACTTCGACCTAGGTCCTCTCTTGGCCGAGCTTGGTGTAGTAGCTTGGGGTGATGGACATAAAATCGTGGTTTTGCGAGACGCAGAACTGATCCCTGCCGCCAAGATGGATGAACTAGTCTCCTGGATTGAGCAGAATCCGGATTCAAATAGCGTAACGATCTTTTCGAACAAAGTGGATAAACGCCTTAAGCATGTGAAGACCCTGAGGCAGATAGGGATAGAGATTGACTGTCAGCCAATCCAAGGGGATCAAGCCGTTCGATACGTATTGGATCTATGTACCGAGCAGGGCAAGAGTATGAAAAGGGGCACAGCTGAGCTTTTTTTAGAAACAGTCGGCACAGAACTGCTGACTATTCAAAACGAGTTGGAGAAGCTGCTCGCTTTGAGTGGGGACCGTGAAGAAATCACTCCTGATGATATCAAGAGCATTTCCTGCCTTGCTCCGGGGGAAATCGCGGATAGGATCATCTTTCAGATGACAGATTTTATTGTACAAAAGAAGCGTACAGAGGCCTTGAATGTGCTGAACATGCTTATGGTGGCAGGCGAACCTGCACTACGCATTCTGCCCGTAATTGAAAGACAGTTGCGACTCTTATTAGCTGCCAAGACCGCTACAGCCAATTTGGACGATGTAGCGAGGCAGATGGGAGAAACAAATTCCTATCCGCTGAAAAAAACCAAAGAGCACACCAAATCGTATGAACTCCAGGAGATCTTTCGCGGATTTGAAGCGGTTCTCCATGCGGACAGTGAGCTGAAACTCGGAGTACCCGGCGACCAGGTCTTGACGGACCTCATCATTAAGTTGACGTAATTGCGAGCAAAACAAAACGCCTCATCCATGTGGAAGGGCGTTTTCTTTTTATGCTTGTTTCGCTAGATTTCTAGTCAAACGGGACTTCTTGCGAGAAGCAGCATTCTTGTGAATGAGTCCCTTAGCGGCAGCCTTGTCCAAAGCCTTAATTGCCTTTTGAAGGTGGGCAGGGGCGTTTGCTGGATCGTTCGCCAAAGCGGCCTCGTATCTTTTGATCGTGGTTCGCAGAGCCGATTTATGTGCGGCGTTACGTACACGTTTGGATTCGTTAACACGGATTCTCTTTTCAGCTGATCTACTAGTGGCCAAACCAATTCACCTCCTCGGGCAAATTTACCCTGTTATTATAACACTAGACTCAACGAAGTTCAATAGTCTGTATGGTCTTGGAATAACGTTTTTCCTTTCGGTTAATCTAAACTTGACTGGAGGAGAGAATATGTCAAGACAGAATCAACGTGATCGTTTGTTTGAGACCTACAATATCCGTACAGACTTAGCTCTAGAATCCCACCAAGCCGTAATTGAGCACGAAGGACCCCCTGAGCTTCCCGGTGTTCAAGTACATACAGAACAGGAAGAGGGAATCACTCTGACTCGGATTACCGTGGAAAACGATCTAGGCGCTCAGATGATGGGCAAGGCCCCAGGGAACTATTCTACCGTCGAAGCACCCGGGCTGCGTGTCCATAATCGGGATCTTCAGGAACGAATCGCCGAACTATTGGCCCAGGAAATCGAGTGGTTCTTTGAACAGGCCGAACTCGAAGCAGAGGATGCTGTTCTGGTCGTTGGTTTGGGAAACTGGAACGCCACTCCTGACGCCTTGGGGCCGAAAGCCGTAGAGAACCTCATGGTGACCAGGCATCTCCTGGAAATGTCCCCTCCAGAATTGCGACATGGTTTACGTCCAATCTCAGCGATAGCTCCCGGAGTGTTAGGACTCACCGGTATCGAAACGGGAGAAATTATCATGGGAGTGGTCGATCGTATTGGTGCCAAGGCTGTTATTTGCATCGACGCCTTGGCCAGCCGTAGTGTCGATCGGCTGTGCAGCACCATTCAAGTCTCTGACACAGGAATTCACCCGGGGGCCGGGGTTGGCAATCGTCGACTCGCCATCAACAAAGAGACACTGGGCATACCAGTCATTGCTATTGGTGTACCCACCGTTGTTCACGCAGTCACAATTGTCTCTGATGCTATGGACTTAATTGAGAAAGGTAGCATTTCAAGTCCCGAAGGAGAACAGATGCCCCAGCGTGTCAAGTTCAGCATAGATCCCGAAGCTATCATGGGGGGTCGAAGACAAGCGCGTAACAACGAAAACTATTCATCGCAGGACAAGAGACAAATTATACACCAGGTTCTAGAACCCTACTTTGGTAACATGATCGTGACTCCCAAGGAAATCGACCTACTCATTGACGAAGTGTCCGACGTAATTGCCGGTGCTCTGAACACGTCGTTCCATGAGGGTGTCAGTTATGACGAGGTCTTTAAGTACTTGAGTTAGTCCTTTCTGCGAAGAGGTTCTTTGATCAGAATGTGTCCACCAATGGATTCGATGCTCTCGCCGTTCACTAGGATCTGTACTGTTTCAATTTCCGGGAACTCTGTAAGGGTTTGGACAATGGCCTCAACAAGATAGGCTTCCATGAGTGACCCTCCAGGAAAATCGTCCTTGATCTCGGCACTAAAATTCGCGGTGGCTAATTTGCCTTGAACCACCAAGTTAAGTAGCTTTGTTCCCTTGGGCACGGCTTCGAAAAACTCTTCGTCAGCCAAAGGGCCATTTAGTAATGCCTGCATGGCCACGGCTGGGCTCGGCGAACCTTCAATGTTTCTTTCGACTGGCACGAGGAAGAAGTCCGTTGGAGTAGCTTCGATCAAGTAGATTACAACGTGACTGTCACCAGATGCTCGTTGCTGGTAGAAAGAAAACAGAGAATAGGCCCCAAATACGAGTACAATCACCAGCAGACTGGTGAGGAAGACCTTAAACCTACGCATACTATCCTTCCCTCCCGAGGAAATGGCTGCCTTCAGTCTATCATATTTTCTCTTGCTGACAAATATATTTGGCAAGAGAAGAGGTGGTGGCATGCGTTTTCGACTCAGGAGGGTGTATTCTAGGATTCGCCGCCGTACTAGGAAGATTGGTCATGGATTTCAAGTAATCCCCCTGATGGTTCTAGCGCTCTTGGTGTTATCCCTCTCTCTGAGCGGGTATCACTTGCTGTTCAAAGAAGGCGGTCTTGATTATTCTGTAGCACGGCTCCTTCTTGACCAAGGCATGCCCACTACAGCACGGAGCCTAGATGATACGCCTAATGAGTCCTTCGATTTAGCGTCGTTTCTCCATTGGCTCACCGGCTTTGATTTACGTGACCCGTTAAGTCTCATGGTGGCTACGCTCCCCGCTTCGCCTCATGGACTACTTGACATGAGGGTTTGGGAGGAACGCCCCTTTGTCTTTATACAAGAGTTGTCCTTTGCGCCCGATCCGGTGCGTCCACCATCTGCGCCCCGCTCTGAGCAGAGCTCCCCAAGTGAGATACTCGCGGTCGGACCTAAGGTGTTAATCTATCACACCCACACGTCGGAGAATTATCTAGGACGAGCCATATCGACCGGTCAGTCCACCGAAGCTCACTACCAATTCCGCAACATGGCTGATCCCACGATTACAGGGGTGATGGCTGTTGGGCGCCACCTGTCTAACGCATTGACGAGCCTGGGCCTTCAGGCTGTGCACGAGAGTCGCATTCATACATTGCCAACGATCAACAGTTCCTACAGCAATTCTGAAAAGACCGTGCGGGACATCCTGAACAGGCATAAGGATTACGATATGGTCATTGATTTGCACCGAGATGCTGGCGTTCCCAACCCGACTGTGCTTATTAACGGACGCGAGGTAGCCCGCCTTGTGCTCGTTGTCGGCACTGCGCAGAATATTCCCTTATCACATCCGAACTATCAGCAGAATCTAGATTTTGCCTACAGAATAAAGAGTGTGTGCGATGCGATGTATCCCGGCCTAATGCGCCCCGTGCAGGTACACAGGGAGGCTAGGTATAACCAGCACTTGCATCCTGGCAGTCTCATTGTGGAACTAGGCTCCGTAGAAAACACTCTGGAGGAAGCTTTGTTAGCGGCGGAACTCTTGGCCAATGTTTTGGCTAAGGTGCTCTAACAGGATTTAGCTCTTCGAAGGCGAATCTTTCTTGTTGTTGCCAAGAAGAGGAGCGAGAAAGATTGGAAAATGAGAATAGAGAACAGGTTGCTAAGGCTGCCTCTATAGTAATGTTGGCCATTTTGGTCAGTCGCATTTTAGGTTTTATTAGAGAACGCGCTGTGGCGGAAGTGTTTGGACGTACAGCCACCACAGACGTTTTTTTTGCTGCTTTTGCTTTACCGGACTTGATGTACCAACTCTTGGTGGGGGGAGCTTTGAGCTCTGCCTTTATTCCGGTATTCACGCAGTATTTGGCGAAGGATGACGAGAAGGAAGCGTGGTATGTGGCGAGTGTTTTCCTGAACACCACCTTTCTAATTCTTTTGCTGATCATGGTGTTGGGTGTAGTTTTCACGCCTAGTCTGGCGCCGCTTGTAGGTATGGGTTTTTCAGGGGAACAGCGTGATCTCTTAGTGTTACTCATGCGAGTGACCTTCCCGGCCGTATTCTTTACTGCCCTGGCAGGACTATGTATGGGAGTGCTTCACTCCTATCAAAAGTTTCTCTTGCCAGCACTGGGACCCATCGTTTACAACATGGGACAGATTCTAGGTGCGTATATTCTGGGACCCATCATAGGCATCATGGGTATGGCTGTTGGGACCGTGTTAGGGGCCATGGGCAACTTCGGCATCCAGTTTCCAGCTGTTTTGCGGAGAGCGAAGAAACACTATCGGCCGATTCTGGACTTCAAGCATCCGGGTATTCGCCGCATGGTGATGTTGATGCTCCCAGCGATTGTTGGACTATCCATATCCCAGGTTAATGTGATCATAAGCCAGAACCTGGCTTCGACTTTGGAGACAGGCTCCATCGTTGCCCTTCGTCTGGCTAATCGTCTGATCAACTTTCCCCTAGGCATATTCGCCATGGGAATTTCTACTGCGGTCTTTCCTACCTTAGCGCGCCTTACCGCTCGCGGGGAGACACAGGAGTTTAGCCGAACTCTCTCTTTTGGTCTCCGTATTGTCTTTTTCATCACGATTCCGTCAGCTGTTGGCATGGCTTTCTTAAGGGTGCCAATTGTTCGTCTGCTTTTCGAGAGTGGAGAGTTTTATGCAGCGGATACTCTCGCTACAGCGTTTGCACTCCTTTTTTATGTTCCGGGTTTGATTGCACAGTCAGCACTGCAAGTGACCACTCGGGGGTTTTATTCCTTGCAGGACACGAAGACTCCAGTGAAAATTGGTTTTGTCACCGTCGTGGTGAATTTCTTACTAAGCCTGGCCTTTCTTAATTGGACGAATCTGGGCGCAGGTGGCTTAGCCTTTGCTTATTCACTGAGCTCCATCTTCAACATGCTTCTTGCCTTAGGAATCCTGGGTAAGCGGGTTGGCAGCTTGGTCGACGGACGCATGTGGGCGACCTTCGCCAAGTCCACGATCGCTTCTCTGCTCATGGGCATAAGCGCCTACTATACTGCGTCCTTCCTGGAATCATATCTATCCATGACCTCAAAGCTTGGACAGCTCCTGCAGACCTTTGCCGCCATTGGAGTGGGGGTTGCGGTATACTTGGTGCTCAGTTTTGTCTTGAAGATGGAGGAAACAGACTTTGTCCTTGGGTTGGTGCGCAACAAACTTAAGGCCAGAGGCTAATTCGCCAGTGTTTTGAAAATGACCATGCCTATGATATAATGTGAGCAGATTATCTTTATGAAGGAATTGGTAGACGTATGGTTCAAGAGAACATTCGGAACTTTTGCATAATTGCCCATATTGATCATGGAAAGTCCACCCTTGCGGACCGCATTTTGGAGCACACGGGAGCGGTGAGCCAGAGAGACATGTCCGAACAAGTCTTGGACTCCATGGACCTTGAACGCGAGCGGGGGATCACGATTAAGCTGAAGGCCGTGCGCCTCAACTATCGGGCTAAGGACGGCCAAGAATATGTCTTGAATCTCATCGACACTCCCGGCCACGTTGACTTCTCCTACGAAGTATCCCGAAGTCTTGCTGCGTGTGAAGGAGCGCTGCTTGTGATTGACGCGTCCCAAGGTATTGAAGCACAGACCCTCGCCAATTTATACTTGGCCTTGGATCATGACCTGGAGATTATTCCGGTTATTAACAAGATCGATCTTCCCAACGCGGACCCCGAAAGAGTGATCCGTGAACTTGAAGACAATATTGGCATTCCAGGGGAAGAAGCGCTTTTGGTTAGTGCCCGCACCGGTGTAGGAATAGAGGACATATTGGAGACGATCGTAAGGCGTGTTCCTGCGCCTAAGGGAGATCCCGGGGCTGCGACGCGCGCTATGATTTTTGACTCCCATTATGATCAATACCGCGGTGCCGTGGCTTACGCTCGAGTAGTCGATGGTTCTATTAAGGTTGGTGACATCATTCAGATGATGAGCACCGGTAGGAAATTTGAGGTTACGGATCTAGGAGTGTTGCGGCCTAGTTTAGTGCGCGTAGAGTCTTTAGGACCTGGCGATGTAGGATGCATTATTGCTAGTATGAAAGACGTGCGAGACACTCGGGTCGGGGATACGATTACGGTAGCTTCGAGACCGGCCACAGAACCCTTAGCAGGCTACCGCCCTGCCAAACCCATGGTCTATTGCGGTTTGTATCCTGTGGTCAATGAAGAATACACGGATCTGCGAGACGCATTGGACAAGCTTCAACTCAATGATGCTGCACTCACTTATGAGGCGGAGTCGTCGGTGGCCTTAGGTTTTGGGTATCGGTGCGGTTTTCTCGGTCTACTCCATCTGGAGATCGTTCAGGAACGTCTTGAGCGTGAGTTTGATCTCAACTTGATTACGACTGCCCCGAGTGTTGTCTACCAAGTAGTGCTCACAGACGGAAGCATGCGAGAGGTGGACAATCCATCAGCCCTGCCTCCTATTACAACAATTGACCATATCAAAGAGCCCTTTGTTAAGGCATCGATCCTCGTGCCGGATGAGTTTGTAGGAGCAGTAATGGATGTATGCCAGGACCGTCGAGGTATCTTTGTCAACATGGAGTACATTACTCCTGAACGAGCGAGGCTAGAATACGAACTTCCGTTGGCGGAGATCCTCATGGACTTCTTCGATCGTTTGAAGTCACGGACCAAGGGGTACGCGTCACTAGATTATGAGTTCATTGGCTACCGCGAATCAAAGGTCGTGAAACTGGACATTCTGCTGAACGGTAATCCGGTGGACGCCCTATCTTGCATTGTTCATCAAGACAAGGCTGCCGCGAGGGGACGCGGTTTAGCTGAAAAGCTGAAAGAAGTCATTCCCAGACAGCAGTTTGAGGTTCCCATTCAGGCAGCGATCGGAAACAAGATCATCGCCCGTGAGACGGTACGTGCTTTGCGCAAAGACGTCTTGGCCAAATGTTACGGTGGCGATATCAGTCGAAAACGCAAGCTCTTGGAGAAACAAAAAGAGGGTAAGAAGCGCATGAAGAGCTTGGGTAGCGTGGATGTTCCCCAGGAAGCCTTTATGGCCATTTTGAAAGTGGACTAGGATGGGTTAATCATGGGCGTGTATGTGCATATTCCCTTCTGTGAGCAGAAGTGTTATTATTGCGATTTTCATTCGGTAGTTGCAGGCGACGAGGAGAGTTTCTCTTCTGTTGTCAGCGACTACTTTCTTTCGCTACGGCGCGAAGCACTGTATTACAAAAAGCTCTGGGAAGATAGGGCTCTGCGCACAATCTTTATCGGTGGTGGTACACCGAGTATAGTTCCCGCAGAACAGCTCGCGTCCTTTATCCTCTTTCTCCGCAACGAGCTCCCCTTTGTCGCTGAACCTGAGATCACGATCGAGGCGAATCCGCACTCGTTGCACTATGAAGGAGCGGCCGTGTTGTCTAAGGCGGGAGCAAACCGGGTGAGTCTTGGAGTACAAGCATTTCAGAACAGGCTGCTTAAGGCTATAGGAAGAGTTCACACTAGCGACCAGATAGGGCAGAGTGTGGGCGCTTTAAAAAGGGCTGGAATCACCAACATCAATCTGGACCTGATGTTTGGACTACCCGGTCAGGGTATCTCTGACTGGACGGAGACCCTTAGGGAAGCTGTTGCGCTGCGGCCAACGCACCTATCCTGCTATGGTTTGATTCTTGAAGATGAGACTCCCTTGGCTCGATGGGTGTCTGCGGGAATTGTGCATTTGCCAAGCGACGATGAACAGGCCGAGATGTACGATCTGGCTTGTGAGATGCTGAAGGAAGAAGCATACGAGCATTATGAGATTTCCAACTTTTGTGAACCTGGCATGGAGTGCCAGCATAACCTTCTTTACTGGCATAACGAACCTTTTATCGCCCTAGGGAGTGGGGCGACCGGGTACATTGACGGTTTTCGGTATAAGAACATGCCCGATATTCAAGGGTATATAGAGAGTTGGACTCGTCATACTCCTTATTATGAGTACACTGACCAGGTGTCCTTGGACCAGGAGATGGACGAGACAATGATGGTGGGTATGCGTTTACTTCGCGGGGTTGAGGAAGAGGCTTTTTTCCGGCGCTACCAGGTGAGCTTTCGCGACATCTATAGAGAACCCATAGAGGATCTCTTGGCTAAAGGACTCGTGCAAGAGAGCAACGGGTGTTTGCGCGTGACTCGTCAGGGGCTTTTCTTGGAAAACATGGTGTCTGGAGCGTTTCTAAGGTAGGTTGTATACCTCTTGACAAACGCACTACGAAATGATATTTTATGGTCAAAAGCTGTTAGCACTCCCGTATGGTGAGTGCTAAAAAGGGGGGGAAGGTGAAATCATGTTGGACGAACGAAAGCGATTGGTGCTTAGGGCGATTATCGATAGCTACATCGAAACCGCAGAACCAGTGGGTTCACGTACAATCGCTCGAAAACATGATTTAGGCGTTTCTCCAGCCACGATTCGTAATGAAATGGCTGACCTAGAGGAGACGGGGTACTTGCAGCAACCTCATGTGTCCGCGGGGCGAGTTCCCTCTGACAAGGGCTATCGCTTCTATGTTGACGCGTTGATTGAACCTTACGTGTTTCCAGGAGTCGAACTTCGAAAATTGCACGAAGAAATGTTGAACGCACAGCCAAGTACAGAACGTAGGATCCATGAGGCAGCGCGCCTGTTGGCCTTCTTAACCCAGTCTGTCTCGTTGATCGTGGCACCAAGCACAGACCAATTGGTCTTTAAGCATTTGCAACTCGTGCCTTTAGAAGACACAGGTATTCTCGTGACGATCGTGCTGCACCCTGGAATCGTCAAGAATCGTCTCATCCGGACGAAGAGAGATTATTCGCCCGATCAGATTTTCGAACTTTCCACCGCTCTGAACCAAAAACTCAAAGGCATCACGTACCGAGAGTTGGGGCCTACCATTTTTACTGAGGTCATTCGCGACTATGGAGAGATCGGCAAGGCACTTGTCGAGCTGATTCTCCAGGGTTTGGCGGAGGACAAAGGGGAACAGATCTATGCGTCGGGCACGGTCAACATTCTAAACCAGCCCGAGTTTCGAGATGTGGACAGGGCAATCGCACTGTTTGAAGCGCTCGAGGAAAAGGAACATTTGTTAAGTCTTCTCGGCGCCGCGGCCAAGTCCAGCGGTGTGCAAGTAGCCATCGGTACAGAAAACGTATCGGCGGCTATGCAAGCATGTAGCTTGGTCACTTGCACATATTACGTGGGTGATGATGTGGTGGGAACGATCGGTGTCATTGGGCCTACCAGGATGGATTACGCTCGGGTGATGGCAGCCGTTGACATGGTGTCTCACGCATTGAGCTCTTTATTAACCGAAGAAAAATAAGTATGACTGAAGGCGACCCTTGAGGCCAAGGGTCATTTTTCTGAACAAGGGGGTATCTTGGTGACGGAACAGGAAGACATGATGGAAGAACGTACGGAAGACGTTGAAGAGATGACAGAGGAATCGGCCTGTGACTGTTCTGAAGAACTTGAACAACTTGAACGTGACAAGGCTCAGCTCAGCCAACAGTTGCTTCGCTTGAAAGCCGACTTTGACAACTTTCGACGTCGTACACAGATGCAGATCGAAGAAGTCACGCGGGACGCGAACAAGAACTTGATTGAGGATCTCTTACCTATCCTAGATAATTTCGAGCGAGCCCTGCAGTCGGACAGCGAGGATGCACAGCAGGATCCATTTATCCAGGGTATGGCCATGGTGTATAATGGCCTAATGGCAACCCTGGCCAACCACGGGTTGCAGCCTATCGCCGCCAAGGGGGAGCTTTTTGACCCATGCCTGCACGAAGCAGTTGCAATGGAAGGCGAGGAAGGCGATGATTGTTTAGTCGTGCTGGAGCAGATTCAAACAGGCTACCTGTTTAATGAAAAAGTACTTAGACATACCAAAGTTTTAGTCGGACAGAACAAGGAGGAAGAGAAATGTCAAAAGTAATCGGTATTGACTTAGGAACAACCAACTCCGTTGTGGCGGTTATGGAGGGTGGAGAACCCATCATCATTCCTAATGCTGAGGGCTCAAGAACTACTCCTTCTGTTGTGGCGTTCACAAAAGACGGCGAGCGCATCGTTGGTCAAGGTGCCAAACGCCAGGCCGTCACAAACCCAGAACGGACAATATCGTCTATTAAGAGACATATGGGTACGGATTACAAGGTGAACATTGATGGAAAAGAAATGACACCTCAAGAAATTTCTTCCATGATCCTGCGTAAGTTGAAGGAAGAAGCCGAAGCGTATTTAGGAGAGCCTGTCACCAAGGCGGTCATTACCGTTCCCGCATACTTTACAGACGCTCAAAGACAAGCTACAAAGGACGCAGGCACTATTGCTGGTCTTGAAGTAGAGCGAATCATCAACGAACCAACAGCGGCTGCTGTAGCTTATGGATTGGATAAGGAACATGAACAGACCGTTTTAGTTTTTGACTTGGGAGGCGGAACCTTTGACGTTTCCATTCTTGAGTTGGATGAAGGCTATGTTGGTGTCAAGGCCACGAGCGGTAACAACCGCTTAGGTGGAGATGACTTCGACGAACGGATTACCAACTACTTAGTCAGCGAGTTCAAAAAGGAGACGGGCATCGATCTTACCAAAGACAAAATGGCCATGCAGCGTCTGAAAGAAGCAGCAGAGAAGGCTAAAATAGAGTTGTCTGGTTTAGTTCAGACCAACATCAACCTTCCCTTTATTAGCGCTACATCCAGTGGTCCGGCGCACTTGGACATTAACCTTACACGTGCGAAGTTCAATGAACTGACTGCAGACCTAGTTGAAAAGACCCTAGAGCCTATCCGTCAGTCTTTGAATGATGCAGGTCTGAAACCCCAGGACGTCCATCGCGTCATTTTGGTAGGCGGATCCACGCGAATTCCTGCGGTCCAAGAAGCGATTGAAAAACTCATGGGCAAAGAGGCCTATAAGGGTATCAACCCAGACGAATGTGTCGCTCTTGGAGCGGCAGTTCAAGCGGGGATTATCTCCGGTGAGTTTGATCAAGGTAAGGGTTTGATCTTGGTTGACGTTACGCCATTATCCCTCGGTATTGAGACTCTGGGCGGCGTTATGACCACCTTGATTAAGAGAAATACCAGTATCCCCTGCAAAGAGAGTAATGTCTTTACGACTGCGGCCGACAATCAACCAGCGGTTGATATTCACGTGTTGCAGGGCGAGAGACCTATGGCAGCGGACAATGTGACCTTGGGACGTTTTCAACTGACAGGAATTCCGCCTGCACCGAGGGGTATTCCTCAGATTGAGGTTACATTTGACATTGACCGAAACGGTATCGTGAATGTTACTGCAAAAGACAGGGGAACAGGTCGTGAGCAAAAGATCACTGTTACTTCCTCGACTGGCTTGACCAAGTCCGATATTGATAAACTGGTTGCAGAAGCCGAAGCACATGCGGAAGAAGATAAGGCAAAACGCGAAGCCATTGAGTTGCGCAACCAGGCTGACAATGCTATGTGGGCAGTTGACCGTACGATCAAAGAGTTGGGTGACAAAGTAACGGACGAGCAAAAGGCAGAACTAGAAGCTGCGAAACAAGAACTCAAGGCAGCGGTAGAGAAGGACGATGCAGAAGAGATTAAGGCTAAGATGAAAGCACTCGATGAAGTCTTGCATCGTATTTCGGAGAAACTCTATCAAGAGGCTCAGGCTACCGGACCTCAAGGTGGTACGGCCAGCGACACCCAAGGAGCAGATGAGGATATAGTGGACGCTGACTTTACGGAGGAATCCTAAATCAGTGTAAAAGGCGGTGTAACGCTTGGCTAAGGAAGACTATTATGATGTTCTTGGCGTCCCCCGGGGCGCCTCAGACGATGAGATAAAAAAAGCCTATCGCAAACTGGCCCGAGAAGTCCATCCCGATGTGAACAAAGCACCAGACGCTGAGGAGAGGTTTAAGACTATCAATGAAGCCTATTCCGTGCTTGGCGATCCTGAGCGCCGCGAAAAGTATGACCGCTTTGGTCACGCGGCCTTTGATAATGCCGGGCAGGGAGGGTTTGGAGATTTTGGCGGCTTTGGCGGTTTCGGTGGGTTTGATGATTTGGGTGACATTTTCAGCGAGTTCTTTGGGGGAGGGTTTGGCGCACGCCAAGCCAACCGCCCCCAACGCGGCGCTGATTTACGCTATGATCTGACGATCGAGTTTGAAGAAGCCGCTTTTGGTACCGAAGTAGACATAACAGTTCCTCGCACTGAGATTTGCAGTCATTGCCATGGTAATCAGGCCGAGCCAGGTACTCCAATTACGACGTGTTCAGAGTGTAATGGAAGTGGTCAAGTACGGTACGTTCAACAGACTCCCCTCGGTCAGTTCGCGAGCACTCGGACCTGCAGCCGTTGTCGTGGTGAGGGGAAAACCTTTGAAACGCCCTGTAAAGTCTGTCACGGTAGCGGCACCGAGCGCAAAATGAGAAATATTAATGTGAAGATTCCTGCAGGTATTGATGATGGGCAAAGCCTACGCCTGGCAGGGCGTGGCGAGAGTGGATTGCGCGGTGGACCACCAGGCGACCTGCTTGTTTTGGTGCGCGTCAAACCCCACGAGTACTTCCGTAGAGAAGGAAGGAATGTGATTTTGGACACGCCGATCTCCTTTGTCCAGGCGAGTTTGGGCGACGAGATTCAGGTACCAACTCTAGAAGGGAATGTCAATCTTCGCATTCCCGAAGGTACCCAGTCGGGTAAGACATTCCGTCTTCGCAATAAGGGTATCAAAGATGTGCGCGGAACTGGACGCGGGGATCAGTTGGTGAGGATTCGGGTTGTCACTCCAGAGAAACTTACGGCGAGGCAAAAGGAGCTTCTCCGGGAGTTTGCCAAAGAAGGTGGAGGAGACTTACCTGAAGAGAGCAAGGGTTTTTTTGAGCGCATGAAAGATGCTCTGCGCTAGGAGGAGTTATCCATGGCCAATTGGCAGGAAGTGAGGATTGTGATCAATCGATCCGCCGTCGAAGGAGCATATGCAGTCCTCGATCAATGGGGGATTGACAGTTTTGCTGAGGAAGACTCGGATCTGGTGGATCATGCTCAAGAAATGGGTTGGGGTGACTACTTCCCAGAGGTTATGCATAGTGACAAGGTGACGATCACCTGTTATTTTGCTGACCGGACATTCAGCGAGGAGAATTTGGAGAGGCTCAGACTTGATCTTGAGCAGCTCGCTGACTTTGGTTTTGATCCCGGTCATGTCATCGTCAAACAGGGTGAGGTGCACGAAGAGGATTGGGCCCACGCGTGGAAGGCTTATTATAAACCACTCAGAATTGGCAGGGTGCTGGTGCAACCCTCCTGGGAACCTCTGACACAAAAGCCAGGAGGCGTCGACATCACAATTCTCTTGGATCCGGGCATGGCTTTTGGCAGTGGAACACATCCCACGACGGCCATGTGTATCCAATTTTTGCAGGATCTCAATTTACACGGAAAGACGCTCTGGGATGTAGGAACAGGCTCGGGTATCCTGGCGATCGTAGCTGCCAAACTTGGAGCGCGTGTGGAAGCCGTGGATATAGATCCTGTGGCCGTGCGGGTGGCGAGAGAGAACAGGGATCTTAATGGCGTGAGCTTCGACATAAGGCAAGGAAGTCTACAGGACCTCACGGGAGACCCTCAAATCATCGTGGCCAACATTGTGGCTCATGTTATCGGTCCTATGCTGCCTGATGCAAGGCGTGTTCTTGCGCCGGGAGGTTTCTTGATTGCAGCTGGGGTGATTCAGGACAAGGATCAGGAGATTCTATCCTTAGCCAAAGACGCTGGATTGCGTCTCTTGCGCCGAGTCCAGCAGGGAGAATGGGTAGGATACCTATTCCAACGAGGTGATTGATCTGGCTAGATTTTTCTTACAGCCTGGACAGCTGCAGAGCAACCAGGTGGTGATTTCAGGTGACGATGCCCACCACATCACCAGAGTGTTACGTTTGAAGGCAGATGATACCATTGAATGCGTGGATTCAACAGGGCAGGTCTACCTGATACGCATTGAAGAGGTTGGCTCTTTGGTCCATGGTGAGGTGACCGGACTCGTGGAGTCTAAGCAGGAATCGCCGCTGGCCATGACGCTTTTTCAGGGGCTGGCCAAGGGCGACAAAATGGATTTGGCGATCCAAAAAGCTGTGGAACTTGGAGTGACGGAAGTTGTACCCTTTGTTTCACGTTACACTGTAGTAAAACTCGATGAGAAACAGGCAAAGAACAGGCAGGCTCGGTGGCAGCGCATTGCTCTTGAGGCTGCCAAGCAAAGTGGGCGAACGCGTGTGCCAGAGGTTCATAAACCATGTTCCTTTCGTACCATGGTGGAGAGGATCAAGGAACGGCGTGATCAGAGTCACCTTGTTATACTTGCTTATGAGGCTGAAAGGCACCGTGGAATCGGTGCTCTTGACGCAGAGCCTAAAGGGGTGTCTGTCGTTGTAGGACCAGAAGGTGGATTTTCCCCCGAAGAAGTAGATGCTCTGCAGTCGGTAGGTGCAGAAGTATGTACACTGGGTCCTAGGATTCTGCGGACCGAAACGGCTGGTCTTGTTCTCTTGAGCATTGTAGGATATAAGTGGGGAGATCTTGGATGACAGAACAAACGAAGACACTTGCGGTGGTTACCCTTGGCTGCAAGGTCAATCAATATGATACCGACTCTGTGGTGACCCAGTTTTTGGACGCCGGTTACAGCGTTGTCGATTTTGACGAAGCAGCCGATGTATACCTGATTAATACTTGCACTGTTACAAATCTGGGTGATAGAAAGTCACGCCAGATGATTCGTCGCGCTCACAAGAAGAACCCCAACGCCAAGGTAGTGGTTATGGGCTGTCTAGCTCAGACGACACCCGACGATGTGGCCGCTCTCGAGGGAGTTACCTTGATCGTCGGTACAAATGGTCGCACGGGGATCGTAAGGGAGATTGAGGAACTCGAGACGGGGGAGCAAAAGTCTTTGGTGGAGGACATTTTTGAGATATCTGACTTTGAAGACATACCATCGTTGGACTTTTCGGGTCGTACAAGAGCAACACTGAAGATTCAAGATGGTTGCGATCAATTTTGCACATACTGTAGAGTTCCCTTTGCGAGGGGGCCATCGCGGAGTCGGCCACTTTCGAGTGTTCTTGAACAGGCGGAGCAAATTGTCGCCCTAGGCTATAAGGAGATCGTCCTAACGGGCATTCACCTCGGGTTGTATGGGGCGGATCTCAATCCACCACTGACGCTAGCAGAAGTGAGTGAACAAGTAGCCAACACGAAAGGACTATTGCGCCTACGCGTCAGTTCTGTCGATCCCCATGAGATCACCGATGAACTTATCGAGTTAGTTGCCACCCATCCTGTGTTGTGCCGACATATGCACATTCCCCTACAAAGTGGCAGTGATGCTGTTCTAAGACGAATGAGGCGAAACTACACGAGTGCTCAGTTTAGGACTATCGTGGATAAGCTGCGACGTCGAATCCCCAAAATCGCCATTACAACAGACATTATGGTGGGATTTCCCGGCGAGACAGAAGAGCATTTTCTTGAGACAATGAACCTAACCCGGGATGTTGCATTCAGCAAGATTCACGTTTTCCAATATTCCAAGCGGGCAGGAACCAAAGCTGCTAGTTTCCCTGACCAAATTCCATCGAACGAGAAGGAAGATCGTAGTAGACGTCTAATACATTTAGGGGAAGCACTGGCAGAACGCTTCCATTCGTCATTTATTGGTCAAAACGTTGACGTTCTGGTGGAACAAGTGCAAGAAGACCAAGCGATAGGGCATACAGATAACTATGTGAAAGTTGTCTTTCCAGTGCCTGCAACAGTAGATTTGATAGGTAGAGTTGTTCCAGTTCGTGTCGTGAAAGCGGACACAACAGGAGTACTTGGGGATTTCAACGCAGAAGGAGTGACGCCAAGTGTCAAATGATTGCCTTTTCTGTAAGATAGCCCAGGGTCTTTTGTCTACGGAGTTTCTCGTAGAGACAGATCAACTAGTCGCCTTTCGAGATCTAAACCCGGTGGCGCCCACCCATATTCTCGTGATACCGAAGAAACACATCGCGAGCCTCGCAGATTTAGAACTTGAGGATAGAGCTTTAATGGGTGAGATGATGGTCGCCATTCGGCGGCTTGCTGAGCAACTTGGTTTGGATGAAGGCTTTCGAGTCGTCGTTAACACGGGTCCTGCCGCGGGGCAGAGCGTGCACCATCTTCATTTCCACCTCTTAGGGGGTCGTTCTTTACAATGGCCTCCAGGTTAATGATTGACCAGAGGAATCAAATCGATTATAATAGGTGTGATATTATGCAGAAGGCGTATAGTGTGCTGGACGCAGTCAGCATTGGAAGGAGGGATACTGGTGGCAGAAGTTAAAGTAGGTAAGAACGAGTCCCTCGATAATGCGTTGCGCCGTTTTAAGAAACAAATCCGTATGTCGGGAGTTTTGTCGGAGGCTAAGAAGCGGGAACATTATGAAAAACCAAGTGTAAAACGCAAGAAAAAGTCTGAGGCAGCCCGTAAGAGGAAATTCAGGTAAGTCATTTTTGGCTCGATGTCGCACCCAACGATATCGAGCCATTTTTGCCAGAAGGGGTGATGTGATGAAGCGCATGACTGGACAAATGATCACGGTATTAGTAACGTTTGGCTTAGTACTCGCAGTTAGCGTCGGTGCCTTAGCCGCGCCCTTGGTTTATTCTCTGCCGATTCATGGAGAGATTGAACCGGGCTTGACCGCTTTTGTGGCTCGAGGTTTACAACTCGCTGAACGAAATGATGGCGTGGTTCTGTTGGAGATTAACACATTTGGTGGTCGAGTAGATGCTGCAACCGAAATCAAGGATCTCATTCTCAAAGCCACGGTACCAGTTGTTGCTTATGTTAGCGAGCGCGCTTGGTCAGCAGGTGCCCTCATAGCGCTTTCGGCTCCCGAGATTGCTATGGCACCAGGGAGCAGCATGGGAGCAGCAGAACCAAGACCCATGGAAGAGAAGACGGTTTCGGCCCTGAAGGCTGAGTTTGAGGCTACGGCAGAACGCTGGGGTCGTAATCGACAGTTAGCTGGTGCCATGGTTGATGCCGATGTCGTTGTGGATGACTTAGTTGAGAAGGGGAAAATCCTGACACTCTCCGCTCAAGACGCGATCGAGTGGGGTATGGCAGACAGGCTTGCTATAAGTACGCATGATCTTCTCACGCAGCTGGGATATGATCATTATGAGGTCATCGAATTAACCCCTCATTGGGCCGAACAGATAGCCCGTTTCTTAACGAACTCTACCGTGAGTTCGCTCTTGCTGACTTTGGGTTTTCTGGGTTTGGTTTTTGAGATCACATCGCCCGGTTGGGGCGTTCCCGGAACAGGAGGCCTTTTGGCTTTACTCTTGTTCTTCGGCGGTCGTTATGTTACAGGGTTTATCGGACTCGAAGCCATTTTGCTGTTTATCCTGGGTGTTGTTCTCCTAGTCCTTGAGGTTGCTGTCGTACCTGGTTTCGGCTTGACGGGACTGTTAGGCATTGCCTCGGTTCTGGGGAGTATCATTTTGGCTTTTGGTGATGTGCAGACGGCGCTGTTTAGTCTATCCGTGGCGATTTCGGTGACTGCAATTGCAGTGATTCTGCTTTGGAGTCGACTTCGCCAGTCTCGGTTGTTGAAACGGCTTGTGTTGTCACACGAAGAGTCACCAGCAGCAGGCTATCGTGCACCTGCAGACCTAAAGCATCTTGTGGGTAAGGAGGGAACAGCACTGACTCCCCTTCGACCATCAGGTGTCGCGTTGATTGAAGAAGGGCGCTATGATGTAGTCTCAGAAGGGAGCTATGTTCCGGCAAATTCTGCCGTAGAAGTGGTGGAAGTAGAAGGAACTAGGGTTGTTGTTAGGGAACTTAGGTAAGAATAACATTTCAAGGAGGTTGAGACATGTCTTGGGTTTTTGCAGGGATAATACCGGTGTTACTACTGGTTTTTCTCATCATCTTGTTTAGTTTTGTCCCGGTAGGTTTGTGGATTTCGGCCATTGCTGCCGGTGTGAAGGTTACCTTGATGAGCTTAATCGGAATGCGGCTTCGCCGAGTTATTCCGAACCGCATCGTCTTACCATTCATTAAGGCGCAAAAAGGCGGCGTGGATACGTCTATTGACAAACTAGAAGCCCACTATCTGGCTGGCGGAAACGTTGACAATGTAGTGGACGCCTTGATTGCGGCCAATCGAGCGGATATTCCACTACCTTTTGAACGCGCCGCAGCTATTGACCTTGCAGGGCGAAATGTCTTAGAGGCTGTGCAAATGAGTGTAAATCCAAAGGTCATTGAGACTCCTTTGATTTCAGCCGTGGCCAAGAATGGTATTGAACTGAAAGTAAAGGCTCGGGTCACCGTTCGTGCAAACATTGACCGCTTAGTGGGTGGTGCGGGAGAAGCGACCATTATTGCCCGGGTCGGCGAAGGTATTGTTACGACTGTGGGTTCGAGTGCAAGTCATGAAGAAGTGTTGGAGAATCCCGACAAGATTTCCAAAGTAGTATTAGACAAGGGTCTTGACTCGGGAACAGCCTTTGAGATTCTCTCTATCGATATTGCAGACGTAGATGTGGGCAGGAATATTGGTGCCAGGCTGCAAATGGATCAAGCGGAAGCCGACAAGAACATTGCTCAGGCCAAGGCAGCGGAAAGACGCTTTGCCGCCCAAGCTCGTGAACAGGAGATGAGGGCACAAACCCAAGAGATGAGAGCACAGGTTGTTCAAGCCGAAGCAGAGGTTCCTCGAGCCATTGCCGACGCCCTGCGCGAAGGGAAATTAGGTGTCATGGATTTTTACGGCATGCAAAACATCATGGCTGATACGAGTATGAGGGAGAGTATCGGTGGTCGACGCCCAGATAGGGATCCAAATGCCCGTGAAGACGAACCCAAGCGGTAGGTGAGTGGAATGCGTGGAACAATAGGGCTACTGATTTACGTGGCTGTAATGGTTCTCAGTGGCATCCTCAAGAAAATGGCTCAGGAAAAGGTCAAGCGAGCTTCAGCACCTCCTATTGGTGACGTTGAGGCGTACGAGGTTACTTTGGACGATATGACTGTCACAGAGCCTCCGTTGGTGGAAAGCATGGAACCCTCTACTGAGCTTGGAGGCTTTGCGCCGGCTTCTGAAGAGTCCGGGGGTGAGTCAGGCAGTCGCGGACCGCAGGATGTGGTCGATTGGGATACCTGGGAAGAATATGATGATTGGGACGATACAGAGGATGACCTGGATGCCTCCGCAGTGAAGAGACCTGCGTACGGGGAGACCGGTTGGGCGCACGCCATTGTTTTGTCCGAGATCATTCGAGAACCCCGTGTTAAGAGGCCTTGGCCTAACCGATAATGGAAGAGACAAGGAGGACGTTCTGTTTGAAGAGTACTTTGAAGATTGGAATCATTGGCTGCGGTGGTATTGCCAATGGCAAGCACATGCCGAGTCTGGGAAAGCTTGCTAATGTAGAAATGGTGGCTTTCTGTGACACTGTCGTCTCCAGGGCAGAAGAAGCCGCTCGGGACTATGGAGTCAAAGGCGCCAGAGTCTATGATGACTATCGTGAGCTACTCGAAAAAGAGTCTCTAGATGTTGTTCATATTTGCACACCCAATAGTTCGCATGCCGAAATTACCATTGCATCTCTAGAGGCCGGGTGCCATGTCATGTGTGAGAAACCCATGGCCAAGACGGCTGCGGAGGCTAGAGAGATGGTGGCGGCGGCTGAGCGTACGGGTAAGAAGTTGACGATAGGTTATCAAAGTCGTTTCAGAAGTGATAGCGAATACTTGAAGAAAGTGTGTGAACGCGGAGATCTAGGAGAGATCTACTTGGCAAAGGCTCGCGCTATCCGTCGTAGGGCGGTACCTACATGGGGCGTGTTCCTGGACGCAGAAAAACAAGGCGGAGGTCCCCTCATTGATATTGGGACACATGCTTTAGACCTGACTTTGTGGATGATGGATAATTACCTGCCGAAGTATGTGGTCGGTACAGTCTATCATAAACTGAACAAGCGGGAAAATGCGGCAAATGCCTGGGGTCCATGGGATCCAAAGAAGTTTCAGGTAGAAGATTCCGCCTTTGGCTTCATCGTCATGGAAAACGGCGCTACCATTGTGCTGGAGTCCAGTTGGGCACTGAACACTCTGTTAGAAGGAGAAGCAAGAACCATTCTTCATGGAACCGAGGGTGGAGCCGATATGGAGGATGGCTTGCGGATTAACGGTGAGGAGTTTGGCAAACTCTATACAAAGAAGCCTGCGCTCGGCACCGCTGGTGTCGCCTTCTATGATGGCAAGAGCGAATCGGAGGCTGACAGGGAAGCAAGGTTGTGGATTGAGAGTATTGTTAACGACACGAAGCCCCGCGTCTTGCCTGAACAGGCAGTGGTTGTCACCGAAATCCTGGAGGCGATTTATCGTTCGGCCGAGCAGGGGAAACCGGTTTATTTTAAGAACGGTCGCTACCTAAGCGAGTGATGTTTCAAGCGCAGTGAGCATACAGAAAGGTTAGGTCCCAAGGGTCTAACCTTTTTTTTTCTGCATATTTTTTAGGAGAGAGGAGGTAGAACATGCGGCCAGCTCGGAACCAAATCATCAAGAAGAAACTAGCTCGTACCTTTGACTTACCCCCGGCCGTCTTGCTCGATCAGGCCACGATTCATATCCTCGGTGATGCGGAAGCGAAGATTGTCAACCATAAGGGGCTCGTTCAGTATACAAATACCTGCATTAAGGCTCGATCCAACCAAGGGATCATTGAGGTTGTGGGCAGCGATTTGGAAATCACCTCCTTTTCATCAAGTGAAATCAAGATTTCAGGAACGATTCGAGAGGTGATGCTCAAGTGACCTCTCTTTGGATGTGGTGGCAGGGATATGTGACGGTTCGTTTGCGCGGACCTGGTTTGGAGCGACTGCTCAACAGAATGGCAGAGTTGGGGTTCGTGATTCAATGGGTTGAAAGGCTCACTACCGACGTCATCATTGTTCGGCTTCGTGTCAAGGACTTTCGTAGACTAAGGCCGCTTCTCTGGGGAACGCAGGTCAGTGTGTCGATACTAGACAAGCATGGTGCTCCATTCTGGTTTAAGAGGTTTAGGTTGCGTGCGTCCTTGGCCCTTGGACTTCTCCTGTCATTTTTCTTTGTTCTGTATCTATCGAATTTCGTCTGGTTTATTGAGGTTCGAGGGAGCGAGACACTTTCGCTTGAGACTTTGAGCTCTGCAGTGCAGGATCTCGGTCTGCAAGCCGGGGTAGCGCGTAGCACTATAAAACCGCGTGAAATCGAAGCAGAACTCTTGAAACGCTTTCCTGTTTTAGCTTGGGCCCAGGTTACTGTTAAAGGAGTTAGAGTAGAAATCTCCTTGACAGAGCGCGATGGAGTAGAGCCCGAGGAGAGTGGACCCGGGCATGTTTACGCAGCTATGGATGGAGTTGTAACCGAGGTGCTGGTTCTGCGCGGCACACCTCATGTGAAGGATGGTCAGACGGTGCGGAAAGGCGATCTTCTCATTTCAGGCGAGTATTATGACGCTCGAGGGCGCAAGCAGTATGGTGCAGCCCAAGGAGTCATCAAGGCTCGAGTATGGTATGAAGGGATAGGTGAGGGTTCTCTTGTACGATGGGAGCCAGTTCACACAGGGCGCAATCATAGGCAGTATGCTATCACAATAGGCAATATTACCATCCCAGTTGGGCGCAGTTATTCACTGGAAACCCATTTGAAAAGTGAAAAGGAGTGGCAGTTGTCTTTGGGCCAGGCTATGGTGCCCCTGCGTTTTGCCAGAATTGACTATCAAGAAGTAGAATACATCAAGGTTCATGTTCCCAGCGAAGAGGCACGAAAAGAAGCGCTTCGCATGGCTTGGGATAATCTGAAGAAGCAAGGAGTGGACGAGGATCAGGTCCGTGAAGAGCGGCAACAAGTAGACTTTCTCACAGACGCTGAGGGAGTACGCGTTACACTGCAAGTAGAGGTACTTGATGATATCGGACAGTTCTTGACCCATTGATTTGCACTTCAGTTTCATTTTGCTTATAATAAGGGCATACGATGACACAAAAGGATGTTGATGCATTGAGTCAGATATTGCGCCTTAGAGATAATGAACACGCCCAAGCGGTGAGTGGCAAACGAGATGAGAATCTACGTTTGGTGGAGTCTGCTTTTGGCGTGAAGATTGTACCTCGTGGTTTAGAGTTATTGATCAGTGGCCCCGACGAGGCGGTGGCTAAGACGAAACAGGCGCTGACAAACATGGCTAGTTTGGGCACAAACCTGACGAGTCACGATGTGTATTACGCCATTAAGTTAAGTGAAGAAGGCGAGCCTACGGCCCTGCGTGAGCTGAGCTCCGGGGTTGTGGTGACCACACACAAAGGTAAGATTATTCGGCCTAAGACGACTGGTCAGGAAAGATATATAGGAGCGATTTCCCGTAACGACATTGTCTTTGGAATAGGTCCTGCTGGAACTGGAAAAACGTATCTGGCCATGGCTGTTGCCATTGCCAGCTTGAAAAAGAAGGAAGTCGAACGGGTTATCCTAACCCGCCCGGCTGTGGAGGCAGGGGAACACTTGGGCTTCTTGCCCGGTGATCTGCAGGACAAGGTAGATCCCTATCTGCGTCCGTTATACGATGCACTATATGACATTTTGGGCCAAGAAACCTATTTGAAGTATCGTGAGAAAGGTATCATTGAGGTTGCCCCCTTGGCCTATATGCGCGGTCGCACTTTAGATGACAGTTTCATTATTCTTGATGAGGCCCAGAACTGTACGCCGGAGCAGATGAAGATGTTCTTGACCCGCCTTGGTTTTGGGTCGAAAGCAGTGGTTACAGGCGATATTACTCAGGTGGACTTACCCCGAGGAAAAACATCCGGTCTAATCCAGATTCAAAAGATCCTCAAAGGCGTGGAGGGCATAGGATTCTGTTACCTGCACGAGAGTGATGTTGTTCGCCATCCATTAGTACAACGAATAATCAAAGCGTATGACGTCTATGACAAATCGCAATCCTAGGAGGCACATGGTGAAACCCAAGAAAAAGAGCACGTCTAAGCAAAAGCAAATCTTGCCTCAGCTCTTAAAAGAGACAACCTTCCGGCAGTGGCTCTTAGGTGGAGTCATTGCCGCCTTCCTCTTAGGGATTTTGCTGATCAATGCATTGCCACAAGGGGTCCAGGTTGAGGTGGGTCAGGTGGCTAGGAAGGATCTCGCGGCTCCCATCACTGCCGTAAACACTGCAGAAACGGAGCGTTTGAGAGAAGAGACTGCAAGACAGGTCGTCCTGGAGGCCAATGAGGATCCTAGTTACTACCTTCAGAACCCGGCCATAATCTTACGTGTAGAAGAAAACATCACGGGCATCTTGAACCTACTTCGTATGGGAATCCAACCAGAACCTGTAGAGGAGCCAGGCTTTGAAAATGTCCCGGAACCGCTCTCGGTTTCTGAGATCGATCGACGCTTGATTCGAGATTGGAAGATGGAGATCCCGAAGGTTACTCTAGAATCGTTAGCTACTCTATCCTTTGCAGAGTTTGACCAGTTTGCGCAGATCACCAGCGACCTGGTCTTAGCCACGATGGACGAACGGATTAGTGAAGACGGTCTAAGGGATGCCAGAGATGCATTTGAAGCCACCGTAGAACAGAGTAGCCTTAGAGGTGAGCCCGCTCACGCAGCTACCATCATAGGCCGGCAGCTCATCCAGCCTAACTTGGTATTGGATACCGAAAAGGTAAACCAGGCACGCCAAGAGGCCAGGGATTCTGTGGAACCTGTTCGCATTATGCAGGGCGAGATCATCGTCAGAAAGGGCGATGTGGTGCGACCTGAACACATTTCGCTTTTGACAGATGTAGGTCTGATCAAGACGGGTCGCGATTATGGTGTGTTAGCAGGTATGTCTCTAGCGGTTGTTGCCATGTTGGCCCTTATGGGTGCCTTCTTGTATCAGGAACGTCCGAATGTGTTAACGAACGCTACGCAATTGGCCCTTGTTGGGTCTGTCTTAGTTGCGGTACTTGCCATTGGGAAGTTGTTCAGTCTCATCAACTGGCATGGTTCTCCTTATCTCAATCCGTCAGCCCTTCTGGCCTTACTCCTGACCCTATTGATGGATGCTCGTGTTGCCAGTATCGCGACAATTGTGATGGCGATTCTCCTTGGGTTGATTTTTGAGTTGAACTGGGTCGTCACGGTTCTGACTTTGGTCGGGGGCTTGGTGGCCGTACTTAGTGTCTCGAAGGTCAGCCAACGCGGAGATGTCATGCGGGCTGGATTTATTGTTGGCGGTGTCAACGTGTTTCTCATGATTTCACTGGGGCTGGTCAGTCAGAACGCTGACCTCGTTATCCATAGTTATCTTGGTCTTTCGGCAGGTGTCTTCGCATCGATTGTCACTATTGGAGCACTACCGTACTTGGAGAGCTTGTTCAAGATTACCTCCCCCATTCGACTTCTTGAGCTGTCAAATCCCAATCATCCACTCCTGAAACGGCTAATGTTGGAGGCTCCCGGAACCTATCACCACAGCATTCTGGTGGGGAACTTGGCCGAAGCCGCTGCGGAGTCGATTGGAGCTGACGGACTGCTTGCGAGAGTTGGATCACACTATCATGACATTGGCAAGCTACGACGCCCTTATTTCTTCGTTGAGAATCAAGTGGGCATGGATAACCCACATGACAAAATGGCACCATCACTTTCTACTTTGATCATTACTTCCCATGTTAAGGATGGTGTGGAGCTCGCTAGCGAGTTTAAGCTTCCTCCTGTTGTTACCCAGTTTATAGCCCAACATCATGGTACAGATCTGGTTCGGTTCTTCTACCATCGTGCTTGTGAAGCGTGCGATGATGATTCGGTAGAGGAAAGGGACTTTCGTTATCTTGGGCCAAAACCTCAAGGGAAGGAAGTAGCTATCGTCTCGTTGGCTGATGCAACAGAGGCTGCCGTACGCTCGCTATCGAAACCAAATCCGGGCAAGATCGAGGGACTTGTTCGCAAGATCATAAAGGATCGTTTGAACTCAGGTGAATTAGATGAGAGCGATCTAACATTCCAGGATATGGACAAAATAGCTATAGCTTTCACCAAGGTTATCATGGGTATGTTCCACTCCAGGGTTGAGTATCCAGAACAGATTACCAAGGAAGAGATTGAGGGAAAGAAGGCCAAGAATGGAAGTTCTGATAAACAATGAGCTTGAAGCAGAGGATGTGAGTAGTTACGAAGGACTGATTAGCAGGGGGTTTGAAATAGCCGCTCGGATAGAAGGCTTATCGGATGCGATCGAAGTGAGTGTAACCTTCGTGGATGATGCAACTATTCAGACGCTCAATCGTGCGTACCGGGACATCGATGCACCCACGGATGTGCTTTCGTTTCCTCAAGATGATGATGGAGGATTTGAGGCGCCCGAAGGAATGCCAGAAATCTTAGGTGATATCGTTATTTCGTTGCCCAGGGCACGAGAGCAGGCCTTAGAGTATGGTCATGATGTCAATCGTGAAGTTGTCTACCTTGCTATACATGGTTTCCTACATTTGTTGGGATATGATCACCACAGTGCCGCAGAACAGGCGGTTATGAGAGAACGGGAAGAGACGGTGTTGGGAGAGCTCGATTTAGGGAGAGATTAACGGTGAAGCATCGACGTCTCAACGATAGTGTTAAAGATGCCCTGCGTGGTATTTTTCATGTGTTCCGTTCGGAGAGAAACATGCGTATTCACATTATCGCCGGTCTTGTGGTAATCGTTGTGGCAGGGGTGCTGGACGTGCCCCGGATCGAGTATATGATTTTGATACTTACGATCGGCATGATGTTTGTAGCCGAACTTATTAACACCGCTTTTGAAGAAGTCGTGAACCTGATTACAGAGGAGTATCATCCTTTGGCTGGTACCGTCAAGAATATAGCGGCAGGTGCAGTCTTGATAGCCGCCCTGACAGCTCTAGGAATTGGCTACATCGTGTTTAGAGACTACTTTTTACCCTAAAGGCGGGAGAACTATGACAGGGAAAGAACTCATGAGTCTGGCTTTAGAAGCTAGAGAAAGAGCATATGTTCCTTATTCTAACTACAAAGTAGGAGCGGCGTTGATCGATGGCAGCGGGAAGGTTTTCACCGGCTGTAACATTGAAAACGCCGCTTACAGCCCTTCAAACTGTGCAGAACGTACAGCGATATTTAAAGCCATCTCTGAGGGATCGATGGAGTTTACAGCTTTGGCTGTGGTTGCTGATTCGCCGCATCCAGTTACCCCCTGTGGCGTTTGTCGCCAAGTTATGGCGGAGTTCTTTAAGCCACATACGCCCGTTTATTTGGGTAACGTAAAGGGAGAAATGGTGAAGACAACCGTGGGAGAGCTTCTGCCAGGAGCTTTCACGGCCGAAGCGATGAACCAGGAAGGAAGACACTAATGGCGACAGAGTACCGATCGGGTTTTGTGGCTGTTGTAGGCCGTCCTAATGTGGGTAAGTCCACACTTTTAAACGCGCTCTTAGGTCATAAGGTCGCGATTGTCTCCAACAAGCCCCAGACTACCCGCAACACCATACAGTGTGTGCTGACCTTGGAGAATGCGCAGATTGTCTTTCTTGATACCCCGGGGTTGCACAAGCCCCTTCACAAGTTAGGGGAATACATGGTGAAAAGCACCTTTAATGCCCTAGAAGATGTGGATCTAGTGCTCTGGCTTGTGGAGATGGGGCGCTGGACCACGGTGGAGCAACACATCTTAGGCGAATTGGCAGGCGTAGAACAGCCAGTCATCCTAGTCGCAAACAAAGCGGATCAAGTGCCTCCAGACGAGCAAGGGGCCTTTTTGCAGGAAGTTGCAGGAAAACGGGACTTCGCTTCGATCCTGGGTGTTTCGGCATTGGAGAGAACTGGTCTTCCAGAGTTGGTGCAGGCGATCGTTGAACGTTTGGATGAAGGGCCCCAGTATTATCCCGAGGACTGGATCACCGACCATCCTGAACGTTTTATTGTGGCAGAGTTTATTCGGGAGGAACTGCTCTTACGAACAGAAGAGGAGATCCCCCATTCGATTGCCGTAGACGTGGACGAGATAAAAGAGGATCCAGAGAAGAACCTGATGCGCATCAGGGCGACCATCTACGTGGAGCGAGATAGTCAAAAAGGCATTGTCATTGGAAAACAAGGCAAGATGCTCAAGGATGTAGGCACCGGAGCTCGGGAGCAAATTGAGCGACTCTTGGGCGTAAAGGTGTATCTGGATTTGTGGGTGAAAGTGAAGAAAGATTGGCGAAACAAGCAAGGCGCGCTTAGAGAATTAGGTTATGAGTGAGTACCCTCAGATCAAACATAGTTCTGGCGAAACTTGTCAAGGGAGGTTCAGCGATGACTACTACTCATGCATATCAACCAGATGAACGCGTTCAATTAACCGATCTTGTTGTCAAAGCCAAAGAAGGCGATGCGAGAATCCGTGAACAGATCCTCCAAGACTATCGTCCTTTCTATCTGAGGGTGGCATCCACATCATGCCGCAAGTACTTGGTCTTAGGGCGCGACGATGAGGCAAGCATTGCTATGATAGCGTTCAATGAGGCCATCGACTCCTATAACGCGGATGGAGGAGCATCGTTCCTCAGCTTTGCAGAGATTGTCATCAAACGCCGTATGGTTGACTATTTCCGGCGTCAATCAAAGAGAAGTGATGAGATCCCTCTATCGAGCTTTGAACGGGATGAACAAGAAGACAATGTAATTCAGAAGATCGAATCGAGGGAAGCGCATACGGTCCTACAGATTCAGGAAGAGACAGAAGAGCGCCGCGAAGAAATCTTCCGCCTGGATCAGCTCCTCAGTCACTATGGAATCCGTTTCTCCGATCTCGTAAGGATCTCGCCAAAACACCAAGACGCTAGAGATAGGGCCTTACAGGTGGCACGTACGCTGGCTGGTGAACCCGAGCTGTTGGCGCATTTGACCACCAAGAAATCGCTACCCTTAAAAGAACTAGAAGAGCGAGTGGAGGTCAGTCGCAAGACTCTTGAGCGGCAGCGGAAGTACATAATAGCTCTGACTCTGATTTTGATTGGTGATTTTTATCATCTGCGAGAATACCTGAATCGAGCAGTGTGAAAAGGAGGGGACCCAAGTGAGACATAGTGGGGTTGTAGTGGAGATTGGACCGAAAAACCAAGTCATTATCATGACTGCTCATGGGGAGTTTATTAAGGTCCCTTTTAAGAAACATGTACAAGTAGGACAAGAAATTCGTTATACTCCCAAGAGAGAGAGATTAAACATCTGGCAAATGGGTTTAGCAGCGACACTCTTTTTGGCACTTGTAGGTACATGGCCCATGTTGTCTGGTAATCTGGTGCCAACATCACTTGTACCGGCTTACATTATCACCCTTGACATAAATCCTAGCCTCGAGTTGCAGGTTGCAGAATCGCAAGAGGTGTTGACGGTTGAAGGGTTAAACCGAGACGGGCGAGAGTTGGTTTCCCATTTGAATGTGGTGGGAGACAACTTACGTCAAGCGATGACAGAGATAACGCACCAGGCTGAGAAAATGGGGTACATCAAACAAGGGCAAAATGAAGTCGTTGTCACGATAGCATCACAGAACGATCAAGACGCGACATTGGTAGAATCTCAGAATTGGAGAAATGGTGTTGGAAAACAGGCAGACATTGAAAGAGCCATTGTCGATGCCTTCGGAACAACACAGCTGGCCCAGGTGCGCATCTGGCAAGTACCTCGCTCTTTGCAGACCGAAGCTAAACTCGCGGGGATTATCCCTAGCAGGTATATCGCGATTCAGATGCCAGCGACTACGGTGCCATCCAGTCCTGTGCTTCCACAAAGACCAGAAACCAAGTTGACCATGAATGATGCATCGGAGGTAGAAGAAACAGTAGCTTCTTTGAGTAGAACCTCGGGCTTCCAGGCCAGTGTTGAGCCTGTTAGACCAGCGCTAACTCCAGCAAGATGGACAAAGGAGAGCATGGATACGATATCCCGAACAGGGCTCTATGATGTTAGTTTCTCCGTAGCAGGGATTAAAGGAGACCTTTGATTGAACTTATGAGAGTAGATGACTTTGACTATGTGTTACCGGAAGAACTCATTGCACAGACGCCTTTAGAACGCAGGGACCATTCTCGACTCTTGGTTGTCCACCGAGATACCGGGATGCTTGAGGATCGCAGTTTTTCGTCCATCACAGAGTACTTACGCCCTTCCGATGTCTTAGTATTAAACGATACAAGGGTCATTCCGGCACGTCTGTATGGTCAGAATCCCCAGAAATCGGGTGTTGTTGAGCTCTTGCTCTTGCGACCCCTAGGTGATGGTAATTGGGAGGTGCTCGTCAAACCCGGCAAGAAGGCCCGGGTTGGGGCAGAGATTGTGTTTTCTCCCGCGTTGTCCTGTAAGGTCGTAGATGTGACTCCAAGTGGCGGTCGCCATGTGGAGTTTGTTTATACCGGTGACTTTGATTCCATTCTGGAGACGCTCGGTGAAACACCTCTGCCTCCATATATCCATGAAAGACTCGATGATCCTGAACGTTATCAAACAGTGTACTCTAAACATGCTGGCTCGGTAGCAGCTCCCACGGCAGGGTTGCACTTTACACCGGAGCTGTTGGAGACCATCGAGGGTCTTGGCGTGGCCGTGGTTCCCCTTACCCTTCATGTGGGCCTTGGCACATTTAGGCCAGTGAAGGCCGATCGGGTTGAGGATCATGTCATGCATGAGGAGTACTACGAGCTTTCGGAGGAAAGTGCAGCGATCATTAATGACCGCCTACGTGCTGGAGGGCGGGTTTTTGCTGTGGGAACCACCTCTGTACGGGTCCTTGAGACCCTTGCCGACGATCGTGGACACGTGCGGGCAGGTTCGGGGTGGACCGATATCTTCATCTATCCCGGTTACCGTTTTCGAGTTGTTGACGTATTGCTTACCAATTTTCACTTGCCTAAATCCAGCCTGTTGATGCTGGTGTCAGCGTTCGCTGATACCCAGACAATCCGGTTCGCTTATGAGCATGCTATTCTGGAACGGTATCGATTCTTTAGCTTTGGGGATGGCATGCTACTTGTGTGAAGGGAGTAACCTTGTGTCTTTGAACTTCAGAGTATTATCCGAATCTAGTACAACAAGAGCACGCTTGGGAAGTGTGGAAACGACCCATGGGAGTATTCAAACACCGGTCTTTATGCCAGTGGGAACGCAGGCTACGGTAAAGACAACCACACCGCACGAGCTAGAGCAACTAGGCGTAGAGATTATCTTAAGTAATACCTATCACCTGTACCTTCGTCCCGGTAATGACGTGGTAGCAGAAGCTGGTGGGTTGCACAAATTCATGAACTGGAATCATCCGATCCTCACCGACAGTGGTGGTTTTCAGGTGTTTAGCCTGGGCCCTCTGCGTACCATCTCTGAAGAAGGGGTTCAGTTTCGTTCTCACTTAGATGGGTCGAAACACTTCATCAGTCCAGAAAAGTCTATGGAAATTCAGATGGATTTAGGCGCAGATATCATCATGGCATTCGATGAGTGTGCACCGTATCCGGCAGAACGCGACTATGTAAAAAAATCAAAAGACCTCACAACCCGATGGGCTAAGCGATGTAAAGCGGCTCACACACGTCATGATCAGGCCCTTTTTGGTATTGTGCAGGGTGGTATGTACAAGGATCTGCGCAGAGAAAGCGCATTGGAGCTCATTGACCTGGAATTCCCCGGCTATGGAATTGGGGGACTGAGTGTTGGAGAACCTAAGGAGATCATGTACGAGGTCCTCGATGACCTCATTCCGCTTATGCCTAAGGACAAACCGCGGTACCTAATGGGGGTTGGCTCTCCCGATTGTTTGGTGGAAGGTGTCCTCAGGGGAGTAGATATGTTTGACTGCGTGTGGCCGACGCGTCTGGCCCGCCATGGCATGGTCATTACGCGCCAGGGCAACATGGCGATTCGAAATCTGCCCTTTGCCCGGGATTTCAACCCCATCGAGGAAGAATGCAGTTGTTATACCTGTCAGAACTACTCAAGAGGCTACATTCGCCACTTGCTCAAGGCCAACGAGGTCTTAGGCATACGTCTGACTACGATTCACAACATTGCGTTCTTGACCCGATTGATGCAAGAAATTCGCCAAGCGATTGCAGACGACACGCTTTTAGAGTATAGCAGGGATTTTTTGCGCATTTTTGCCAGAGAAAAATAGAGGAACCAATGATCCTTAGTAGAAATCTAGTGAAGTGAGTTTTCTTGAGGAGGTGAAGTGTATGTTCTTTTTACAAACTGATGTTCCAGCAGGTGAGGTTGCGGCAACGGGAGGCGTGTTTCAGTTGTTGATGCCCTTTCTGATTGTGGGCGTGCTGTTCTATTTCATGATCATTCGTCCTCAACAGAAGCAGCAGAAGGAACGCAAGGCAATGATTGATGGCCTGAAGAAGGGCGATCGAGTTGTTACAGTGGGTGGGATCTACGGTGAACTTGTGGCTCTCAAAGAAGACTATGTAACTCTAAAAATCGCTGACAAAGTCGAGATTAAAGTCTCTCGTAACGGAATCGGTCACGTAGTCAAAGACTAGCCTTGTTGAGTACTAGGCGTTGACAGAACACTACGTCTCTTTGGAGGCGACGCCCACCATCGGGTGGCAAAACCACCATTTAGGTGGTTTTCTTCTAAATAAGGGAAAGGGGATTACCATGCGCAGGTTTCTTGGTTTTGGCATTATAATTTTGTGCTTGTTTTTTGGAGTCCAGGCAGTGCAGGCTGGCAATTTTTACCTGCATGAACATCCCAGTTACTGGTGGTATGTGGTAGAAGACCCGGCTTTTAGTGCCATCATACCGTCAGGAGCAGATAACTACATTGAGCGATCGATATTTGGGATGGAAAGCCTGTTGATGACGTTCAATGATGGAACGATTACGATGGAAGTCATCTGGCAACCAGGAACGGATGTTGAATCTGTGCGGAATAGCCTAGATGTGCGGTACAAGCCTTTGGTCAAGAATATTACGGTATTGAACAATGGAGAGATCACTACGTCCAATGGTCTCAAGACCCACTTTTATGCCTATGAAGCAACAGGCGCCAATGGTGAGAAAGTAATGCTGCGGACCGTTCTCTTTCAGAGACGTCATCATGTTGTCTATTTGACGTTGTTCCTTCCCGCGGACAAGTATGAAGGGGATATGCGGGAGTATTGGATTCGTGCCGTGAATGGGTTCCAATGGGACTAGGGCGAAGATAAGGAGTTGTTGGCATGACAGTTAAATTATCGGATGTTCAGATGCACCCGAGTATTCAGGCGTACATCAAACAGGCCGACGCAAATCTAGGAGCGATGGGTTTTACGGAACATGGACGTCGTCACATCAGTCTGGTTTCTTCCATCGCGCATAACATTTTAGAGCGTTTGGGGTATGATGAACGTTTAGCCGAACTGGCCTCGATTGCGGGCTATGTTCATGATCTTGGGAATTGCGTAGCACGGGTGAATCATGGAGCGGCAAGTGCTATGTTGGTGGAACCCTTCCTGCGTGAACTGGGCATGCCGCCAGAGGAAGTAGCACTAATCCTAAGTGCCGTGGGAAACCACGAGGAAGAAGTCGGTGAGCCAGTGAACGAAGTTGCAGCCGCCCTAATCCTGGCAGACAAGTCTGATGTGCATCGAACCAGGGTCCGTAATCCTGATTTGCCAAGTTTTGATATTCATGACAGAGTAAACTATGCGGTTATCAAGTCTTTCCTAGATGTGAACGAAGCAGAACGCCTGATTACACTACGTATCACAATTGAGACGGCGAACACATCCATTATGGAGTACTTTGAGATCTTTCTGGAGCGCATGTTAATGTGTCGCCGGGCCGCAACGTATCTCGGGTGCGAGTTCAAACTTAAGATCAACGAAGCCCTTTTACTCTAGACACTTTTTGGGTACGGTAGTATAATTGTGGGTGTTGTTTACATCAATCCGCAAAGGAGGAGTCGCATTTGAGACGCAGGGACGGCTGGAGAAGTGGCATTATGGTAGCAATACTGATCGCTGCTGGCGTATTCATGTACACGTCGCCGTTCAATCTCGGTTTAGACCTCAAAGGTGGGGTGCATGTTGTTCTCGAGGCCGATGAATCAGCTGAGGCTACGAACGAGAATATGACCGGGGTTGTTTCGATTATTGAACGACGCATTAACGCCCTAGGAGTATCTGAACCATTGATTCAGAGGCAAGGGAGCAGACGTGTGATTGTGGAACTACCCGGAATTCATGATCAACAACAAGCCATTGATACGGTAGGTGCAACCGCACTACTCGAGTTTAAGGATCCACAGGGGAACACTGCTTTAGATGGGTCATACCTCAAGAACGTGCAACTTGGCACAGACCGTTATGGGCAGCCAGCGATTGATCTAGAGTTCGATCGCGAAGGTGTGCAGCTTTTTGCGCAACTCACAACGCGCTATCAGGGACAAGCCACGACGATTGTCCTGGACGGTGAAGTCCTTCAGACAGTCATGATTCGTGAGCCTATTCTTGAAGGGAAGGCCCAGATCACAGGTGGAATGACGATAGAAGAGGCTCGCCATATGGTTGTCCTATTGCAGGAAGGTTCTCTACCGGTTCCTATGAATATCATTGAAATCCGTAATGTTGGTCCTACTTTGGGTCAAGACTCCATTAGTCGAAGCTTCAGAGCTGGTCTCATAGGTGTGATCCTTATCCTCGCCTTTATTGGAATCTACTACAAGCTACCAGGCTTGCTCGCCAACGTTGCTCTGCTAATCTATATTGTGTTGGTTCTGGGAATCCTCTCGGCGATTGATGCTGTTCTCACCTTACCAGGTATTGCTGGTATCATTTTATCGGTAGGTATGGCTGTCGACGCTAATGTTCTCATTTTCGAACGGATCAAAGAGGAAGTGGCTGACGGTAAGAGGTTGCGTTCAGCTATTGAAGCTGGCTTCAATCGTGCGTTTACGACGATTTTGGACTCGAACATTACTACACTGATATCCGCAGCGGTCCTATTTTTCGTGGGTACTGGCGGAGTTAGGGGATTTGCCGTTACGTTAGGTGTAGGAATTTTGGCCAGTATGTTTACGGCCGTTTTTGTGACCAGGTTGTTTCTGGACCTCGTGGTAGACCGTCGTCCCGATACTATGGCCAAGCACTTTAGTATGGGGAGGTTTAAGAGATCATGAATTTCGTGCGTTATAGAAAGCCCGTCTTTCTCTTCTCAGGGATTATCGTTGCTCTTTCCATTCTTTTCTTAATTGTCCCGGGTCTAAACCTCGGTGTCGACTTCACGGGCGGAACAATTCTGGAGCGACAGACTGCACGAAACGTCACAACAGATCAAGTCCGCCGCATCATGGACGAAGCCACACCGGGCCTTGATCTTTCGGGATCCGTAGTGCAGATTTTGGATAAGCCAAATGAGTTTATGATTCGAACTCGAGAGTTGCGGAACGCCGACATTATTGCTATCGATCAAGCCTTCGATGCACAGCTCGGATCCTTGGTCGAGTTGCGTACAGATGTTGTCGGTCCTGTTATTGGTCAGGAGTTGGTTCGGAACGCGCTCATTGCCATTATAGTCTCTGCACTGGGAATTCTTGCTTACATCTCTTGGAGGTTTGAGTATCGTTTTGCGACGGTGGCTGTGGTCTGCCTTCTCCATGATGTATTGATTGTTCTTGGTTTCTTCGCCATCACCGGGCGTGAAGTCAATAGTCCATTTGTTGCCTCTGTGCTCACCGTGCTAGGCTACTCCATCAACAACACGATCGTGGTCTTTGATCGCATTCGGGAGAACATGCGCTTGACGAGAAAACAGGGTTATGAAGTGCTGGTCAATAACAGCTTGAACCAAACACTAACTCGCTCGTTCAACACAAGTATTACAACCTTGCTTGTGATCGTCATGTTAGTTATCTTTGGTGGAAGTGCCATTGGCGACTTTGCCACAGCTCTGCTGATCGGCGTCCTCTCCGGGACCTACTCATCCCTCTTCGTGGCGGGCCCACTGTGGATGACCTGGATGGAAAGAAAGAAGTAGTGAGATACAAAAAAACTGGCGTAGGGCCAACCCCTACGCCAGTTTCATTTATTAAACGTCTTCTCGATAGTATTCTGGTTTCGGAACAAATATATAGGGAATGTTGCGATAGAATTGTCGGAAATCCAGGCCATACCCCACTAAAAACTCGTTCGGCACTTCAAATCCAATGTAATCTACAGCGATTTCTACTTTCCGATTGGAGACCTTGTTTAACAACGTGCAGATGCGTAAGGAAGCAGGATTCCGACTATGTAGATTGTTCAGGAGATAACTCAGAGTCAAACCTGTGTCAATGATGTCTTCCACAATGATCACGTGTTTGCCTTCGATGCTTTCCTCGAGGTCTTTGGTGATGCGCACGACTCCTGAAGACTCGGTGGCATCTCCGTAGCTGGACACAGACATGAAGTCATAGGTGACAGGTGAAGTAATGTGCTTTGCTAGATCACACAGAAACATCAGTCCGCCCTTAAGAATGCAAATTAGTGCAATGGGTTCATCCCCATAATCCGCAGAGATGGCTTGTCCAAGCTCTTGAACTCGAGTTTGAATGTCTTCCTCAGATATAATGATGCGTTCGACAATGTCCACATTCTCACCTCAGCTCATTTTCCTAAATACTACTACTTCTGCAAAAAAAGATCAAGGGGCTTATAACGGACAGACCTGCTTAGGGCAGGAGTTAGCCTCGTGTTGTAGAATCAACACCGAATGGAGGCTATATTATGGGCTGTAAACGCAAGAAATGGATTCTCCGAGGGAAAGATATCAATCTAGCGAAGAAGCTGGCTAAAGCCTTAGGGATCGGACCTGTGGTGGCCCAGATTCTCGTGAATCGGGGGATCACAACAGTTGAAGAAGGTAAGCAGTTCTTTGCATGTGATTTAGGAGCAGTTCCTGATCCTTTTCTCATGCTGGGAATGGACAAGGCTGTCGCTCGTATTAAAGAAGCCATCGAGCGGGAAGAACCGATTGTCGTTTATGGCGATTACGATGCTGACGGTCAAACAGCTACCGCCCTCTTAATGAAGTCCCTCTGGGAACTGTCTCCCAATCCTGCCACGATTTCTTATTATCTTCCCGATAGATTTGATGAAGGTTACGGGTTGAATCGAGAAGCCCTGGCGACGTTGGCGCAAAGAGCTTCTCTACTGATTACTGTAGACTGTGGAATTTCCTCTGTGGACGATATTGCGTATGCCCAAGGGTTGGGACTTGATGTCATCGTCACGGATCATCATGAACCGGGTCCACTGCTTCCACCGGCTATTGCGGTCCTCAATCCGAAACAGGAGGGTTGCCCCTATCCGTTCAAGCACTTAGCGGGGGTGGGGGTCGCCTGTAAGTTAGTCCAGGGATTAGGGGTACCGAACTGGACTGAATTTCTCGATTTGGTGGCCTTGGGAACGGTGGCCGACTTAGTTCCTTTACAAAAGGAGAATCGCACGCTGGTGGCCCATGGTCTACGGTGCTTGTCACAAACCAAGAGCGTAGGTTTGAAGACCTTATTGACTGTTGCTGACGTCACCGAACCCACAGCGTCGGACCTGGGTTATCGGCTCGGTCCTCGTCTGAATGCAGCTGGACGCCTAGGTGATCCTTCCAGGGGAGTGCGTCTGCTTTTGACCCAGGACGAAAGGGAAGCAAAACAGTTAGCTGAAGAGTTACATCAGGAAAATGCTGCCCGTCAAGACCTAGAGGCAAATGTTCTGGAGAGTGCCATCAAGACTGTGGAAAAGTATCGTCTTCATGAGCGCAGCGCTCTTATTGTGTGGGGTGAAGGTTGGCACCAAGGAGTTGTGGGTATAGTGGCTTCTCGTTTGGTGGATAGGTACTACTTGCCCACGATTGTGGTGAGCATTAGCGAAGGACAGGCCACGGCTTCCGCCCGCAGTATTGAGGGATTGGACATGTATGAGACGCTGCGATCTTGCTCCGACCTTTTAGAAAAGTTTGGTGGGCATACCATGGCAGCAGGGCTTAGCCTCCCTGTGGAAAACCTTCGAGCGTTTCAAGTGCGTTTCGAAGATCTTTGCGCAGAAAGAATGAGGCCAGAGGACTATGTTCCAAAGTTGTATCTAGATGATACGATTAAACTCAATCAAGTGTCGATGGAGTTGATAGAGGAACTGGCGCAACTCGAACCTCATGGCTTTGGGAATCCTGCGCCACTGCTTCAGGCTGAGGTATCGGTGCTGTACACCAGGCAAGTTGGGAGTCAGAACAATCATCTGCAACTAACGGTTCATGATGAGACCACAGCTGAAATGGCTGGTATCGCTTTTAGTCTCGGAGCCCAGCAAGACTCCATCGAGAAGCATGCCGAGAGTGTGGCTCTAGCCTTTGTACCAAGCGTTAATGAGTGGCGCAATGAAAAGACGCTTCAACTCATGGTGAGAGAATGGGAACCAAGGAAAGAAACCGAGGATTATGTCAGGCATTGGATGGTGGATCGCTACCCTTGGAGGCTTGGAGCGTCCTACTTCCAGAGCAGAGCACTCTATACAAATGAAGTGAAGGCTACGATGCAGCCGCAATCACTGCGATGGGTTGATCTGCGGGGGACCTGGGATAAAGCCGGAGCATTGCGCGATCGCGAGAGTGTCCTTGTGCTCGTGAATACACCAGCAGCGGTTCTCCATGTCTGTCGTGAACTGCGTATACGCATAGCCCAGGGTCACCGCTTCATTGGATTTGAGCATGAATGGATGACACCAGAGGAGCGACAAGAACTAGAGAAATCACCCCCTTCCTGGTTGGTCTCCACTGGATTCGGTCTCACAGGATCGACTTGGTCGTCGGTCTGGTTCTGGGAACCTCCCCTGACAGAAGAAATAGGTCTTCTGTGGATGTCTCTCGTCAAAGATGGAGGAGAGTTGGTGGGAGTTTTTGGACCGAAGGACGTGCGTACTCTCCAGGGTGATTTGGCCCGGCACTATCCTGACAGGCAGGGGCTTGCACACATCTACTCTGCTCTAAGGAGAGACAAGGGTGAAATCTCATTAGAACAGGCCTATGAACATCTCGAGAGTATGGGTGTGCTTGGTGGACTGCCTGTGGCCATAGGAGTATTTTCGGAGCTCGGTCTCTGGGAAGTTGATGATCAACGTATCAGGTATCGCTCGACACCGACCCAGAAACTAGACTTGAACCAAACTGTTTTGTATAATAAGGTTATCGAAATGCGCCAACAGTCGGCACAATACTTAAAGCGTTGTTTGGAGAGGGGATTTTTCCACGATGGACTTAAAAGAGAAAATTAGAGTAATACCAGATTTCCCGAAGCCTGGAATTAGTTTTAAAGACATCACTACGCTCCTGAAAGATGCGGAGGCTCTGCGGGAAACAGTGAAACGCATGGCAGACTACTTCCGGGGCCGTGGCATTGAGATGATTGTGGGGGTTGAGTCCAGAGGCTTTATCTTAGGTGCCCCCTTGGCCTGCGAGATGGGTCTGGGTTTTGCTTTGATTCGCAAACCAAAAAAACTCCCCGGAGAAGTATTGTCCGTCGAGTATGATCTAGAATATGGTACTGATAGCTTAGAGATTCACACCGACTCGTTTGCTCCGGGAACGAAGGTACTAGTCGTTGACGATCTCCTTGCCACCGGCGGAACGATTGCAGCTGCGATTGAGCTCATTCACAAACTTGGCGGTGAAGTCGCTGGGTTGGCCTTTTTGATTGAGCTCACGTATCTAGGTGGTCGCGAAAGGCTTGAGGAGTATGACATCTTTTCGTTGGTTCGTTATGATGAGTAAATAGGGAAGGGGGGCGCATCCTTGGATCTCCAACATCTTCTAGACCGCATTCTTAGTTACTATTCAACCGCAAACGTGGAGATGATTGAGAAAGCATACCACTTTTCCCAACGCGCCCACCAAGGGCAGGCTCGTGAATCGGGCGCCCCCTATTTTGAGCACCCCTATGAAGTGGCTCTTATTCTCGCTGACTTAGAGTTGGACATGGAGACGATTGTTGCAGGGCTACTGCACGATGTCTTGGAAGATACGCCGGTCACTAGGGACGAGCTCGCTGAGAACTTTGGACCGACTGTCCTCATGCTGGTGGATGGTGTAACGAAACTCGACAAGTTGCCTTTCCGCGATCGCTTCGAGCACCAAGCGGAGAACATGCGCAAGATGATTTTTGCCATGGCAGAAGACGTGCGAGTGATCTTGATCAAACTAGCCGACCGTCTGCACAACATGCGCACCCTTCGCCATGTCTCTCCCGCCAAGCAGGTGTTGATCTCCCAAGAAACGCTGGATATTTTTGCTCCTTTGGCACACCGTCTGGGAATCTGGAAGATCAAGTTCGAGATGGAAGACCTAGCGTTCCGTCATATTAACCCTGACGAGTATTATCGATTGGTGACCGAAATTGATCGCAAACGCCAAGAACGCGAAGGGGACCTAAAAGAGGTCATGGATATTATCATGGAGCGGCTCGCCGATGTGGAGATGTCCTGTGATATCCAAGGTCGACCCAAGCACTTATACAGCATTTATCAAAAGATGCAGAAACAGCATAAAGAACTTGATGAGATTTACGATCTCATGGCGATCCGCGTGATTGTGGAGAGCGTACGCGACTGTTACGCAGTGCTCGGCATTATTCATGCACTCTGGAAGCCGATTCCAGGTCGTTTTAAAGACTATATTGCAGTACCAAAGTCGAATTTATACCAATCCTTGCATACGACTGTCGTGGGTCCCCGTGGTGACCCCTATGAGATTCAGATTCGCACCTGGGAGATGCACCATGTTGCTGAGAAAGGTGTGGCCGCACACTGGCGCTACAAGGAAGGCTACAGCCGCAAGAGCGGTGATGAAGCAAAGGTCGGTTGGCTCCGGGAAGCCGTAGAATGGCTCCAGGAGATGAAGGATCCGCAAGAGTTCATGGATACGCTAAAGATCGACCTCTTTGCCGATGAAGTCTTTGTTTTCACACCAAAGGGTGATGTGAAGTCGTTGCCCAATGGTGCGACTCCAGTCGACTTTGCCTTTGACGTCCATACTGATGTTGGCTTACGGTGCTTTGGTGCCAAGGTGAATGGACGCATTGTTCCGCTCAACTACAAGTTGAAAAACGGAGACTTTGTGGAGATTCTGACGAGCAAGACGGCGAATCCAACCCAAGACTGGTTGAACTACGTCAAAACCTCCAAGGCTCGCAGCAAGATTCGATCGTGGCTGAAAGAAGAGCAAAAGGAAGAGAACCTAAACCGCGGTCGGGAAGTGTTAGAACGCGAGCTCAAGAAGTTGGGGTTTGACCTTAAGACGGCACTCAACGATGCGAACTTGGAGAAGACGGCCCGTAAATACGGAGTGAGTACACCCGAGGAACTCTTGTCGAGTGTCGTCTCGGGACGCGTGACGGCTACGCAGGTCGCACAAAAACTAACAGGGCAAGAACCGACGGAACGCCGGAAGTTACCCGAAGTGAGCCAACGGAGGCGTCGCGAAGCAACCCGCGGTGTCGAAGTCAAGGGAGTAGACAACCTCTTGGTCAGGTTTTCTAAGTGCTGTAATCCTGTTCCTGGTGACGAAATCATCGGGTACATCACCAGGGGGCGCGGAATCTCCGTGCATCGGGTTGATTGTCCCAATCTGGCTGTTTTGACAACGGAAGCAGGGCGTCAAATTGAAGTATCCTGGAATGCAGCAGAGACAGACTCGTACCAGGTAGAAGTCGAGATAGAGGGCTTTGATACCCCTAACTTCCTGTCCAATATCATGAACACTCTGTCAGAACGGAAAACCAGTGTGGAAGCTGTGACGGCTCGAACGGTGAAACATGGTTCTGTCAATGTGCAACTTGTCTTGGATATCCATGACGTAGCCCACTTGAATGACGTCATGAGCGCTCTAAGGCAAGTAAACGGTGTCTTAGAGGTCCATAGAGCCAGCCCCAGCTAGACAAGGGGAGTTTGGAGGAGATAGTCTGTGCGTGCGGTGGTGCAAAGGGTTACGGAAGCACAAGTGACAGTCGACGGCCGCGTGGTGGGTAAGATTGCCGCCGGGCTTGTAGTGTTACTAGGAGTAGGTGAAGGTGACACAGACGGCGATGTGCGTTACCTAGCGGAAAAAATAGGCAATTTACGGATATTCGCCGATGATCAGGGGAAGATGAATCGAAGCGTAAAGGATGTAGGCGGCGAGATTTTGGCCGTCTCTCAGTTTACTCTATATGGGGACTGCCGCAAGGGTCGCAGACCGAGTTTTAGTTCTGCTGCTCATCCAAATCTGGCCAACGAACTCTACCTTTTCTTTGTGGAGGTACTGCGGAGTCAGGGAATCCGTGTGGAGACGGGTATTTTCCAGGCGCACATGGAGGTGGGCTTGGTTAACGATGGTCCAGTAACGTTGATGATCAGTAGTGGAGGTGACTTTTGAAGTGCTGATTAAGCTCTTTCGTGTTAATAGATTTGGTGTGAACTGCTATGTGGTACACCATCGGGGAGAAGCAGTCATTGTCGATCCAGGCGGGCCTTCAGAATCGGTCCTCCAGTTCCTTGAAGAGGAGGGACTTAAGGTTGTGGCCATTATAAACACCCATGGTCACGCCGATCATATTGCAGGAAACAGCTGGTTTGTGGAGAAAACAAATGCTCCTCTTCTCATTCATAAGGCCGATGTGGAGTTTCTCAGCGATCCTGCGATGCATCTCGGTCCCAAGATTCGTCTTGATGTTCCCGTGAGCAGGGCGGATCGGCTTCTGCGAGACGGAGATGCGATTCAGATAGGCGAGACCAGTCTTACGGTCATGCACACCCCAGGCCATACCGGCGGGGGGGTTGCTTTATGCGGACCTGGCTTTGTTCTAAGTGGCGATACGCTATTTAAGGAGTCGGTTGGCCGGTGGGACTTCCCTCAATCTGATGAGCAGGCGCTACAACGCAGTTTGCTTCGCTTGGCGCAGCTATCGCCAGAGACGGTTGTTTACCCTGGCCATGGACCTAGTACCACTATTTCACATGAACTGGAACACAATCCTTTCTTAACCTCAATAAAGGACGTGGAGTAAATAGGTATTCCTTTTTATCTGGGTGAGGACAGTTACACAATTCTTGCTCCTGATCATCTTGTGACCGCTACTGAAGCGGCCATAAAGTCGGTAGTGCCCAAGGCCCGCTTCGGTCAGGGAAAAGAGGTGAGCGTAACCGTATCCTTCCAAGAGGAACTGCATGTCAATGTTTCTTTGGAGGGAGGTTATCGCTGGAGTATCACAACGAGCGACATAAGCGATGGAGAACGCCGCGTGAAGGAATGGATTCGCCTAGGTGTTCAGCGTGTCTTTCAGGAGTGCTATGACTTAGCACCGAGTCCCTGGGGCACACTCACCGGCGTAAGGCCCACCAAACTTGTCCATTCGCTTCTGGAGAGCGGGAGTTCCTGGAAGGAAGTTGAACAGATACTGCTTCAAGTCTACGGTTTGAGTCCCGACAAAAAGGACCTTCTGGTAGACGTAGTCAGAAGGCAGCGCCCGTTCTTTCATGCGGACCCCAATAATCCTGTCAGCATTTATTTGGGCATTCCCTTTTGCCCCACACGCTGTAGCTATTGTTCCTTCGCCGCATATCCTTTGGCGAGTCATGGCCATCTGTTGAAGGGGTTCCTGACCGCACTGCATCGTGAGATTCAGGCAGTCGGAGCATTGATTCGCGAACTGGATCTCAAAGTCGAAACCATCTACCTTGGTGGAGGAACACCAACGACAATTACCGGCAACGATTTGCGCGACCTTTTGAGCCTCATTACGCAGGAACTCTACACACCAGAGACTAGGGAATACACGGTAGAGGCGGGTCGACCGGAAACGCTCTCCTGGGAAACCTTGTGCATTCTTAAAGAAGCTGGAGTGAAGCGTATCAGCATTAACCCGCAGAGCATGCATGATCAAACGTTGAGAAGTGTAGGGCGTGAACATACGGTTGACGATGTCCGTAACGCGTATGATCTCACTAGGCAAGCAGGCATTCCCATAATCAATATGGATATCATCTTAGGTCTGCCTGGAGAAGAACCGGAACATGTTGCGTACACTCTGCAGGAGATTGAGCGTCTGGAGCCAGACAACCTCACCGTACACAGTCTAGCACTGAAACGAGCATCCCAGTTGAAGGCTAACGTAGGAGAGGCAGCTATCGCTCATACATTAGGGGATGTCATGGTAGATTTGGCCCGAGAGAGCGCCTCGAGGCTTGGTATGATTCCATACTATCTGTATCGCCAAAGACATATCCTCGGGGGCTTGGAGAACATCGGTTACGCCAAACCAGATGCCATGTCGATCTACAACGTTCAAATGATGGAAGAGAAACAAACAATCATCGCTCTAGGTGGTGGAGGCATCACCAAGCTGGTCTCACCAGATCTCAGCTTGGTGCGGCTCGCGAATCCCAAGTGTCCAGCCACTTATAGTCAGCAAGTTGCCTCCGGTCTTGACGAAAAAGTGGACCAGATCCGTGCACATCTGACGAGCTAAAATACCAGCTCAGCTGGGATCTATTTGCTGGAGAAGCAGAACTTGCTGGTTTGACAGGAAGGCTTGTTTCAAGTACAATTAGCATGTTGGTCTTTCTTATAATGGAAAGGGTTGGTACACAGTGTTTCACAAAATGCGAGACAAGATGAAAATAGTCGTTATCGTCGTTATCGTAGCAATGGTGGGCGGCGGACTTTGGGCAGCCCTCAGCTATGTTTTCAGTGGAAGACGAGGGTCCCCGACCGAAGCGGCCGCTGTGGTGGCTACCGTAAATGGCCAGGCTATTCATTTTTATGATTTGCATCAAGTCTTTATTAATCAATTACAACAGTTAGAATCCCAACAGGGTACTATACCTGGCCGTGCCTATGAGTCGGTTCGCTATCAAGCTTTGGATTTGCTCGTTGGCAATGCAGTCTTGAATCAGGAGATCACCAAGCGAAACCTGACGGCCTCCAAGGATGAAGTAGATGCTGAAATGCAGCGGATCATTGACTTGTTCCCTAGCGAAGAGGATTTCAGGACGCAGCTGCAGTATGCAGGGTTGACCGAGGAAATTCTCAGACTGCAATTGGCTGAGGAAGTGAAGTATAACAAGCTGACCGACGAGATCATTGGTGACCTTCCGGTTAGTGAACAAGAGATTCGAGAAGCCTATGAACAGGTACGAACAAGCCACATTCTCATTCGCCCGGAAGGGACAAGTGATGAAGATTGGGCAGTAGCGGAAGGTAAAGCATGGGACATTTACTCTCAAGTTACGTCAGAGAACTTTGCCGAAATGGCAGAAGCTCATTCCGAAGATGTAGGCAGCGCCTCAAGTGGTGGCGACATTGGCTTTGTTCCTAGGGGAGCAACGGTTGAAGAGTATGATAAAGCTGCATTTTCGATGCAAGTTGGGGAAATCAGCGAACCAGTACGCTCTACCTATGGTTATCACATCATCACCGTTACGGATCGCAAAGAGGCCGAGGGTGAGGAGTTCGAAGCAGCACGTGCTGAGATTGAGGATCGGATACGCAACGAAAAAGGGCAAGAGGATCTCCAGGCCTGGTTTGGAGAAGTGCGGCAAGCCGCTGATGTGGTCATCGTCGATTACCAGATGAAAGCTTTTGAGCAACTACAGGCTGGCGAATATGAAAACGCCATTCACTACTACAAACTAGCGATCGAGCAGCAACCTGAAGACGGGTATCTCTATGCTTCGTTGGGAGATGCATACTATCGTCTCGAGAACATGGATGAAGCCATTGCGCAGTACAAGAAGGCTACCGAAATCTATGATGACTATGCGTTGTTTGCTGGTCTTGGCGACTTGTACAAAGAGATGGAGAACTATGACGAGGCTGCACAGGCCTACCTGCGGGCTTCGGAGCTGGTTCCCAATGATATCTGGACGCAGTTAGCCATCTATCAGTATATGAAAGACATGGACCGCCCGGATGATGCTTTGATCGTAGAAGAACGCATTGCGGCGTTCCAAGAGCGACAGAACGAGTATCTCAAGGCAATGGAAGAAGTAGAGACAGAGGCAGACGTCGAAGAGGTTGTGAATGAACCAGTAGAAGAACTGGATGGAGACTCTGACCCAGACAAGTAGAGGTTCAGGCGAGTGGTGGCCATCATCACTCGCTTTTTTACACAAGGGGGGAGATAAATGGCATTGACATCAAGACCCAGGGGAACGAATGATGTTATCCCTGGAGAAATCGAACTATGGCTTGAATTGGAAGAGAAGATCAGGAAAGTCTGTCATGCCTATGGCTACACAGAGATCCGTACACCCATGTTTGAGCACACCGAACTCTTTCAACGTGGAATTGGGGATACAACCGATATAGTGGAAAAAGAAATGTACACCTTCGTTGATCGGGGTGAGCGCAGCCTGACTCTGCGTCCCGAAGGTACGGCACCGCTTGTGCGGGCGTACATAGAGAACAACCTGGGAAGTGGATCCCTTCCTGTGAAGCTCTTTTACTATGGTCCTATGTTTCGCTACGAACGACCCCAGGCAGGCCGATACCGGCAGTTTACGCAATTTGGAGTTGAGGCTTTAGGTTCGGCTGATCCGTTGTTGGATGTCGAGGCTATAGCCTTGCCTATTGAACTTTATCGCTCATGCGGTTTGAGTGGATTTGAAGTTCAACTCAACAGTATTGGCTGCCCGGAATGTCGTCCGGCCTATCGAGAAAAACTCATCGAATACTTCACGCCGCACATCGACAGTCTCTGTAAGAGTTGCCAAAGTCGTCTACATCGAAACCCACTGCGTCTGCTAGACTGCAAAGTCGAAGGATGTCAAAGGATTATTCAGGACGCTCCCGCCATTACTGAGTTTTTGTGCAGCGATTGCTCTACGCACTTTGAACAGGTAAGAATACATCTTGATGACCTGAACATCGCCTACAAACTGAATCCCCGATTGGTTCGAGGTTTTGACTATTACACCCGTACCGTTTTCGAAGTAGTCAGCTCAGAACTGGGCTCACAAAACGCTATTGGGGCGGGGGGACGTTATGATGGTCTCATCGAAGAGGTAGGAGGTAAGCCCACGCCGGCCGTGGGTTATGCAGTGGGAGTTGACCGTTTGCTCTTGGCTTTGAAGAGCCAGGATAAGCTTCAGGTAGCTCTTAAGGGACCCAACCTCTACCTGGCTCATTTTGGTGGTGACACCAAGCGAAAAGCGGCCCAGATTGCCCACGCCCTGCGCGGTATGGGTCTGTGGATCGAACTGGACTATGCAGATCGCAGTGTTAAGGCCCAGATGAAGGCGGCAAACCGGTTGGCAAGCCAATATGTCCTTGTGATCGGCGATGAGGAGTTAGCGAGCAACGAGGCTATTGTCCGAAACATGACGGATGGACAAGAGCAGAGCGTTAGGTTAGATGAACTTGAACAGTTAAGCAAGATTCTAGGAGCGTGTGCAAAATGACCGAATGGAAACGCACCCATTATTGTGGAGATATGGGAAAGACGTATGTTGGCCAAACAGTAACCCTGAATGGCTGGGTGAACCGAAGACGCGATCTCGGACAAGTCATCTTCGTTGACTTGCGGGATCGTTCCGGCATCGTTCAGGTTGTCTTGGATCCAGAAGTGTTGGGGCCTGAGCAATTTGCTCTTGCGGAACGACTTCGCAGTGAGTATGTGATCTCTGTGCAAGGAAAGGTGATGGATCGCCCTGAGGGACAGGTGAACGTAAACATGAAGACAGGAGAGGTGGAACTGCATGTATCCAAGCTCGTCATCCTCTCTGAAGCTAAGACACCTCCCTTTCACATTCACCAGGCTGACGATGTAGATGAGTCGCTCCGCCTTAAGTATCGCTACTTGCATTTGAGGAGTAAAGAACTGCAGGATACGATCATGCTTCGACACTGCACCGTCGCTGCGGTACGCTCATACTTAGACGGGCAGGGGTTCCTTGACATTGAAACGCCCATCTTGATCCGTTCCACACCTGAAGGTGCTCGCGATTACATTGTTCCAAGCAGAGTCCACCCCGGAGAGTTCTACGCTCTGCCGCAATCTCCTCAGCTTTTTAAACAATTGCTCATGATTGGTGGCTTTGATCGCTACTATCAGATAGCCAGGTGTTTCCGTGATGAGGATCTCAGGGCTGAACGACAACCCGAATTTACGCAAATCGACGTAGAAATGTCCTTTGTAGACCGCGAAGACGTTATGAACATCATGGAAGCCATGATTGTCCACGTGTTAGCGGAAGTGAAGGGTGTCAAGATCGATACTCCCATCCCGCGGTTATCGTACCAGGAAGCGATGGATCGATTCGGCTCCGATAAGCCTGATACAAGGTTTGGTATGGAAATTGGCGATGTGACAAAGCACCTAACCCAAAGCGAATTCAGAGTCTTTGCCGATGCAGTCCGAGCAGGCCATGTAATTCGGGGTATTAACGTAAAGGGCGGAGCGACGTTCACCCGCAGGCAAATCGACCAATTGAGCGAACAGGCGGTAGCCATGGGTGCCAAGGGCCTCATGTGGTTCTCACTGGAAGAGAACCAGGTTCGGTCGCCCATTGCAAAGTTCCTCAGTGACGCGGAAATGCAGGCTATTCAGGCTGAACTCGATGGTGATGTTGGTGACCTGTTGCTCTTAGTTGCAGGACCATGGGACTTGGTCAGTGAAGTGCTCGGGCGTCTTCGCCTGGCTCTAGGTAAAGAACTCGGTCTGATCGATGATGACCTTTACAATCTACTTTGGGTCGTGGATTGGCCTCTCTTGGTCTATGACGAGGAAGCTGGACGTTACATGGCTGCCCATCACCCGTTTACGGCTCCTCTCGATGAAGACATTGATTTGCTAGAGCAGGATCCTGGTAAGGCTCGCGCCAAAGCCTATGACTTGGTTCTTAACGGTGTAGAGTTGGGCGGTGGAAGTATTCGAATTACCGATCGCAAGCTTCAGGAGAGAATGTTCGCTGCACTGGGCTTTACGATGGAAGAAGCGCATGACCAGTTCGGCTACTTCCTGGAAGCCTTTGAGTATGGTGCGCCTCCTCACGGTGGGATTGCTTTTGGTTTAGATCGGCTTGTCATGTTATTGGCTAAACGGTCTTCCATCCGCGACGTTATTGCCTTTCCCAAAACGATTAGCGCTTCAGATCTGATGATCGAAGCGCCGTCTAGGGTGCATCAAAAGCAACTCGATGAATTAAAGATTAGCTTGAAAGACTGAGAGTCTTGGCTAGGTCATGGACGATGTTTGCGCCCCTAGAAATGACGATGCCTGTTACTAGATAGTCTAGAATGACATGCCGTACGGAGATTTCCAGGGTACCAAGCACGCCAATGCCCGTAGCCCATGCGAGGGCTACACCCAAGACACCAGATAAGAATGGTAAGTAACGGGTGTCAAGATTGGGTAGGACTGTCTTTATGGTGTTGGTTAACACTTCCACCACAAAGGCGATTGCCAGCACCTTGCCGAGAAGCTGTTCCATGTTCAAGACCTCCTTTGTTTAGATGTATGTACACCCATTTCACAGTAGAACCGGGAAAAATCGGTACAAGGGGAGGACTTGAATCTGCAGGTTTGGTGTGATATCATCATTTTAGACATTGATCCCCTGCTGTGCTCGCGATCAATCTGGCCTTGTTATGAGCCAACACCATAACACAGGGAACTTTAACTCGCATCAGCTAGAACGGGCCCCCTTGAGGGGTGGTTCAAACTGTTGCGGTGGGTACCCACCTGCTAAAGCAGGTTCATTCGGGTCAGCACTAGCGGTACGGTGGGGGTTTTTTATTTCTACCCCGATGGGGGTATTTTTTTTGGAGGATAACCATGGAACATAGGTTTACCCGAACTGAGTTAGTTCTAGGGAAGGAGAACCTCGCACGGCTCAGTGGAGTTAAGGTAGCGGTGATAGGCGTGGGTGGGGTAGGCGGCTATGTGGCAGAAGCACTCGCTCGTTCCGGCATTGGCGCGCTTGTTTTGGTGGATCATGATGTCGTCAGCATAACGAATCTTAATCGGCAGATTATTGCATTGGACTCCACTTTAGGAAGATCCAAGGTTGAGGTGCTGGCCGAGAGAATCCATCAAATCAACCCCGCTTGTAGAGTCGAGATCCATCAACGGTATTATGACAAAGACAATCATCACGACCTAATCCCTAGCGATGTTGATTATGTGGCTGATGCCATTGACAGTGTGGCATCCAAAGCAGACTTAATAGAACAGTGCCTCCAGTCCAATGTCGCCATAATTTCCTCTTTAGGTACAGGTAACAAACTCGATCTCACTCGACTGACGATTACCGACATCTCCAAGACGCACACATGTCCCTTGGCTCGGGCCGTACGTGGGACCCTTCGTAAGCGGGGTATCCATGAAGGAGTACCCGTCGTCTTTTCGCCTGAGCAGCCTGTGGGGAAAAGAGAGGGATCGGTGCCGGGAAGCACCTCCTTTGTTCCACCGGCTGCTGGCCTTCTGATGGCCAGCTGGATTGTGCGGCAGATCACGTCTCTATAGCTACAAGGAGGGTTTGATCATGGATCTGTTCGACCAGAGTTCCTTACGACATGAGAATGCACCACTAGCAGTGCGCATGCGCCCAGAGTCACTCGATGAGTATGTGGGTCAAGAACACATTCTCGGGGAGGACAAACTCCTCAGAAGAGCCATTGCAGAAGACATCCTGCGCTCCATTATCCTTTACGGACCGCCGGGGGTGGGGAAGACGACCCTAGGATATGTGATCTCCCGAACGACGAGGGGTGTCTTTATCACTGTCAGTGCTACGACCACTGGAGTAACAGAACTGAAGAAACTCGCGGGCGAAGCACGAGATAGGCGCGCTTTTCATGGTCAAAGAACGATTCTCTTTGTGGACGAGATCCAACGCCTGAACAAGGGACAGCAGGATGTGTTACTTCCTGCGGTGGAACAAGGAGACTTGATTCTGATTGGGGCAACCACAGAGAACCCTTACTTTGAGGTTAATGCCGCACTCTTGAGTCGTTCGCAGATCTACCAGCTCAAGCCCTTGAACGTGCAGGATCTCATGCGTGTTGCACAAAATGCCCTTCAAAGTCCAAAGGGACTAGGGGAGATCCGCTGTGCGGTTACCGATGAGGCCTTAGGTCATCTGGCCCGTATTGCCAACGGGGATGCTCGCGTCCTTCTGAACAATCTGGAGTTTGCTGTTCTGACCACCTTGCCCAACGTGGAAGGCGTCCGGGTGGTGGATCTCGCTGTTGCTGAGGAAGCGGCTCAAGAGCAACGGGTGCGTTACGATAAGAGTGGAGACAACCACTACGATGTGATCTCCGCTTTCATCAAGTCTCTACGGGGAAGCGATGCTGATGCAGCACTATACTGGTACGCACGCATGGTGTATGCCAATGAGAACCCACGATTTATCGTGCGACGCCTCTTAGTGCATGCTTCTGAAGATGTAGGCATGGCTGATCCCACTGCATTGCTTATGGCCCAAGCGGCAGGGTTTGCCTTGGAATGGCTGGGAATGCCAGAAGCGAGAATACCCATTGCGCAGGCCATTATCTACATTGCTACCGCCCCAAAGAGCAACTCTGTGGTTAGCGCTGTTGACGCAGCTCTGGCCGCGGTTAAGAGTACGGGAGCGGAACCCGTACCCATCCATCTGCGCGACAGTCATTATGCTGGAGCAGCCCAACTGGGCCATGGAAAAGGCTACAAATATCCTCACGACTATCCGCATCATTATGTTGTTCAGAACTATTTGCCAAGTAACGTCAAGGATCTGCAACTGTACTCGCCCTCGGACCAAGGACGTGAAAAGGTCATCAAGGAGCGTGTAGAGTACTTTGCCAGAATGAAAAAGGAGAGGTAGAAGATGTGCGCAACAGCACATCTTTTTTGCTGCTACTTGTTGACAGTGCGAAAACCGGTATGTTATCATGAATTCAGATTCAATTCCTACGGATTTAGTCGGAAATGAATTGGAGGAGAATGTATGAGAGTATCCACAAGGGGTGAGTATGGGGTAAGGGCCATGTTCGACTTGGCACTCAATGCAGGTGAAGGACCGATCGCCCTGAAAACCATTGCGGAGCGTCAAATGGTTTCAGAACACTACCTGGAACAACTCATGGCGGCACTGAGAAAAGCTGGATTAGTTAAGAGCAAACGTGGGGCCTTAGGTGGTTATGAACTTGCTGACTCTCCGGCCAATGTCTCCATTGGGGAGATTATTCGCGTCTTAGAGGGGCCAATCACCCCGGTAGACTGCTTAGACACGCAGACAGCGTCGGGTCCCTACTGCGGAGCGCCAGACCGTTGTGTGCTTCGCAATCTCTGGAAGGATCTGCAAGACAGCATGACGCAGGTACTCGATAATACTACATTAGAAGATTTAAGGCAGAATGCCTACAGACTCGAGGTGGCGGAATAGCGATGACGGAGATTTACATGGATCATGCTGCAACAACTCCTGTTCGACCAGAAGTTGTAGAGGTAATGTTACCTTATTTTGGTACCGACTTTGGCAACGCGTCCAGTGTGTACGGTTGGGGAAGAAGGGCTCACCAGGCTCTCGATCAAGCGCGTGACACGGTCGCTGAATTACTTGGAGCCGCGTCCAATGAGATTATCTTTACCTCAGGCGGTTCTGAAGGGGCTAACCTTGCGATCAAGGGTGTAGCCTGGGCCTATCAAACCAAGGGCAAGCACATTATTACTAGTGCCATTGAACATCACGCCGTACTTGACACCGCGCTGTGGCTGAAAAAGCATGGTTTCGAGGTCACGATCCTGCCCGTAGATGAGGAAGGTTTCGTCAGCCCAGCAGAGGTTGAAAAGGCTCTACGACCAGACACCATTTTGGTTTCCATTATGCATGCCAATAATGAAGTGGGGACAATTCAGCCGATCGCCGAAATCGGGGCTATTGTTCGCAAGCATGGAGCCTTCTTCCATACCGACGCAGTTCAAACGGCAGGCGTTCTAGATCTCAACGTCGAGGAACTCAATGTGGACCTGTTGTCTCTTTCGGCTCACAAGTTTTATGGACCGAAGGGCGTTGGGACACTATATGTTCGCAAGGGAGTCCGTCTCGATCCCTTGATTCACGGTGGAGCCCAAGAAAGACGGCGCAGAGCAGGCACTGAAAACGTGGCAGGGATTGTTGGCTTGGCTAAGGCCTTTGAACTGGCTCGTGAAGAAAGGGTTGCAGAAAACGCTCGTCTGACCAAACTCCGTGATCGCTTGATAGAAGGATTGCAGACGATCCCTTCCAGCAAGGTTAACGGCAGCTTGAGCCAGCGTCTTCCCAATAATGTGAATGTCTGTTTTCAGTATATTGAAGGGGAGTCCATGTTACTCAACCTCGACTTGCGGGGTATTGCCGCTTCGAGTGGGTCGGCCTGCACGTCAGGATCGCTTGATCCCTCGCATGTTCTTTTAGCCATGGGTCTGACACATGAGATTGCCCACGGTTCTCTACGCCTTACTTTGGGGCGAGACAACACCGAGTCCGATGTGGATTTTGTGCTTCAAGAAATACCAGTCATCGTAGAGCGTCTGCGCAAGATGTCGCCGCTCTATCAAGGATAGGAGGTAAAAACATGTATTCAGACAAGGTAATGGATCATTTCACGAATCCTCGTAATGTAGGAGAAATTGCAGACGCCGATGGCATTGGTGAAGTAGGTAATGCACGGTGTGGAGATATCATGAAGCTGTGGATCAAAGTGGACGGAGACGTGATTACGGACATAAAGTTCAAAACCTTTGGTTGTGGAGCCGCAATTGCCACGTCCAGTGTTATTACTGAAATGGCCATAGGCAAGTCAGTAACAGAGGCCGAACAGATCACCAACCAGCAGGTAGCTGAAGAACTGCATGGTCTACCCGCTGTCAAGATGCACTGTTCCAATCTGGCCGCCGAAGCGTTGGCCGCCGCTATAGAAGATTATCGGAAAAAGGCTGCGGCAGACTCAGCTTCCTAACCTAAATTAGGTCACCGAGGGTTCGTATGACATACGGCGCTCGGTGATTTTTTTCTGCCCAAATTGGAGAAGCTAATGACCAGAAAACAAAATGGGGTGATCGTATTGGCCAGTGGTCGTAACATGATGATAATGGGTCTAGTTGGTCTCGCATTGGGCATCTACGTAGGCAATACAATGAAAACTGGCACAGTCTCAAGACAAGTTCGTTCCACCGGAAGAATTTTGGCAAGAAAAGCGCGGGGACAAGTGGAGCAAATGAATAACTGGATGGATTGAAGACTGTGGCAAGACGGGTCTGGTGGGGGTTTATTCTTTTAAGCGTTGTCGCTTTCTTTTATCGGGTCAGGACTGTACTGACCCCTTTCTTATTCGCGATCCTTATTGCCTATATCCTCTATCCTTTGGTCGTGGCTGTGGAGAAACGGGGTTCCTCGAGGATTGTAGCGATCCTCATCGTCTATTCCATCCTTGGGGTTCTGGTCGGAATAACACTGTGGCTTGTCATGCCCAGCCTTCTGAAAGATCTCGAGGAAATCGCGCGGCAATTGCCAAAGCAAGCATCCCAGCTGGAGGACCTCGGACATGATGCTGCTGGCTTTTTTCGGCGTATTCAGCTTCCGGCGACACTCCGCGATGCATTGGCTATTGTTATGGATCGTATCCGAGCTGCCACTGAGGCGCTAGCGGGACGGCTCATGCAGGTCGTAATGTCGGCCTTTACCCACATCATCTCCCTAATCATATCTCCAGTTCTTGCCTTTTACTTTCTGCGTGATCATCGTGCGATGCGGGAAAGTGCACTTCGATACATTCCCGCTCATCATCGCGGCGATGCCTTGTACATCCTGGGGGAAATCAACTCTGCCCTCAACGGGTTTTTCCGCGGTCAGCTCTTGGTTTGCCTCTTTGTCGGCTTGTTCACCTATGGGGGACTTACCCTCCTTGGAGTACCCTACGCTCCG
>Ga0265293_10000903_pt1 | contig 68399 bp, 70 predicted proteins | sample Munlanlewell138R_FD_192505 | JGI IMG/M metagenome (GOLD analysis project Ga0265293, IMG submission 192505) | Leachate microbial communities from a municipal landfill in Southern Ontario, Canada - Leachate well 138R | ecosystem: Engineered > Solid waste > Landfill > Unclassified | place: Canada... | reverse complement strand
AGGCTAGTATCTAAATACAGTTAAACAAAGAAAGGAGCAACCATGGATAGAACAACGACGATTGAGGAGATAAAAAATAATATAGCTACATTTGTAAGAGAAAGAGATTGGGGGAAGTTCCATAGTCCAAAAAACCTATCTATGAGTATAGCCATTGAAGCAAGTGAATTAATGGAAATATTTCAGTGGTTATCAATAGATAAGTCGTGGGAAATAAATAATACCAAAGAATCGACGCACTTAAAGGAAGAGTTATCAGATGTTATGATTTACTGTATATCGTTAGCTAATCAATTAGATATAGACATATCAAAGGCAATTGAAGATAAAATAAGGAAAAATGCACTTAAATATCCTGTAAATAAATAAGGGGGAAGATAAAATGGCAGAAATAAAATTTGAAATTAAAGAAAGCTTTGGTGTATTGTCGGAGTCTGCAAAGGGGTGGACTAAAGAGATAAATCTGGTATCATGGAATAATTATCCTGCTAAATACGATATTAGAGAATGGGATCCAGAACATTTGAAAATGGGGAAAGGTGTCACCTTTACAGCAGATGAAATAAAAGAGTTAAGAGATATTTTAAATGGGTTAGATTTATAGGGAGTAGATATAAAGATTGGGTAATAGTACTTAGAGGAGTGAAAAGATGGATAAAAAGATAACAAATCATCCAAATGGGCTGTGGACAAAGGATTATATTTTATTGCTTATTTCCAATTTGCTCGTATACATAGCCTTTTATATGCTACTGACCACATTACCCTATTACGTATTTGCTACTGGAGGTACTAATGCAGATGTGGGCATGGTAACCACCGTCTTGGCAATATCAGCCATAGTCATTAGGCCATTTTCAGGGATACTTCTGGAAAAGGGTGATAAAAAGAAATTGACAATAATAGGGATAATTATATCCATATTGGCAATAAAAAGCTTTACATGGGCAATGACTATAATGGCCATTATGGCGATTCGCTTTGTTCACGGATTTGGATGGGGAATAACCACCACAACCTATGGCACCATATCTTCAGACCTAGTCCCCATGAGCCGTAGAGGCGAGGGGTTGGGATACTTTGCATCCTCAGGTACCATTGCTATGTCCATAGGTCCACCATTGGGCATTATGCTGATACATAGCGGAAATTTTGCCAGTTTATTCAACACGGCTACTATATTTACATTAGTAGGACTAATACTCATTTATTTAGTTAATGTACCTAAAATAGAGATTGAAGTAAAGAGGGTACCCCTAGCAGCGAGATTAGTTGAAAAGACAGCTTTATTTCCATCGTTTTTGGTACTGATATTAGGGCTAACATATGGTGGAATAACCAGCTTCATAACATTATACGGTGATGAAGTAGGGATTGCCAACGTTGGATGGTTTTTCACAATAAATGCAGTATTTATGTTTTTAATTCGACCTATTTCTGGGAAAGTATTTGACAATAAGGGACCTTTTTGGGTTTTAGTACCTGGGATATTATTTTCTTTCCTAGGAGTACTTTTATTGTCCTATGTAAAGTCTACATCTATGCTCATATTATCTGCCATAGCCTATGGTATTGGATTTGGCACAGTACAGCCTTCATTATTGGCATGGGCGGTAAACATGGCAGCACCAGAGAGGAGAGGGGCAGCCAATGGCACATTTTTCTCTGCTTTTGATATAGGTATAGGTGTGGGCTCAGCAGCCTTAGGCAGTTTAGGCGAGAAAATGAGCTATGAAATGATGTATAGATTATCTAGTATTACAGTTATAATAATGTTAGGATTTTATTTGATACACTGGTATAAAGGCAGCTCTTCATCATAATATGTCTACCGTAAGACACTCCAAACACTTTGTTACTTAAATCCTAAGTAATTAGCAATATCTTAGGATTAATAAACTATATGGGGAGTGTTGTCATGAAAAATAAAAAACTTAGCAGAAGTCAGAAGGCCATATTGAAATCTTTTAATTACTATGTTAGAAAGATGAAAAGTTTCCGTAGAAAAGGATTAGATGACGAAACATGTGACGATTTAATAGACTTTGCAGCCTTAGAATCTTTAGTGGCCAGATATGTAGATGGAGAAAAACCCGATGTGGAATCTTTGCTTGGCTATTTTGGAGATGAAGAAAGAGTTGAATTGGTATTGTCTTATTTTAATATAGCTAAGTATTTGTTGCAGGAAGGTGCAAATTTAGATATATAGCCTTAGATAATGTTTAATTTGAATTATTTGTCGTCGCCCCTAGGTAGTGCAAAAACCTCTGGGGACCGACGACAAATGAAAACTCGTGATTGCAACATTTCATAGATTTGATTGAATTTCGATAAGCTATTTGATAGAATAAGAAGTAAGTATCCATGCTTGTTTTACGGGTACCTATTCTACCTATAAGGAATTGAAACGCTGTAATCTTTGCAATATTTAAATCAACATTGTTAAGTACCTATCCTGCTTATAAGGAATTAAACACTCATATTTTTTGGTATAAACTTTATTTCACCGTTGGTATTCATACTACCAACAATGATTTATAGGTGGGTTGGTATCTAAAACTCATGCACCCAGGTATTATTTAAAAATATCTATGGGGTAGCGAAATATATCGCCTTGGGAAGGAGCGAGGAGATTATGACAATAGCAGAGCAACTTCTTAAAGAAGGAATGGAAAAGGGAATAGAAAAGGGAATGGAAAAAAACAAAAGGGAAGTAGCCAAGGAATTATTAAAAGATGGTATAGAAGTGGCCTTAGTAGTTAAATATACAAAATTATCTTTTGAAGAAGTTGAAGATATATTGAAACAATAATAAGACCTATCATGGTCTTATTTTCTTATTCCAATTAAGACGAAATAGTGTATAATAATAGAAAACATGGCTTTGCCTTGTTTGAAAAAGAATCGGAGATAGTGAAATTGGAAAAGATTAATAGAAAGGGCGTATTAGAATGGAACACAAAGAGAAATGGTATAGAATTTTATATAGTTATGTATTGATAGCCCTAGGCTCACTAATTATGGCAATGGCATTAGTATATTTTTTAGCCCCAAATACCATTGCTCCTGGAGGAGTCACAGGTTTTGCAGTAGTTGTGGAGAAGATAGCAAATATACCAATTTACGTCACAAACTTGGCTTTAAATATACCCTTATTTATATTGGGATTTAAGATTTTGGGAAAGGAGACAGCGGCAAAGACTTTGTTTTCAACATTGGCATTGTCCTTTTTCTTAAAGATACTTCCTACTGTAGTACTGACACATGATTTATTGTTGTCTTCTATTTTTGGAGGTTTATTAGGCGGTATAGGTTTAGGTTTGGTCTTTAAATTTGGTGGGACAACTGGTGGGACTGACTTAGCAGCTGCCATATTAAACAATAAGTTTCAAGCCCTAAGTATGGTGGGATTTATGACAGTTATAGACTTATTTGTAGTAGCATTTGCAGGTGTAATCGAAAAGCAAATCGAAGTCTCCTTATATTCAGTTATAGCTATGTTTGTAACTATGAAAGTAGTGGATATCATTCTAGAAGGCATAAGTTATGAGAAAGGTTTTTTTATTATTTCCGACAAATCCCAGGAGATAAGCAATGGTCTATTGGTTGAATTGGATAGAGGAGTGACCCTGTTAAAAGGCAAGGGCATGTACACTAAGGAGAACAAGGATGTCCTCCTTTGCGTTGTACCTCGGGCACAATTCACAAGGGTAAAAGAAATGGTAAAGGATATTGACCCCAATGCCTTTGTAATGGTGGCTGAAATGTCAGAGGTATTGGGAGAGGGATTTACATTCCACAGTAAAGATTAGCACAAATGAAATAATTACATAGATTTTAAAATAACTTTTACATTTTACTTGACAAAAGCAAAAATAGGGAGTATGATTAAAAACAATATAAAAAAATCAGGGAAGCAAAGAGTAGTTATATCATTAGATTCTACAGAGAACTGGGCGAGGTGAGAGCCAGGAGATTGAAAGTATAATGAAGAGAGTTGCTGAGATTAATGGGACAAAGCCTAGGTAAGTATCCCGTTACGCATTCAAAGCGTTATTTGATTCGAGTTGTAGTTTTACATAGTTAAAGTACAATTAGAGTGGCACCGCGGGTCATGACTCGTCTCTTATATGAGGCGGGTCTTTTTGTATTTTAATTTGCATATTACAACATCAAAATTTAAAATCACAGGAGGAAATTATGAAAAAGAACATAGTATTTATATTAATAGCAATTTTATTGATGAGTTTTGTGCTCACAGCATGTGGAGGGGAGCAGGTAGAGGCTCCTGTTCAAGAAACCGTAGACAAAGCAGCAGATGGAGGAGAATCAAAGGAAGAATCTTTGTCAGCAATAGATAAAATCAAACAAAGCGGCAAACTTGTAATGGGGACCAATGCAGATTATCCGCCATTTGAGTTTCACGCCATGATTGACGGCAAAGACGAAATAGTTGGCCTGGATATTGCGATAGCGAAGTATATTGCAGATGATTTGGGAGTTACTTTAGAGATAAAAGACATGGACTTTAGCAATCTATTAGGGGCGGTAGGCTCTGAGATGATTGACATTATAGTTGCTGCCATGAACCCGACGCCAGAAAGGCTGGAAGAGGCTAATTTTTCCGACATTTACTACGAGGCTGATATTGCAGTATTGGTGAAAAAAGACGATAATAGGGAATATAAAACAGAGGACGATTTAATAGGCAAGACCATAGGTGTACAGCTTGGCACTACTCAAGAGGAGGTTGCCAACGATATTGAGGATGCATTGGTTAAAAGCTTTGGAACAAATTCAGATGCCATAATGAATCTGAAAACTGGCAAGGTGGATTGTGTATTGATGGAATCCGTAGTCACTTCATCCTTTGCCAAGGTCAATGAAGATATTATAGTGGCTGATGGCTTAGTCATTAAAAACTTATCAGAAGGTACAGCCATTGCAACGCAAAAGGGCAACGACGATTTGGTAGAGTACATGAATAGCCTAATAGATGAAATGAAAGAAAAGGGGCTAGTCGAAGAATGGTTCCTAGAAGCCCAAGAATTAAGTGAACAAAATATAGACTAATCACGCAGACAAACATGGGAAAACCCACTTTCATATGAAAGTGGGTTTAATATTCCAAAACTTTCGATAAAAACTCTTTTGTCCTAATATTTTGTGGATTTTCAAAGAGTTCAACGGCAGTATTAGATTCGACAATTTCTCCATCGCTCATAAATATTACCCTGTCTGCCACCTGTTTTGCAAAGGCCATTTCATGGGTGACCACTATCATCGTCATACCGGTACTTGCTAGGCCCTTCATCACATTTAGGACTTCCCCTACCATTTCAGGGTCTAGAGCAGAAGTGACTTCGTCAAATAGCATTATCTTCGGATCCATGGCTAGGGATCTGGCTATGGCAATTCTCTGTTTTTGTCCACCGGACAGAGAATTTGGATATACATCTTTTTTGTCCAATAAATCCATGGTTTTAAGCAATTCCAATGCTTTTTCTTCTGCTTGGGTCTTTGCCAGTTTACCTGTAAGCACTGGGGCTAAAGTTATATTTTCCAATACGGTTTTATGGGGAAACAAGTGAAAATGCTGAAACACCATTCCTATTTGCTGTCTTACCTTATCTATCTCATTCCCCAAAGTGGATAAGTCTTTTTCGTCAATATAGACATTTCCTGAAGTGGGTATCTCTAGGAAATTCATACACCTAATCAACGTACTTTTTCCAGAACCAGAGGGCCCTATTAGTCCAATGACTTCTCCGTCCTTTATTTCCAGATTTATATCTTTTAATATGTGTTTATCGCCAAAATACTTATTTAAATTTTCTATTCTAATCATTGTGGGACAGACTCCTTTCAAATACTCCGATTAATTGGGATAAAGTAAATGTAAATAGGAAATATATTCCCGCCACTATTATCAAAGGGTTAAAGGGCTGAAAACTGTTACTTTGCACTATTTTCGACGCATACATCAAATCCGCAACTCCAATGGTGGAGGCTACAGATGTTTCTTTTATCAAGGTTACAAATTCATTGCCTAGGGCTGGCAATATATTTTTTACAGCTTGGGGCAGTATAATGTATCTCATGGTTTGTCTTTCAGATATTCCCAAGCTTCTACTGGCCTCCATCTGACCTTTGTCGATGGACTGTATACCTGAGCGGATAATCTCCGCCACATAGGCTGCACTATTTAACGACACTGCTATTAGTGCTGCAGCAAATCCGCTGATATCCATTCCAATCATTACGTAGCTGCCAAAATAAACCAAAGCAATTTGCACCATCATAGGAGTCCCACGGACCACCTCTATATAGACCGTCGATAGGGCCTTTGGTATTTTGTATTTTGACAATTTTAAAAGACTTAGCAATGAGCCCAATGTAGTACCAAAGATTAAGGATAAAAATGATAATAATAATGTTATTTTAACTCCAACTAAGTAGTAGTGCTTATATTTAATAAGCAAATTAATAATGTTCAAATTATTCACTCCTAAATTTTATAATTAAAAAACTCGCCTCTAAGAAAGAGACGAGTAATATACCCGCGGTGCCACTCTAATTGAAATCTAAATAGATTCAACTTTGACAAATAACGCCTTGAAGCGGGATAAGATACTTGCCTTGGCTTTGTCCTATCCATTTCAGCAGTCCTGTTCATTGAGACTTTATTTACTGGTTCTCAGCAGCTCCAGCTCTCTGTAAAACAAATTTCCCGACTACTCTCTGCATCGAAAATATTTTAAAATATTTAACATTAGATTTAATAATAATTGTAAAGTCCTATTTTGTCAAGAACTTTTCCACAAATTTAATTTCCATAGAATAATTGACATATAATTGGGTAAGCTATATAATAGTAAATGCAAATGCAAATAAGTTGCAATTGGAGGGATGTACATGAGAATAATAGGTAAACTAAAGGCTATAATAATTATAATTATAGGAATAAGTATGGTTGTCTCTACAGTAGGTTGCCAAGGCAAGGGAGGTAATATTTCTGTTGGGGATTTAGACGATGAGGATATAAAAGTATGGGTCTATACAACCTTTTATCCCATATACGATTTTGCAAAGAAAATTGGGGGCGACAAACTAATTGTGGAAAACATCGTCCCCCCTGGAGTAGAACCCCACGATTTTGAGCCTTCCCCTAAGCAAATAGCCATATTTTCGGATGCAGATGTCTTTATATATTTAGGCGAGCCTATGGACCCTTGGGCAGAGAAAATTAGCGGAGACTTGGAGGCAAGGGGCCTTAAGGTCCTAAAGGCAGGAGAGGGTTTGATGGAAAACGACGACCCTCATATATGGTTGGATCCCATCATAGCCAAGGAGCTTTCAAAGAGGATATTTCAGACTATAGTTGGGGCGGATGAGGACAATAGGGAGTTTTATGAGGGCAATCTGGCTTCCCTAAATGAAGAGTTCGACGAGTTGGACAGGGAGTTTAAGGATGGTCTAGCAGATATCACTAGAAAAGACGTGGTTATGGCCCATGCAGCCGTAGGATATTTGGCAAAGAGATATGGACTCAATCAAATACCAATTACCGGCTTGTCGCCTCAGGAGGAGCCATCACCTAGAAAGATGGCGGAGTTGGTGGAGCTTGTCAGAGAAAGGGACATAAAATATATATTCTTTGAAGAACTGGCTAGTCCCAAGTTTTCAGAGACCATTGCCAGTGAAGTGGGGGCGGACCTACTGGTATTTAACCCGGTGGGCGGTCTAACTTTGGAACAAATCCGATCGGGGGAAGATTACTTTTCTATGATGAGAAGGAACTTAGAAAATCTAAAAACTGCTTTGGAATAGAGGGATAATATGAAGGATAAATCAAATGAAGTAGTCAATATAATCGATGTGACCTTTGCCTATAACGGCAGGCCAGTCCTTGAAAATGTAAACTTAGCAGTAAACAGGGGAGATTTCTTGGCCTTAATAGGGGCCAACGGTGCTGCAAAATCAACTTTGATGAAGCTTATGGTAGGCCTTCTCAAGCCGAAAACTGGAAAGGTCATGATATTTAATCAAGATTTAAAGGGCTTCAATCAGTGGAATAGAATAGGATACGTGTCCCAACAAGCAGCCCAAATAAATACTGCCTTCCCTGCCACTGTAGAAGAAATTGTAGGCACAGGCTTGTATGGGGGTCTGGGACATTTTATTAGGAGAGAAGAAAAGCGAGAGGCTGTTCAACAAGCCTTAAAATTAGTCGGCATGGAAGACCTTTCCCGTAGGCTTATAGGTCAATTGTCTGGAGGTCAGAGACAAAAAGTATTTGTAGCCAAGGCTTTGGTTAAAAATCCTGAAGTTCTCTTTTTAGATGAGCCGACTACTGGAATAGATGCTTCTTCTCAGCAGGAGTTTTACGATATACTGATGAGATTAAACGAAGAAGAAGGAATTACCATAGTCATGGTGACCCACGACATAGGAAATATATTTCACAAGGCAGGCAAAATCGGATGTATTAGAGATAAAGGAGCATATATTCATGAAACCCTAGACGAGGTTACGGAAGAGCATATTGCGGAGACCTTAGGGTATAGAATTCTTCACGGCGTAAAGGAGCATAAACTGGAGGTGAGGCAATGAATATTTTAGCCTATGATTTTATGCAAAGAGCTTTTGTTGCAGGGATAATAACGGCAATTCTAGCGTCTACAATGGGAGTGTTTGTCGTTCTTAGACGTATGTCCCTCATAGGAGATAGTTTGTCCCATGCTGCTTTGTCGGGAGTTGCTGTGGGCATGTTATTTGGATTTTATCCATTTTATGGAGCACTGATTTTTTCTGCATTGGCAGCATTTCTCATAGAGATAATTAGAAAGGCTTTTGATAAATACGCCGAAGTGGCACTAGCTGTGGTTATGTCCGGCGGAATGGGACTTGCCGTTGTATTGATTAGTATAGGTAAATCCTTCAATGCAGATCTTCTCTCATATTTATTCGGTAGCTTAGTGGCTGTTACCACTGCCGATGTATGGTTAATATCGGGCGTCGGGTTGATTATAATAGTATCTTTAGTGTTTTTATCGAAGGAGTTGTTTGCTATTACATTTGACGAAGAGTCTGCCAGGGTGTCGGGAATACAAGTAAACGCCATAAATACGTACTTTACGTTGATGACGGCCATGGCTGTTGCTTTGGCTGTCAGGGTAGTTGGTACACTTTTAGTATCTGCTCTCATGGTCATACCAGCCGCTGTAAGTTTGCAGATGGCTAAAAGCTTTAAAGCCACCTTTGGAATTGCCGTAGGAGTATCTGTACTTTCGGTGATTTCTGGTTTGTACCTTTCCTTTATATTTGACTTAGCACCTGGTGGGACTATTGTACTTATAGCATCTTCTATTTTGATGGTAGTCATAGGTGCAAAGAGGCTGCAATCCTAGTTAATTAATATTATAGAATGGGTGAATACTGTGGATATAGATAGGGAATTAAAAAAAAGACAACTTAAGGTGACTCCTCAAAGGCAGGCAATTCTAAAGGTATTGAGTCAATCTGATGCTTTTATCAATGCCCAAAACTTGTATACCAAGGTATTGGAGGTTTTACCAGGTACAAATTTTTCAACTGTATATAGAAATTTAGACACTTTAGTCTCCAAAGATTTACTGTGTCGAATTTCTAGAGAAAATGGAGGTGACCTATATAAAATCCGAAGTGAAGAAGGACATCATCACCACGTCATTTGTAAAGGCTGTGGAGCCACTATTGTAATAGAATTTTGCCCTATGGATACCATTAGGGAAAAGTTGGAAGACGTTGGTTTTGTGCCTACTGACCATAGGTTTGAAATATATGGGTATTGCAAAAAATGCAAAGATAAATCCATGGGAAATATATAGTATTGACGATGTATTTATTGTATATTATAGTTGATATGAGGGGTGACAAAAATGAAATATTTAAAAACATTATTAGCATTAGGATTAATTATTTTACTAGGCTCTAGTATATCCATGGCGTCGTCAAATTTGGAAATTATCTTGGATGGGGAAAATGTAACCACCTTGGCAACTCCAATAATCAAAGACGGAAGGACCTTGATTCCAATTAGATCCATATTGGAAAAGATGGGTGCAAAGGTAGATTGGTATGGAGATACAAGGACTATAATAGTGTCTAAAGATAACAAGGTAGTGACATTGAAAGTAGATAGTCGCTTGATCAAATACAGGGATGGAAAGGAAATATATGCCCTATCCGATGTGGCACCAGTCCTAGTGGGGGACAAATCCTATGCACCTTTGAGGCTGATTACAAACGCCATAGGCGTAGATATTCAATGGGATGGTTCCACAAATACTGTGAAAATCGATTCACAGACTAAATCAGTTTTTAGCAGCTTTTTTGTAGAAGAGATACTGAATATAGAAGATGGACAAACCATTGGAGGGACCACCATCTTGAAACTAAATGTATCAGAGGAAGCAGCTAAAAATGGAGCAGAAATCAAATATATGCTTTTGGATCCTGACACAGCTGCTGGAAAAGTAATAGCCAGGGGAAAGGATATAGAGGGGCAGTATAATTGGATACCCTATGTCAGCGATCATGGGAAAAAGGCTTTAGTGGCAGCTATTTACGATGACGAAGGCAATTTCATATCTGGCGATGCAAAGCTGGTCAATATCAGCATAGTACCAGAGGTAAAACTTACTGGGTTAAGTGAAATAGTTAGTGAAAATGCAGCCATTGGTGTGGAGTCTAACTTTGTACCGATTCACGTGCAATACGAGATTACTCATGTTGACAAAGACAAGACTATTACGACGGGAGAATTAGACCCTTGGGGTACATACAATTGGTCTCCCATGGTGGACGACAATGGCAATTATAAAATAAGGGCAATAGCCTACGATGAGAACGAAAAGGCATATTTCAGCGAGACGAAGGAAATAATATTGGAGATGCCCTATATATTAGGACTTTCAGGAGTCAAAGAAGGCATGATATTAGATAAGCCAGTTACATTATTGGCCAATAGAAATTTCAATGTATTGGATACCGAATACTTAATAAGATACCCTGTATTCGGAGAAGAGAGAAGTCTTAGTAAACAGGGATATGGCAGCTATAAATGGTTTCCAGGGCCTGAAGACAAAGGGGAGGTTGAAGTATTTGCAAGGGTAACCAATACCAAAGGTATAGTGCATCAAACTAAGGGAATTCCCGTAGTATTACCAGGCAGGCCTATTCTATTGTTAGAGGGCGTAGGTCCCAATCAGGTAATTACTTCAGAAGTTGAAATAAGATCCTCAAGCAATTTTGGATTAGAAGAGGTCCAGTATATGCTGACCAACCCTGCCAAGGGAACTAAAAAGCTGCTGGCCGTTTCAGATCCTAGTAGGGAAAGCTATATATTTGTACCTACCAGGGATGACCTGGAGTACAGCCATATTAAGGCAGTGGGCAAATACAAGGAGAACACAATAGAGAGTGAAGAAATACCTATTAAAATATATTTAGACACACTCTACGGACCAAAGCCCATAGTAGAAAAGGACAAATTCATGGGAGTAGTATCTGAGTTGGCAAGGAAGTCTTGGGAGGATACGGGGATGTCTGCAGCATTGCAGACTGCCCAGGCCATATTGGAAACTGGATGGGGTCAATCTGTACCTGTAGACAAATATACAGGGAGGTTTTCCAACAATTTATTTGGAATTAAAGGCAAAGGGTCAGCAGGCTCGGTGACATCCAATACTTGGGAAGAGTACAATGGTACTACTTTTAGAATCGATGCGGACTTCAGGGCATATAACAGTATAGATGAATCTTGGTTAAACCACAAAGAATTGCTGCTGCAGGCGGAGAGATATGGCATCTTTAGAGATGTTATGTACGATAGCACCATGGGTGCTTGGGCCTTGAGAAGGGCTGGATATGCCACAGATTCACAATACCCTAAGAAATTGATGAATATAATTAATCTATATAATTTAGATCAATTAGACAAAGTGAATATTTAAAAGTCGAACACCCATTGATAATCAATGGGTGTTCTTTAAGTGCGGATATTACTCTAGGATAGATAGATAAATATCTAACTATCCTTATGGCCTCACTTTATTTTGAAAACTCTTCAAATGTCTCCAATGCTTTGCAGCTATATGCTACTGCAGGTCCTCCACCCATAAACATGGCAACTGCCATGGTGTCCAGTATTTCTTCTCTAGTGACTCCTAAGTTGATTAAACTGTCCATATGACTAGTGATGCAAGGTTCACATTTAATGATAATGGAGATTCCCAATGCAATTAATTCTTTCGTTTTTGTATCTAGGGCCCTATCTGCCAATGCTGCATTGTGAAGTGTCATAAAACCATTCATTTCTTTAGCAAGTTCTTCTGTAAGCTGTAACATACCTTTGTTCACGTTTTCCAGGCATTCCTTATATGCTAACATAATAAACCCCCCTAATAAGTTTTATGTGTTCATAGTACCTCTTCTTGTTAATATTATATCAAATAAACAGATACAATACAATGGATTTTGTAAAATAGTTTTACAATTGTGAAAGTTTAATTTTTAGACAATAGATTTTTCGTTTTGTATTTTATAGGTAAAAATCGAACATTTTTTCATATTAAGAGGTATTTTGGGTATTAGTAAGTAGAACAGAAGAAATTAAAACGAAAGACAAGGTGATAATATGTTGTTATTCGATATGATATCTCCTGTATACGGTTTGTTTTTCCAATCACAGGAGAATTATTATAAGGAAGTATTGCAGAAAGTATCTAAGGAAATAGAGTTTACCGAGGGTTTAACTATTTTAGATATAGGATGTGGTACAGGGGCACTTTGCAAAGCTTTCTATGACAGTGAAATGAACCCAACTGGGGTGGACCCGTCAAAGGGAATGCTAAGCCAAGCAAAGAAAAAGTTAAAGGATTTGCCCATTGAGCTAATTCACATAGAGCCAGAAGAAAAATTGCCATTTTCAGATAAGTCCTTTGACATCGTCATAGCCTCCTATGTTGCCCATGGCATACAAAGGGACGAACGAATGAAACTGTATATGGAAATGAAAAGACTGGCCAAGAGATTTGTTATTATTCACGATTACAACGAAAACCGAGCAGTTCTCACAACCATAATAGAATGGCTGGAAAATGGAGATTATTTTAATTTCATAAAAGTGGCTCAGGATGAAATGAAGGAGATATTTGCCAATGTAAGCAAAATAGACGTAGGGCCAAGGGCTGCATGGTATATTTGCAGATGTCCCAAGGAATAAAGGAGGAATAAAGGATTTATTTACTAAGGTATTTTTTCATTTTCTCTGAAGGCATTGGTCTGGCAAAGTAATAGCCTTGGGCTATATCGCAGTTGTTTTCCCTTAGAAAATCCAGCTGTTCCTTTGTTTCCACGCCTTCTGCCACTACTTTTAATCCCAGCATATGGGAGAGTTCTATAATATACTTTATGATATCGTCTTCTTTATCGGATTTTCCTATGCCGTTGATAAATTGCCTGTCTATTTTTATTACATCGATGGGCAGTACTCTTAAATAGGTCAATGAAGAATAACCAGTCCCAAAATCGTCTAAGGATATGGTAATATTCAAGTCTTTCAACTCTTCAAGAACTTGGACAGAATTTTCAAAGTCTGCCATTAGGGCAGTCTCTGTCAATTCTATTTCTATTCCAAAATCCTCTATTTCATTTTCTTCCAATATTTCCATTGTACCCTGGACTAGTCCTGCAAATGAAAGCATTTCCCCCGAAAGGTTGATAGAGATTTTCAGAGGTTTATATCCTTCTTTATTCCAGTTCAGTTTTTGTTTACAGGCAGTTTCAAATACCCATTTGCTAATGGGATCTATATATCCAATTTTTTCTGCAAAGGGAATAAACTCCATAGGGGGTATAAATCCCCTTTTTGGATGTTTCCAACGGATTAAAGCTTCAGCACCTACGACTTCATTTGTCTTTATGTAAAACTGAGGTTGATAATACAATTGAAATTCTTGATTTTCTAAAGCTATTCTTAAGTCAGAATCCATTTCAACAAACTTTTTGGTATTTTCCTGCATTTCTTGGGTGAATAGCATACACCTGTCTTTTCCGCTTTCTTTGGCGAAGGATAATGCAGTATCGGCATTTTGCAGCAAAGTTAGGAAGTTATTTCCGTTGTCGGGAAATATTGCAATACCCACGCTAATTGTGATGTAAAACGTATGGCCTTCCAGTACCCACGGTTTTCTTATAAACTGAATATTGTCCTCTATTTTATCCATTAAAGTATCCCTGTCGATATCGACGAGAAAAACCCCAAATTCATCTCCGCCTAAACGTGCCACCAAGTGTGGTGACCTTATATTGCCCAATACAGTATTGGAAATGTGAACGATTAGTTTATCGCCTATTTCATGGCCCATTATTTCATTTATATTTCTAAAGTCATCTACATCCACATATAGAAAAGCCAGTTCTTTATTATCTTTTTTTGCCTGATTAATTAGCTCCTCTCCTTTTTCTTTGAGCCATTCCAAATTAGGCAATTTTGTCAATTGGTCAAAGTAAGCCAGCTCGTATAATTTTTGCTCCATTATTTTTTGCTCTGTAATATCCGTATGGGAGCCAGCTATTCTGATGGGCACACCATCTTTGTTCCATAGTGCCCTGCCGCTGCTGGCAATCCAACGATATTCTCCGCCTTTTGTCCGTATTCTGTAGTTGTTGGAATAATATCCTTCCTTAGACGCTAGGTATTGATCCAAGTATTCGAAGGCCTCCTTCACGTCATCAGGATGCATCAGGCCTCTCCACTCTTCAATATCGTGGTTCAATTCTCCCTCACTATATCCAAAGATGTCCTTATTTGCCAGTGAGAAAAAGTAAATTTCGTTTACAAGATCCCAATCCCAAATGCCGTCATGGGCTCCATCTACTATCATCTCATATCTCTTGTTGCTTATGGTCAGCTCATTTTTATTTTTTTCCAGTTCTGAGTATTGGTCTTTTAAGGCACCCTCCATGGCGATGAGTTCTTCGTGGGAAGCCACCAATTCTTCGTATGTGTCGTATATTTTGTCCATGGCAAACCCAAACAACCTTAGGCTTTTTAATATAATTGCGTAAAAAAACATTGCAGTTACTGCAACGTAAAGCCAGCCCTTATAGAGCTGTAAGGTTTTATACATTTCTGAATCTTTGACGATATTTCCCAATATAGTGTCGGATAATGTTATCCACAGTGCCCCTATAATAATATAAAGTGCGATTATCTTCAAAGCTTCCTTAGCAGGATTTGTATTTAGACGGGTCTTTAGATAATCTTCGACTTGATTTTCCATAAACTCCATATTGTGTTGAAACCAGTTTATATCCTTTTTATTTGGCATTGGTTGCACCACCTCTTCAGTAGAATGACTTTGGTAATTTATAGTATATTATAACACAAATCGACATTTTTTCCATACTACATTGCAATCTTGTATATTTTTTTGTGGCAAATTAGAGGTCTAAACAGCATTTATATCATAAAATTAACAAACTAGGGACAATAATGCGTTAATTACCTAAAGTTTTATAAATTTTTAGTAAGTATTTGGTAAATATATAAAAGACATAAAAACCCGAGAACTATTTATGCAAGGAAACATCATACTTTGGGACGGTAGGGTATAGAAGGATAAGGCTAAAGTCCTGTATTTTACTTGTGTTAGATGTTTCACAATTTTTAAAAAAGCTTGAAAATTGAAAAATCTTCTGTTAGAATAAGAATAAATAATGGGTAATTGTATGCTTTATGGTAAAAGGGGGAGAAAATATGTTTCTTAGTCAAATTGTCAACAATTATGGTAAGATGTATTCGCCTTATATAAGGGGAAAAGTAAATGATTTACCCATGACTCAAATTGCTTTATACAAAATGTCTGGCGATATTGAAAAGGTTAAAAACCACACAGATTTATTTTTGGAAAATGTCAGCTTTGAGCCGCTAAAATCCGATTACCCAAAGGTCAATTCCATAGATGAATGCCTTGGGAGAAAAGAACTTTACGGCTCCTGCTTAGATTTGATGGAGAGGAAAATTGATAGGGAAGGCGTAGATCAAGTTTTGCATCACGTCCTAAACACTTATACACTTGGACTGTCATCTGACCTCTTCCACACTATTATTCGAGTTGCCTATGCCTTGGAGGGATACAAGACAGAGGAAGAGCTAAAGGATGAAGTGGCAAGGTCCTTGGCCTATTATTTGACCAGCTATAGTGAAGGAAAATCCTTTACCAGGGAAATAAGCGGCATGGATACTGTTTCTGAAATGACAAAGATTGTGGAAAACCCATATATAGATGGGATTCGCAAATCAAATATGCCCTTTGGACAAAAACTCAATAACATCTACAGGGACAGGGAGTTTACTCAAAAAGGATTTGTTATAGGTGGGACAGAAGAGGATAAGGTAAGGTTTTTATTGAATTTTGTACTGCCTGCCTTTACCAACTCCAATGACAATGTAATACTGCACAGCATAACGGCAATTCACGCTGTTGTAGCACTGAAGGATTATTTCGACGACTTTAACAATACCTTGGATATACTGACTTCTTCTATTATTACACATCTAATGGCAATGGAAAAATTGGACTTTACCAATAGGGACAGGACATTGGTTGATTTCTCTTGGAGAAATATTATCTGCATGGGAATGGAATCCCCAGATATCCACACCATTAAATTGACCTATAGTTGCAGTGAGTTAGGTAAAAGATATGAAATGGTCGGACTGAAAAAAGCCGTTAAGAAAAGAATATTTCAACAATAGAGGATGGGTTTCCATCCTTTTTATTTTGATATTTTCCTTGAATAAATCCAATAATTATTGTAGTATAGTATAAAGCTTAGAGTGTCAAAATACGTTGGATTTATTATTTGCTATTAAACGAAAAAACAATATAGGGGTGGGACATGGAGGCGTTAAAGAAAAGGATATTGACAGATGGTTCAATCGAGGAAGGCAATGTAATAAAAGTTGACAATTTTTTAAACCATCAAATAGACATAGATTTATTAAATGAAATAGGAAGAGAGTTTAAAGACAGATTTAAATCTGAAAGGGTGGACAAGATACTGACCATTGAGGCATCCGGCATAGCCATAGCAGTTATCGCTGCCCAATATTTCAACGTTCCCGTGGTATTTGCAAAGAAAACAGAATCAAAGAATTTAGATGTGGAGACATATGAGAGCCAGGTCTATTCATATACGAGGGACAAGACTTATACAATCAGGGTATCGAAGAAGTATTTAAAAGAAGGTGAAAATATTTTAATTATAGATGACTTCTTGGCAAATGGAAAGGCTGTGGAAGGACTTGTGGAAATAATAGACGGGGCTAATTGCAATTTAGTCGGTATAGGTATCGTCATCGAAAAGGGATTTCAAAAAGGCGGAGACAACATTAGGGAAAAGGGAATTAAATTGGAATCCTTGGCAATTGTGGATAAGATTGAAAATCATAAGGTGTTATTTAGATAATAAAACTTCCAGTAATTTACTGGAAGTTTTATCTATATCCTTACTTGGTGATATACCTTTTTTCCTTTTTTAATCATTATTTTATCTTCTTTAAAATCCTTTAAATTCACTATCTTATCGGTGTTTTCTACTTTTTGTTCATCTATGGATATGCCGCCTTGCTCCACAAGCCTTCTTCCTTCGCTGTTTGATTTAGTAAGGCCTAGGTCCTTTAGCAAGTCTAGGATTCCAATGCCCTTTTCAAAGACATCCCTATCCATGTTGGTAAATGGTATGGAACCTCCTTCATTGGCACCTGCAAATAAAGACCTGGATCCGTCTTCTGCTTTTTTGGCTTCCTCTTCTCCGTGGACTAGTTTTGTAACCTCAAAGGCTAAAACTTCCTTGGCTTTATTTATTTCGGATCCCTCTAGGGCACCAAGCCTTCTCACTTCATCCATTGGCAAAAATGTCAGCAGTGCCAGGAATTTTTCCACATCCCTATCGTCGGTATTCCTCAAATACTGGTACAATTCGTAAGGCGATGTCTTTTCCGCATCTAACCATACTGTACCGGCTTCTGTTTTGCCCATTTTAGTACCTGCAGCTGTAGTCAACAGCTTAAAGGTCATGGCATATACCTTATCCTGCTCCAGTTTTCTAATGAGTTCATATCCTCCCAATATATTTGACCATTGATCGCTGCCGCCCATTTGCAATTTACAGCCATAAGTCCTATATAGGTGCAAATAGTCATAGGACTGCATCAAAATATAGCTGAATTCGAAAAAAGTCAAACCTTGCTCTAATCTGTTTTTATAGCTATCTAGTGTCAGCATTCTGTTCACAGAGAAGTGAACCCCAATTTCCCTCATAAAGTTTACAAAATTCAAGTCTAAAAGCCAATTGGCGTTGTTGTCCATGATAGCCTTTCCATCGCTGAAGTCTAAGAATTTGGAAAACTGGATTTTAAATTTTTCTGCATTGTGATCGATGATTTTCCTAGTCATAATCTTTCTCATATCGGATTTGCCAGATGGGTCCCCAATCATTGTGGTGCCGCCTCCCAGCAGCGCTATGGGAATATGGCCATGCTGCTGCATATGCATCATAACCATTATTTGAAGGAGATGGCCCAAGGTTAGACTATCTGCTGTAGCATCGAAGCCTATATAAAATGTGACTGGCTCCGTACCAAATAGTTCCCTTAGCTCTTCTTCATACGTTACTTGGTCAATATAACCTCTCTCTGTTAATACATCAAAGACATTGCTCATTATATCCCTCCATTTTTATATTCCAGTAATAAAAAAAGGGTCATCTCATCGCAAAGGACGAGAGAAACCCGTGGTACCACCTTAATTCGCATAAAGCCTCAAGCTATTTAACCCATAGTAGGGGGAAAACTCCGAGTTTGTAAGACTCTTCATTGTTTTCTGTTATTTTTATATAATATTAATATATACATATAAAATTGTCAAGAAAAAATAGCAGCCATGGCTGCTATTTTATACAATTGCTATTCTACTGCTAATTCTACACTATTTTCCCATAGGCCGTGAATGTTGCAATAGGAAACAGCGTATAAAGTTCCAGACTTCTGAGGCTTAAATTGCAATGCGGCACTTGGCTCTGTAAGTAATCCAGATTCGCCGTGGGCTGTAAAGTTAAAGCTTCCAACTTCTATGGGGAATTTATGACCCTCTGGTTGGAAATATACCTTAATCCAAGAAATATAATGTTCAAATGTATTGGGATGTGGTATCTCATCTCCTATGGATACTTTAACATCTACAAGATCACCAAGATTTACTTTCTCCGGTGCATTGATTACGGGAACGTGTTTCTCGCCTTTCCAATCTCCACTTTGATAAAGATTTCCTAATGATTTCATTTAAATCCCTCCAAATTTATATTGTTTTCATTCAACTTCATTTATACCCATAATTACAAAAATATAATCATTATTATTAACTAAATACTTCTTATATGGAGTATAATAGAGTTAGCTAAACTATGAGGTGAGAATATGATTGAATTAATTGCAACGGCAACCTTTGGTCTAGAGGCCGTAGTCAAACGGGAACTAACAGACCTCGGTTATGAGGATTTAAAGGTAGAAAATGGCAAGGTGACCTTCCAAGGGACAGAAAAGGATATACCCAAGGCAAACATTTGGCTTAGAACTGCAGACAGAGTTTTACTAAAAATGGGGGAATTCAAGGCCCTAAGCTTTGAGGAGCTATTTGAAAAGACTAAGTCATTGCCCTGGGAGCAGTGGATAACAGAAGATGGCAATTTTGTAGTAGAAGGAAAGAGTATAGACTCAAAATTATTTAGTGTTTCAGATTGCCAGAGAATAGTGGAAAAGGCCGTGGTGGAAAAACTGAGGACTAAATACCATGTAGATTGGTTTGAAAAGACAGGGCCAAAGTTTACAATTGAGGTGGCACTTTTAAAGGACGTTGCCACATTAACCATAGACACTTCCGGTGAGGGCCTGCACAAAAGGGGGTATAGGGACAGGCAAGGGGATGCTCCCATAAAGGAAACATTGGCTGCTGCTATGTTGCTCCTCAGCTATTGGAACAAAGAGAGGGTATTATTTGATCCATTTTGCGGCTCTGGTACAATACCCATAGAGGCAGCCATGATTGGAAAAAACATGGCACCTGGTTTGGAAAGGGACTTTGCAGCGGAAAAGTGGCCTAGGGTAAAGAAGGAATACTGGTCAGAGGCTAGAAGAGAAGCCCTGAGGCTCATGGATACAGAGTCGAAACTCCACATATTGGGATGTGACATAGATAGAAAATCCATACTAAGGGCCAGGGACAACGCGGCTAACTTTGGCTTAGAAGATGATATAGCCTTTTTTATTAAAGATTTTCGGGATGCGGACCTAAACAATGAATATGGTGTTGTGGTTACAAATCCTCCCTATGGGGAAAGAATTGGAGAAAAAGCCGAGATAGAGGAGCTGTATAGGGACTTAGGCACTAAATTTAAAGAATTGGATACTTGGTCTGTATATGTAATCACATCAAATGAAGACTTTGAAAAACTATATGGAAAAAAGGCAAATAGAAAGAGAAAACTCTATAATGGAAGGATAAAAGTAGACTATTATCAGTACTATGGTCCCAGACCGCCAAAGGACGTTTAACAAAATATTACTTTATTTAAGGAGGAGGAAGAAATGAAGATTTATACAAAAACAGGAGATAAAGGTAGTACCAGCTTGTTTGACAACAAAAGGGTGCCCAAGGACCACATTCGAGTTGAAAGCTATGGTACAATTGACGAATTAAATTCATTTATGGGTTTGGCCAAGAACTACGTCGAAGACGAAGAAATCTACAAGATAATTGAAAATATACAGAATAAGCTATTTACTGTTGGAGCATATTTGGCTACAGAAGATAAAACAAAAATAAGGTATAGAATAGAGGAAAAGGATATAGAAGGTTTAGAATCTATTATCGACCAATACATGGGGAAAATTGGGGAGTTCGGAGGCTTTATCGTACCCGGTTCAGGCAAAAAATCTGGTTACCTTCATGTTGCTAGGACCATTTGCAGAAGGGCAGAGAGGAGAATAATTACTTTGTCAGATACTGTAGAAATAGATCCCTTAGTGATAAAATACGTAAATAGGCTTTCGGACTGCCTATATGCCCTAGGGAGATATGCAGAGGAAAACGAGGTAAAAGTAAGGTACTAAAATCTAATATATTAAAGTAGTAAATTGGAAATATATGTAGAAATAATTTCATAAATGATATAGAATGAATATATACAATCTTTAATTTGATAAATAAATATATGATTTGGGTGATAAGGCATGCTAAAGAGAGAAGACCTGAATATGGTAAAAAAGAGAATAGAAGAGTACGGTATGCTGAATTATCATGTGCTAGAAGGCATGGCAGATTGGGTAAGGGTAATAGACAGTGAAGGCACTATTATTTACGCCAATAGGGTCATGAAGGAGGACCTGGGATACAATATCTTGGGCATGAAATGCTATAAGGCTCATGGGAAGGACAGCCCATGTGGTTTTTGCATCACAGAAAGAAGTATAAACACCGGAGAGGTCATCCAAAAGGAAGAGATAATCAATGGCAGGTATTTTTCTGTTAAGTCTTCTCCCGTAACTAATTCAGAGGGGAAGGTATTTGCCGCAGTTGAGGTCTTTCGAGATGTTACAAGGGAGAGAAAATTGGAGTTAGAACTCATAGATAAAAATAAAAAGATGAGCAAGGATTTGGGCTTTGCAAAAAAAATCCAAGAAAAGATATTGCCTAGTAAAGAAGTCATAGAGAATATCTCCATAGATTATATTTACAAACCATCCGAGATGTTAAGCGGAGATATGTTTGACGCATATCATATTGACGAAGACCATTTGGGGATTTATATTGCCGACGTTTCAGGTCATGGCGTATCGGCATCTATGATGACTATGTTCATTAGACAAACCATGAGGTCCATTAAGGACAATATCCTCAGTCCATCTGATGCCTTGGCAGAGCTGTATAGCAGGTTTATAGCCTTAAATTTAGAGGTGGATAAGTATTTCACCATATTTTACGGCGTATTTAACACAAGAACTTATGAATTTAGGTTTTCCAACGCGGGACATAATTGCATTCCAATAAAATATAATAAGGAAGAAGTGGAGATGCTGGAAACAAAAGGCTACCCCATAGCTTCCCTATTTAACGAAATGTACTACAACGAGAAAAGCATCAATCTTAAAAAATGCGATAAGATATTGTTCTACACCGATGGCATTACAGAGGCCAAGGACAAAGAAGGAAAAGAATTTGGCGTAGAAAGCGTAATACAAATGGTAAATAATCACAAGGACAATATACTCAGGGAAATAGAAGAAAAGATAATCGCTTACAGCTGGGGAGAACAGCATGACGACTTTGCCATATTGCTTATGGAAGTAATTAAATAAAACTGAATAGGCCGCTATTCAGTTTTTATTTATGTCATATAGGATTTGATTTATATGGAAAAGCTTGGTACAATATTAACAAATAGAGCATATTTGATAAATTTTGGGAGGAGGTTTCAATTTGGAATTTAAAAATTTATTACTTGAAAAGAAGGACAAAATTGGAATACTAAAAATCAATAGGCCTGAGGCGTTAAACGCCTTAAACTCAGAAGTATTGGAGGAATTAGACAGGGCTATAGATGACATTGAGCGGGACGAAGATATTTACGTACTCATTATTACAGGCGAAGGCAGGGCATTTGTAGCCGGTGCAGATATAGGTGAGATGAAGGATTTAAATCCATTGGAGGCTAGGGCCTTTGCTAAAAAAGGTATGGGAGTTTTTAGAAAAATAGAATTGATGGAAAAGCCTGTCATCGCTGCAGTAAACGGATTTGCCTTAGGCGGAGGTTGTGAGCTTTCCCTATGTGCCGATATTAGAATTGCCTCTGAAAAGGCCAAGTTTGGACAACCAGAAGTAGGTCTAGGTATCTCTCCAGGTTTTGCTGGAACCCAAAGGCTTCCCAGATTAGTTGGACCTGGAAGGGCAAAGGAACTTATATTTACCTGTGACATAATAGACGGCAATGAGGCCTTTAGAATTGGCTTGGCAAACAAAGTTGTCCCGGGAGAGGAACTAATGGATGCTGCTTTGGAAATGGCGGGGAAGATGGTGCAGAAATCCCAATTGGCTCTTAGGTACGCCAAGACTGCCATAAACAAAGGGATGGAAGGGGATATTGAGACTGGTATGGCCATAGAAAAGGAGCTATTTGCCCTATGCTTTGCCACGGAGGACCAGAAGGAAGGAATGTTGGCATTTCTTGAGAAACGTCAACCTAATTATAAACTAAAATAATTTGGAGGTGTCTTATGAAAAAGATTGGCGTATTAGGCAGGGGAACCATGGCAGGAGGAATTGTTCAGATTTTCGCTGCCAAGGATTTTGAAGTTACTATGTGGGTTAGATCAATCGATGAAAATAATCCTAGGGCTAGTGTCAAATCCATTGAAAAAGGATTGAATAGACTAGTTGAAAAGGAGAGGATTGCAAAGGAGGAAATGGAAAGGACATTAAACAATATTTCCATTACCACATCCTATGAGGATTTAAAAGATTGCGATTTAGTCATAGAGGCTATATCAGAGGATATGGATTTAAAGAAGGAGATATTTGGCAAATTAGACGAACTGTGTAAGGAAGAGGCAATTTTAGCGACCAATACATCGTCCCTATCCATTACAGAAATTGCCAATATGACAAATAGACCTGACAGAGTCATAGGAATGCATTTCTTTAACCCTGTACCTGTAATGAAATTAGTCGAAGTAATAAAGGGCATTGCCACATCTGAGGAGACAAAGGGAAAGATAATCCAGCTTTCCAAGGACTTGGGCAAGACTCCAGTTGAAGTAGAAGAGGCACCGGGCTTTGTAGTCAATAGAATTTTGATTCCAATGATAAATGAGGCAGTGGGTATATTGGCAGATGGAGTAGCTTCGGCACAAGACATAGATGAAGCAATGAAACTGGGAGCCAACCACCCTATGGGACCATTGGCTTTGGCAGATTTAGTAGGTTTAGATGTGTGTCTTGCAATCATGGATGTTCTATACGACGAGTTTGCGGATAGTAAATATAGAGCTCATCCATATTTAAGGAAAATGGTAAGAGGCGGTCTCTTAGGTAGAAAAACTAAAAAAGGCTTCTTTGAGTATTAAAGTTAAATCCCTTCCATCGTGGAGGGATTTTTTTAATTCGATTTTAAATTTTACAAATTTGGTTACAATAATGGAGAAAGATTTTCTCGCGAAGGGTGGAATACTATGAAAACTTTTTCCAAGGTCTTTATTGTATCTTTTTTATGTTTTTTGCTTGCTTTATATATAGGTTCATCGTCGTATGTAAAAGAAAACCATATAAAACTGGAAAGCAATGTGAATCATAGTGGAAAAAAAGAGATAGAAAAAATTATAATAGAAAAGATAGAAGTAAAACCAAAGGACATAGAGGAATACGACAATCTAAAAGAAGCCATGGAGAAAAGCAATAGGGTGAACTTTTTATTTATGGGACTAGAGGACACCAGAAGTGACACCATAATGTTTGCATCTTTTTGTCCAGATACTAAAAAAATAGATATAATAAATATACCTAGGGACACTTATATACACCGAAAAGGCTATGATGGGGCCGAGCAGAGAAAAATAAACAGTATCTACAGAGAACACGGAGCTCTAGGGATGAAAAAAACAGTATCCTACATATTAAATGAAGTTCCCATACACCACGTAGTCACATTGGACTATGAAGGTGTGGTAAAAATAGTAGACGGTTTAGGTGGCGTAGAGGTAGATGTGCCATTTCACATGAAATACGATGATCCAACGGCAAAGCCCCCTTTGAAAATAGATATTAGTCCTGGCAAGCAGGTGTTGGACGGAAAAAATTCATTGGGATTTATTCGGTACAGAAAGGGCAATAACAACAAGGGTGGATATATAGATGGTGACTTGGGGAGAATTAAGGCACAGCAGGAGTTTATAAAATCCTTCATAGCCAAAGCATCAGACAACTTAATTACTGTGGTTACAAAGGGATTTCAACACGTTAAAACGGATATGAGTTTATTCACTTCCCTGTCCTATGGGAGGAAAGCCCTAGGTATGGGAACGGAAGATTTCAATATAAGCACACTTCCTGGAAGAGCAGAGTTTAAAAAGGTAGGAAAAAAAGTACTGTCATATTATATTTACGACAAGGAAAAAATAAATAAGGCGTTGGAAGAGATTTACAATGTAAACAGTCCTAATCAAAGCGATTAGGACTGTTTTATTTTCTATTATACTGCTGCCTTATTTTTATGACCTTCTACGATTGCATCTCCTATTAAATATACATTTCCTGCTCCCATGGTAAGTATGATGTCGTCTTTTTTAACGCTTTCCAACAAATAGTGTTCAATATCTTCAAAGGTTTGGATATACATAGCATCTGCACCATTGTCATAGATTGCATTTACTAAGTCTTTAGAATGGACCATGCCATTATCCTTCTCTCGGGCGGCATAGATATCGGTGATAATTATTTTATTTGCAGCACCAAAGGAATTTGCAAAGCTGTTTAATAAAAGTTTTGTTCTCGTGTAGGTATGGGGCTGAAAGACACAAAAAATATTCCCATCTGTGGAATTTCTAAGAGCATTTAAAGTAGCCTTTATTTCCGTGGGATGATGTGCATAGTCGTCGATTACCTTGGCCCCGTTATAATATCCCTTTAGTTCTAGTCTCCTGTGGACACCTGTATATTGAGAAATTTTCTTTAATATGTCTTCCATTGGAATGCCATAAATATGTGCAGCTGCAATACTGGCTAGAGAATTGTATACATTGTGAAGGCCCATTACCGATAGGTTTACTTCATAAGTTTCTTTGCCCTTAATATTTAAAGTATATATAGGATAGCCTTCTTCGGAAAAACTGATATTCTCTGCCTTATAATCGGAGTCTTCCATTAAAGAAAATGTAAATACCCTTGCTTCTGTATTATCTACTACCCTTCTATGTCCCTTATCGTCCTTGTTGATAATCAAATAACTATTTTTGTCAAGATTTTTTCCGTAGTCGGCAAATGTGTCTTGAATATGATCTATTCCCTTAAAATAATCTAGATGGTCTTCATCTATATTTAAGATAATGGCCATAGTGGGAAAATATTTCAGGATATTTCCCTTGTATTCGCAGGCCTCGGTGAGGATAAACTCCCTAGAGCCCAATTTTACATTGCCTCCTATTTCGTCTAGCTCTCCACCTAGAAGTATGGTAGGATTTAGGACGGAACGATTTAATATGGTTGATAACATACTGGTGGTGGTGGTTTTCCCATGGGTACCTGATACGGCAATGGAGTTTGTATAGTTCTTCATTAGGGCTCCTAAAAATGTGGCCCTATCTATCACGGGTATTCCCAAATTCTTAGCCTTAATAAATTCTTCATTGTCCATGGATATGGCATCCGTATAAATAACTAAATCTGCGCTGCCTATATTGTCTTCGCTGTGTCCTATGTAAATAAGTGCACCTAGTTTTTTTAGCCTTTCAACGATGGGGCTATCTTTTGCATCTGATCCAGTTACAGTATATCCTTCAGAAATCAATATTTCTGCCATGGCACTCATAGATATGCCGCCTATCCCAATAAAATGAATTCTAGAATACATGTGTTTACTTATGTGAAATTCGTACATAGATTTTCCTCCTAAAAAAGTCCTTTGTCATATTATTACCATCTTCTATATTAATATTATTCTATTCCAATAGGATTAATTTGTCACTGATAGATTATATCACATTAAAAGGAAAAATAAAATAAATTTTGCAGATTATGTAAAGTTTACAGTCGTGTATTGGATAAAAGTAGAAATTCTGAAAAAAGTTTCAAAAAAAAGCAGGACTTTTAAAATATATATCGAATATATTTATATTCAGTTATTTTTTGACTTAAATAAAGGGTGGTGAATTTAGTAATGAAAATTACTGATGTGAGGCTGAGAAAAATCTCAGATGAAGGAAAAATGAAGGCCATTGTCTCGGTTACCTTTGATGATGAATTTGTAGTTCACGATATCAAGATAATCGAAGGCCAAAATGGGTTATTTGTGGCCATGCCCAGCAGAAAGATGGCAGATGGTGAGTTTAGGGACATAGCCCATCCAATTAATGCCGAAACTAGGCAAAAAATCCAAGAAGCGATTTTTGAAGAGTATGAAAAGTCTTTAGCAACAGAGTAAAAGGGAGCCTATGGCTCCTTTTTCTCTGTAAGTTTGTCAAAAGTTTATAAATTTCCCATTTCCCTGTGGACTTATATTTTAAATAAGATAAAATATTATTTGAAGGACAAATACAAGACGAGGTGTAGTGAATGAATGTTTCTATTATATTAGCAGCCGGGGAAGGCACTAGAATGAAATCGAAAAAAACTAAGGTATTACACGAAGTATGTGGGAAACCCCTGTTGGATTACGTCATAAGGGCTAGTAAAGGTGCTAAGGTGGAGAAAAACATCGTCATAGTTGGACGAGATGGGGAGCAGGTAAAGGGGCACTTTAAAGGAGAAAACTTGGAGTTTAAAACTCAACCTATGGGAGAGGGACATCCTTATGGCACTGGATTTGCAGCTATGCAGGCAGTTCCATATATAGAGGACAGCAGTACTGTAATTATACTTTCAGGTGACACACCCCTCATAACTGAGGATACAATTGAAAAGATGTTTAATTACCACAGGGAAAACAATTTCGATGGGACTGTGCTTACGACAATTTTAGAAGAACCTACTGGCTATGGCAGAATAATAAGAGGAGAAGGCGGTCATGTTTCCAAAATAGTAGAGGAAAGGGATGCCAATCCCGAGGAAAAGGCAATTAAGGAAATAAATTCTGGAATATTTTGCTTCAGAGGTAAGCTTTTAAAATATGCCCTGTCCAAAATAGATAATGAAAACGCACAGAATGAATACTATCTCACCGATGTAATAGAGGTACTTAAGAATGAAGGCTATAAAATAGGCGCCCATATAATAGTGGATTCAAATGAAATCCACGGCGTAAATTCAAGGAGACAATTGGCCTTTTGTGAGGAAATAATGAGAAGGAGAATAAATAAACGCCATATGGACGATGGAGTGACAATAGTCAACCCAGACAATACTTATATTGAAGATGGAGTATCCATAGGGAGGGACACCATCATATATCCAGGCGTATCTATTAAGGGAGATACTAAAATAGGAGAGGATTGTGTAATAAGCGGAGATACTACTATAATTGACAGCATTATACAGCCTAGGGTCACCATAAGGTCTTCTCTAGTGGAGGGAAGCATCGTAGGTCAAGGTACTACCATAGGGCCCTATGCCCATCTCAGACCTAATTCCAAAATTGGAGAAAATGTCAGCATAGGAAATTTTGTTGAAGTTAAGAATTCAAATATAAAAGACAATACAAAAGCCAACCACTTGGCATATATAGGAGATGCCGATATTGGACATAATGTAAACATAGGTTGTGCCGTAGTATTTGTAAATTATAATGGGAAGGAAAAGTTTAGAACTACTGTCGGAGACAATGCCTTTGTGGGCAGCAATTCAAATTTAGTTGCACCTGTGGAGGTAAAATCCTGGGGATATGTCGCGGCAGGTTCGACTATTACAAAAGAGGTAAAGGAGGGAGAGCTCTCCATTGCCAGGGCTCGACAGGTAAACATACCCAATTGGGTTGAGAGAAAAGGCTTAAAAAAATAAGGGACTTAGGAGGAAAACAGATGAATATATGTATGGATGGTATGAAAATTTTTTCGGGAAATGCCAATAGGGACTTAGCAGAAAAGATATGCAGGGAGTTAATCAAGCCCATGGGGATTTGCGATGTAAATACATTTAGCGATGGAGAAATAAACGTCAATATTAGCGAAACTGTCAGGGGAATGGATGTATTCATAGTGCAGCCGACAAATACCCCTGTAAATGACAATTTAATGGAAATACTAATTTTAATAGATGCAGTAAAGAGGGCTTCAGCGGGAAGGGTAAATGCCGTGCTGCCATATTACGGCTATGCGAGACAGGACAGGAAGACAAAGGCCAGGGAGCCTATTACGGCAAAGCTGGTGGCAAATCTCTTGACCACAGCTGGAGCAGACAGGGTAATTAGCATGGACTTACATGCAGCACAGATACAGGGATACTTTGATATACCTGTAGATCACTTATCTGGAGTGCCTATTTTGGCAGAGTATTTTAGAGATTTAGTAGGAGAGGAGACGGTAATTGTATCCCCGGATTTAGGAGGTGTTACCAGGGCAAGGTCCTTTGCCAACCTTTTAGATTTGCCCATCGCCATTATAGAAAAAAGAAGGCCAAAGGCCAATGTATCAGAGGTCATGAATGTCATTGGAGATATAGATGGAAAAGACGTTATTTTAGTTGACGATATCATAGATACTGCTGGTACCATAACAAAGGCTGCATCCGTGTTAAAAAACTTTGGTGCTAAAAAGGTCTATGGATGTGCCACCCACGGCGTATTATCTGGTCCTGCCATAGAGAGAATTAAAAACTCTGAGCTGGAAAAGTTTATCATTACAGATACTATTCCCCTACCAGAGGAAAAGAGAATCGATAAAATCGAAGTCGTATCTGTGGCTCCACTTTTTGCAGAGGCCATTAAGAGGATTCACGACAATGAATCTGTCAGTAAATTATTTGAGTAATTGGGAGTTGATTTTTTGTTTGTAGTTGTAGGATTGGGAAATCCAGGCAGAGCATATGCACAAACGCGGCATAATATTGGGTTTAATACCATAGATTTATTAGGGAAGAGAAACAACATTAAAATCAATAAAATAAAATTTAAATCCGTGTATGGTGAAGGATTTATAGGCGGGGAAAAGGTTTTATTGGTCAAGCCTCAAACCTTTATGAATAATAGCGGCGAAACGGTTAGGGATATTTACAATTTTTTTAAGCTCCCCATAGAAAATATCATAGTAGTGGTAGACGATATAGATATAGATTTTGCCGCCGTACGGATTAGAAGGAAAGGGAGTGCAGGTTCTCACAATGGATTAAAGTCCATAATATACCTGCTTCAAAGGGACGACTTTCCAAGGGTGAAAATAGGCATAGGGAAAAAAGGTCAATATGAGGATTTAGCAGATTTTGTGTTAAGCAAGTTTTCCAAGGAAGAACAGGAACTAATTGAAGGGTCCATATTGACAGGAGCAGAGGCTGTAGAAGCTATTATAGAAAAGGGAATAGACGATGCAATGAATCAATTTAATATTAAGACAAATGGAGCCCAGGACTAAACCTGGGCTTAGGGTGTTTATTGAGGAGTGAATTATATGCAGGATTTCGTAGTGGATCCCTTGAACAATTTGGATAGCTACAAAAAGTTAAAATTACATATAGAAAATCAAGACAGTCCCATAGGTGTTTATGGCATCATAGATGAGGCCATGGGACATTTTCTACATGCCTTAAAACTTCATACCAATAGGCAAATACTCGTCATTACCCACAATGAGGTGAGAAGCAAGAGGATTGTGGAGGATTTAAAAAGCCTAGGAAATGGGGATACTGTTTTCTTTCCGAAGAAAGATATCTTGTTTTACGACATAGACGCTTTTAGCAACGAAAGTTCCAATGAAAGGCTTGGCGTTGTATCTAGATTGTCAAAGGGGGAGAACCTTTTGGTGGTGTCCTCCATTGAATCTATTTTAGGGAAACTTATGTCAAAAGAAGTCTTTAAAAGCCACTCTAGGACCATAGAAGTGGGGGATGAGGTAGATTTAGATTTAGTCAGGTCTATTCTAGTTCAAAATGGATATGAAGGCGTAACGATGGTGGAGGCCATTGGGCAGTTCAGCATAAGGGGAGGTATATTGGATTTTTTTCCTCCTTATAGTTTGGACCCTTTTAGAATCGAGTTTTTTGATATAGAAGTGGATTCCATCAGGTCCTTTGACATCCATAGTCAAAAATCAAAGGAGGTCCTTAAAAAGGTATACATATCCCCTGTGAAGGAAATCTTGATATTGGACCAGTATAGGGATGCAGTAGCTAATGCTTTGGGAGAGGATATGAACAGGGCCTTAAGTAAGTCAAAGGGAAATATAATAGAGAGGCACAATATAGAAAATAAATTTGGAAGATATGGCGAATACTTAAGAGAGGGTCTATTTTTGTCCAATAGGGATTTAATAGTGCCCTATATACCTGCTCAATATTTGTCATCAATTCTGGATTATTTAAAAGAAGATGCCTTGGTTTTCATAGATGAGCCAAGAAGGGTAGAGGAAAGTGTTAAAGCCATAGAGGAGGATTTTAAAATAAAGTTTGCGGACTTATTTGAGGTTGGTGAACTCCTTTCCTCCCATGAGAACATTCGATTTGATTATGAAAGTTTGGTAAGGGACATAAAAAGAAAAACTTCCATAACAAATAGTGTATTGTTAAGTGCCAATAAGGATTTTGAGCCAAGGGCTCTTTGCAATTTTTCGCTGAAGGGAATGCAGTCTTACCACAATAAAATGGAGATACTTAAGGATGACATAAACCACTATAAATATAGGGGCTATAAAATCGTCATATTGTCAGGTACAGAGGAGAGAGGTCAAAGGCTTAAAGACACTTTGCTGTCCATGGAAGTTGAGGCCAATTTTATACTGGATAGAGATACTGAGATTAAGTCCTCCCAAGTATATATAACGCCTGGAAGTACATTTGGCGGATTTGAGTACCCACAACTGAAATTTATACTAATTAGCGACAAGGAGGTATTTGGCGCAGGCAAGAAAAGGACATCAAAACTGAAGAAAAAGGATCCAACGAAGGCTGTCAGCTTGTCAGATTTAAAGGCGGGAGATTTTATAGTCCACGAAAATCACGGTATAGGACGATATGAAGGTATAGAGCAGTTAAATATCCAAGGTGTGAAAAAAGACTATTTAACCATAAGATATAAAGGTGCAGACAAACTATATGTGCCCATAGATCAGATGAATTTAATTCAAAAATATATTGGCTCCCACAGCATAAAGCCAAAGATTAATAAATTGTCAAGTGCTGACTGGGCTAGAACTAAGGAACGGGCGAAAAGAGCCGTAGAGGACATGGCTGTAGACTTGCTTGAACTATATGCAAAAAGGGAAGAAAGCAGTGGATTTGCATTTTCAGAGGACAGCCAATGGCAAAGGGAGTTTGAAGACTTATTTCCCTACGAAGAAACGGAAGGTCAGCTGAGAAGTGTAATAGATATTAAAGGAGATATGGAAAAACCAAAGCCTATGGATAGGCTACTTTGTGGAGATGTGGGATATGGAAAGACGGAAGTAGCCCTGAGGGCAGCATTTAAGGCTGTATTAGATAGCAAACAAATTGCATTTTTAGTGCCAACTACTATATTGGCCCAGCAGCACTACAATACGCTTTTAGAGAGGTTTTCGAGTTTTCCCGTGAAAATTGATATGCTCAGTAGATTTAGAACAAAGATTCAACAAAAACAAACCATAGAGGGACTTAGAAACGGCGTGGTGGACATAGTAGTAGGAACTCATAGACTACTGTCGAAGGACGTGGACTTCAAGGACCTGGGCCTTCTTATCATTGACGAGGAGCAAAGATTCGGTGTAAAGCATAAGGAAACCTTAAAGAAGTATAAGGAAACTGTAGATGTCCTTACCCTTACAGCAACGCCAATTCCAAGGACCCTTCATATGTCATTGTCGGGCATAAGGGATATGTCAGTCATCGAGGACCCTCCAGAAGAAAGGTATCCTGTACAGACATATGTGGTAGAGTTTAACGAACAAATGATTAGAGATGCAATATTGAAGGAAGTTGGAAGAGGTGGGCAGGTCTACTTAGTATACAATAGGGTAGAGACCATAGATAAATTTGCCTCCCATCTCAGGGAACTTGTCCCAGAAGTTAAATTTGACGTGGGACATGGCCAGATGAGTGAAAGAGAATTGGAAAGGGTAATGATAGACTTCTACGAAAGGGAAATAGATGTCTTAGTATGCACTACTATCATAGAAACTGGATTAGACATACCCAATGTCAACACCATAATAATCCACAATGCAGATAAAATGGGCCTATCTCAATTGTATCAATTAAGGGGTAGAGTTGGCAGGTCAAACAGGATTGCCTACGGGTATTTTACCTATGAGAAAAACAAGGTACTTTCAGAAATAGCTGAAAAGAGGCTAAGGGCAATTAGAGAATTTACAGAATTTGGCTCAGGCTTCAAAATCGCCATGAGGGATTTGGAGATTAGGGGAGCAGGTAATTTATTGGGGCTAGAGCAACACGGTCATATTGAAGCCATAGGCTATGATTTGTATATTAAATACTTACACGAGGCTATAAAGAAGCTAAAGGGCGAGGCAGTGGAGGAACAGTTAGATACTACAATCGATATCAAGGTAGACGGATATATTAGCAGCCACTATATAGAAGACGAATTACAGAAAATAGAAATATACAAAAGAATTGCTTCCATAACCACTATAGAAGGATATAGGGATTTAATAGACGAGTTAATAGATAGATTTGGAGACGTACCCAAAGAAGTTGAAAATTTAATGGACATATCCTATATTAGGTACTTGGCAAGTAAAAGCAATATTAAGAATATCTTCCAAAATGGTGAAGAGGTAATTCTAGAGTTTAATACCATAGACAATATATCCTTAGATTTGTTGGGACAGCTATCGGACCAGTATGGGAAAAAACTTATTATGGACCTATCAAAGGAACCAGCACTTATAATTAAATGGGATAACAATTTCCTCGGGGAGTTAAAAACCTTAGTTGAAAAAATTAATGGTTTTAATCCCGCCTAGAATAATATATAATAGATTGAGATGCGGCAAATAGATAAGAGAGGATGTTATAATTGTATAAACACAAAATTAAAAGAGGAATAATACTCCTATTACTGTTGGCAATAGCATTTGGGGTAATAGGATGCTCCAATAAAGAGGAAGGACTAGTTGCTAAGGTCGACGATGTTGGCATTACAGAAGACGAATTTAACATGGAATTTGAGGTCTATAAAAAGATTAACGAGCAGCAACTTGGAGAAGGTGCCATGGACCAATTAGATGCCAGTACTGGTAAGACCAGGGGAGAGGCTCTAAAAGAGGAAATAATGGAAATGCTTATCATGGAGAGATTAATTGAGAGAGAAGCAGAGATAGAAAACATTTCAGTAAGTCCAGAGGAAGTACAGGAAATCATGGACGAATACGTTGAAATGATGGGTGGAGAAGAGGAATTTGATAGTTCCTTGGAGGAAAACAGCATGTCGAGAAAGTTTTTCGAAGACAATATTAGAAGGGGGCTTTTAATTAACAAACACAAAGATAACTTTTTAGATAAAACAAATATACCCCAAGAGGAGATAGAAAGTTTTTTTGACGACAATGGGGAGGATTTGATTGTAATCAAGGCCAGCCATATACTGGTAAAGACTGAAGAAGAGGGAAAAGAAGTACTAAATAGATTAGAAACTGGAGAAGAATTTGAAGAATTGGCATTGGAATTGTCTGCAGACAAGGGATCAGGTGCAAGAGGAGGAGACCTAGGCTATTTCCGCAAAGGCGATATGATAGCTGAATTCGAAGACGCTGCATTTAAATTAAATGTAGGAGAAGTCAGTTCCTTGGTAAAGACAGAAGTGGGATACCATATAATTCGATTGGAAGACAAAAAAGACAGCCTGGAGTCTTTGGAAGAGGATATTTTGTACATATTAAAAGAACAAAAATATCAAGAAAATCTTCATAACTTAAGGGATGAGGCCAAAGTAAAAATATTCTAGCCTATGTGCCAGCGGGGACGGTTCTCGCTGGCACATTTTAAAAACATTCTAGCCTATTTTTTTCAAGAGTGAATAAAAATTCCCTATTATCCTAATAATAATCTCACTACTAAATATTCAGCTAGGAGGTTAAGAATGAAAAAGGCTACGGGAATTGTCAGAAGAATAGATGAACTTGGTAGAGTTGTTATTCCAAAGGAAATCAGAAGAACCCTTCGAATTAGAGAAGGGGATCCTTTAGAGATATTTACAGATAGAGAAGGTCAAATAATACTAAAAAAATATTCCCCCATTGGAGAATTAAACGAGTTTTCACAGGAGTATTGTGACTCACTATATGAGAGCACAAATTATACAGCTATGATATCCGACAGGGACTATATAATAGCCATAGCTGGCGGTTCAAAAAGGGAATATCTCGACAAAAGGATTAGTCCAGAATTAGAAAAGTTAATCGAAAATAGAAGCAACTATGTAACAGAGAAGGACAATAAGCCAATTAAAATAACGTATGAGGATGGAAATTTTGAGAAGTATTCCTCACAAGTAATCGCCCCCATAGTCATGCAAGGCGACCCCATTGGTTCAGTAATAATGGTATCAAAAGACGAGGAAGCAGACATGGGAAAACTAGAGATGAAATTAGCTGAAACAGCAGCAGGTTTTTTATCAAAACAAATGGAAGGATAAGAGAGCCTACCCCAAAAGGGTAGGTTTTATCTTTTATCTGTGTTATTATGTGGTGGTAAGTGATATAATATACAAATAACAAATTAGGGGGATAGCATATGGATAAGGACTTTATAAAGGGAGCGGCAGTATTGGGTATAGCAGGCATAATAGTGAAAATACTAGGTGCCGTATACAGGCTCCCCTTATCAAATATAATCAAATCGGAGGGTATGGGGTACTATCAAACAGCCTATCCTCTATATACATTGCTATTGACCATATCGACGGCAGGTTTCCCCATAGCCATAGCCAAGCTAGTATCAGAGAGAAGGGCCATAGGGGACCATAAAAATGCCTTTAAAGTCTTTAAAGTAGCATTGATGGGATTGTTTTTAGGTGGCATAATCACATCCCTCTTTGTCCTATTTCAGGGGGAGAATATCGTAGACAGATTGGGCAATAAAAATGCATACTATGCCTTAATAGCCCTAGTACCTGCCTTGCTCTTTGTGCCTATTATGGCAGCCTTTAGGGGTTTTTATCAGGGAAGACAATCCATGGTTCCAACTGCAATATCTCAAATCGTAGAGCAGTTTTTTAGGGTTGTAGTAGGTCTTTCCCTTACATATTTTTTACTAGATAGAGGAATCCCCATGGCGGCAGGGGGGGCCTCTTTTGGCGGTTCAATAGGTGCCTTTGCTGGCCTTTTGGTAATAGGGGCTGCCTATATTTTAGGAAGGCAAAGAATCAAAGATGAAATTAGCTCGACAAAATTGGGAGAGGATTACCCTGTAGGCCAAATAATCAAAGACCTATTGATTATTTCTATTCCCATAACCATAGGGGCCTCAGTTGTACCTATTATGGACACCATAGATGTGGTAATAGTTTTAAAACAGCTACAATACATAGGATATTCGGAGGAACTAGCCAACGATTTATATGGAAATCTAAAGGGCATGGCATCTACATTAATCAATCTGCCACAAGTTTTATCCGTGGCTATTGCCATAAGCCTGGTCCCCGCCATATCTAAAGCGAATGCTAGGAAAAACAGGCGTGAAATGGAAGGAATCATATCCTCTGGCATTAGGATTACATTGTTAATAGGCCTTCCTGCGGCCTTAGGTCTATACGTATTGGCCGGGCCCATAATCGAATTGTTATACTATAAAAACGATATGGCTACCATAGCAAACACTGCAAACCTATTGTCAATACTGTCCTTTGGAGTTATATTCCTAACTATGGTGCAGTCCTTGTCGGCAATATTGCAGGGCTTAGGGAAGCCCATTATACCAGCAATAAACCTATTTATAGGGGCCGTTGCCAAAGTAATACTTTCGTACACCTTAACTAAAATACCTGATATTAATATTTATGGAGCAGCATTCTCTACAGTAACGGCCTATGGAATTGCTTCCATACTCGATTTAATTTCTGTAAAGAAACATGCTAAAATTAAACTGAATTTTATGGATGTATTTATAAAGCCTCTCATATCAGCTGTAGGAATGGCCTTATTGGTTTTTCTATCCTATTCAGTTTTAGTGGGGATTTTGGGAAGTAAGCTTTCCACTGTATCTGCCATATTCGTAGGGGCAGTATTGTATGGAGTACTTTTGTTAGTTACAGGTTCAATTACTTCAGCGGATTTAAGACTTTTGCCCAAGGGTGATAAAATTGGGAAAATAATAGACAAGTTTAAGCTGATTAAATAGTAAGCAAAGGAGAAATAATATGGGTAAGATTAGCATCATAGGCCTTGGGCCTGGAAGTGTAGATGCCCTAACACTAGGGGCAATTAATAGGATAAATTCAGGTGATAAAAATTTTTTAAGGACAGAAGAGCATCCTACGGTGAAATACTTTGTAGACAAGGATATTCCCTTTGAAACCTTTGACTATTTATACGACAGGGAGAAGGATTTTAAAGCAGTTTATGAAAGAATTGCAGCAGTATTAATAGATGAAGCGAAAAAAAACGGTCATATTAATTATTATGTGCCGGGAAATCCCTTAGTGGCAGAGAAATCTGTTGAAATACTTATGGAATCCGGCGAGGATATTGAGATTATTACAGGAATGAGTTTTATTGAGCCAATTATAGAGCTAGTTGGCAGAGATCCCATAGGCGGGCTTAAAATAGTAGATGGTGAGACCCTTACGAGCCTAATGGTAGATATAAATACTGATATGATTATAACTCAGGTCTACAACGAAAGAATACTTTCCCATGCCAAGATTATATTATCGGAGATATATGGAGATGAATACCATATATACTTTATTCAAAGTGCAGGTAACAAAGAAGAAGAGAAAAAGGTCTTTATACCTATTTACGAATTGGATAGAATTTACAAAACTGACTCTTTAACTAGTCTATACGTCCCAAAAATAGAAGAAAAAGACAAGAAAGTATTTGATTTTCAAGACTTATTGGGTATAATGAAATTGTTGAGGTCAGAAAATGGGTGTCCTTGGGATATGAAGCAGACTCATGAGTCCATACGCCAATCCATTATAGAAGAGGCTTACGAAGTGGTAGATGCCATAGATAAGGGCCAGATAGACGGCGTTGTGGAGGAGTTAGGAGATTTATTATTGCAGGTAGTTTTTCATTCCCAGATAGGGGAGGAAGAAGGTGAATTTAATATATACCAGGTAACATCTAGTATTTGCAATAAATTAATCTATCGACATCCCCATGTTTTTTCTAAAATAGATGTAGAAAATTCCGATGAAGTAGTATATAATTGGAATGTGCTAAAATATGCCAAAAGGGATATTCACAGTTTTACGGATAAACTAAAGGACATACCAAAGTTGCCTGCTTTGATGACCAGTTTTAAAATGCAGGAAAAGGCAAGGGAAATTGGATTTGATTGGGACGATATAGAAGGCCCCTTAGACAAGGTAGCAGAAGAACATGGCGAACTGCTAGATGCAATGGAGAAATACGATTACGGTCATGAAGAAATTGAAGGGGAATTAGGAGATTTACTATTTGCAGTAGTGAATTTAGCTAGATTTCTCAAAGTCAATCCTGAGCTAGCCCTAAATCGAACTATAAATAAATTTGTCCAAAGATTTGAGTTCATGGAAAGCAAATTAGAAGGCGGTAAAACTTTCGAAGATATGACCTTGCAAGAGATGGAACAATTGTGGAATGAGGCAAAGCTACATAAATTCCACTAAAATGCTAATATTATTAGTAGAGAGCAAGCTTTTAATTAACGAATTATTAATTAAAAATTAATAATATAAACTATGAGGAGGAATATTTTATGAACAAAGCTGAATTAGTATCTAGTATAGCAGAAAAAAGCAATTTGACTAAGAAGGATGCAGAGGCTGCATTGAATGCTTTTATTAAATCCGTTGAGGAAACATTAGAAGGCGGTGACAAAGTCCAATTAGTTGGTTTTGGGACTTTCGAAGTTAGAGAAAGAAAAGCTAGGGAAGGTAGAAATCCTAGGAATCCTGAAGAAGTCATTAAAATACCAGCATCAAAGGCTCCAGTATTTAAGGCAGGTAAATCCCTTAAGGAAATAGTAAACAAGTAAAAATCAGGTCTTTGACCTGATTTTTTAATCGGAGGTTTCTATGAGAATAGATAAGTATTTAAAAAATTCGAGAATAATCAAAAGGCGCACTGTGGCAAAGGAGGCCTGTGAACAGGGGAGAGTGCTAATCAATGGGAAATTGGCAAAACCAGGGGACGAGGTAAAAATAGGAGACAGGGTCCAAATAAACTTTACCAATCCTATTGAAATAGAAGTATTAGATGTATCGGATAATCCACGGAAAGACGCCTCAAAAGAACTATATAAAATGTTGAATTAAAAGACTTTGTAATAAAAGTCTTTTTTTTTCATAAATATTAATTAGATAGGGGTGATTATGATGACTGAAAATAGAATTAGATTTAAAAGCCAAAATATAACTGTGGAAGACAGAGAAAAAGTTGTTATTACAGGTGTGGAACAAGTAGAAAGCTATAACGATAATGTGGTAATTTTAAATACTATAAAGGGAGGTATAACCGTAAAAGGAGAAGGTCTAAATATTTCCAAACTCAATTTGGACGATGGAAGCGTCATCATAGGTGGAAAGATTAATGGAATTAATTATTCATCCAAAGATGCGGTACCTAAAAATATAATGAGCAGATTATTTAAATAAATATACAGGTGATTTAAATGGAAATATCTATGTTAATGGAGTTGCACATGTTTTTTACAACAGTATACGGCGGTCTTATAACCGGCTTTGTATATGATATATATAGGACAATCCGTTATCTCTCCAAACCAAAAAAAATAATGACGTATTTAGGTGATTTGTTATTTTGGACAATCGCTGCAATTATATTATTTTTAACCGTTATAAAAATCAATTGGGGGGAGATAAGGGGATATATATTACTGGGGTTTTTTCTAGGTGGATTGATTTATATAAAGCTATTTAGTCCCTATATATATCCGATTTGTGTAGTCGTATTTCAAAAAACGAAAAATACTGTAAGATTTGTATTGTCCATAATCTTTTTCCCCTTAAACTTTTTCAAAAGTAAATTAATGCACATATTGAAAAAAATCAAAAAAACTATTATTATATTAGTAAAAGAGGCAAAAAAATATAAAAAGATAATTTCTTCAAAAAAATAAAGGAGTTTTTAAATTTATGTAGAATAATACTACAGGTGGTGATTTTATGAAAAGGAAAAAAAGAAGACTTAAACTGGGACATATATTCTTTTATTTAATTTTACTATATATAGGTATTATTCTTTGGAATCAAAAGAAGCTTGCAAAGGAATTAACAATTAAAAGGGATAAAGTTTTTAGTGAAACTGAGGCTTTAAAAGCCGACATAGATAAACTGGAGGAGGAAATCCAGATTAGCGACAGTTTAAAGTTTGTAGAAAAGATAGCAAGGGAAGAGTTGGGAATGGTTAAGCCTAGGGAGATTATTTATATCGACAAAAACAAAAAGAAAAATCCATTCTTTACCCTTAGAAAGAGTAGAACCAATTGACAATAAAGGATTTCTAATATATACTGAATTTATAATACAATTATTTAAGGAGGAATCATTTATTTATGTCTTTAGCTGTAGGAGAAGTGGTTGATGGCACTGTTACAGGGTTAACAAACTTCGGTGCTTTTGTCCAATTGCCGGAAGGGAAAAGTGGACTTGTTCACATTTCAGAAATATCCCATGAGTATGTAGAAAAAGTGACCGATTGTCTAAAGAAGGGTCAAAGAGTCAAGGTTAAGATTTTGTCTATTACCGATGAGGGAAAGATTAGTTTGTCTATTAGACAAGCAAAGTCCAAAAATTCTCAACCAGATGAATACGAGTGGAAGGATGATAAACAAAAGTACATGTCCTTTGAGGATAAACTAAATAAGTTTTTAAAGGATAGTAATGAAAAGCAAGATCAATTGAAAACAAGGGATACAAAAAAAAGTACTAGTTTTAGACACAAAAAGGCAACTAGCGCAATGGATTTATAAAACCGGATTTTCCGGTTTTTTATTTTTTAAAAAAGTCTTTGTTTTTTCATTATAAAACAAAATGATACAGTTATATGGAGAAACCCATAGATTTATGTCTGAATAATCTTCAGCCCTCATCCCCCATTTGACAAATTATTTTCAGTTTTTTTGTTAAGATTGCATTAAAAATGAGAATGGGGATGATGTCGTGATAAAAACAGATACCCTTATAAATAAAAGGGATTTTAATAGTTTGAAATATCTGGACAAGAAGATTATACTCTTAGGATTAGTAACTTTTATACTTGGACGAGCTGTAGTATTTAACAATTTGACTCCCTTTGCCTATGCTTTTTTATCTGCATTTATCATATCTGAGGGTCTAAGTTTTGCCATATTAATAGGGGCACTGGGTAGTATAATAAATATCCATGGTTTTGGGGAAATAAGCTATTTACTGGCAAATATAGCCGTATTTGGATTTTTTGCATTTAAAAAAGACCAAAAGGAATATACTCAAATTAAAGCCATTTCCCTAGGGACACTTATTTTCTTTGGATTTAGAATTCTTGGGGTAATCGCCAGCAAAAACCTATTCTTTTACGATGTAATTATGATAATTTTTGAGTCTGCAGTTGTATTTACTGCCTCTTATTTATTTTCTTGCAAGATTTCCAACATTTCAACTATAATGGTTATGGCCTTGGTATTGGCTGGTTTAAAAGACACAGCCTTTTTTAGTCTACAAATCAAAAATGTAATAACCGTCTTTATGGTCTTAGTTGTGGCTTATAATCAAGGGGCATTTTTCGGTGGAGGTGTTGGTCTAATTCTAGGTATGGTATCTTATATTTCACATCCTGAGATGCCATTTATATTGAGTATTTTAGGGGCTGTAGGGTTGTTATCGGGGATATTTCGAGATTTAGGAAAAACAGGGGCTATATTGGGATTGCTATTGGGCAATGGGATTATTTCATTTTATATCAACAGATTGGGAACCAGTTTTTTAAGCCTTAGGGAAATATTGCTATCGGCATTATTCTTTGTATTTATGCCAAAAAACATAGGTAAGAAAATAAATCAATTATTTACTTTAGAATTTTCCATAGATAGGGAGTACAATTTAAAAAGAGACGAAGTAGCCATAAAAAAAATAAATAGAATGGCGGATTTATTCTATAATTTAGGTCAGACATTTAAGGAAACTGCTAAGGAAAGAGATTATCATTACACAAGTGAAATTTACGGCTTAGTTGACGGCATAGCCAATGAGGTATGCAGCAGATGCTATAGATACGATACGTGCTGGAAAGGGAATTATTACAATACATACAACAACTTTTTCAATCTAATAGGACTGGTAGAGGCCAAAGGAATAGAGGAATCGACCTATGCAGCTACGTATAAATTTTGTTCTAGGCCTAAGGAAATTTTAGATATGGTAGATAGAGCTGTGGAAAGGCTAGAGCTAAACAAAAGCTGGAAGATAAAATTAGATGAAAACAGATTGCTGCTTTCAGAGCAACTAAAGGGTTTTGGAAAGGTAATGGAAGATATAGCTAAGGATATTTACGGCAAGCCCAGTTTTGACGAGGATATTGAAAAAGAACTCCTTGGCCAATTGAAAAACAGTAGAATAGACGTTAAGAGCTTATCTGTGGCAGTAACGCCGCAGAAGGATTACGATATATTTGTAGATTTGAATAAATCAGTACAATCCGTAGATAAAATAAAGGACACCATGTCCAGTTACCTAGGATCTACGGTTATATGTCACAGCAACCCCAAAGACACACAAAAAAAACAACTGAGATTCAAACTCATTAGGGAAAATAGATATAGTGCAGCTACAAAGGTGGCTCTAGGATTGAATTCAGAGAACAAAGTATCTGGAGATAGTTATACATACGGCGAAACGGAAAACACCCACTATGCAGTTATCAGCGATGGAATGGGAGTTGGCAGAAGGGCAAAGGAAGAAAGCAAAACTGCAATTTCCCTTTTGGAAAAATTAATGGAAGCAGATATAGATAAGGATTTAGCCTTAAAGACTATAAATTCGGTTCTTAGGGCAAAATCCAACGGAGAAATATTTGCCACCTTAGATATTGGATTTGTGGATTTGTACTCAGGAAAGATACAAATGATTAAGACAGGGGCACCAGCCACTTTTATTAAAAAGGGAAACAAGGTAGAAGTCGTCAACTCTTCGTCTTTGCCTGTAGGGATGTTAGAAGAAGTGGATTTCAACGTTTACGAGGGGTATATAGGCGATGGAGATATGCTGATTATGATGTCTGACGGGGTACTGGAGGCCTACGGCTCAGCAGAAGTAGGAGAGGAAAAAGTAAGGGAAGCAATAAGCCGTATTGACAGCGTAAATCCCCAAGCCATGGCAGGTGCAATAATAAAGATGGCTAAGGGCCAAGGGGCAGCTGCCAAGGACGATATGACGGTTTTAGTTACTAAAGTATGGAAGAATATTTAAAAAAACTTAGAAATTTGTTGACAATTAGGCTATAATAAATATATATTGAATTCAAAAGAATAATTATGGGATTAATGTAATATTAGGTGATTATATGAAAGATAAAGTAGTTGCTGTCATAAAAGAGCATAATTTAATTGAAGAAGAGGACAATATAGTCATTGGCGTATCAGGAGGGCCAGATTCTATGGCTCTACTATTTTGTTTGCTTGAATTTAGGAAGACAACCCCTTTTAATATTTTTATAGCTCATGTAAATCACGGCGTTCGGGGGGAAGAAGCTAGAAGGGACCAATTATTTGTAGAAAAAACTGCTAAGGATTTAGATTTGCCTTACTATACCATCGATGTGAGCATGGAACAGTATGGCAAAGAAAAGGGAATTACTGCAGAGGAAGCAGGTAGAGAATTGAGATATGGATTTTTTAGGGAAATCCTTAAAAAGCAGGGCGGAGGAAAAATTGCCGTGGCCCACAACCTAAACGACCAGGCGGAGACTTTGCTTATGAGGATTATGAGGGGTACTGGAATAGATGGACTGAGGGGCATGTTTTTCAAATACCAAGATATAATACGACCTATTTTAGGCATAAAAAGGGAGGAAATCGAAAAGTATATTGAGGAAAATGGAATAGAAACCGTCCTAGACAAGACAAATTTACAGCCTATTTACTCTAGAAATAAAGTGAGAATAGAGCTGATACCCTATATGGAGGAAAATTTCAATCCCAATATTATAAATACCCTCTGGAGGATGTCGACAATTGTGTCTACGGATGTGGATTTTTTAGAGGAGTATACTAAGAGAGAATACAATAATTTAGTAAATAAAGGGGAAGGTCATAGTATTATTTTTAATAAAGAAGGTTTTTTAAATAATCATAGGAGTATTCAACAAAGGCTAATAAGAAATGGTATATTGGAGCTTAGGGGTTCCCTACAAGGTACAACAGAGGTACAAATACTTAAGACACTGGATTTGTTTTTAGGGGAAACTACTGGGAAGGAAATACATTTGTCCAATGGAATTGTGGCTAGAACCAGCTACGGGGACTTGATAATGGAAAAACAGCTTGTAAGTTCAGAAAAGGATTACTCCTATGGATTAGCTGTACCAAGCAGTCTTATCATACACAATGGATATAAGTTTGAAACTAAAATATTGGAAAGGGATTTTGATTTGACTTTCCATGGAAAAGGAAATGTGAAGTATTACGATTACGACAAAGTCGTGGGGAAATTGGAGGTTAGAAACAGGAAAGACGGGGACAGATTTGTACCCTTTGGAATGAAGGGCAGAAAAAAATTAAAGGATTATTTTATGGATGAAAAAGTTCCCAGGGAATTGCGGAATAAAATCCCCCTTATAGTGGATAATGAAAATATATTGTGGGTAGTTGGATATAGGACCAGTGAATTGTACAAGGTCACAGACGATACGAAAAGAATTTTGTCTATATCCTATGATTTAATATACAACAGTTAAAAATGAGGAGGAACAACATGGAAAAGTTAATTAAAGAAATCTTGGTGGAGGAAAAAAGTATTGAAGAAAAGGTCAAGGAACTTGGGGCAAAGATTACTGAAGATTACCAAGGGAAAAATTTGCTTTTAGTAGGTATTTTGAAAGGTGCATTTATATTTATGTCTGATCTGGCAAGGAATATTAACATGCAGGTGGGCATTGACTTCATGGCTGTATCCAGCTATGGGAGGACCTCGTCTTCCACAGGAGAAGTCAGGATAATCAAGGATCTGGACTTTAGTGTGGAAAACAAGGATGTACTCATAGTAGAGGACATTATAGATACGGGATACACATTAGCCTATTTGACCGACAACCTTAGAAAAAGAGGGGCAAACTCCGTGAAGGTATGTGCACTATTAGACAAACCCGAGAGGAGAAAGGTCGACGTAGCAGTTGATTATTTGGGATTTGCCATACCAGATGAGTTTGTGGTTGGATACGGACTGGATTATGCTGAAATCGGCAGAAATCTCCCATATGTAGCTGCCTTAAAAGAGGAGGTATATAAATAATCTCTTGTATTGAAAATGTTTATCAAAAATGCTATAATATATAGATGTTATTTAGTCGTAAAAGGAGGGAGGATTAGGATTGAGAAGATTTTTTAAGGGCATTAGCGTGTATCTACTAATAGTCATATTGATTATGTTTCTTGTAAAGACTCTAGGCAATGACGTAGAACAGATTATGGTAATAGATGTGACAGAATTAGTAGAGCATTTGAATGAAAATAAAATTGAAAGTATAAAGATTGTAGGAAGGGAAGTAAATGGGAAATTTAGAGATAGCACTCAGTTTTCCACAGTTTTGCCCTATCAGATGCAGGATACATTCTATGATAATTATTTAAAAGACAAGGTCGATAGCGGTGTATTGGCATTGAGCTCTGATTTGGAGCCTACAACTCCTATATGGGTCAGTGCAATACCGACTATTTTAGTTGTTTTAGTATTTGTAGTATTCTGGTTTGTGTTTATGCAGCAATCTCAAGGCGGCGGGGGCAAGGTAATGTCCTTTGGCAAGTCCAGAGCAAGGCTTCACAAACAAGAAGAGGGGAAAATAGTCACTTTCTCAGAAGTGGCAGGTTTGGAAGAAGAAAAAGAGGAGCTTAAGGAAATAGTCGATTTTCTAAGGGCACCTAGGAAATACATTGAAATTGGGGCTAGGATACCTACGGGAGTGCTTTTAGTAGGGCCACCAGGTACTGGTAAAACTTATTTAAGCAGGGCAGTTGCTGGCGAAGCAGGAGTCCCATTTTTCACCATATCCGGCTCTGATTTTGTGGAAATGTTTGTCGGTGTGGGTGCAAGTAGAGTTAGAGACTTATTTGAGCAGGCGAAGAAAAATGCACCATGTATCGTGTTTATCGACGAAATAGATGCAGTGGGCAGGAGAAGGGGAGCAGGACTTGGCGGAGGCCACGACGAAAGGGAGCAGACTCTAAACCAACTGTTAGTTGAAATGGATGGATTTGCAACCAATGAAGGAATAATCGTCATGGCAGCAACCAATAGAGCTGACATACTGGATCCAGCTCTTCTAAGGCCAGGAAGGTTTGACAGAACAATTTACGTTGGGCTACCAGATGTTAGAGGTAGAGAGGCGATTTTAGAAGTTCATACAAAGAACAAGCCTTTGGATGACGATGTAGATTTAAAAGTGGTGGCAAAGAGGACGCCTGGATTTACTCCGGCGGATTTGGAAAACCTTGTAAACGAGTCTGCGTTGCTCTCAGCTAGATATAACCTGAAGACTATACCCATGCATTTAATAGAAGAAGCATCTATTAAGGTTCAGGCAGGTCCAGAGAAAAAGTCCAAAGTCGTAAGTGAGAAGGAAAGAAAATTGACGGCATATCATGAGGCAGGCCATGCACTTACCTCTAGGCTTACCCCAGACACTGATCCCGTCCATATGGTTACAATTATTCCAAGGGGAATGGCTGGAGGATTTACAGCCTATATACCTGAGGAAGACAGGAGTTTCTTGACAAAGAAACAAATGGAAAGCAGATTAGTTATGTTGCTTGGCGGCAGAGTAGCAGAGGCCTTAGTATTGGGGGATATAAGCACAGGAGCACAAAATGACATCGAACGAGCCACAAAATTGGCAAGATCAATGGTTACCCACTACGGAATGAGCGATAAGCTAGGTCCAATGACTTATGGTACTGATGAAGAAGAAGTATTTGTAGGAAGGGATTTTGGCAGAGCAAGAAACTACAGTGAAGATGTGGCAGCAGCCATAGACAAGGAAATGAGAGATTTAATAGATACTGCCTACAATAAGGCCGAAAAATTATTGAAAGAAAATATGGATAAGCTCCACAGAGTAGCAGAGACCCTATTGGAAAAAGAAACCATAGACGGTAAAGAATTTGAAAGATTGTTCCAAGGAGCATAAAGAACTTTAAAACCTGAAGGAAAGCCTTCAGGTTTTTTAAATGCCATATTAAAATTGAATGGAAAAGAGATAAGAGTGTCAAATATCTAACAATTAAGACAATGGTGAATATTCAAAATAATGCTTTACAATAATAATACGTTAATATATACTATAAATATGAATTTGAAATTTGCATGTTACTGCTTTATTTGTGGCAAAGGGACAACTCCAATTTGCAAAACAAATAGAACCCAGTACTGATGGCAGAGTTGTCATTAGAGCTGGGTTTTTGTATTATACGAAGGGGGGTAAGGAGGTATTTTCGAGGGTTAATACTTAGATTTCATAGGAGGTGCAAATCGTGGTAAAGAAAAGTATTTATAAGAAGTTGTCAGTATTGATGATTTTGCTTATGGTATTTAGTGTGGCGTTAGCCGGTTGTCAAACTAAAGAGGCCGATGGCAAGGAAACGATTTATCTTACTTTTGCATCTGGCAGCGTAGGTGGTGCATATTATCCATTAGGTGGCGGTATAGCAGAAATTTTAAGTACATTAGATGGAGTCCAGTGTACATCTGAAGCCACTGGGGCGTCCATAGAGAATGGCAGATTGGTGGCATCAGGAGAGTCACAATTGGGTTTCATGATGGGCGATGCTGCCCACAAGGCAGTGGAAGGGATAGAGCCATTTGATGAAAAACTACCTTTGAAAGGTCTCTTTAACATGTATACGGCTCCTGAACATATTGTCACTTTAAAGGGTTCTGGAATTAAATCCGTTGAAGATTTAAGGGGGAAAAGGGTGTCTGTAGATGCACCTGGCAGCGGCTGCGAAGTAATGGCAAAAGAGATTTTAGACGTTCACGGCATTACGTATGACGATTTTAAGGTTGCAAATCTAAGCCAAACAGAGGCAGGTGAGGCATTAAAAGATGGAAATATCGATGCCCTATTTTGGAATTTCGCCTATCCAGGGGCTGTGGTCATGGACGTAACTTCCGTAAGAGATATTGAAATGATTCCCGTTTCAAACGATATGCTAGATGCACTTACAGATAAATTTGCTTATTACGTAAGCGACAATATACCCGGGGGAACTTATAAAGGCGTAGATGAAGATGTTCCTGTCCTTTCTGTGGGAAATGTCGTAGTCGTAAGAGACGATATGGATGAGGAATTGGCATACAATATTACGAAGATTTTGTTCGAAAACATCGATAGGCTGGCAGAGGGACATCCAGCTGCAAATCAAATGACTCCAGAGATGGGCCATCAGACTGGAATAGATTTACATCCAGGAGCTGAAAGGTACTTTAGAGAAATCGGTGCATTGAAATAAAGGAAAATACCAAATCGATTGTCATAATGATTTTAATCGCAGTCTTTGCTTTTCCAGTTCCAATATTGGAAATACTTTTACTTCCAGAAAATTCTCTAGTATTTCGGGCTAATATATCTAAGAATAGGGGTTTTGAATTACAATATACACATTCTTGGGACAAAACCCCTGTTTGGGATATTTTCATGGTAGATAGCTGGGGAAATTTGATATTGGATAGGGAAGAATACCTTTGGATGGGTGCAGGTCTAGAGTCCTTTTCGCAGGGAAATTTGTCCTTTGACGGGGATAGGGTTTCTGTAGTATTAGGCAAGAGGATAAATGATTTGCAATTGGCCGTTGGAACCGTTGCCAATCACAAACTGATTATTAACTCCAAAGAAATCCCCCTTGTAAACTATGTAGATCCTGGGAGCAAGATTTTGATTAAGACAAAATTAGAACCGTGGCCCATATTTTACTTAAAGGAAGTGAATAAGAATGAAGAAGAATAGAACCAATGGAGAATTGCCAAAAGAAATAGAAACTTTGCCTGAGGACATAGAGGAGTTAATGGTCAAGACAAGGGATTACAAAGGTTTTATGGCTCTTTTAATCACTTTAATAGCCATAGCTGCATCGGTTTTCCACCTGTATACTGCATTTTATGGGGCATTCTTCGCATTGACTCAAAGGAGCATTCACTGGATTTTTATGTCTGTACTCATCTTTCTTCTTTATCCTGCGACAAAAAGAGGAATTTGGAATAAATTAAAATGGTATGATTTAATATTGGCATTGACCTCCATAGGAGGAGGGTTATATATACTTATAGATATGAAAAACATAGTAAATAGGGCGGGAGCTCCGACACAGGTAGATATAATCTTGGGGCTGATAATGGTGTTATTGGTACTGGAAGCTGCAAGAAGAGCCGTTGGATGGGTGCTTCCTGTGGTGGCCATAGTAGCACTAATATATGCTTACTTCGGTCCATATATGCCAGGACTTCTAAAGCATAGGGGTTATTCCTTTGTAAGGATTTTCCCATATCAATTTTTGACGACAGAGGGGATTTATGGCATTCCCCTAGGGGTATCTGCCACCTTTGTGTATCTATTTATATTGTTTGGGGCATTTCTAGAAAAGACAGGAGCAGGAAGGTTTTTCATAGATTTAGCTCTGGGCTTAACTGGTTCCTCCCAGGGGGGGCCAGCTAAGGCATCTGTGGTGTCCAGTAGTTTTTTTGGGACGGTTTCCGGCAGCTCTGTTGCAAATGTGGTTGGAACTGGGACCTTTACCATACCCTTGATGAAAAGCATTGGGTACGAGCCTCACTTTGCAGGTGCAGTGGAAGCGGCAGCTTCCACAGGAGGACAAATAATGCCGCCTATAATGGGGGCAGCAGCATTTATAATGGCGGAGACCTTAGGGATTAGATATGGGCAAGTTGCGGCGGCAGCAGCTATTCCCGCTGTTCTGTACTATGTGTCCATATTTGCACAGGTCCACTTTAGAGCAGGTCGCCTTGGACTTAAGGGTATACCGAAGGAACAGCTTCCAGATATAAAGGAGACTATGAAAAATGGTTGGCATCTTCTTATTCCTCTGTTGGTTCTTATAGGAGCCTTAGTAAAAGGATATTCTCCAATGAAGGGCGTATTTTGGACTATAATCATTACAGTAATCCTAAGCCTTTTAAAGCCAGAGACAAGGATGACACCGAAAAAATTCATCGAATCCTTGGAAGACGGTGCTAGGACGGCAGTAGAAGTGGCAGCTGCATCGGCTTGTGCAGGTATTGTGGTTGGAGTAATCACCATGACAGGATTAGGATTAAAGCTTGCAGGGCTTATTCTCACTTGGTCAGGGGAAAGTTTACCATTGGCTTTGGTTTACACTATGATAGCATCGATTATTTTAGGTATGGGACTGCCTACTACTGCTAAATATGTAATTTTGTCGACTTTGGCAGCACCAGCTCTGATTCACCTAGGCGTTTTACCTATAGCGGCGCATATTTTCATTTTGTACTATGGAGTGGTGGCCGATATAACTCCGCCAGTAGCTTTGGCATCTTATGCAGGAGGAGGCCTGGCAGGGGCTGACCCAATGAAAACAGGTTTTACTGCATTGGGTGTGGGGTTGGCAGCATTTATCATACCCTATATATTCGTTTATCATCCCAGCTTGCTGCTTGTAGGGGGCGTGTCTGAAATAGTCATGGCATCAATTACAGCTGCCATAGGTGCTGTTAGTTTAGCAGCTGGTTTACAAGGATGGTTAATTTCAAAGGCAAGTATATTTGAGAGGGTTCTGTTTGTAGCCATAGCACTTTTGCTTATTAAGCCGGGGTTTGTTACGGATTTAATAGGTATGGGAGCCTTGCTTGCAATAGTTTTATATCAATTAAAGAAGTCGAAGAGGCCTGCAGAAACTATTTGATACTATTATATTAGTGTATAAATACATTATAAAGTCGTACTGCTTTATTTGCGGCAAATTGGCACAACTGATTTGCAAAGCAAATTAAAATCCAGTATTAATAGGTATATGGGCTATTGGTACTGGTTTTATTTTATGAAAAAGGGGGCATTTTGATGAGTTTAAATAAGGCACCAAAAAACAATGTGTTTTATAGAAATCAAAATTGGATTTACCCTAGGATTGAAAGAGGGGAGGGCATTTATCTAATAGGGGAAGACGGCAAGAGGTATTTAGATGGGTGCTCAGGTTCGGCTGTAGCAAATATAGGCCATGGGAACAAGGAAATTGCAGAATATGCAAAGGAACAAATAGAAAGAGTAGCATTTACACATTTATCAAGATGGACAGTAGACACCATAGAAAAAGCTGCGGAAAGAATAGTCTCCTGGTGTCCAGAGGGTCTCGCCCATGTGTATTTTGTATCTGGAGGTTCTGAGGCCACAGAAACTGCAATGAAAATGGCTAGGCAATATTTTGTAGAAAGGGACGGCAGATCTAGCAAATGGAAGGTAGTCTCAAAGTGGTATTCATATCACGGTGCTACCATAGGTTCCCTATCCATGACAGGATCCATAGGCAGAAGAAAGCTGTACGACCCATTGCTGACAAATTTTCCAAAGATAAACCAATTTTATCACTATAGAAACCCTTGGGGGGCAGAGAGCTTAGAGGAAACCAGTATATTAGCAGCTAAAGAATTGGAAGCCGAAATATTGAGACAGGGACCTGACAATGTTGCAGCATTTATATCGGAACCTGTAATTGGTTCTGCTGCACCAGGAGCATACCCGGAAAAGATATATTTTCAAATGGTAAGGGAAATTTGCGACAAGTACGACGTATTGTTTATTATGGACGAGGTAATGGCAGGTGCAGGCAGGACGGGTAAAAAGATGGCATCTGAACACTTCGATGCAAAGCCGGATATTTTGGTTTTAGCCAAGGGACTAAGCAGCGGATATACTCCCATTGGAGTGGCAGTATGCAATTCTGAAATATTCAATACTATTATGGTAAATGGTTCAGGCAATTTTATACACGGACATACCTACGCTGGCAACCCGCTATCTTGTGGGATAGCAGATAAGGTAATGGAAATCGTAGAGAGAGAAAACTATATAGATAATTGTGCAGTACAAGGGGATTATTTGTTAGAAAAACTACAAAAACTATATCAGTATCCAATTGTAGGGGATATTAGGGGAAAAGGTTTGATGATTGGCATTGAGTTTGTAAAAGATCAAAAAACAAAAATGCCCTATGATGTAACTGACAACGTAAAGGGAAAGATTACAAATAACTGCTTGGAAGAGGGGTTAGTGCCTTATCCTGGTGGTGGTTCAGTAGATGGAGTAAGGGGCGACCACATATTGTTGGCTCCTCCTATAAACATCACAAAAGATGAAGTAGATATAATGTACGATAAATTGGAAAAAGCAATTGAAAAGACAGTTAAGGAGTTAAAGGCGGTGAGACCATGAGCTATAGAAAGAAAAAGTTGATTATTACAGTAGCCCTTACAGGCAATGTGCCCACTAAAGAAATGAATCCCTATACACCTATTACGGAGAAGGAAATAGCAGAAGAGGCAATTAAATGCCAAAAAGCAGGAGCAGCCGTTGCCCATATACACGTAAGGGATGAAAAGGGAGAGCCAACATGTGAAAGGGAAAGATACAAAAAGGTTCTGGACTTATTAGAAGAAAGGGGAACCAATATTATCACTCAGCTGTCTACAGGAGCAAGGGGCGGTGGGAATACGGCAGAGTGGAGGGGACAAATGTTGGATTTAAATGCCGAAATGGCAAGCCTATCCACTGGTTCATCAAATTTTCCCACTCAAGTAAATGCAAATTCCTTTGACCTAATCAAGGAACTTGCAGAAAAAATGTATACCAATAATATAAAACCGGAAATAGAGGCTTTTGACCTAGGGATGATAGACAATGCCATTTATTTATTGAGGAAGGGAGTACTTAGAGCACCGCTACAGTTTAATCTAGTTATGCATGTAAGGGGCTCTGTGTCGGGTACTCCAAGAAATTTGCTGCACATGGCAGAATCCATACCAGAAGGATCTACATTTACAGTATCAGGCATCGGGCCAAGTCAAGTACCTATGCTTACCATGGCAATTTTGTTGGGGGGGCATACTAGAACGGGTCTTGAGGACACTGTTTTATATGACAAGGGGATATTGGCTACAAATGTAATGTTGATTGAGAGAATCAAAAGAATTGCAAAGGAATTGGGAAGAGAAATAGCAACTCCTGATGAAGCTAGAGAGATATTGGGTATAATAAAGTAAGGCTGCTTTGACGGCAGCCTTTTTATAAACTAGCTTAGAGAGGTGCAATATGAGAGAAATAAGGGACTTTGGACCAGATACGATTTATTTTGTTTCCTATTCAAAACTTCCTGAGGGCATTTCCGCCACCTATGTACACAAAGTAGTGGGCGTTGGATTTTTAATCAATGGAAAGACTGGAATCATAGAGGATGTTATGGTGACATTGATTTCAGACTTATGCAAGGAGTTTTTGGCGTACCTAATCGTAGGGCATAATATTGAAAAAGACGGCATAGATGAATTAGTAAAGAAAGTTGAACGTCGCTACTTTGGATATTCTCAAAAAGCTATTATAGTTGGAATAAAGGGAGTCTACGCCAGATATTTGCAATGGAAAGAGGCTAACAAGTGAAAAAAGCATTAGTTCTAACATATATTCACATTTAATTCTAGTAAGGGATTGCTAGTCTTATTTTTTATGTTTTTCCAATATTGCAATATTAAATTCACTTGTTAAAAATATTGAAATATATGTTGCAAATACCTATTGAATATTACTATAATAGATATTGAATAGATTGTTTTTAAACACAGATTTCCAAATTTAAGGAGGTTGGGAAATGTTTGATAATGAAAAGCTGGGGGAAATAAAGAACTCAGTAGATATCTGGGAAAGGGAAGTAGTGGAAAAGACGGTTTCTAGATTTCCTGAGAGAAAACAAAATTTTACAACTGGATCCAATAGCGATGTTGACAGATTGTATACACCATTGGACATAGAGGATTTAGACTACGAAAATGATTTGGGGCTTCCAGGAGAATATCCATTTACTAGGGGTGTACAGCCAACAATGTATAGAGGTAGGCTATGGACCATGAGGCAGTATGCAGGATTTGCATCTGCAGAGGAGTCCAACAAAAGATATAAATATCTATTGGAACAAGGGCAGACAGGGCTCAGCGTGGCCTTTGACTTGCCGACACAAATAGGATACGACTCCGATAATGGACTGTCAGAGGGAGAGGTCGGAAAAGTGGGAGTTGCCATCGATTCCCTAAAGGATATGGAGGTTTTATTTGACGGCATCCCATTGGATAAGGTAAGCACTTCAATGACAATAAATTCACCTGCTTCCATATTATTGGCTATGTATATAGCTGTGGCAGAGAAGCAAGGGGTGTCAAAGGATAAACTGAGAGGTACAATACAAAATGACATTTTAAAGGAGTACATAGCAAGGGGTACCTATATATTTCCACCGGAGCCTTCCATGAGGCTTATAACCAACATATTTGAATATTGTTCGAAGGAAGTGCCCCAGTGGAATACCATTAGCATCAGCGGCTATCACATAAGGGAGGCAGGCTCCACGGCAGCTCAAGAAGTAGCATTTACATTGGCAGATGGGATCGCCTATGTAGAAGCTGCCATAAAGGCAGGACTAGATGTGGACGATTTTGGTCCTAGATTATCTTTTTTCTTCAATGCACACAACGACCTATTGGAGGAAGTTGCCAAATATAGGGCTGCTAGAAGGCTTTGGGCAAAAATCATGAAGGAAAGATTTAAGGCTGAGAATCCTAAATCTATGCAATTGAAATTCCATACCCAAACAGCAGGCTCCACATTGACTGCACAGCAGCCAGACAACAATATAATTAGGGTAACTATACAGACCCTTGCAGCGGTTTTAGGCGGGACCCAATCGTTGCATACTAATTCTAGGGACGAGGCATTGGCTTTACCTACAGAAGACTCAGTAATGATAGCACTCAGGACACAGCAAGTAGTGGCCCATGAAGCTGGAGTTACTGAAACAGTAGATCCCTTGGCGGGCTCATACTATGTAGAAAGCTTGACCGATAGAATAGAACAGGAAGCTACTAAATATATAGAGACCATCGACGAGCTAGGTGGGGCGCCAAAGGCTATTGAAAAAGGATATATACAAAAAGAAATACAAAATGCGGCATATAGGTACCAGATGGAAGTAGAATCCTTAGACAGAATAGTAGTGGGAGTCAATAAATTTCACATAGAAGAGTCAGAGAAAAAGGAATTGCTAAAGGTAGACAAAACTGTGGAAATAAACCAAAGGGAAAAGCTAGCAGACTTGAGGAAAGAAAGGGATAATCAAGAAGTGGAAAGAACCCTAGGGGTTTTAAAGGAGAAGGCTGAAACGGACGAAAACTTAATGCCATATATATTAGATGCAGTAAAGGCCTATGGAACTTTGGGAGAAATTGCAGATGTTCTAAGGGAAGTATTTGGCGAATATGAGCAGTCAGTAATATTATAATGGGAGGTTTTACTATGGATAGACCAATTAGGGTTCTGGTGGCGAAACCAGGGCTAGATGGACACGATAGGGGAGCGAAAGTAATAGCAAGGTCCCTGAGGGATGCAGGTATGGAAGTAATATATACTGGACTAAGACAGACGCCGGAACAAATTGTAGCAGCTGCCATACAAGAGGATGTAGATGTTGTGGCCCTTAGCATACTGTCTGGAGCACATAACCATTTGTTTCCCAAGGTAGTTAATTTGCTAAGGGAAGAAGGAGTTGACGATATGCTCATAATTGGAGGGGGAGTAATACCGGAGGACGACATACCATTTTTGATTGAGTCGGGGGTAGAGTCTGTATTTACACCGGGGACTCCTACTAAAGATGTAGTAGAATTTATTAAAGAAAATCTCAAAAGGTAGACAGGTGGTGCCTTATTTGAATATAGAGGAAAAAATAAAAAAAGGTCATAAAAGGACTTGTGCGAGGCTCATTACCATGCTTGAATCAAATGACAATGAGGCCATAGAAATAATTAAAAGTCACTATAAAAGCACAGGCGGCGCTTATGTAATTGGGGTTACAGGCCCTCCAGGTGCAGGTAAATCCACTTTGACAGATAAGCTGGCAAAGGAACTTTTAAAACAAAATAAGAAAATAGGGATAATTGCCATTGACCCAACTAGCCCATTTAGTGGTGGGGCAATTTTGGGAGATAGGATTAGGATGAACGATTTGTCTCTAAATAAAAATGTATTTATTAGAAGTATGGGTACAAGAGGCTCCTTGGGAGGCATGTCCAATGCAACTTGGGGTGCTACGAAAATATTAGATATATTTGGATACGATTATATATTTATAGAGACGGTGGGAGTAGGCCAGTCTGAAGTGGATATTGTAAAGACAGCAGATACAGTACTTATGGTCATGGTACCAAATTTAGGAGACGATATACAGGCCATTAAGGCAGGCATCATGGAAATTGCGGATGTATTTGCAATTAATAAATCGGATTTGGATGGAGCGGACAAGACGAAAGTAGAAGTGGAAATGAATTTGGACTTAAACGAAGACATGGATTATAGGCCGCCAGTAGTAAAAGTCTCAGCTAGTAAAAATGAAGACATAGATGTACTTCTGGAAAATATTTTAGCTCATAGGAAGTATTTAGAAGATACAAAACAGCTGAAAGAAAATCGAATTAGGAATAATAAATTAGAATTGCTTAAAATGGTGGAGGAGGACCTAATGAGTTTGATTTTAGATAGGGCAGTTAAAGATGACTTATTAGATAAATTAGCCAAAGACATTACCTTAAAGGAAACAGATCCTTATACTGCCAAGGAGACAATAATAAGACTAATAAGAAATAATCCATAATCTAATGCCATAGGATAATTTTAGGGCTAAGCATATGAAAGGAATGGTATTATGGTAGGCAAAGTAGATCATATCGGCATAGCAGTAAAAAACTTAGATGAAACATTAAGGTTTTACGAAGATGTACTGGGTATCAAATGTGTCAGCACAGAAACAGTAGAAGAACAAAAAGTAAAGGTAGCTTTTTTGCCCATAGGAGATACGGAAGTAGAGTTGTTGGAATCCACTGAAGAGGACGGGCCAATCGCCAAATTCATCGAGAAAAAGGGGGAAGGTATTCAGCACATTGCCTATAGGGTGGACAATATCGAAAAAGCCATAGAAGAGCTTAAAGAAAAGGGAATTAGATTAATAGACGAAAAACCAAGATACGGTGCAGGAGGAGCAAAAATAGCTTTTTTACATCCAAAATCAACCTACGGCGTATTAATTGAACTTTGTGAAAGGGATTAAATATTAATCGAGGAGGTATGACATGAAGGAAAAGATTGAAAGACTCCTAGAGACTGAAAAAGGTATAGAACTAGGAGGAGGAGAACAGAGGATTGAAAGACAGCACAAGGCGGGAAAACTTACAGCCAGGGAAAGAATCAATCTACTATTTGACGAAGGCAGCTTTGTGGAACTGGACAAATTTGTGGAACACAGAAGTACAAACTTCGATATGGCAAATGTAAAGGCAGCAGCAGATGGAGTAGTAACTGGCTACGGTACTGTAGATGGTAGACTTGTATTTACCTATGCCCAAGACTTTACAGTATTAGGTGGGTCCCTAGGGGAGATGCATGCCAACAAAATATGCAAAGTCCAAGACATGGCCTTAAAGACTGGAGCCCCCATAATTGGATTTAACGACTCAGGAGGAGCTAGAATTCAAGAAGGCGTAGATGCCTTGTCAGGCTATGGAAAGATATTTTATAGAAATACAATCTCATCTGGAGTAATTCCTCAAATATCAGTTATAATGGGCCCATCAGCTGGTGGAGCAGTTTATTCCCCAGCTATTACTGACTTTATATTTATGGTAGATAAAACCAGTATGATGTTCATAACAGGGCCACAGGTAATTAAATCTGTAACTGGAGAAGACGTCACACAGGAAGAATTGGGCGGTGCCAATACCCACAATCGAAAATCAGGCGTAGCTCATTTTATGTATAAAACTGAGGAGGAGACAATTGAGAAAATTAAAGAACTATTGTCTTTTCTCCCATCAAACAATCTAGAAGATGCACCTATTTATACTATGGAAGATGAAATAAATAGGGTAGAAGAAAAACTAGACGAAATAGTACCTGTAAATCCAAATAAGCCCTATGACATGAAGGAAATCATAAGAACCTTAGCAGACAACGGGGACTTTTTTGAGGTACAGGAATACTATGCACAAAATATAATAACTGGTTATATTAGATTGAATGGAAAGACCATAGGCGTAGTAGCAAATCAACCTAGGATTTTAGCGGGAGTGTTGGACATCAATGCATCTGATAAGGCGGGAAGATTTATAAGGACTTGTGATGCATTTAATATTCCACTACTAAATCTGGTAGATGTCCCAGGATTTTTGCCAGGAGTAGAGCAGGAGTATGGCGGCATCATAAGGCATGGGGCTAAAATGCTATACGCCTATAGCGAAGCAACTGTGCCAAAAGTTACATTAATTATCAGAAAGGCATATGGAGGGGCTTATTTGGCTATGTGTTCCAAAGATTTAGGTGCCGATCAAGTATTTGCATGGCCAAATGCTGAAATAGCAGTTATGGGGCCTGATGGGGCTGCAAATATAATATTTAAAAGGGATATAGAAAACTCTGAAAATCCAATAGAAACGAGACAGGAAAAGATAGACGAATATAGAAATACTGTTGCAAATCCCTATATAGCTGCAAAGCGGGGTTTTGTAGACGATGTATTAGTTCCAAGCAACACTAGGCCAAGACTAATATCGGCTTTTGATATGTTGGAGTCGAAAAGAGAAAACAGGCCTGCTAAAAAGCATGGAAATATGCCAGTATAGAGAGGTGAGTTAATTGGGCGACAAAATTACTTTTGGAGATAGCCTTGTAGTTACTGTATTTAGTATGACAGTCGTATTTGTGGGGTTAATTATTCTGGCGGTTATTATATCGCTGCTTAAAAATATAAGCGTGGACAAAAAGATTAAGGGAACAGAAATAGAAGTGCCAATTGTACCAAAACAACAAGCAAAAGAGGAAAAGGTGCAGCCTTCCGTAGACGACAACGAATTAGTAGCAGTTATAGCAGCTGCCATAGCGGCAAGTATGGGAGTTAAGGTACCTGACATAAATATAAAGGCAATTAGAAGATTGCCACAAAATACACCTGCATGGGCTCAAATGGGCAAACAGGAAAGAATATTTGGGAAATTATAATTAATAGGAGGCTAAAGGATGAGAAAATTTATAATAAATGTCAACGGTAATTCCTATGAAGTAGAAGTAGAAGAAGTAGGAGTAGAGGGAAAGGTGGAGAGCAAGCCTGTTCAAAAACCTAATCCTGGACCTGCAAATCCAGGACCAGCAGCTGCACCAAAGGCTGCACCAGCTCCGGCCCCAAAGGAGGAGAAAAAAGAAGTAGTTGCCTCTGAAGGTCAAGAGGTGGTGGAATCTCCAATGCCAGGTAACATATGGAAGATACTGGTTCAAGAAGGTGATACTGTAAAATCAGGTGACACACTTCTTATACTTGAGGCTATGAAAATGGAAAATGAAATACTAGCACCGAGAGACGGGGTTGTAGCTAGCGTCAATACAACAGAAGGGTCTAGCGTAAATACAGGGGATAAATTGGTTGTATTAGACTAATATGCAAGAAAGGAATGAAAAGCATGAACTTAGGAGAGATATTGCTACATTTTTTGCAAAGTACGGGATTTGCCATATTTACTTGGCAGCAAGGTCTTATGATTTTAGTATCCCTTGTATTGCTTTATTTAGCTATCGTCAAAGGATTTGAACCTTTGCTGCTAATTCCAATAGCATTTGGAATGCTGCTAGCTAATCTACCAGGTGCAGGATTGATGAATCCTCCCGAGGGAGATATGCCTGGTGGATTATTGTATTACTTATACCAAGGTGTCAAACTAGGTATTTATCCGCCCCTTATATTCCTAGGAGTAGGAGCCATGACGGATTTTGGTCCATTGATAGCCAACCCAAAGAGCATTCTCCTTGGAGCAGCAGCTCAACTGGGTATATTCGTCACCTTTATTGGGGCAATACTGTTGGGATTTACAGGGCCAGAAGCGGGAAGTATTGGGATTATAGGTGGAGCGGATGGGCCAACAGCTTTGTATTTGACATCAAAATTAGCACCTCATTTGCTGGGGCCCATAGCTGTGGCGGCCTATTCCTATATGGCATTGGTGCCAATTATACAGCCGCCCATTATGAAAGCCTTGACTACCAAGGAAGAAAGAGAAGTGGTCATGGATCAGCTAAGGCATGTATCTAAGAAGGAAAGGATTATATTTCCAATTATGGTAACACTTGTAGTTTCCTTCATATTGCCTTCCGCTGCTACATTGGTGGGCATGCTTATGTTAGGTAATTTATTCAGGGAAAGCCTAGTGGTAGATAGATTGTCAAAAACAGCACAAAACGAGCTTATAAACATAGTAACTATATTTTTGGGTACCACAGTAGGAGCAACAGCTAGTGCAGAAAATTTCCTTACTTGGAGAACTTTGAGTATTATAGCCTTAGGGTTAGTGGCATTTTCCATAGGTACCGCAGGTGGGGTGATTTTCGGCAAGATTATGTACAAGACATCGGGAGGAAAAGTTAATCCCCTGATTGGATCCGCAGGAGTATCTGCAGTTCCAATGGCAGCCAGAGTGTCACAGAGAGTTGGTCAAGAGGCCAATCCTAGAAACTTTTTACTAATGCACGCCATGGGTCCCAATGTGGCAGGAGTCATCGGATCTGCCATAGCAGCAGGACTATTACTTAACTTTTTTGGAGGATAATATTAATTTACAATGCACAAATCACTTCTTAACTGTGAATTGTGCATTTTTTTAAGGAGGATAATTATGTACCAGGGATACCTAACAGATGTAGCAGGAATTAAGGTGGGACATGGTCAATCAGAGGAAGGAATGACAGGTTGTACCGTGATTATTTGCGAAAAAGGAGCCACAGGCGGAGTAGATGTAAGGGGTTCTGCCCCTGGAACCAGGGAAACAGATTTATTTAAAGCAGATAAAATGGTAGACAAAGTTCACGGAGTTGTGTTAGCGGGAGGTTCTGCCTTTGGCCTAGAGGCAGCTTCAGGAGCCATGAAATATTTGGAGGAGAAAGGCATTGGTTTTGACGTCGGCGTGACTAAAGTCCCAATTGTGGCATCTGCTGTAATATTTGATTTAACTATGGGAAATTACAAAATAAGACCGGATATTAAAATGGGATACGAAGCTGCCGAAGCCGCCAGCGAAAAAGAGAATAGACAAGGTATGGTAGGATGCGGCATGGGTGCCACAGTTGGAAAAATATTAGGACCACAAAGTGCCATGAAATCGGGCCTTGGCTCTGCTACAGTAAAGGTAGGGAAACTAGTAGTATCTGCCATGGTAGCTGTAAATAGCTTTGGAGATATATATAATTTTGAAACCAATGAACAAATAGCTGGCGTTTACGACTATGAAAACAAAAAAATGCTAAATACCGTAGATATAATGAAGGAAATGAATAGGGAAATTGGATTCAATGTTCAAAACACTACCATTGGAATAATAGCTACCAATGCCATATTGACAAAAGGAGAAGCAAATAAAATTTCTCAAATGGCACATAATGGTTTTGCTAGAACAATAAATCCTATTCACACCATGGTAGACGGGGACACAATATTTACTATGGCAACTGGTGAAATAAAGGCAGATGTCAGTCTAATAGGGACTTTGGCAGCAGAGTCCATGGCAAAGGCAGTAGTCAATGGAATATTGTCAATATAAACTATTGAATTTAGACGCAAATACTATTATAATATTTAGTGGTAATAGCCAATATCTAATTAGAGTTGGACTTTTATAAGATGTACATGCATTAAAAAATAACGACTGGTATCCATAAGGAACTAGAGCGGGAGGGATTTTAATGGTAAAAGAAGGTAAGGCATTTGATTTAAGAAAAATGGTGATTACAGGTGTATTAGGTGCAATATCCATTGTTTTGGGCATGACACCCATAGGTTTCATACCAATTGGACCTACTAGAGCTACAATAATGCACATACCTGTAATTATTGGGGCCATAATGGAGGGCCCAGTGGTAGGGGGACTTATTGGCTTGATATTTGGTTTATTTAGCATATACCAAGCATTGACCAATCCAACTCCTGTGTCAGCAGTATTTTTAAATCCACTTGTATCCATTGTGCCGAGAATATTAATAGGATTAGTAGCCTACTATGTATATAGTGGATTAAAAAAACTAGGTAAGCAGAAAACCATGGGATTGCTGTATTTAATATGGATAGGAATAATTGGATATTTATCCTATGGGATTTATACAAATGTTTTGGGAGCAAATAGTATATGGCTAACATTGATGAATGCAGGACTTATAGTATTGACTGCAGCTGTGGCATATTTCACCCAAAAAAGATTTAAGAATAAGGCACTAGACATAGTAATAGCCGCAGGTCTGGGGACCTTGACCAATACCGTCGGCGTATTGTCTATGATTTATCTAATGTATGCAGAAAAATTCGTAGGGGGCCTTGGAGCTGATGTAACAGCAGCTAGAAAGATAATATTTGGCATAGGAGTAGCCAACGGCATTCCAGAAACCATAATAGCTATCATAATAGTGACTTCAGTAGTAGGGGCTTTAAAAAATAGGAGCTAGGAACGGCAGGTGAAATCTTTGTTATTAGTTATTGATGTTGGCAATACCAATATAGTGTTTGGAGTATATAAGGACAAGGAACTTTTATATGATTGGAGAATAGCTACAGATAAGGAAAGGACATCAGACGAATATGGTCTATTATTTGAACAAATCTTTAAATACCATGGAATAGACCCAAAGGAAGTGGAAAACGTAATTATGTCTTCAGTCGTTCCACCACTTATGCACACCTTACCTGCAATGAGTATAAAGTATTTTAATATAAATCCCATAGTAGTGGGACCTGGAGTAAAAACTGGGATGAATATAAAATACGATAATCCAAGGGAAGTAGGGGCCGATAGAATAGTTAATGCCGTGGCAGCCTATGAAAAATATGGAGGGCCATTGATTATAGTTGACTTTGGCACAGCAGTTACATTTTGTGCTGTTTCAAAAGATGGAGACTACCTAGGCGGAGTCATAACTCCAGGTATAAAGATTTCCTCTGAAGCACTATTTATGAGGACTGCAAAACTGCCAAAGGTGGAAATCGCAAAGCCTGATAGGGTAATAGCGAAGAACACCATAAACAGCATACAATCAGGTCTAGTATTTGGATATATAGGTATGGTTGATTATATAATAGAGAGAATGATAGAAGAAATAACAGACAATGGCGACAAAGTTAAAATTGTGGCAACGGGGGGCTTTTCAACTCTAATAGCTGCCGAAAGTAAGTATATAAAAAAGATAGATAAATTATTGACCTTAGAAGGTCTAAGGATTATATTTGAAAGAAATAAGTAAGTAGCTAATAGCTACTTACTTTTCCATAAGAAGGAGATTTTAGTTAATATGAGAATAGGGAATATAGAAATAAAAAACAATGTTTTCCTTGCGCCGATGGCAGGGGTCACAGATTTATCATTTAGGATATTATGTAAGGAAATGGGAGCGGGCTTAGTAGTATCGGAAATGGTTAGCAGCAAGGGTATGTATCATGGGGACAAAGGTACTGAACGATTGCTGGAAATAGATTCTAGGGAAAGACCCATAGCAATTCAGATATTTGGCTCAGACCCAGAGGTAATGGCATATGCTGTAAAAAATCATTTGAATCCAAGGGAAGATATAGATATCATAGATATAAACATGGGCTGTCCTACTCCAAAGATAGTAAAAAATGGAGATGGTTCTGCCTTGATGAAAAACCCTAAATTAGCCCGTGAGGTAATGAAATCGGTGGTAAACGTATCTACAAAACCCGTTACAGTAAAAATACGGATGGGTTGGGATGAAAATAGTATAAATGGAATAGATATAGGTAAGATAGCAGAGGAAGAGGGGATAGCTGCATTGACCGTTCACGGCAGGACCAGGGATATGTTTTATTCGGGAAAGGCAGATTGGGAGTTCATAGGAAAAGTAAAAGAAAGTGTCGACATTCCTGTAATAGGCAATGGGGACATATTTGAGCCGGAGGACGGAATAAGGATGCTGGAACAGACGAATTGTGATGCCATAGCTATAGGACGTGGGGCACAGGGAAATCCTTGGATATTTAAAAGAATACTGGATAGAATTCAGGGGAAAGAAGACACTCCCCCCACAAAGGAAGAAATAATTCATACCTGTATCAGACATCTAGACTTAATAACAAACTTAAAAGGCCATAGAGTAGGAGTGCTGGAAATGAGAAAGCACTCCGCATGGTATTTAAAAGGGCTTAGAAATTCCAATGAAGTGAAGAAATTAATCTATACAATAGACGATAAAGATCATTTAAAAGAAGTCCTATTGGAATTTGCCCACTATTCATAAGTAATGTAATTATTGCCCATCTCCCCTCATATATATAGTTAATAACTGGAGAGGAGGGGTAATATAGGACTCTTATATATTGTAAGGGAAGACAAATATCTGGGATATTACAAGACTGGATTTAAAAAGCATTTACTGGACTTTTTCATTCCCAAAATAAGACCAAAGATAATTGAAACTATTGAAAGAGACAAAACCCACATAAAAATATGCGGTGTAAATCTTTGGCCCATGGATTTGGACAGGGAAAAGGATTTAAACTATTTGATAAAGGGAATAAAGGAAATTAAAGGTCAGGACTGTACCAGATTATATATGGAAGGGCAAGAAAGAATAAATGAAGACATCCTCAAACATATAGGAAAGGATACGGGTTTACAAATTAACACTGGCGAAAACATTAGAAAAAAATACCTGCCAATTATAATAGAAAAAATTTTGAATTTAGAAAAAGGAAACAGGGAAAGCAAAGAAATCTTGATTATCTGCCATGACAAAGAAAAGATAAAGGATTTAATACGTGAAATATCTAAAAGATTTGGGTTAATAACCGTTTTTGGATGTCAAGGTGACGATGAGGAGGAATTGTATGACTACGTATTGGAAGAAATAGGACTTTCCTTATTTTTACCAACGACTATAGAGGCGATTATGGGGAACTATAGTATAATAGTAAATTACTCAGAGCATAAAGGTGTGGATATTTCGAAAAAAAAGAAAAATTGCTTGGTATTCGATTTTGGATCTAAAAATATTACACATAGGGAAAAAGGCACAGGGTATATCACAGACTTTGGATTTACTTTAAAGAAAACAAATATTGGAAGGAATAAATGGATGGATGAAGTAATAAGTTCTGCTGCCTTTGAATCCTTATTAGAAGAAAACTATACTGGTGAAATATTGTTTTTTGTAGGAAATGACCCTTATTCTACAAGGGAATATATAAATACATACATAAAAGTAAAAGGAAGGTTCTAAGGACTTGACATAATGGGCTTACTTGATTATAATATCTTGCATACAATAAGGAAAAAACACAAAAAAATATACACATATATAGCTATTATAGTAATTTTTATTATGAAAGGGAGAGAATTAAATGCCAGAAAGAGATGTTTTTTTAACAGAAGATGGTCTAAGGAGATTGGAAGATGAATTAGACGATTTAAAGACCGTAAAAAGAAAAGAAATAGCTGAAAAAATCAAACAGGCATTGAGTTTTGGGGATATAAGCGAGAATTCAGAATACGATCAGGCAAAAAATGAGCAAGCGCAACTAGAGGATAGAATTGCAAAGTTGGAAATGATGCTGAGAAATGCTAAGATAATAGATGAAGACGATATTTCCACAGATATGGTAGGTATTGGCTCAAAGGTATTAGTAAAGGATCTGGAATTCGATGAAGAAATGGAGTATACCATAGTGGGATCGGCAGAGGCAGACCCCTATAATGGAAGAATTTCAAATGAATCACCAGTGGGCTCTGCACTTTTAGGACGTAAATCTGGGGATGTAGTGGACGTAATGGTACCAGATGGAATTATTAAATACGAAATATTAACTATTACCCGATAGATAATATAAAATACTAAGGAGGTAGAGTAATGACAGAATCTGATTTAAATTTAAATGAGATGCTAAAGATAAGAAGAGAAAAGCTAAAGGAACTGATGGACAAAGGAAAAAATCCATTTCTAATTGAAAAGTTTGACTATACGCATCATAGCTCTACTATAAAAGACGATTTTGAGGAATTAGAAGAAAAAGAAGTTTCCGTTGCAGGAAGAATAATGTCCAGAAGGGGACATGGAAAAGTCAGTTTTATAGATATACAGGACCAAGAAGGGCGTATTCAAATATTTGCAAAACAGGATTTATTAGGTGAGGAAGGGTACAAGGATTTAAGCTTGCTTGATATTGGAGATATTATCGGCGTAAAGGGAGCAGTATTTAAAACAAAAGCAGGAGAGATTTCTATTCGAGCTGAAGAGGTTCTGCTACTGACAAAATCCTTGCAAATACTTCCCGAAAAGTTCCATGGACTTAAGGACCAAGATTTAAGGTATAGACAAAGATACGTGGATTTAATAGTAAATCCTGAAGTTAAAGAGACATTCATATTGAGGAGTAAAATAATTAAGGCCGTAAGGGAGTACTTAGATGCTAGGGGATTCCTTGAAGTTGAAACTCCAATCCTTAGCACTATAGCTGGAGGGGCAAATGCAAGGCCCTTTGCCACCCACCACAATGCCTTAGATATAGATATGTATCTGAGAATAGCTAATGAATTATATTTAAAAAGACTTATAGTCGGAGGCTTTGAGAAGGTATATGAAATGGGCAGGATGTTTAGAAATGAAGGCATGAGCCCTAAGCACAACCCAGAATTTACCAATATAGAAGTATATCAAGCCTATGTAGATTATGAAGAAATAATGAGGCTTACAGAAAATCTATTTGCATATGTAGCTGAAAAAGCCCTAGGTACTACAAAGATTAACTATCAAGGTACAGAAATAGAATTGGCTCCACCGTGGAAGAGATTGGATATGGAAGATGCCGTAAAAGAATATGTAGGAGTAGATTTTAGCAAAATCGATACAGACGAAGAGGCTATTTCTGTGGCTAAGGCAAAGGGAATAGAGATTAAGCCTGGGATGAAAAGAGGACATGTAATTGCAGAATTATTTGAAGAATTTTGTGAGGAACATTTAATTCAACCCACATTTGTAACTGGCCACCCAGTAGAAATATCTCCCCTTGCAAAGAGAAACCCAGATGATCCAAGAAAGACCAATAGATTTGAAGCCTTCATAAATACATGGGAATTGGCCAATGCATTTTCAGAGCTAAACGATCCAATAGATCAAAGGCAAAGATTTGAGGAGCAAGCCCTACAAAAGGAATTAGGGGATGACGAAGCTCACCCAATGGATACAGATTTCTTAAATGCAATAGAGGTTGGATTGCCACCTACAGGTGGCCTAGGCATAGGAATCGATAGAATGATAATACTATTGACAAATCAGCCAAGCATAAGGGATATCTTGCTCTTCCCCACAATGAAACCTATAGACGAATAGCATTGTGACTTTCCATCTATAAACCATAAGAGATAAAATAATAGATTGAATTATTATATATAAGGATGACATTTTTGTCATCCTTATATTTGTGATTTAAAATGATTTAAAAAAGTATTTTCAAAAAGTGGTTGACATTGGATTGAAAAGATAGTATTATAGAAAAGTCGGCTGTTGAACGAGAAGTTATTAAAACTTCAAAAAAACAGTTGACAGCAAATGAATAATTTGCTATAATAGTAAAGCACTCGAAACAAGAGTGCCAGGACCTAGAAAAGTAAATAGTGTGAAACGAAACACATGAACAAAGTCAATAGACAAATAAGTCAGCGAGAGCAAATCAAACTATAAAATGAGAGTTTGATCCTGGCTCAGGACGAACGCTGGCGGCGTG
>Ga0265293_10000902_pt1 | contig 68456 bp, 50 predicted proteins | sample Munlanlewell138R_FD_192505 | JGI IMG/M metagenome (GOLD analysis project Ga0265293, IMG submission 192505) | Leachate microbial communities from a municipal landfill in Southern Ontario, Canada - Leachate well 138R | ecosystem: Engineered > Solid waste > Landfill > Unclassified | place: Canada... | reverse complement strand
AAATAATGATAAACATCCTGGGACACCCAAAAAATATAAACTCCTTATTACAACAAATTGAAAATATAGAGCTTACACAATAGACATTTTCATAAACTTAAAAATTGCGGAAGTCAGGAAAAAGTAAGAAGTAGGTTTGAGGAATGAGCTTTGAGCTGTGAGAATTCAGATTATAGAATTCAGCATGAAATGAGCCTATTCAAAGGGATGCGATTATTTTACGAAAGATGCGTCCAAATCCACCGAAATTTAGGCAAGATTCATTTTAGAAGCCCATCTTTGGATTCAACAAAAGCTGGGTACTTCTAAGAATATAAGCAAATTGGGCACCCGCGAGTCGTCCCTCTGAAGGGAGATAACTCTGCTTTTAACTCAATGAAAAACCTAGGTACAGAGCTCCCAATTAGGATTGCGAGGCGAAGCGATGCAACCAGAAATCTCAAAACTCACAGCTCACCCCTCACAACTAGCTATTAAGCTTCTGGAAGTGGCCCGCGGTACATGGGAATATCTACTTTATTTTGCGTTTTGATAGGACCATGCTCATCTTCGAATTTCTTCACATTATCTGCAAGGGCGCCCGCTAATCTTTTAGCATGATCAGGAGTTAAAATCATTCTTTTAACTACTTTCGCCTTCGGAACACCCGGCATCACTGCTATAAAATCTAATATAAATTCTGACGGCGAATGGGTTATCATAACTAAATTAGAATAGGTGCCTGTGGCCTCATCTTCTTTTAATTCGATTTCCATTTGCGATGGATTCATTGTTTGGTTTTTGTCTGCCATGTTATCCTCTTAGTCTTTTAAAAATCCTTGTTCTCTCATCCAATCATCATTGTAAACTTTGCCCATATAGCGAGTTCCACTATCAGGTAAAATGATGACCATTACTTCATCCTCTTTTAAGGGATGTTTTTTTGCATAATCTAATGCGCCAGCTACCGCCGAGCCACACGACCAACCTACAAGTAAACCTTCTTCTCTAGCTAGTCTTCGAGTCATAATAGCTGATTCTTTGTCACCAACTTGTAACACTTCGTCAACATAATCAAAATTGATTGTACCAGGAATTATATCCTCTCCAATACCTTCCGTCAAGTAGGGCTTAATTTCATTCTTATCAAATTCACCCGTCTCAAAATACTTTTTATACACCGAGCCAACGCTATCTATGCCTATTACTTTCACATTTGGCTCTTGTTCTTTAAGGAACTTAGCAGCACCCGTTATAGTACCGCCTGTGCCCATGCCAGCAACATAATGAGTTACTTTCCCTTCGGTTTGTTCCCAAATTTCAGGTCCAGTACTTTCGTAATGTGCTTCTGCATTGCTTTGATTATCGTACTGATTTGGATAAAATGAATTTGGAATTTCTTTACTCAAGCGCTCTGCTACCGAATAATAGCTTTGTGGATCTTCTGGTTCTACATTCGTAGGACAAACAATAACTTCAGCGCCTAAAGCTCTTAATAAATCCACTTTAGATTGGCTCTGCTTGTCGGTAGTGGTAAAAACACACTTATACCCTCTAGTTACTGCAACCAAGGCTAAACCCATTCCGGTATTGCCAGAGGTTCCTTCAATAATAGTGCCACCTGGTTTTAACAATCCCGCTTTTTCAGCATCATCAATCATTTTAATAGCAATCCTGTCTTTTATACTGTGGCCAGGATTAAAGTATTCTACTTTTACTAAAAATGTGCCCGTAAATCCTTCTGAAATCTTATTCAGTTTTATAAGCGGCGTATTGCCTACGGTTTCAAGAATGGAGTTGTAATACATGAATTTTCTTCTATTGATAATTTTGTGCTGTAACCTACAAAGCTAAGAAATTATTCGCTCAGCATTTTGATGTTTATAAAGAATACCTAATTCAAGTATTTTTGGTTTTACTAGCAATTGCATAGTCTTAATTCTGAACTTTTGTTGAAGAAGCATATTTTGCCTTTATTTTAGATGCTGCTCTGGTATATCCCCCTTCAGAACCATCTACAAAATGGATGTGATTATGTTTACGATCTTGAACGTAGCACGACATAATACTCTCTTTACACACCGCCAAGCCGTATTGTATAATCCCATCCGTTTCTAACTCGTCGAGCTTTGACTCTAGATCCAGCCTATTGGCTTTAGTTCCAGATATAACGGTATTTATCCTTCCATCAACAATTAAAATATCGGTAAGTTCGGCTATATTCTCTACGTAGTCTTTACCACTTTCTCTAAATGTGACATATACCTTCCCCACTAGGTAGTCGATTATACTTTTGCCAATTTTAGATATGCTAGAATTACTGTGTTTAACTTGATTTTCTATCTTAAAGCGGGGGATGCTTGCAACTAGATTTAACTTTTCTGCCGATATTGGGCTACGTTCATCAAAACTACCATATATTTGCTCGATGTATTCTAAAACTAACTTATAGATTTTTGCCTGATCTTTTGGCTTATTTGCTGTTACTAAAAGACAGACCACTTCGAAAGTGTTTTCAGGTGGTTTAACAGCGTCCCATCTACATTCCATCCCATTTAAATTCAGCGCATTAACTGCAGCGTCAAATTCTCTGAATTTAAATTGTTTAGTTTTAAAATAATCATCAGCATATACCAATCCCTCGCCCAAAACTACTGGAATTGAGAAGAACTCATTAATTTTTACTTTGGCAATTGAGATGGTTTTACTTTGCTTATATATCTCTGAAACTAGTATTTCATCAACCCTTAATTCGAGATCATAATTACGCTTTACATTACTCTGATGCACACTTAATGCTTTTATTACATCCTCTTTAATGCATGGTGGAATGATTAAGGTGGAACCATCTCCCCCAAAAAAGAATGGGAAGTTTACATCGTATTCTTTAGCAATATTTAGTGCAGAAACTATGCAAGCTGTAGCAATTAAATTAATTGCTTGATAGAGCCCTTTCTGAATGGCAATAGTAGATTGTTTAATATCGGTAACTACTACAACCCAATCGCTTGGTATGGGCTGAAATTGCCCCTCCTCGCTTAATAGATCTATTATTTTACCCTTAAATTCAGGTAATTCGACGTAAAATTGCTCTGTAGATTTATTTACCATATAATTTTTAAACGTGGAATTCCCTACTTCTCATCTTAATGTAATTCAATACAATAAAAAAACCCTGACTAATATTCAGTTAGTCAGGGTTTATCCTATTCTCCATGAAAGAAAATCTATATTACGAACAACCTGTGGTTGAACCGCAAGTGATACATTTCAAGCAAGTTCCGTTACGCACTAAAGTCATGCTACCACATTCTGGGCAGGCTTCGCCAGTATAACCTAGCTGTTTTGCTTTATCGTAATCTGACTCATAGCTAGAAGCAGATCCTTTTTTCTGAACGCTCTCAGTTTTTTCTGCTTGAACGGGCTCCTTGTTTTCAACAGGCTTTGGCGCAATTACCGTAGTAGTTTCAACTACTTCGCCACCAGGTGTTGGCCGAAGCTCGCGAGTTGTAATCTCATCACTTGATACATGTGCCAAATCTTCGCGACCTAAATAACTTACTGCAAGCTCACGGAAGATGTAATCAATTACAGAAGTAGTCATTTTCACATGCGGGTTTCCTGAAACCATACCACTTGGATCGAATTTTGTAAACACAAAAGCATCTACAAATTCTTCAAGAGGCACACCATGCTGTAAACCAAGCGAAATAGATATAGCAAAGCAGTTTAATAAACTTCTAAAGGCGGCACCTTCGCGATGCATGTCGATGAAAATTTCACCTAATTGACCATTTTCGTATTCACCTGTTCGTAGATACACACTTTGGCCACCAATCTTAACTTTTTGAGTATATCCTTCGCGACGGAATGGTAACCGCTGGCGACGAGCTACGTATTTGTGAATAATACGCTCTGCAACCTCAACTACTTTATCTTGTGCATTTGCTGTAGGTGCATCGAACTCTTCTTCTTCCTCAAGTTCTTCAAATACATCGGCCATACTATTTAAAGGCTGGCTTAATTTAGAACCATCACGATATAAAGCATTTGCTTTCAACATCATTTCCCAAGAAAGCATATAGGCACTTTTCATGTCTTCGATGGTAGGTTCGTTTGGTAAGTTGATGGTTTTTGAAATAGCACCCGATAAAAACGGTTGTGCTGCTGCCATCATCCCAATATGCCCTTTTGCAGAAATAAAACGAGTTCCAGTACGTCCACATTTGTTAGCACAATCAAATACCGCTAAATGCTCTTCTTTTAAGTAAGGTGCACCTTCTACCGTCATTGTTCCACAAACATAATCGTTCGCTTCTTGAATTTGATCGCGAGTAAAGCCAAGGTGACGTAGCATATCAAATGTATAATCTGAAAGTTGCTCATCGGTAATTCCAAGCACATCTTTACAGAAGTCTTCACCAAGTGTCCACTGATTGAACGCAAACTTAATATCAAAACTACTTGGCAGTGCCTCTTCAATTGCTTTTAGCTTGTCATCAGTAAAGCCTTTTTCTTTTAGAGATTTTGGATTTACATAAGGACAACCATCTAAATTACCTGATCCTTTTGCATAATCGATGATAGCTTTCGCTTCCTTTGGGCTATAACCTAAAGTTTTAAGCGCAATTGGCACACTTTGGTTGATGATTTTAAAATATCCACCGCCCGCTAATTTCTTGAATTTTACCAACGCAAAATCTGGCTCAATTCCTGTTGTATCGCAATCCATTACCAAGCCAATAGTACCTGTTGGCGCTAAAACGGTAACTTGTGCGTTTCTATAACCATGCTTCTCACCTAATTCTACAGCTAGGTCTGCATTTTCTTTAGCAGCTCTTAGTAAGTAATCAGGACAAATAGAAGCGTCTATACCTACTGGTTTTATAGTTAGGCCTTCATACTCAGCCGGATCTGCATTGTAAGCTGCACGTTGGTGATTCCTCATCACACGTAGCATGTGTTCTTTGTTGCGCTCATAACCTTGGAACGCACCTAATTCTGAAGCTAGCTCTGCACTTGTTGCATACGATTGCATGTGCATAATTGCAGTAACTGCACCTGTTATAGCCATACTTTCTTTACTATCGTATGGAATTCCTTGAACCATTAAAGCAGTACCAATATTGGCGTAACCTAGCCCAAGTGTTCTAAACACATAAGAGAGCTCAGCGATTTCTTTAGATGGAAACTGTGCCATTAACACAGAAATCTCGAGTACTACGGTCCAAATACGGGAAGCATGATTTAAGGAAGCTACGTCGAATGTTGTATAATCCTCATCAGTAAAAAACTTCATCAAGTTTAGTGATGCAAGATTACATGCTGTATCGTCTAAGAACATGTATTCTGAGCAAGGGTTACTTGCTTTAATTTCGCCATCTTCTGGGCAAGTGTGCCACTCATTAATAGTATCGTGATATTGTGTACCAGGATCGGCCGATGCCCAAGCTGCGTATGCTATTTGATCCCAAAGATCATTTGCAGCCATGGTTTTACAAGGTGCTGGTTCGCGACCTTCTTTCTTAGCTCTGTTTTTCTCAACTCTCCAATATAAATTCCATTGGCTATCGTCTTTAACCGCTTTCATAAAAGCATTGGGAACACGAACAGAGTTGTTAGAGTTTTGACCCGCTACAGTTGCATACGCTTCTGAATTCCAATCAGTATCGTACGCATCAAATTCGATATCGGTAACACCTTGAGCCGCTAATTGAATTACTCGCTCAATATAGTTAAGTGGGACATGATCACGTTTAGCCTGACGAATCACCTTACCAAGCTCTTTGTTTTTAAGAGGATCTCTACTTACTGCACCATTAAAAGTACGCCCTTCAATTTCGATAGGCGTGTGGCATAAGCGGATAATGTCTTTGAGATGTTTTTGTGAAATTTTTGAACCTGATACGAGCGCCGCTACTTTTTGCTCTTCTTTTACTTTCCAGCCAATGTATTCTTCAATATCGGGATGGTCTAAATCGAGAGTCACCATTTTTGCAGCACGGCGAGTTGTTCCACCAGACTTAATTGCACCAGCGGCTCTGTCACCAATTTTTAAGAAACTCATTAAACCAGATGATTTCCCACCACCGCTTAATGGTTCGTTTGCGCCACGTATATTAGAGAAGTTACTCCCTGTACCCGATCCATACTTAAACAATCTTGCTTCACGAATCCATAAATCCATGATTCCACCTTCATTCACTAAATCATCGCCTACACCTTGAATAAAGCAAGCGTGTGGCTGAGGGTGAGTGTAAGAATCTTCAGACTTTGTAAGCTTTCCTGTGTTTGCATCTACATAATAATGACCTTGAGCGGGGCCATTAATTCCATACGCCCAGTGTAGGCCAGTGTTAAACCATTGTGGACTATTTGGCGCCGCCATTTGATTCGCTAGCATATAGCATAACTCATCATAAAATACTTTTGCATCTTCTTCACTCTCAAAATAATCATGCTTCCAGCCCCAGTAGGTCCAGCAACCAGCTAGTCTTTGGAACACTTGACGGCTATCAATTTCGTGGGTGAATCGATCAACTTCATCAAACTCTTTTAACGCTTTTGTGTCAGCTTCTGAGCGCTGTAACCATTTAGGCACTCCTTTTTCAGCTACCTTTTTCAATCGTACTGGTACGCCCGCTTTTCTGAAATATTTTTGCGCAATGATATCAGTTGCAACTTGAGACCAGCTATTAGGCACCAAAACTTTTTCCATATGGAAAACTTTGGAGCCATCTGGGTTTTTAATCTCAGAGGTTCTAGATTCAAATTTCATTGATTCGAATGGGGTTTTCCATTCAGACTTTGTATAGAAGCGTGTAAATTTCATTGGCAGTACCAGGTGTTAGTGTTCAAAGCTCGTTAGCTCTCTTATGCTTGTTGGCTTCAATTCTAGGAGAGTTCTCTCCTATAGAAGTGCATTCAAATATATAGGAGCAAAGGCGACCTAGCAAGTAAAAAAACAATTACTTTTCCACAATATCACCTACTTATCCACACTCATCTTTTAAGTTTTTACACGCTTTCTGAGATGTACTTTAAAATATATTTAATTATTACTGAATTGTGACAAGCAAATAAATAATATTCACCTAAAACCATATTAAAAGGGCATTATCTACATATCACACTAGTTCTGACGGAGAAATAGTTATCCACAATGCTTTTTAGAACAACTTAGTAATACATTTATTTGTAAATGTATTATTATATATTATAATATACTTATAAAAACTATTTTATATAAACTTTTATTTATACTTTAATAATCATTTAAAAGAATTAACTTTTACCCAACTTCAAGTTGCTTGACTATATTCGTTTGCCTTTTAACATGCACTCTGCATCTAACACTTTGCACATCCCCTCCTCTTTAATTAACAAATAAAACCTTCTTTACTTTTAGAATTTAAGCTCAAATATCTGATGGGATTATGTCCGATTATAAGTTTCAACCGCAATACATAAACTTCTTCTAATGGCTGCAGCATCAAATAGTAGACATGATAAAATCAGATAATAGAATTCCAAAATATACCTTTAAATAGAAATCTAAGTTTAGCCATATAAAGTATTTATAATACCTTTAATTTGGAACGCCTAGTGCTTTCTGCAGGCTGAGACGAAACGTGATATACATTTCTTAGCACTTTTTCTACCAAAGACTTTGATTAAAAATATGGTTACATTTCAATTATATAATGTTCATGCATTAATAAACTAATTGAATTTATTTAATAACTATAAATCACATTTTATATATGAGCAGAAGTAATTACATAGATAAGGCGGAGTTTGTGAATGATTTTAGCTTAAAGCTAGAAGAAGTTGGCCACCCCCGTATATTTGGTCAAATTCTTGGTTGGCTGCTTATCTGTAACCCTAGGCATCAATCGTTCACCGACTTAATGGAGAGCTTAGACATTAGCAAGGCATCTGTTAGTAACATCACTCGCATACTTTTAGAGGTTGGCCTGATAGAACGAGTTCGTATTACTGGTGAACGCCAAATGTACTTTAAGCTTAAGAACGGCGCCTTAACTGAGTTTATGGACAAACAGATAAAACATATTATAGAAGTAAAAACCATACTAGACAAAGGTCTTCAGCTTGTAAAAGACAATGAGGAAGATGATATAGCTCGGCTCGAGAAAGCTAGCGACTTCTACGCCTTTTTGACTTCAGAACTTCCAGGCCTAATAGATAGATTTAACAATTTACAGAACGATCATTAATCTGTTCTAAGATTTAACTCACCCTATAAATATTGGAATACTCTAATAGTTCATACTCAGCAAACTATTCCCTTTAGCTTTTTGTTGATGAACTCGCAATGCACAAACAGCGCTAATTTATGGTATTTTATTCATAATAGTCATTTAACGAAGAGGTGTACTTATTTATTTATATGATACTTATTAGAATTAATTTATTTCGTTTACTTTGTAGTAAACTATATAAATTAACCGTATTATTAGGGCTTGAAATAAAACCCGTTATATAGCAACTCATAATGTTGCAACAATTTAGGATTGGGGTTAAAAAAAAGGATTTTAGGAGCACAGGTTGCAGATAAACAGTAGTAATATTGCTAAAAGTAGGTTTGAACAAACAACCTGTACTGGAATAGCGAATACTAAAATAAAATGCGGGGATGGTCTCTCTGCAAATATTACAGTCACTTACTTATTGCAACTAAAATATTTGGGCGAAGCTTGTATGCGGTTTTGTGAAAAGATATCACACCCATTTAATAAAACACTGCCTAATACTGGAACAATATTCACCATGGCACGTAGTTTGCACATACCTTTAATCCCAATTGAGATACACCTCACGCAAAATACATTTGAGATAACAAGAGTATTAATCAATAATTCATACCGATCAAATAATAATTCATATGAAGTTTAAACCTATTTTAACCTTTTCAAAGGCTTTGTTAATTTTTAACTTAGCAATTGTATTCGGTTTTAGCTCTGCAATTAATGCACAAGTCCCAATTACCGATAATGAGGAACCCTCCATAGATTTATCGCAAGCAATTAATATTGCGCTGGCTAACAACACACAGATGAAGAGAGCTCTCCTTACCATCCACGACGCAGACCAACAAGTTCGTACTGCATGGAGTGGAGTGATGCCTGAGGTTGCAGCAAATCTAAATTATACTCGAAACCTAGAGGTTCCGGTTAACTTTTTGCCTGAAATTATTTTTAATCCTGCAGGTGATCCAAACAACTTAATTCCAATTGCATTCGGTACCGACAACAATTGGATGGGTGGATTTTCAGCTTCCCAAACTTTATTTAATGGTAGAGTATTTATTGGCCTAAGTAGCGCATCTATATACAAAATTGCACAGAGCGAAAATCTTAGAGCTACAGCTCAAGGTATAGTTACTGCTACAAGAGTTGCTTATTACCAAGTATTGATAGCTAAAGAGCAGCAACGGTTAGCACAATCGCAATTTGATAGAATCACTGACAATCTCAAGGATACTAAAAAGCTTTTTGAGCAAGGTTTTACAGATGATTATGCGCTGATGCAATTAGAAGTACAGTTAAGCAACTTAGAGCCATTATTAACTAGTGCAGATTTTGCAGTTCAAAAGACAAAGCGAGAACTGTTAGACATTTTAGGCTTACCTCTTCACCTACCCTTTGATGTTGTTGGTAATCTAAAAACATATAATATTTTTTCTCAGGCAGCTGATAACCCAGAGAACGCATCCATTAAAGAGGTGGATTTAGTAACTCCATTGAAGCTAGAAACCGACTCTTCATTTGTTGAATATACGTTCGGTTTACGTGGCGATTTAAGAGTTTTAGACTCACATAAGAAATTACAAGGTAAAAACTTGAGTGCTAAAATAAGCGATTACCTCCCTACTATATTCGCATCATACAATTTAAATTGGACGGCAGCGCAGGCAGGTACTCCAAATTTCTTTGGTAATTCGAACCAAAGAGCTCGTTCCCAAGTTGTTAGCGTGGGGTTAAGTTTACCAATATTCCAAGGTTTTACGAGAGATGCCTCTATACAAATGACAAAAATTCAAATTAAAGATATAGAGCTTCAAGAATATCAAACAAAGCAAACTGCTACTAAAGAAGTTATAGCAAGCCAAGAAGCTATTAAAGAAGTTTACCAGACAAGTTCTGCACGTAAAAAGGCTGTAGAGCTAGCAAAAAAAGGATATGAGCGTGCACTGATCAGGTTCAAAAATGGTCTAAGCTCTCAACAAGAAATTAATGATGCCGACCTACAATTGCGCCAGGCTGAGGTTAATTATTCTCAAATGGTTTTTTCATACTTAATATCAAAAGCTCAGTATGATCAAGCAATTGGACAAGTACCTTTTGTAGGCCAGGATGTAGAAACAATCAAAGAAAATATAGAACTAAAATAACATGAAACTGAACCCCATGAAATCATATTTATCAATAATTGCGCTATTGGTCTTTATAACAGGATGCGGAAACGGCAGCCCTGAGTCTAATAATACAACTCAAAATAATAAGAAAGTTGTACCAGTGTATGTGCAAAACGTACAACCTTCATATTTCCGCCACTATTTGAACGTACAGGGTGATGTGGAATCGGACAAAACGATTATGATTACTCCGAAAATAGGAGCAACTGTAGAGTCAATAAAGGTAAAGCCAGGCCAAAAAGTACAAAAAGGTGCTATTCTTGCTCAATTAGACGGTGAAATTACACGTACTCAAATCCAGTTAGTTAAAACCCAACTTGAACTAGCTAAAACTATGTACGAACGTCAGCAGGAGTTACGCAAACAAAACATCGGTTCTGAAGTTGAGTTTCTACAAGGTAAAGCACAGTACGAATCTGCACAAAGTCAGCTAGCTACTTTAGAAGAGCAATTTGCTAACTATACTATTCGCGCAACTATATCTGGCACTGTTGATCAGGTAAACATTAAAGAGGGTGAAAACATTGGACCTGCTACATTGGCGTTTCAACTTTCAAACTCAGATGCTATGAAGGTTAAAGCTCAAATCTCTGAAGCTTATATCACAAGTGTTGACCCTACTGATAGTGTTACAATTTTCTTCCCTAGCATTAATAAAAGCATTTTAAAAACTATTGATGTTGTAAGCAAAGTTATTAATCCCTCTAACAGAACCTTTGGTATTGAGATTAACTTACCAAATGTTGATGGCCTGTATCCTAATATGATGGCTCGCCTTAGTATTAATGATGTGCGCCTAGAAAACCAGCTAGTAGTGCCTTTAAATACGCTACAAAATTCAAACGGTATCGACTATTTGTTTGTAGCCGAAAAAAATGGTGATAATTGGGTTGCTAGCTATAGAGAAGTTGAAATAGGTGATTACTACAATAATGACTTAGTGATTAAAAAAGGCCTTAAAACCGGAGATTTACTGATTACAGAGGGGTATTCGGAACTTACCGATGGCCTGTCTCTCAAAATTCAAGAAAAATAATTGAGCGAGCACACACCCATGAGTTTTAAAGAATTTAAACTTTCTAGCCTCTCAATTAATAACCGTACTAGTGTATATCTACTTACGGTTTTAATTACATTGATTGGTATATTTTCGTACATAACACTACCAAAGGAGTCATTTCCAGAGGTAGAAATACCCATTTTTAGTGTGGTAACTATTTATGCTGGCGCCTCCCCTGCCGACATAGAGAACGTTGTTACTCGCCCCATCGAGAAAGAGCTAAAGGGAATTGATGGAATTGATAAGATATCGAGTGTCTCTAAACAAGCTGTATCTATTATTACTATCGAATTCTCAACTAGTAAAAATAAGCTAGTAGCTCAACAAGAGGTAAATGATGCTGTTGATAAAGCAAGAGCTGAATTACCTGCACAGCTTACCCAAGAGCCACAAGTAAACGATTTTAACTTAGACGATCAGCCCATCCTAAACATCAACCTTTCGGGAGATTTTGACTTAGTAGAACTGAAAGGTTTTGCTGATGATATTCAAGATCGTATTGAAAGCCTTCCTGGTGTTAATGAAGCAGAAATTGTTGGTGCTCTAGAGCGTGAAATCCAGATAAATGTAGATTTACAAAAAATGGAAGCTGCTGGTGTTAATTTTAACACCATTATGGGAGCGGTGAATAATAAAAACATTACTATTTCTGCCGGCCAAATTGAAATGGATACTCGCGAACGTTCTGTTCGAGTTGATGGTGAGGTTACTAAGGCTAGCGATTTAGTTGACCTGATTTTAGTAAACGATCAAGGCCACGAAGTGTATTTGAAAGATATTGCTACTATTGTTGATGGTTTTGAAGATCGTGAGAGTTATGCAAGTATGAATGGCGAACCCGTAATTACTGTAAACGTAAAGAAAAAAAGCGGTGGTAACCTCATTGAAACGTCTGAAGCTACTCTAGCAATTTTAGCTGAAATGAGTGCGAATCAGTTTCCTGATAATTTAAGTATTACCATTACTGGCGATCAGTCTCAAACTACCAAAGATAGTGTATCAAACTTATTTAATACCGTAATTCTTGGTTTCTTCTTCGTAGTAATTGTACTCATGTTTATTATGGGTGTGCAAAACGCGATTTTTGTTGGCTTAGCAATTCCTCTTTCTTCGCTAATTGCTTTTGCCATTATGCCAATGATTGATTTCTCGATTAATATGGTAGTGCTCTTTGCATTAATCTTAGGCCTTGGTATTGTAGTTGATAACGCAATAGTAATTGTAGAAAACATCTATCGTCACATCACAAAAGGTGAGTTAAGTAAAGTAGAGGCTGCAAAAAAAGCCGCTGGTGAAATTGCCCTACCTGTTATTACTGGTACCTTAACTACTATTGCGCCTTTCTTCCCACTCCTATTTTGGACAGGGATAATTGGCCGCTTTATGTTCTACTTGCCTGTAACTCTTATTCTTACACTAGTAGCATCACTCGTTGTTGCACTGGTAATGAGCCCTGTTTTCGCAGTTTCATTTATGAATGAAGAGGCAGATCATATTAAAGAAAATAAAAAAGGTCAGAGTAACCGTTTTCTATGGATTGCCACCGCTGTAATGGCTGTTTTGGCATTAATATTTTATTTAACGGGTGGCATTTTCGTTGCTAACCTTTTGGTATTTATTTATCTACTATGGCTCTCAGAACGATTTATCCTTAAGCCACTTATTAAAAAATTCAACAAAAGTGTGCTCCCGAAGCTAGAAAAAGCTTACCACGATAGCATTGAATGGATTTTAGTTGGTACAAGACCTTGGATTATATTAGGTGGTGCTTCGGCATTCCTAGTTTTTAGTTTCTTCTTATTAGGTATAGTATCACCTAAAGTGGTTTTCTTCCCTGAAGGAGAGCCGAACTTTGTATATGTATACAATGAGATGCCAGCTGGTACCAATATCGATGAAACAGAACGTGTTAATAGAGAGATTGAAAGTCGCGTTTACAGTGTTGTCGGTCGAAACAATCCTATTGTAAAATCAGTTGTTTCTAATGTAGCTGTTGGTGCAAACCCTTCAGGTAGTATTGACCCTACTGCTTCGCCTACAAAAAGTAAAGTGACTGTAGAGTTTGTTGATTTCCAATATCGTGGTGGTGTCTCAACTGAAGACCTATTGATAAACATTAGGGATGCAGTAAGAGGTATACCTGGTACTATTATAACTGTTGAAAAAGAACAAAACGGACCTCCTACTGGTAAACCAATTAATATTGAAATATCTGGAGACGAGTTTAGTGAGATTATTGCTCTAACCGAGAAAGTTAAGGCTCATATACAGGCTCAAAATATTGCTGGTATTGAGGAGTTACGGTCTGACCTACAAGTAAACAATCCCGAAATTATTATCGACATCGATAATGAAAAAGCTAATAGTTATGGGATGAGTAACCTTATTGTTGGTAACACAATACGAACAGCGCTATTAGGTATTCCAATCTCTACTTTCCGCCAAGATGAAGAAGAATATAATATCACATTAAGGCTACGAGAAGAAGACAGAAGTAATATTACCGATTTACTCAACATGTCTGTACCTACTCCTGATGGGAACATTCCTATATCGGCAGTGGCTACCCCTCGCTTGGCAACTAGTTATGGTGCTATTAACCGAATTGATTTGGAACGAGTGGCAACTCTTTCTTCAAACATCCTTACTGGCTACAATGCCAACGTAATAAATAATCAAATCCGAGAATCACTCTCCGACTTCGAAATTCCACAAGGATATAAAGTTAGTCTTACGGGTGAGCAAGAGGAACAAGCAGAAACCGGTCAATTCCTAGTTATAGCTCTATTTTCAGCTGTCGGCCTTATCTTTATGATTCTAGTAATGCAGTTTAATTCCATTGGAAAGGCGCTCATTATTATGTCTCAAATTGGATATAGCCTTATTGGTGTATTCATAGGCTTTTCAACCTTCGGTATGGATATCTCAGTTGTACTTACTGGTATGGGTATAATAGCCGTAGCCGGTATTGTTGTTAAAAATGGAATTATTCTAATTGATTATATAGATCTAAAACGAAAAGAAGGGCTCAGCCTAAAAGACGCCGTTATTGAAGGTGGGGCTACTCGCTTGAACCCAGTATTGTTAACAGCCGCGTCTACTATATTAGGTCTTATTCCATTAGCTATAGGCTTAAACATCGACTTTTATGGCTTGTTTGCAAGCCTCGAACCGAATCTTTATTTCGGTGGAGATAACGCAAGTTTCTGGGGACCATTAGCATGGACCATCATTTATGGCCTTGGCTTTGGAACTCTGCTAACACTCTTTTTAGTGCCTTCTATGTATTACATAGGTGTGAATTCAAAAAACTATGTGAAAGAAAAATTTCAGCAATTAACTGCTGACAAATAATAATTCGTATTTGTTAATCCTAAATACCCCAAGCCCTGTAGATTGATCCTCTATAGGGCTTTTTATTTTCTATCACTTTCAATTAACTCTACTTCTTATATCTTTAATTCTCAAAAGAGTATTTTCATGTCTACAATTACTACGCATAAAGAAGCCTTTACTATTCGAGCAAGCGAGGTTCAAAATAGTGGTTACGCCACCGTTCCTGCAATATGTGGTTTGTTCCAAGAGGTGGCTGGCAACCATGCCTTAAAGCTAAATTTCGACATCACACAACTTCATGCTAAAAACTTAACATGGGTATTGCATCGGCTAAATATGAAAATGAATCGTTACCCAGAATGGCGAGAGAATGTTGTGGTTGAAACGTGGCCTGCCGCAGGCGACGCACTAAGAGCTTATCGTGACTATACCATTACTGACGCTAACGGCACAGTTATAGGCAATTGCTTGAGCTATTGGATGATGATTAATTTAGAGACGCGTAAACCCACACGGATGCCTGAAGAAGTACTTGCTCTAAGGCTTGGCAACTTGGAACATGTGATGGATATTAAAAGTAATCGCCTCTCACCTATCCAAAAAATAGATGCTGAAAAACAATTCCAGGTTAGAAGCTCTGACCTAGATATGAATCTTCATGTAAACAATACCATTTACCTCGAATGGATGCTAGAAACCTTAACAGCCGAACTGCAACAGAGTGTTCTTGAGGTTGATATAGTATTTACTAAGGAGTGCTTATACGGCGAAAATATCCGTTCAATTGTAGAGATGGTTTCAGAAAATGAGTCTCACCATCAATTGATTAATCAAGATAGCGAGACCATTGCATTGGCAACTTTTCTATTTAACTAATTATCCCAATTAGGAGCAAAATCGGGATTTACTGTTCTTTGCGTTTTGTCTAAATCATCGATTGCATAAAAGTCATCATCCTCTAGTGTGAAGTCATAAATATCCAAATTCTCTTCCATATGTTTTCTGGATGAGGCTTTAGGAATGGCCACAACATTCTCTTGCTCTATAAGCCAGCGCAAAGCAATTTGGGCCGGGGATTTCTCATACTTTTCAGCAAGCTCTATCATTAGTGGGTTCTTAATAATAGCACCTTGTGCCAATGGGCTATATGCAGTTATCATTAAGTCATGCTCAGAGGCATATTCTAATAACTCAAATTGACCTAGTAATGGATGATATTCTACTTGGTTGCAAAATATAGGAGCCGACAGCTCTTCATTAACTTCCTTTAGCTCTTTCATTGGGAAATTACTCACCCCAATATTTAACGCCTTCCCTTGGTCACGTATAGATAGCATGGCTTCAATTGTTTTTTCAATGTCAAATTCTGGATTTGGCCAATGAATTAGTAACAAATCTATATACGGGATATCTAAATCTTGGAGCGAGTGCTCTGTAGATTTTATAACATCGTCGGGAGCTAAGTTATTAATATCTATTTTTGTGGTCACGTAAAGCTCATCGCGTTTAATGTGAGCTAGTTTAATGGCGTTACCGACTTCACGTTCATTTTTATAAGCTTGGGCGGTATCAATATGGCGGTAGCCTAAATTAAGCGCGAGTTTAACGGCCTGTTCACACTCTTTTCCAATAAGTTTATAAGTCCCAAATCCTAGTTCTGGAACTTCAACTCCTTGAATTAATTTTGTAACCATTGATATATTAGATGTTTATTTTAGGTAGTTTATATTATTAATTTAGCTCTATTTAACAAGAGTCATTTTGCGTGTCATAATCTTTGTACCAACTTCGAGTTGATAAATATACATGCCACTTGGTATATCTGTAGCATCCCATTCAATTTTATGTTCACCTTTGGCCAAGCTCGAATATATCAGTTCTGCCACAGGTTGCCCAACAATATTGAATACCGAAAGTTTTACCTCTGCAGCATCGGGAATATAAAAAGATATTGTGGTTAATGGATTAAATGGATTTGGATAATTTTGGTGGAGTACGAGTGTTTGAGGAAGCTCTTTTTCTTCTTCAACCACGCCAAATTTCGATTTAGGAACCAGCTTTAAAACAAATCTTTTTTCTTTAAAGGGTTTCGAAATATCGGGTTGATTATAAAATGTTTCTTGGGGTTCAGATAAATTATTAGTGTAGTCGAATTTTAAACTCCAACTTGGGTTTAACTCATACTCTTTATTTTCAAATAAATCTTCTAATACAGGAACAAAATCTATAGGTACATCCTTCCATTTGCTCACTCTTAATGTATAGGTTCCGTTTGTACTAGATAATATACTTATTGGGAAAACCATTTCTCTTTCTTCCGAAACATCAATATCTAGTGACTTAATCTGACGTTCTCCATCTAGCATTACAAGTGATGAATAGGCTGTTTTAGGAATCAGTAATTCTGCAAAGTTATCGAGAGTATATTGGGTATTAATAGAATCTCCCTCCTCTTTAAATTGGATATATACACCCTCTGAAATTCCTTCCCTAGTCTATGTTAAGCCGAAACTACCTAATTCTTCTTTACTACTAAGATGTTTTTCTTCCTCCAAAATTGGCTCAGAAAAATTTAAATCTACAACTGTGGATGTAAGCTCATCTCTAAGCTTCAGCCAAAATACTTGTCCAGGTGCTATATACTTATTATTACTTAGAGAAATAATACCTTTGTCAGTTTCTACAAACGTATATGGTTCGCTCCCAATGCCCTCTAAACTAACAAGCTGTTGATGTAAATCACCCACTAGAATTGGTAATTCTGTAGTATTCAGGATTCTATTTAACCCTTCTAATTCATCAATCTGCCCATTTTTATTAGCATCGGTTGCCGACAATGAAATATTTAAAACAGGCGATACATCTAGCTTCTTTTTACTTCGAATATCACTCAATTTTTTAAAATCACTTTCTTCAAAAAAAGCCATCATCGTGTTAGACACTTCAAAGAAGGTGCTAGCTTCCACTTCAAAATAGCCAGCCTTTGCCTCATTCCATTGATAGAATGTAAGTTCAGGATTGTCTCTAATAAAATCTTCGTCAACAGCAAGCTCCTGCCAACTTGGTGTTAATGGAATAGCCTTTCCCGCAACATCCCCACTTGAAACTATAGAGCTTATAGCTGGGGTAAATGCTTTTTGTTGTTGAAGGGAATTTGGGCTTTTAACATCTTTGGCAATTGGTGCCTGAACCTTTACTTCATCTACCTTCACCTGTTTGGATGTATAAAGTACAACAGTGCCTGTTTCTTTGAGCAAGCTTGCATTTTTATCATCTAAAATAATCCGGTCAAAATCAGCACTTGTGGGAATCTCCATTGATTTTAGCCCAATAAGGAGCTTTTCCCCTGCTCTAATCTGTGTATTAGATGGAAAAGTATATGATCTTTTTCCTCTAGCAATATTCCAATTTGAGATATCTACACTATTATTGTCAATATTATAAAACAATATGCCTTGTTCGTTTTGGTAGCTAACCAACTGCATTTTTATGGCAGGTTTCTTTGCCTCATTAACTAACATTGTATGAGTTACAAAATCACCAAAACTACCTTTCGATAGATTTCTTAATTCAAAAATCCCTGTTTCTAACCCTTCACGAGTTTCATCTATATTGAGTGGTACTTTTATTTCATAAACACCGTCACCGATTAAGCCAGAGAAGTTAATTTCGGTCTTATTGAATCCTCCTAAATATTTATTACTTAATGAACTATTCAATGTGTCTAACCCAACCTCTACCGTTAACTTAGAGCCATCATGCTCATAAATAGAAATATTTATACTAACTGAGTCTTTATCGTCGCTTACAGTGCTAATACTTTGATCGAACAAAACCACTGGTGGCTTAAGAATACTGAAATAAGTACCAATTCGAGTGTTATTATTTTTATCGGAACCCACCCAGTTTTCGGCGTTGGTCACCAAGCTTCTAATCATCTCTGGTGTGCCACTAACACCATTCCGAATGTAGTATTGATAGTTGGGCAGAGGACCTAGTTGTACATAATTTTTCTGTGGAGTAGTTAAAACTTCAGGTAAGTCTAATTCACCTATTGAATTGCTTATAGATGCTACCTTTGTGCCCCAATTTATATTAGAAATAAAGCGGAGCAGATTATCTTCTTTCTGATATAAGTATAAATTATTTTCGGCCAAACTGAGCTTTAGCTCCCCATTGATAGTTATACCACTCGAAATGTCATCTCCAATATAGATGATACTTCCCGCACTAAATAGAGAGTCTATGTGAACTTCAAGCTCAGTCTCAGATTCAATGCTTCCAGTAGAACTGTTCCATACACCTGTGCTGAAATAAAGCTTAGTTCCCTTTTTTAAAGCAACAAGGGGACTAATTTCAAAAGAATTAGCTTCTGAATTCACAGATACAAATACAGCATCGCCAGGTATTAAAATACTTTGAGATTTAACTGTTGCACTAAAGAGCGCAAAGCTAAAAATTAGGGCGATATGTAGAGTTCTAAAATGTGCTTTAGTTAGTAGCGTTCTACTCATAAGCTAATATCTGATATTAAAAACATAGCTTCAGTTTAAATAAGTCATTTTTTTTATTAATACCACATTAAATTTATAAATCTGAGGATTTCTAATCATCTATATGTGGATCTGACAACTTACCTTCGCTCGCAGCTACCGTAACTGATACTGCTGCATCTCCTGTAATATTAACTACCGTTCTTATCATATCTAAAATTCTATCAACCCCAAGTATCAGGGCTATTCCTTCTATCGGCACGTCTATGGCTTGTAGTACTATAACAAGCATTACTATTCCTGCACCTGGCACACCGGCACTTCCAATTGAGGCTAATGTAGCTGTTAATACAATGGTTAGTTGTTGCACTATAGTTAAGTCCATTCCGAGAGCCTGAGCAATAAAAACAGCGGCTACTGCTTGGTATAAGCTAGTTCCATCCATGTTAACAGTGGCCCCAATGGGTAGTACAAAACTAGAAACTTCTTCATCTACGCCTAGATTATTTTCTACAACATCCATAGTTACAGGAAGTGTTGCTGCACTTGAACTTGTACTAAAACCTAGTAATAATGCGGGGCGTATTCCTTTAAAAAAGGTGCCCACTTTCATAGGCGTAAATATTTTAAACATGCTGGTATATACTATTAGAACATGCAATGTTAGCCCAAGAACAACCGTTAGCGAGTACCAACCCAAAGCTTGAAGCAGGCCAATTGCTTTTCCTAAATCATCGCCTGCTAAATCTACAATTACGGAAGCCATTAGCCCAAACACACCAATTGGAGCTATTTCCATAATGAGTTCTACAATTTTAATGACAACCTCATTTGCCGACTCAAATACATCTATTAAAATCTGTCCTTTTTGCCGGTCTATTTGTATGATACCAATTCCAAATAAAAGCGCAACAAAAACTATCTGAAGCATCTTGGTATTATCGGTTGTTGCCTCCACTAAGTTTGAGGGAACAATATCAACGAAGAAATCGAGTGGGCCTCGTTCTAAAACTACAGTAGCTGTTTCACTACTTTGGGTAGTAACATCTCTATAGGTTTCCTGCAATTCGTTCTTAGTTTCTTCTGGCAGAGCTTTTCCTGGCTGAATAATATTAACCGTAATTAAACCTATAGTTACTGCTAAAATGGTTGTAACTATATAAATACCTATAGTTTTACCCCCCATTCTTGAGAGTTTTGCAGTGTCGTTAAGGCTTGTTATACCGGCTACTAACGAAACAAATACTAGTGGAACCGCAATTAGCTTAAGTAAAGTTATAAAAATGGTGCCAACAGGCTTTATAAAATCTATAGTGAATTTATTAAAGCCCGCAGTAGCCGATAGAAGTCCCCAAAGAAGACCTAAGATTAGGCCTATCATTATCTGCCAATGTAATTTCCTATACCATTTCATATTTTTGTTATTAATGTGATTAGTAAAACTATTATCGAAGAACTTCCTACTGCTATCCAATTAACATTATTATTATTAATTATGATAGTATGCTCTTTGTGCTTTGGAAAAAATTTAACTTTATAATTACACCCTTCAATTCGAGCCCCTAAATATGAATCGAAAAAACATCCCGCAACACCAGCCAGAGTAATTATAAGAAACCATAAAATTGTTGCATTTTCGGCAGTAATCCAAAAAACAAATGCAATTAATAGAGATCCAGTAATTGCCGCTAACGAGCCTTGCACACTTATACCCCCACTCGTGTTTGTTTTAACTTTTTCGAAGGTAGTGATAAGATAAGTCGTACCCTTAGATTTATTACCTACCTCAGTTGCCCAGGTATCGGCATTTGCAGTTGCAATACTTGCTGCCGCTGCCGCTATAAACATTATTTCTTGCGTGATGAACCAAATAATTAACCATAGAGCAAACCAAAAGCCATTGGCCCATACTTGTCCACTTGTTCTTCTAAACTTTATGGTTAATCTCTCGTCATTTGCATGAATATCTTTTGACAATAATGATGCCGATATAAAAAAGATGAGCATTAATAAAGCCATCTGCCAATTGCCTAAGCCATAAGCGATGGTACCAAGTACCGAGGCTGATTGTGCTCCGCTTAAAGTAAGCCAGTTTAACAAAAAGGCAGTCATTGCAAAACTAGTTGCTAAAACAATAGCTATACCAATACGCAGGTGGTCACCAGTTTTAGCAAAAATTGTAAACACAAGGATAATTGAGAATATAAAAAAGATATTTACTCGCTTATCTAGCAACTTAATTTGATTTTGTTGGCTCTTCCTGATCGGGCCTATCGTGTTTCAATATGGCAAAAATAACAATTGTGAAGCCGGTTAAAATTACAATGGGTGATATATATAATGAGACAAAACCATGTACTTCATTTTCAATTAGCATAGCAGCAAAGCCAATTGCTATCAAACCAATTGCTAATCCAATTAATTTGTAATTAAATGAAGAAAAAAACATAGGTTCTTTATCTTCTTTTCTAAATCTACTTTTTGCCATTTTACTTTTTAAAAACCTTAACTTTGCGATGTTTGAAATGGATGATGAAGTTATTTAATTATCCATTAACTCCAAAGAATCTATTAATGCCTATGAAAATCATTCTTGCTTCACAAAGTCCACGCCGTAAAAAGCTGCTAGAACAAATCGGTTTAACTTTCGAAATAATCCCTAGCTCGGTAAATGAAGATATTTCGATAAGCGATTCTAATACAATGGTGCAAGAGTTAGCACTTCGAAAGGCTCTAGATGTTGCAAAATCTACTAGCTACAGCCTTATTATTGGTGCCGATACTATTGTTGTGCATGGTAATAAAGTTCTTGGGAAACCTGCCGATTATAAGGAGGCCTTCTCTACTCTCAGCGCTTTAAGTGGTAATACACATTCTGTATTTACGGGAGTCGCCTTTGTTGAAACCGATAATTCAGGTAAAATTATTGCACAACATGTTTTTTCTGTTGAAACTAAAGTTACTTTTGGAGCGTTAGCCACTGAGGAAATTGAAGCCTATATTGCTACCAATAGCCCAATGGATAAAGCAGGCGCTTATGGCATTCAAGACGATTGGGGAGCAGTATTTGTTGAACGCATTGAAGGTGATTATAATAATGTAGTAGGCTTACCACTTTTCCAACTTTATAAAGAGCTTAAAACATTTGCACCTCAAGCTTTGAATCACTTAGTTATACCACATTGAAATTTTTCCGACAAACTATACTTTTATTTATACTCACAATTTGTGTACAAAGCATTTCTTGGGCACAAATAGGTAATGAGTTTCAGTTAGCTGATCGTTTAATGAGGCAACAGCGCTACGAGTCTGCTTTGGAAATTTTAACTGATCTTGTAGCTAAAACCCCTACCGAGTATTATTACTTCGACCGCCTTATAGAGTGCTACATTCAATTAAAAAGATACGATGAGGCTATCGAAAAAGTTCAAGCCAGAGCTGCTAACACGGCTAACTCAGCCCAAGAGCATATTTTAGAAGCTCGTATTTATCACATGCAAGGCGACACTAGTAAAGCCTACCAGCTTTTTGATAATAACTTAGCAAACTATGCAAACCAGTTCCAGGTTTATATGAATACTGGCCGCGCCTTAGCGGAACTTCGTGCGTATAAAAAAGCTGTTACTGTTTTCTTATCTGCTAGGGAGGCTTTTAATAACGAGCAGCTTTTTTTGAATGAAGTTGCCGACGCACAAATGAAAGATGGTAATTACGAGGGTGCTATTAAAGAATGGCTGAGTTTGATTAAACTGAGGCCCGAGCAGCGCACCAATGTACAACGCCTATTATTGCGCTACAACGACCCGATTGTGTATGATATTACCATTATGGAACTTGAGGACGAGATGAACGCACTTTCTGTTTCTAGTTCTCTCTATAAAGAGTTTTATCATCTACAAAGTTGGCTCCTTCAAGAAAATAAACTTTACAGGCGTGCACTTAGTAATGCCATAGTTTTCGAAGATGCATCTACTACTACCAATTATGCAGTGTATAACTTGGGCAAAAAACTCTTAGATGCCAAAGAATTTGAGTTGGCTAGCAAAGCCTATAGCTATTATTTAGACAAAACAAATGGAGAAGTTAAGTGGCGAAGCCTAGAAGGCCTAGCAGATGTTTACAGCCAGTGGGCTAAACAAAACGAAGATCTTAATATAATCACAGAACTACCAAGCGACTCGCTTTATAATCGTGCGCTAAACTTACTTGCTCAACTTAGAACGGATGCACCTAATTACTCTAGAATAGGCAATGTGATCTTAAAGCAGGCAGAACTAGCTTTAGATTTTACGTACGACTTTGAGTTAGCTGAGTCTGCAAAAAACACACTCTCTTCAATAGGTCGCTATAAAAATTCTGCCGAAGTCTATTACCTTGAAGGGCGCTTAAACCTTATCAATAAAGCATATACACAAGCGCGTATCACATTCACAAAAAGCAATAAAATAGCCGATATTGGTGCCCTTGCTGAGAAAACAAGATACTTTTTAGCACTTACCGATTTTTTTGCTGGTGATTATGAGTTTGCAAGTATTCAGCTTAAATCACTGGGTCGCCAAAATACTTCCTATTATGCAAACAACGCATTAGAACTACGCCTTTGGATTCAAAAAAGCAGTGCAGAGGATAGCACTAAAGAATTTATAAAACCTTTTAGCGAAGCTGTTTTCAATGAGATTTCTGGCAATCATGATAAGGCCACTGAGCTTTATCATGCTATAATAGAAACTGATAAATCTCCGTATAAAGAAGATGCGCTCATTAGCCTTGCCGGCTATAAGCAAATAGATTATGTTTCACTTACCAAATCGATTGATACCATTTTATCACACCCTAGCCAAATTTCTCAACGTGAGCGACTTATGTGGGATAGAGCTAGGGTTGCAGATTTAGCCACTCAACAACCCACTTACACAGGTAGTGAAGAGTTGGATATTATAACTGTAGAAATGGTAGCTAACTATTATGAGGCGTTACTAACAGAATATCCTCAAAGTTTTTATTCCTCATTTGCTAGAAATAGATTATCTGATCTTATAAAACCAAATTCCTAATGAAGTCTTTAACGCTTTTATTTATTCCTCTATTATTTGTTTTAGGCAGCACCCGTTCCTTTAGCCAGCAACAAGTGCTTATTACCATGGATGAATCGCAAACAGACCATCTAAAAGCGTATGGTGTGGTTTTTAATCACATAACAGATGGGTACAGTGTAAAATGGTTACTTAATTATAGAGGCGGAAGCTTTATTACTAACACAGAAAACGATATAGTACGCAAAAGTAGAATTCGTAATGTGACAGTACAAATAATTAGCCAAACTGACGCAGCTTCCATTATACAAGAAGTAGAGCAAGCGGGGGTTAATATGTCGGTAGTAAATTTAGAGAAAGCCCCTAAAATTGCCGTGTACACGCCCGACCAAGCACTACCTTGGGATGATGCCGTTACCCTTGCACTCACCTATGCAGAGGTTAAATACGACAAAATATGGGATGTTGAAGTTCTTGCTGGCAAACTAAATGATTACGATTGGCTGCATTTACATCACGAAGATTTCACAGGCCAATACGGTAAGTTCTGGGCCAGTTACCAAGCCATGCCATGGTACATAACTCAAGTGCGCCAAATGGAAGCTATGGCTAAGGAATTGGGCTTTGAGAAGGTGACTGAAGAGAAATTAGCCGTAGCAAAAACTATTAAAAACTATGTGTCTGAAGGCGGATTTTTGTTCGCTATGTGCTCTGGAACCGATACCTTCGATATTGCTCTAGCGGCAGAAGGCGTAGATATAGCTCCCTCACAATTTGATGGGGATGCAATTGATCCTAATGCGCAAGAGCGTCTTGATTTCAGCAAAACCTTTGCCTTTGAAAACTTCAGTATTATCACAGATCCCTACGAATACGAGCATGCCGATATTGATGTGCCCGTTGCAATTCAAGAAATTGATAAATCACTCGATTTCTTCACCCTGTTCGATTTCTCTGCAAAATGGGATCCTGTTCCAACTATGTTAACTCAAAATCATGTTAGTTCAGTTAGAGGTTTTTATGGCCAAACAACGGCATTTAGAAAAGACAAAGTAAAATCATCGGTTGTAATACTGGCCGAAGCGCCTGGTAGAGAGCAAGTTAAATACTTACATGGTAATTATGGCGAAGGAACCTTTACTTTTTATGGCGGACACGATCCCGAAGATTATACTCATCGCGTGAATGACCCTCCAACCGATTTAAGTTTACATCCAAATAGCCCTGGGTATAGATTAATATTGAATAATATTTTATTCCCAGCTGCAAAAAAGAAAAAACGAAAGACCTAATTCACTTCTACAAAACAACCGAATGAAGCCCAGTAGAAAATTTGAAGACCTAGTAGAACTCATCTCTATATTAAGAAAAGAGTGCCCTTGGGATAAAAAACAAACTCACTACTCCATTAAAGATAACCTGATAGAAGAAGCTTATGAGGCCATAGAGGCCTTAGATGACGGCGATTTTAATGAGTTTAAAAAAGAACTAGGCGACCTTCTACTGCATGTAACCTTTCATAGTAAAATAGCTAGTGAAACAAACACCTTCGATATTGGAGATGTAATCTTCACTTTAATGGACAAGCTGATTCGAAGACATCCTCATGTGTTTGCGGATACCGATGTGGCTAACGAAAGTGAAGTTGCCGAGAATTGGGAAACGATAAAATTAAAGGAAGGAAAAGAATCTACATTAGATGGTTTACCTATTCATCTTCCCGCTCTCATTCGAGCTCAGCGAATGCAAGAAAAAGCTGCTAATGTCGGCTTCGACTGGCCCGAATGGCACCAAGCCTGGGACAAGCTTCAAGAAGAAATTGATGAGTTTAAAGAAACTTTAAAGTTAGATAATAAAGAGGCTTCGGCAGATGAATTCGGAGATGTACTTTTTTCAATGGTGAATGTAGCCCGCTATTTTGATTTAGTGGCAGAAGATAGCCTCAGAAGAACAAATTCGAAATTTGAGTTCAGATTTAAGTATATTGAAGCCCAGCTAAAATTACTGGGCAAAACTGTGAAAAATGCTAGTTTGGAGGAAATGGATATTCTCTGGAATCAGGCAAAAGAAAAATTGTGATTTATACATTTTTTAACCTGTTTTAAGTAGCATAATTTGCTTAATTTCTTCTATATCTAGTAGTACTTTAAGAGGCTATACAGTTTGCAATAGCAATTAATATTTTTATAACGCAAACTCTTTCAATAACAATTGTGTTATAGGTATAGTGCCTGTAAAAATAAAGCAGGGCTACTCATAATTAACTTTTAAATTCGGAGCACTTAATGTCCACTGGTTTACACACTGGCTTTGACGAGCAACAATACCCATATATTAATAAAGGACTCGAGGGTATCGTAGCCTTTTCTACAACAAAAAGTTTTATTGATGGCACAAAAGGCGATTTAATATACTCTGGTTATCATATTGATACCCTTGCTGAAAACGCGACTTTTGAAGAAGTGTGTTTTCTACTTTGGAACGATCGCTTACCTAACAGTAACGAACTTCAAGCTCTTGAAGAGAGTCTTATAAAGAACAGATCTCTTGCAGAACCAGTTTTAAATTATATAAAAACTACTGACAAGAAAGCTGAGCCAATGGCTGTTCTTCGTACAGCAGTTTCTATGCTTGCTGATTCAGATGCTACATTTGGTAAGTATGATGAAAGTCTTTTTAATGAGCAAGCTATTTCTATTACTGCCAAAATCCCTTTAATTATTGCTGCTTTCGATCGCTCTCGACGTGGGCTAGAAATAGTAGAGCCACTAGCAGAAGGAAGCACTGCATTCAACTTCCTGTACATGCTTAATGGTGAAAAGCCAGGTGAGCAAGCAGAAAGAACAATGGATTTGTGCCTTGTTTTACATGCAGAGCACGGTATGAACGCTTCAACTTTTACAGCTCGTTCTATAACAGCAACCATGTCTGATATGTATTCTTCAGTTACTGGTGCTATTGGCGCTCTAAAAGGTCCACTACATGGTGGTGCTAATACCGCAGTAATGAATACTTTGTTAGATTTAGCTAAAGAAGGCGACGATGCAGATGCTGTTGCTTACACTAAGAAGAAACTAGATAATAAAGAAAAGATTATGGGCTTTGGCCATCGTGTGTACAAAGTATTTGACCCACGTGCCTACCATTTGCAGAAAATGTCTGCTAAGCTAGCCGAAGAAACTGGCCACACGAATTTTTACCGTTGGTCTATGGATATGCTTAAAACAATGAAAGAAGAAAAAAATATTGATCCTAACGTCGATTTCTTCTCAGCAACTGTTTATTACTCTATTGGAATTCAACCAGATTTATTTACTTGTATTTTTACTATGAGCCGAATTGCTGGTTGGACAGGGCATGTGATGGAACAAGCTGCAAATAACCGCCTAATTCGCCCTAGAGCGCTTTATGTTGGCGAAAAGAATTTGCCTTGGGTTTCTGTTGAAAAGAGATAATAACTACTCTTAAAATTTTAAAAAGCTCAACTAAGTAACATTGGTTGAGCTTTTTTTATTTATTGCCCCAAGTTTCCATATCCACTCGGTTAAACTCTATACAAAATTTTGTACCATTTCCATCGAGTTGCCCCCAAGTAAACCTCCCATTTAGTTGGCTTACTACCGTTTCAACCAAAGTCATTCCTAACGATCTGTCCTTAATTTTTTCAAAATTTGATGGTAACCCAATTCCATCGTCACTTACGCTGAAAAAGACTTTATCACCTTCGCCTCTTAATTCAAGCAATATTATGCCTTCCTTTCTGCCTTTAAAAGCAAACTTAAGTGCATTTGTAATTAACTCATTGGCTAAAATACCGAATGGCACTGCTTGATTCATGCTTAAGTCTATTTCATCACCTATAACTGAAATAGAAATATTGTTCTCTTCCTCTCCTAAAGTGCTTTGCACCTCACTGATAAGTTCATTTAGATAATTTTTTATTTCTACGCTAGTAAATAACTCTTTCTGATATAACTGTTCATGAATCATTGAGATGGATTTTATTCTAGACTGACTTTGCTCTAAAGCTGCAACTGTAGCTTTATCAGTCAAGTTCATGGCTTGCAAACCAAGTATGCCCGAAATTACTGCAAGATTATTTTTAACTCGATGATGAATTTCTTTTATAAGCACTTCTTTTTCTTGCAGAGATTCCTCTAGCTGGCGTTGGTGCTCTTTAATATGAGTTATATCGGTTGCAGTGCCAGAGCTACCAATAATAACACTATCTGCATCAAGTAAGGGATAAATGGTGGCAGTTGTATAAGCAAAAGAGCCATCTTTTTTCTTCATTTTTAAATCGAATTGCCCAAAAACTTTCCCTTTCTTTAAATCATTGAGCTTACTCTTTAACTCTTTAGCTTGATCCTCAGAAACAAAATTTATAAAACAATGTCCTTCTAATTCTTCAGGCGTATAATTGAGGATATTTTTACTCGCAGAATTTACAAAAGTGAATTCACCTGATTTATCCATTCTCCACACTAGATCATGAGAGGCTTCAACTAGTTGCCTATACTTGACCTCACTTTCTATTAAGGCTTGTTCTGCCTTTTTCTGTGAAGTGATATCTTCAACCAGCAACATTATTCTGGTTACTTTTCCATCCTTTTCTTCTACAGGTGTTGTTAGCTCTTTTAAGATAAGGGTCTCCCCCTTTTCTGTGATTCTATTAATCTCAAAAACTGTACTTTTAACCCCCGAGAAAGCAGCATCTAGATTTTTATTAAACTCTTCCCTCAAATCCTTAGGTACATAGGGGATAACTTTTCCTAGAACTTCATGCTTCTTCCATCCAAATAACTCCTCAGCTCTTTTATTCCATACTTCATCAACTCGCCCTTTTTTATCGAGAGTAATAATTGCTAGAGGCGATGAATCGATAAGATTATTTAACACCGCATTTAACTCAGTAAGCTTTTGCTCAGCTTTGTATGTTTCTGTTTTGTTATTTATAACTACAATATTCAGTAATTCATCATCAAACATCACTGAGTTTGAATACACATCTACCTGAATTATATCGCCGTTCTTTTTTTGATGCCTAACATTGTTACTAACTCTAACTTTATTCTGATCTATAGGCTGTTGACTTGTGAGTTTTAAAAAATATTCTCGCTCCTCTTTTGGTCGAATATCTACTACAGTTTTCTGTAAGAATTCCTCTTCAGTATAGCCATAAAGCTTACATGCAGCTTTATTCACTTCTTTTATGGTGTAATTTTCAAACTCATAGATTAATTTAGGGTTTGGGCTATTTTCAAAAAGAAATCTATATCTATTCTCATTTTTCTCAAGCTTTATACTTTTTATTTTTTCTTCTGAAATGTTTTGCAATGCACCAAAAGCTTGCACAACCTTTCCGTGCTCAATAATAGGTTGTGCAGACAGCTTAAGCCACCTAGGCTCTTTACTACCTGCCATTACTTTTAGTTCTAATTCTACCTCATTTGGCAGCCCTTTCTTAATCTGCTTTAAAAAATCTTTTAATTCTTTTTTAGATTCTTTTGTTAAAAATGTAGATAAAGATTTCAAGCTAATCTCAGATTCTAAGCTCATATTTAGATTTAGAATATTGTTTGCTTGCCTTGTCCAAGTTTCCTTACCAGTTACAAAATCTACTTGCCACCCCCCTAGCTTTGCAACTTTACTCGCCTCTTCAAACAATCTTTTATATTGCTCTATTTCAGTAATATCCTGAAATGTATCTACCAAAAATTTATCGTTGCTAGTTTTAACAACCTTAGAAGTAACTAAAAGATCTATGTAGGATCCATCTTTTGTATAATCTCTAAATATGGTGGGTTTAGATGTTTCTAGCCCTTTTATAAAGTTATTGAAGCTCTGGGTGTCTTTACTCACTCTGGCTTCTGGAATAAGCATATCTAGGCTATTGCCTATCAACTCTTCTTGTGTGTAGCCCATCATTTCGCAATAGCGGTCGTTAACACTTACAATTTTTCGGGCTTTATCAGAGATTCTAACACCCATTGGGCTATTAAATAGGGCACTTAAGAAATCTTCCGTCTGCTTTTTCTCTTTATTTTTATGATAGGCTTTGTATTCACGCTTAACAGCGGGTGCCAAGCGGACAAAATTATTCTTTAAAATATAATCTTTTGCTCCTGCTAAAACTGCTTCTATCGCCAGCTCATCAGGTACTATATCCGATACTATAATTACAGGTAGGTCATCATTTATACTCTTTATTTCTTGAATTACTTCAATAGCTGTAAAGCCATTTATCGCATAATCACAAATTACAACATCATATAAATCTGACTTGATTTCAGTAGAAATACTTTCAAAATCTTCAATAACTTTAATGCGTGTTTCTAGCCCCCCTTTTGTTAATGCAGCCAATATTAGGTCAACATCTTTGGGGTTATCTTCAATAAATAAAATTCCAAGCTTCATCCTAGAACCAAGCAGTTATATTTGTAAAACAACTCATTTAAAAATAATCTCCTTATCAGCTATTAAAGGGATAGGCTACAAAGAGGTTATTAAAAGTGAACTGTTACAAATTAATTTAAATATTATTGCTACTCCTTATATTTTTTAAATACTTAAAATAATGCACCGTTTATTGATGCAACCTAGAATCAATTTCTTGTGATTGGATGATGCTAGGGCACATAGATTTTGTTTACCTTGCAATCTCTATCCTATAAAATAATATCCCGAAGCCTCAGTACAAAATATTAATCTGCACTACCACGAATTGCCATCAACAAGTGAAGTTGATTAATGATTGGGAAATAGTGATTAGGGGACTGGGAAAAGGAATAGTTATTAGGGATTTTAGGAATAGAAAATACAAGATTATAAACATCGCTCATTAACCCTATTCGCATTTGATTAATTCTCCACTTCACCAATCGACCATCAATTGGCCGACTCTTTATTTTCGGTTGAAAGGACAAACATAGATGGATTGGGAGCCCTACATCTGACTCCCAATCTCCATTCCTAATTCCCGAAGCCCTAACTACTAGCTATTTGGCTTTACCACTATATTTATAATTCGCCCAGGCACAAAGATTTCCTTAACAATTGTTACATCAGCAAGGTATCCTTCAATTTTTGAGTCCTGCTTTGCTAAATCTAGAACATAGTTTTTGTCATTCGCTTTATCGGCAGAAACCTCAAGATTCGAGCGAACTTTCCCATTAATCTGCACTGGATACGTTATAGAATCTTCTTTTAAATACTCCTCGTTAAACTTAGGCCAGTCTGAGTATGCTAGCTCATTTGCTTGGTCAAGCTTTTGCCACAGTTCTTCGGCAATGTGCGGCGAAAAGGGAGATAATATTTGTAGGAAACTTGCAGCAACCTGCTTTGGTACAGTTTTCCACTGCAATGCTTCGTTCGTAAATATCATTAGTGCAGATATGCCCGTATTGAAGTGCATATTTTCGATATCATCTGTCACTTTTTTGATAGCCTCATGCAAGGTTTTTAATTGCGCTTTATCAGGCTCTACATCTTGTACTGTTTCTTTAAGTTCGCCAGTTTCTTCATTAATAAGTAAGCGCCATACTCGGCTTAGAAACCTATTTACACCTTCCACACCCTTTGTACTCCATGGCTTCACTTGCTCAAGTGGCCCCATAAACATCTCGTACAAGCGTAAAGAATCAGCTCCATAATCTTTTATAATATGATCTGGATTGATAACATTACCTCTACTTTTCGACATTTTGTGTGCACGCGCATCAATTTTAATATCAGTGCCTTTTAATACAAAGCCAGTGCCCTTTTTCTCCACTTCAGCGTCAGAAACCTTAACAGACTCAGCACCTTTAGTATCTTCATCTGAACTAATCCATTCGCCATCTTTTTTGTAGCCAGTGTATTCCACTTCCCCCAAAATCATTCCTTGATTTACCAACTTCTGGAAGGGTTCTTTGGTTGATACAATACCACAATCGAATAATACTTTATGCCAAAAACGAGCATACAGAAGATGCAACACCGCATGTTCAGCACCTCCAACATATAAATCTACAGGCATCCAATATTTTTCATATTCAGGATCTACCGGACCACCATCATAATTTGGAGAGATGTAGCGCAAATAATACCAACAAGAACCTGCCCATTGCGGCATGGTGTTCGTTTCTCTTTTTGCTGGCTTTCCCGTGTCAGGATCTACCGTATTTACCCAATCTGTTGCACTAGCCAATGGAGGCTCGCCATCGCCTGTAGGTTGGTATTTCTCAACTTCTGGGAGTAATAATGGCAGTTCTTCTTGCCTAATTGCTTTTGGCTTACCATCTACATGAATGATAGGGAAAGGTTCGCCCCAGTAGCGTTGTCTAGAAAATAACCAATCACGCAGTTTAAAGTTTATCGCTTTTGTGCCTGCGCCTTTATCTTCTAACCAAGCAATTATTTTTTCTTTGGCTTCTTCAATTTCAAGGCCGTCAAGGAACTCACTATTTATTGCTTTTCCTTCACCTGTATAAGCTTTACCATCAAAACCAGCTTCCGGCTCAACCGTTCTTACAATGGGAAGCTCATATTTTTCAGCAAATTCCCAGTCTCTTTCGTCTTGGCCCGGTACTGCCATTATTGCTCCAGTTCCGTATGTAGCCAACACATAATCGGCTATCCAAATTGGCACTTCTTTCCCATTAGCGGGATTGATTGCATACGAGCCAGTAAATACGCCCGTTTTATCTTTATTCAACTCTTGTCGGTCGAGATCCGTTTTTAACGAAGCCGAATATTGATATTCTTCTACTGCTGCTTTTTGGTCTTTGGTAGTAATTTCAGCAACTAGTTCATGCTCGGGAGCTAGAACCATATATGTTGCCCCAAAGATGGTATCAGGACGGGTTGTGAATACTTTTATTTTTTGGGAATGCTCTTTTATTTCAAAATCAATTTCAGCTCCAATAGATTTTCCAATCCAGTTGCGCTGCATATCCTTTAACGATTCTGGCCAATCTAGATCTTCTAGATCTTCGAGTAAGCGTTCTGCATACGCTGTAATTTTAAGAACCCATTGGCGCATCGGCTTTCTTACAACAGGATATCCACCAACTTCACTTTTTCCGTCAATTACTTCCTCATTTGCTAAAACAGTTCCTAACTCTGGGCACCAGTTTACAGCAACTTCATCTTCATACGCTAAGCCCTTTTCAAAAAGCTTCAGGAAAATCCATTGAGTCCATTTAAAATAATCTGGATCGGTAGTATTTACTTCTCTATCCCAATCGTAACTAAAGCCAATAGCTTGTAGTTGTTCTCTAAATATATTGATGTTTTTCTCGGTAGTAGTTCGCGGATGTGTTCCAGTTTTAACCGCATACTGTTCGGCAGGTAAACCAAATGCATCCCACCCCATTGGGTGTAGCACGTTAAAACCATTCATTCTTTTATAACGTGCAATAATATCGGTGGCTGTATACCCTTCTGGATGCCCCACATGTAAACCAGAACCACTTGGGTACGGAAACATATCTAATACATAAAACTTTGGCTTTGTGGTGTCGGTAGGCGTTTTGAAGATCTTGTTTTCTAGCCAATATTTTTGCCACTTTGTTTCTATGGCGGATGGTTTATACGAGTGCATATACTACTTTCTATTCTAAATTCTATTTTAACTGAAAATAGGCATTTTGAGAACAATATATTGGGCTAGAATTAACAATGAACAGCATTAATTCTATACATGAGAGTAATTAACCAAATCTTCTAATCACTCTTCTAATATTTTATTTAAGATTGTAGAAATCTTCTATATTCAGACAGATAAATAAATTCTTTCTACATGATTTCAAACAAATTAGCGCTTTTACTTTTATTACTAATCTTTATGCCTGCCTTATCAACCGTTCTTTATGCACAGGAATTAGATCAAGGCACCTCAAAATTAAAAATCACTACAAATTACGATAGCTTTTATGTGTTAGTTGGCGATAGCCTTAAAAATGCACGTTTAGAAAAGAAGTCTGAGTTTTTTGATATCGAATCTGGATTAAAAAGGATTTTGGTAATTCCTCAGTATTCGGATCCTTATTATTTTGAAGAAAATTTTCAAAAAGATTCTGTTTACGTTTTAGGAGTCACCTTTTATTCAGTTTTAAGAAAAGAGAGTAAAATCTACTCACAAATTCAATACGATGATCTTTCACTTCTTACTATTTCTAATTTGGCCCAATACAGATCTCATGCTTCAAGTGGCCTTAGCAAGTATACTATAGATGATTACGATAGGAAAGCTAAACTATCTGTTGATTATAAAGAATCATACTTAAAAGTACTTTCAAATGTAGACTCGTTATTTGTGAGTACCAGTGTTTATTCTAATCAGGTTCAAAAAATTGCTAGCGGAGATTCAATTTTAGTAAAGCCTAGTACTAGAGCTATTTACTTATCTCATAGAAAATCTATACAAAAAGAATTTAAAACACAGTTTAGTGATTCTTCCACAACAACTATATCTCATGATTTCAAATTAAACTCACCTACCGCAGTTTCCTTATCTGATAATATTGCTACTAAACCCGCCTATAATGCCAACTTAATAGTCGTATCTGACCACGATTCTGATATAATAGTGAATGAGGTTTATAGAGGAACAGGTGCCATAAAAATAAACCAAGAAACTGGACCTGTTGATGTTACTATTGTAAATAAAAATACTGGCAAGCACTTTTTTACCTCTCAAGTCTTAAATACTGATTTTGAGAAAGCCGTTGTAGTAAACACATATACTAAACCAAATGTGTTCACTACAAGATTTTTTACTTTATTCCCAGGCGCAAGTCAAATGTATAAAAGACAAAAGTTGAAAGGGTATGCGTTATCCTCTGCATTTCTACTTTCTGGAGCTTTCGCAATCGTAAAGCATAATGTCTACAAATCTGAATTATCTGAGTTTAATTCACTTCAAGAAAGATATGAACATACAACAAACCCTAGTTATGCGATAGAAATAGGGGATAAAGTTGAAAAGCAACATAAGATTGTAACAAACAGAGATAACGAAAGAAGAGCATTATTTACTTTGGCAGGACTTATTTATGCTTTCAATCTTTATGATGGGTTATTTACTAAGCCAAAAGGTGGTTTTCAAAAAAATACGGACATAGATTTTTATCTAAATAACGAACAATTAACCGATAGAACTATTTCAACACTTACTTTACGATATGATTTTTAGAGTATGTTATATAATTCTATTTGTTGCTCTGTTGGCTAGTTGTAGCACTGGGCCTGATTTTGAAAGGGATAATATAAAAGATCCCAAATCAATAAAATTCGCCCCTAATTCCCCTGACACACTTACTTCTAATATATATGTAAATGATAAAAAGGAAGTTGTACTAAGCTGGCTAGATGTTGGCTATGAAGATGGATATATCTTAAAAAAAAGAATTCGGAATGATGATGAATTTCTAGAAATAGCTCGGTTGGATAGTAATACCACGAGTTATATCGATTCGTCTATGATGCTTTCTACTACAACTATGTATAAGCTCACAAGCTATTCTGTTCGAAATGATTCTATTAATTTATCTTCTAAGCCCCTTGAATTTTCTTTAGATTTTGACCCAATCAAAGAGCTTGATTTTTATGCTTCTGCGGACAATATCGGTACGTTATATTGGTCTTTTTCAAATAGAGACTCTATTGGGACAAGGTATTTTGATGCCTTTTTAGTGGAATTAAACAGATCAAGTATTAATGAAAATTGGGAGACTTTAGATACTCTTGGCAGAGATCAATTTAAATCAGATAACATAGTTTCATTCTCATTACCAACCGATCTATTCGATCTTAGGCTTAGGATTTCGCAAATTCCAATACTCAATGATTCAGAGAATTCCGCTATTAAAATCAAGACATTTCAGAGAGATTTTAAATATCCTACAAGTGTATATGCCACATTTATCAATGAAACTGACTTTGCTTTAAGGTGGAAATCGCCTTTGACTAAGTATGATATGGCTATAATAAAGAATTACGATACGGTTATTGATACCATTTATACTCAAAAATTATTTCATACTATTACCCATATAGGTAATAATAATACTTATCGGCGCTTTAAGGTTCAATTAGTCAAAGGTGAGAATTATAGTAAAACTGTTGATTTTGGGGAAGTTCCAGTTTTTATCGGGCGCCCTTCTATAGAAGGAGTGACTTCAAAATCTGATTTTGAACTTGATTTATTTTGGGCTCGTTATAGTTCAGAGCAAACTGAAAAGAGATTTTTTATTGAAAGAAAAAACGAATTTAAAAACTCCTTTTCATTGATAGATAGTGTAGATGCAACTCAACTAAAGTACTCAGACCAAAATTTAGATAAAAATTACGATTATACTTATCGTGTTAGATCTGTGCTATCAGATCCTTCAATAGAAAGAAAAATAGGATTTCGGAAGACTTTAGAGCTCAATAACATTTCGGAATTTGATATTCCAGGAGGCATACCTAGATTCTCTAATTCAGGAAAGTTAGAAGCTCGTTTCGATCAAGACGATCTTGTTTTATATATATTTAATAAAGAGCTTTCTAATTATAGTAGTATAAAATTTGAAACAAGTATTCCTAACTATGTAAGATCTCGATTTTTAGTTGATTATGAGTTAGGTAAGAGAGACTCGCTTGTTGCCTATATTGGAACAGAAAACTATGTTGAAGGACGTTATTATTTGGAATTATATAATCATGAAAACAATAAAGTTCTTTATAAACTAAGCGGAGGTCTAGCAACACACTTATATTCTCTCACGTTTAGTGAAGACAATAAGAATTTATTATTTATGTCCAGCACATCAGGTACGCTTAATAGTCAAAAATTAAACATTTTAAATCTTGAGAGTTTGCAGCTTTTAAGCTATTCAGTTGGTAATGGCTTTAATAGTTACGTTTTACTCAATGACAATAAGACCACTATTTTGTGTTCAGGAAATGGAATTTATTCTTTTGACATAGAAGCTAATATTGAAAATATTCTTTCAAATATTTCCTGTTTCAATATGTTTAGAGATGAATATAATAAAGTCCTATATTTTTATTCTCCAACAAACGGCGAGGTTTATTCATTTAATGAAATAACAAATACTACTAACTTAATTGCAAAAATTCCGACTGGAGTTCAAGTTAACCCTTATTCGTTTAAGCACTTTCCAGATTTAGATATAATTTTATATCACAGTGCTAGATTGGATGATAAAAACAGTGTATTTGTCAAGTCATTGATACAAGACTTAGCGATGGATAAATACTCATTCATAACCCATCAAAAAATTTCTCAAAGAAGAGGAGCTCTACCTTTACATATCACTTATGATAATTTTAACTCAGAAATAATAATTTATACCTATGATGGAATTTATAATTATAGCCCTAATCAGGGTTGGGCAATACTTGATTAAATAACCCCCATCCCATCGGGTGCCCACCATAAATCGGGGGTTTGGGCTTTGCTGAGAAAATATTTAATATAATTTTAAGCAAGGTTATATAAGCAATTCAAAATTATTCTTCTTACATACAATTGAATAAGTATTACTATGGATTAGCCTTACTTATTACCATAAACATCTTGGCGGTGCCCAATCCACAATACTAGATTAAGGATGCGTTTGTCTTTGATTTGTTTATGTTTATCGAGCTTTCGAAGTTCTTTACGAGCACGGTTATCAAACCCAGAGTTCTTTCACGTTTATAACTTGGAAGATCTAGTTTAGAAATTCTATAACTTCCATTCCATCCTGGCATCTAGAACTGGATTTAGTCAATATTCCATTTATTCTGAGATTTTGTTAAAACCAATCCTTAATGCAGGTTACACACCTTATTTGTCTCGGGCAAGCTTATTAAGCTATCAATCCGTTTTCTGAAAAAGCAATATAACATTATGCTTTTTATATATAGCAATATTACACAGTGCTTTTTACAAAAACTACTTATATCTTTACCTCCGATGATGAAATATTATAACGAAGCCTGATTTATGGAACGAATTTTAAAAATATCAGAAAATAGAGCTAAGCAGGTTACTACAAAGTTCTATCGATATCTGTATCAATATATTGATTGGAATCAGCCACTTATAATCATTAAGGGTGCCAGAGGGACAGGAAAAACAACTCTCTTACTTCAAAAGATAAAAGAGGAAGGTGAGGGAATTTATTTAAGCCTAGACGACCTTTATTTTGAGATAAATCGACTTATTCTTTTGGTTGAAGAACTTTACGAAAAAGGAGAGCGCACTTTTTATTTTGATGAAATTCACCAGTACCAGTATTGGGCTAAGGATTTAAAGAACTTGTACGACAATTATCCGGATATTAAAATGATTGCGACTGGTTCATCAGCCATAAGAATTGAAAATGAACAAGCCGATTTATCAAGAAGAGCCGTTACTTATACTCTTTATGGACTTTCTTTTCGGGAATTTCTGAATCTGGAATTCAATCAGAATTTTGAGAAGATAAAATTACAAGATTTACTGAAAGAGCATTCCGAAATCAGTACAAGCATAAATGATCTCATGCGCCCTCTATCAGTATTTGAGCAATATTTGGAATTTGGTTATTACCCCTTTTTTATATCTGATAAAAAATTTTATTCTCAGAAAATAGAACAAATTGTAAGGCTAATTACAAAGATTGATTTACCAGCCGTTGAAAACATCAGCTACAGCACCGTCCGTAGTATGAAAGGCTTATTTTATGTCATCAGCCAATCTGTTCCCTTTACTCCAAATATCCAAAAATTAGCTAACAAAATGGGAATCCCTAGAAACTCGGTGTTAAAAGCCTTGGATTTGTTAGAAAAAGGTGGAGTTATTAATCTACTAAGAACTGATACCAAAGGAATTAGTTATTTACAAAAACCAGAGAAAATTTATTTAGAGAACACTAACCTAGCCTACGTATTTTCGGGAGGCACACCAAACAAAGGCAACCTAAGGGAAACCTTTTTCTTCAACCAACTTAAAGTTGCCAATAAAATAACATCCTCAAGGTTTAGCGATTTTTTTGTGGACGACCATTATACCTTTGAAATTGGAGGTGCCGCGAAGACTAACCGCCAGATTAAAGACATTCCACAAGCATATATTGCAGCCGATGAAATAGAAAATGGACAACAAAATAAAATTCCACTTTGGCTATTTGGCTTTTTATACTGATTTTTTTGACAAGATATTTAGCTAAGCATTTAAAATGTAAGTGCTTAAATATACTAAGGTACTGTCCCAAATAGCACCCCTAGCGCAAGCGTCCGCTTGTGCCAATTCCACTTTTGCCCAATTAATATATCCCATTACCCAAATTCTATCCATTCCTGCCAAGTATTTCGTTCAATAACTTTTTCTGTTCAAGTAGTAACTTGCATTAGCATTCGAAATAATTAATACCAATTAAATAACGCCCATCCCATCGGGTGCCCACCATAAATCGGGGGTTTGGGCTTTGCTGAGGAATTCTGTTCGCAGTCCTTCAATTCTCTCTCCGGTGATGTAGACATTTTGAACTGCTGCCCCATATTTATGGACAAGCTCAATCACTTTTTCTTCTGTTCCTTCTATCCAATGCAGAGTAAAGTCGAGGTCGGGAAATTCTTCTGTTTCTTGGATTAGAAAATCATTCATCCACGCTTGTTCTCTGCCAATAGCTTTGTTGTAAGCAAACTGATATGCCAATGCGTCTTTGGGCTTTTTGTGCTGGGGATTATTCAACCAAAATGCTTCCACATAATCCTGAAAATGACATTTAAGCCCTCCAAATCGAATTGGACTCACAACTACTGCCACCGACCGGCAGCCTTGTCCTCCGTACCTAAATGCCGCCTCAACGAGGTCTTCCATGGCTTGGGGATCTTCATTAGGAATATATGCCATCGAAAATTTTGCAGAACGCATCACCCACTCCACCGAATCTTTAACAGCGCCTAGTTTTAGAGCTGCTTCTTTGACTGGTTTTATGGAAGATTCTGCTCCAGCAAAAAGAATCTTATCAGCTTGTATCCCTTCAAAATCATCCAAACTGGTAGAATACTGAATCCTATTATCTAAGCCAGCAGCTTCTAATTGCTCTAAAAAGCTTTGCAACAAGTACGGGTCTTTTCGAGAAAGCTTCCCGTAATAATCAGCGCCAGATAATATGGTTCCCAACGCATCTTGAAAACCAACTAAAGGTAGATTCCCTGCATGTAAACAAAGTACTTTGTTGCCAAAACTATTCTTCTGTTCGCCCAAATTTGCACGTTCTGCCCACTCTTCAATCTGACCAGCATCTATCTTTTGCTTTAGAGCTCGTATCTGAAATTTGATATCTGCGAATGAAAACAATTTCTCATCCACCGTTTGCTCTATCATTTTTTTAAGAGCCACATTATCTGGCTGTAACCAATCCTTAGCAGCTTTTGCAACAAGAGAAATATGTTTTTTCATTGAGTTCATTAATCTTGGTCAATTAAAAAATTACAGCCCCGTAAATTCTGTGGGCTCCATCGACCTAACACTTTAAAACGTCCATCTTCTCCCATCACCCCTTTGTCTTCGGTGAGTATAAATGCGCATGAATTCAGGTTGGCCAAATCAATCACACCAATAAGTCCTTCGGTGCCATTTGGTACTATTTCCATTGGATTTTCAGGATTTCGAATAGTGACATTCATCCAAGGCACACATTCAAACCATTCGCCGCCTAAGCTGTACGCTTGGCTGAGCAACTCTGACATTCCATACTCGGAATGAATCTGGTTTTGTGGTAAATCAAATCCTTCTGATAGCGTTTGATGAAGTTCGCTTTTAGTCATTTCGCGCCGGTGCGTTTTCATCCCTCCCGTTTCCATCACAATAGAATTTTTGGGGATGTTAACTTTTTCCATTTCCAATACATCGAGTAGACCAAAGGCAGCGCCGAATATCATCAATTTTTTTCCTGATGAAGTGACCTTATCTAATTCATTCTGCGATAGGGGTTTATTCAATTCCAGAAATCTACTTAAACCAGATGTATCTCTTTCAATAAGTGTATTTAGCATCCAGATTAGGGAGGAATTTGGGTTGGAGCTGTAACCTGGCGTATAGGCCCAAATCACATACTCATCCAACTCGTAAAAATGTTTCATCCCAGAAATAATGGACTGCTTATAAATCTCAGTATCAAGTAAATAATGAGTGCTTCTTTGCATCCCTGAAGTCCCACTACTTTGGAAATAGACTGTGTTTTTAAGATTAATTTCCTTTGGATTTTCAGCCGTTAAAATCTGAGTTTCTTTAAATGCTTGAATGGGTAACAGAGGGATTTTGTTGACAGAGTCTGGATTTAAGATTCCAAGTGCTTTGCAGAATCTTCCGTAAACGGGATTATTATCCTTTTGAAAATGAAATATTTCTAAGGCTTTTTCTTGGAAAGGAATGGAGATGTCAAATATATTTACATTCATTTTTCTGTATTTGGCACTCAGGAATAAATTACTTCAATACTAGAAGTGATTCCGTACAATCTCGAGGCTTTAGACAAAATACATTTTCGCACAGTGAACATAAATACCTGCTTCCATTTTTAGATTATAAAAGCATCTTTCATTAGAAAAAGATACTTGCTGTAAGTGCTGTAGCCGTATTGAAATTTATGTTTCCAGGGTTCCCAAATCGCAATGAACCTTTATCAGAAACAGTTAAGTTGCCTTGTAGTTCAATTCCCACACTAAACTTTGGCTTAAAGAAATACTCTCCACCAAAACCTGCTCCAAAAATAAAATCGGTAATAGTGTCACCCGATTCTGGAATACCAAAAATTGCTCCCAATCTTGCACTTACAAAAGGAACAGCATCTACAGCTTCTGATAGATAGAATTTAGGAACTAAGCCTATTGATAAATCAGATCCAGCATCTTGAGCAGCTATGAAAGAGACCGTTGGAGAAAGAGTTATGGTTTCATTCAACCAAATGGGTAACATAAACTCGAATTGACTCGATTGAATATTTGCCGTAACTCCCCAGCTTCGATTATTTTGAGCTTTTAAAGCAGTAGTGGAAATGAGTAGGATTAAGACAATGAAAAATTTCTTCATTTTAATTTATTTATAATTTTAAGTTATTGGTTGGTAGTATTCCAAAAAGTGTGCATAGAGGTTGCGGGATTTCGGGTAACTAATTTATAAAATTATGGGCATATAGTGCGCTCAAGAGTCCTCCCTCTGAAATCTGACGAGTCAGATTTCGGTCTCCCTCCGAAGGGAGACACTTTTGTGCATGATTTAATATTTGAGCCGAAAGACTTACTATTCCAATATTCATTGCAGATCTATAAATATCAATCTCATCATAAATTATAACAGCAACATAACCCCTGTCCCTCTTCGGAGAGGGACAGATTTTGTGCCCGCACAAAATCAGGGAGAGGACGGATGGGCAGGGATTTTGCATAGGTCTAGAAATCAAAATTACTCAACAATTAGGTTCCTCTTAATGCGATGGGTTTTGTAAAATGAGGCATACATTGGATATTATCAGAATTCTATAAGTACTTTTATTCTTTTTAATAGTGCTAATTTTTGTCAAATCAAAGAAAAAATAAGAAATAACATTTATATACTTTACACACTTTTTAGGAAAGTACCTATTGGTTAGGTGAACATGGGTAAGCACTTGAAACATTTCTGAGTGCTTGAGGAGCTTCTTCTCTTACGCCACCAACATAAACATCTTGCCAAAGTGTATGTTTACCATCAACTTGAACAAACACTCGAAAAAAACCTTGGTTCAATTCTCCACCATTACATTTAGTACTTTTATCTAGGCGAAAACTATGTACCCCAGCTTTTGGTATTTTACCGTCATAGAGAACAAACTTTTGAATTCCCTGTGGGCTGTAAACTCCATTCGACATTTTGGAGTGGTTGATGCTTAGGCTTGCTGTTTCCAACCATATTTTTACATCAAATATTCTTGGAAAACTCACACCAATAATAAAATCTCCATGTGAAGGATTGGGATAAGGTTTATATATTTCAAAATATCTTTGAATGTATACGTATTCATCACCATTTCCCTCCATAACTTCTGGTTCAAATTCTATTTTTTCAGGGGAACTTGGATTTCCCCAAACAGAATAAATCTCCCCTCCTTCATCGGTCACATAAATTCCTGTTACTATATTATTCCCTTGCGTTCCAGGGGTTGTGACAATTGGATTTTCACATCCCATGACAAATAGAATAGCTGAAATAAAAAGCAGGCTATAAGACTTCACTTTGGTAACAACATTTTTATTAGAGAGTTATCCGTTAAGATATAAATTATTCCTTCAGTTGCCACAAAATCTTTAATGCTTTTTGCGGAATTCACTTCAAAATAATCCTTTTTATTCGCTCCACTTTTAAAAAGGGAATTTCCTCTTGAAATCCACATTCCATCATTGCTTTTTCGAAAGGCTTGAGCTCCCTCGGCAGGATAAAAACTCTTATAAAAGCCATTTTCTGAAAGCTGATGAATTACTTGCTGTTTTTTGTCTATAATAAAAATATTTCCTTCGTTTAGCTGTAATCCTGAAACGTCTTTAACTTCTAAAGGAAGTGGAATCTCATCCATAAAAGAACCTTTTTCATTTATTTTGATGAGATTTTTGGACCGTTTATCAAAAAAGATTAGCTCTCCCACCCTGTTTACACCAAGCCAAGTGGGTTCAATCTGTCGGTTGCTTGTAATATCTGAAATATTTTGGATGGAACTAAGTAGCTGCCAATGTTTATCAAATACTTGAATGCGATTATTGCGCACATCAGAAACAAAAACTTTAAGCCCATTGGTAGCATCAATATCTAAAGGGAGATTAAATTGATAATCGCTGCTTCCTTTATTTCCAAAGCTATGTACGAGATTCCCAGAATGGTCGAGCTGCAGAATTCGGCTTTTCCCTTGTTCAACTATATAGAGATCATGTTGGGTTACATAAAGAGCTGAGGGCTTCTCTAATCCTGAAAATAGAACGGTTACTGAGTCAGAAGTAGACACAGTTTGCGCATTTGCCCACGATAAACTCGTCAACCAAATTATTGCAATAAAACGCAGGGTTTTCATAGAAGATGTTTTAGGCCTTTAGCTCCAATATCTCTTCTATAATATGCTTTTTCGAAATGAATTTTACTAATCTGAGAATAGGTAGCATCTATTGCTTCTTGAAGAGTTTCGCCTTTGGCTACCACGTTCAGTACACGTCCACCGTTTGTAAGTAGCTTGCCATCTTGCAATTTAGTGCCTGCATGAAATACGATAGCATCTTCAAGATCTTCGAGACCAGAAATCTCTTTTCCTTTTTCATACTCTTCTGGATACCCTCCCGAAACCATAACTACGCAGCAACGATAGGCGGCATCAAAAATAATCTCTGTTTCTGCAAGTCGCCCCTCTGTACAAGAAATTATAGTTTCTAATAAATCAGATTTCATCGCTGGGATTAGAACCTGACATTCTGGGTCACCAAAACGACAATTGTATTCAACTACTTTAGGTCCGTCTTTGGTAATCATCAGCCCAACGTATAGAATGCCTTTGTAGGGATTGCCCTCGGCTTTCATTCCATCTATAGTCGGCTTTATAATCGTTTCTTCAACTATTTTCAGGAGCTCTGGCGTAACTATTGGGGCGGGAGAATAGGCTCCCATTCCACCTGTATTCAGCCCAGTGTCACCGTCACCAATGCGTTTGTGATCTTGGGCATTCCCTATCACTTTAAAAGAATTCCCATCGCAAATAGCAAAAACGGAGGCTTCTTCGCCTACCATAAACTCTTCAATCACCAAGCGAGAAGCGGCTTTGCTAAGTGAGCCAGATTTAAGTTCTTTGAGCGCTTCTAGAGCTTCCATTTCTGTTTCAGGAATAAGAACGCCCTTCCCTCCTGCTAACCCATCCGCTTTTAAAACAACTGGGTAATTATTTTGCTGGATGATATATTCTGCGGCTTTATCAAAATCATTGATATCAAAAACTTGGTAAGCTGCAGTTGGTATTTGATGGCGTTGCATAAAGTCTTTGGCAAACTCTTTACTTCCTTCGAGCATAGCAGCTTGTTTCTTGGGACCAAAAACTGCTTGATTGTGCTCTTCTAGGAAATCAGCTATTCCTTCTACCAAAGGTTGCTCTGGCCCAACTACAGTTAGTTGGATGGAATGTTTTTGAATAAATGCTAAAACTGCTTGATGGTTGGATACATCTAATTCAACATTCTCACCAAGTGATAACGTACCGGGGTTACCGGGGGCGATGTAAAGTTTACCGAGTTTATCTGACTTTGCAATGCCCCAAGCCATTGCGTGCTCGCGCCCACCGCTGCCAATTAACAGTACGTTATACTTCATTCTTAAGAGAGTTTTTCAGCCGTAGTAATAATTTTTGAGAAGTCGTCTGCATTTAAGCTTGCACCGCCAATTAAACCGCCATCAACATCTGGTTGACTTAAAAGTTCTTCTGCATTTGCTGGCTTCATGCTACCACCGTAAAGAATACGAATAGCTGATGCAGTTTCTTCATCATAAAGGTCTGCAATATTTTTACGGATGTGCGCGTGCATTTCTTGAGCTTGTTCTGGAGAAGCTGTTTCGCCTGTTCCAATTGCCCAAATAGGCTCGTATGCAATTACAACGTCTAAAACATCGGTAGCTGAAACATCTTTAAGTGCAATTTTCACTTGCTCATTTACCAAATTGAAATGCACTCCTTCTTTTCTTTGCTCTAATGTTTCACCAATACATACTACTGGTGCAAGGGAGTGAGCAATGGCTTTATGAACTTTTTTATTCACTAGCTCATTAGTTTCACCAAAAAACTGGCGACGCTCAGAGTGGCCAATTAGTACAAAGTTACAACCACTTTCTTCTAACATGGTTGCACTAATTTCGCCTGTAAAAGCGCCATTATCTTCGTAGTAAAAGTTCTGTGCACCGACCTGAATATCGGTATCGTGCAAGTAGTTTACTGCCATTGAAAGAGATACAAAAGGTGGGCAAACTAACACATCTACCTCTTCTGAAACCTCAGCCTTATTATTTTTAAGTCCTTCTAAAAGCTCTGCTGCTTCGTTAGGACCACAATTCATTTTCCAGTTACCGGCTATAAGAAATCTACGCATGGTTAGTTTTCCTGATTATTTCTATTAAATATTTTATTAAGTCCTTTTAAGACATCATCAAAGTCTTCGCCCACATATTTTCTTTCGATTTTTCCATCTTCATCTACTAAAAATCGAGTGGGTACTCTAGATACGTTTAGCACTTTAACAATTTCGTTGGTATCAAATGAGCCTGGGCGTGCTACTGGCCAAGGATTTTCTTGTTCATCAAAAAAGGCACCTACAGTTATAGCACTTACTTCAAGTGGGATGGTATAAAAGCCAAGATTTTGGCCTTGATAAATCTGCTTAATAATAACAGAGCGGTCGAATTGATCTTTATACATTTGATTGGTTACTGGCGATACTTCTAAAACATAAGTTTGGCCGATTAGGCTTTTGTTACTTATAGAATCGCCTGCCATCGATACAAATGAGAAGTCAGGTATGCTTTTACCTTCCGATAAATACGTCAAGTCATAATCTACCTTTTCTGCCCATTCTAATGCTTTCTCATCTTTTTTATACTGCGTTTTAAAACGATTTAAAAGCTCATGAGCTTTATCCGTTTTTGAACTGTCGTAATAGCTTTCTACAATAACCTTATCAAGAGCTTGAATAATTTCAGGAGATTTAGTTAGTCCTTTTAAAGAATCTAAATATGCGATAGAAGCTTCTAAGCCGTGAACTTCAGCATGAAATGCTTTACCAAAATCTGCTGCATATACAATCATTTGGTCTGAGGTTAGGGTTTCATTGAGCCTTTTCTGCATTAAATCGTTGTCAAATCCTTTTAGAATTCGAATAGATTCTTTGGCTCCTAAAGTTGCTGCAATAGTACCTGGATGTTCTTCGTAAACATCCCAAAGTAAATTACTCCATTTAAAAATCTCGTCAGCAATCAGCGAGTCAGCAATAGCGCCACTTCTCATAAAGTTTAATACTCTATTAAAGCCAGTATCAACACGGGTATAAACTTTAACTGCTCGTTCTTCTCTACTATCTACTTTAAAATTATTGGTAATTCCTGGCAATTCACCTGAAATGGTAAGAGTATCATTTGCCGCTAAAATTACCTGTGCATATAGTAGGTTTACGCCTCTTCTGCTTATTAGAATTGGATAAAGCCCTTGTTTTGGAACTTTCACCTCTCCGCTTATAAACCCAGATGAATCGGTTTTACTAATAAATAAGGTGTCAATTACTTCAGAACCTGGGTTCTGATTGATTATTAATAGCTGAATACCAGAATAATTCCCGGTTGCATCAACCGAGTCGGCAACTGTGATAGTGGCATTAAGCTTGGCGGTAGATTTTCCATTATCCTTGCCATTGCCACAACTCACTAGCATAATACACGCTGCTATTACTAGCCATAATGTGTTTATTTTCATAGTGTACTCTAATTCTGAACTAGAATTAGCCTTGCAGTTTTTTATTAATCATTTCTGTTATCATTTTTGGATTCGCTTTGCCTTGCGATGCTTTCATAACTTGACCTACAAAAAAGCCCATTAATTGTTTCTGCCCATCTTTAAAGCGTTGGGCTTCATTAGGATTATTTGCAATAATCTCATCAAGTAAAGTTTCCAAGAAACCAGTATCAGAAACCTGTATCAAGTTCATCTCTTTTGCTAGTTCTTCTGGATTTTTATCAGACGAAAGCATTGCGTTAAATACTTCCTGCATGGCTGAGGAGTTTACTTTGTCTTCTTCCCTTAACTTAATGAGTTCTGATAAGCGTTTTGGAGTAATGGTAAACTCTCCAATTTCAATACTTTGTTCGTTTAAAATACGTAACACGTTGCCCAAAACAGCATTTGATGAAGCTTTTGGATTTCCTGAATGAGTTACAACTTCCTCAAAATAATCTGCAAGATATCGACTTTCAGTGATGGTTACGGCATCAACTTCGCTCATACCATATTCTTCAACAAAACGCTTTTGGCGAACATCAGCCAACTCAGGGAGCTCTGCTTTTACTTCAGCAAGTAATTTTTCTGTAACAATAATAGGAGGCAAATCTGGGTCGGGGAAATAGCGGTAATCATGAGCTTCTTCTTTAGAACGCATAACCCGCGTTTCCATCTTAGTAGTATCCCAAAGACGGGTTTGCTGAATAACTTTTCCACCACCTTCAATCAATTCAATCTGGCGATAGATTTCAAATTCAATAGCTTTTTCAACATTTCGGAACGAGTTCATATTTTTGAGCTCAGTTCTAGTTCCTAATTTCTCCTGCCCACGTGGACGCACAGAAACGTTTGCATCACAGCGCAAACTTCCTTCTTCCATATTACCATCGCAAACCTCTAAATACTGTACAATTTGTTTGATTTTAGAGAGGTAAGCATACGCTTCTTGTGGGGTGCGGATGTCTGGTTCCGAAACAATTTCTATAAGTGGCGTTCCAGCACGATTTAAATCTACAAGTGTGTTATAAGGATCTTGATCGTGAATAGACTTACCAGCATCTTCTTCCATGTGAATACGCGTGATGCCAATGCGCTTATCATATTCTTCTAATTCAATATCTAAAAACCCATCAAAACAAATTGGGTTATCGGCTTGTGAAATTTGATAACCTTTGGGTAAATCTGGATAGAAATAATTCTTTCGTGAAAAAATAGACTTTGGTGCGATACTGCAACCCGTGGCTAATCCCATTTTTATGATGTAGCGCACCAAATTTTCGTTTACAACTGGCAATGTTCCAGGATGTGCTAAACAAAGTGGAGTAACTTGGGTGTTTGGTGCTTCGCCATACTGAGCCGCGACGGGCGCAAAAGCTTTGCTTTCTGTCAATAATTGGGCGTGTACCTCAAGGCCGATTACAGCCTCAAAACGTTCGTGGGCAATTGTGCTCATTAATTACGTGATCTAAATCTAAGTTTATTTAAGCCCCTAAGATATTAAAGTTGCGCATCAGATATTAACCTTTATATGATAAAAAGATGTTTTGATGCCTGTTTTTTCTGTTAACTGACAATTAAGACCTAATTAAAGAGTGTTATCAAGTGCAGTGACAGTCATGAGTTGTCACAGATAGGTTTTTTACGGCAGGTACTAACCCAAAAAGTGTGTAAATCACATAATTGCCATTTCTTACTTCCCTCTCCCACTGTGGCTAATCCTTATACACATCTTATTTGATTATAAAACTGTTTAAACAACATGACGTACTCGTCATTGACACCAGCGGCGGAATTTGAAAGCACCCCCGGCCCTGTTCCGCTGGCGAGCGGAGAATGAGCGGACACCGATGAATGTCGGAGGAAGCGAATGAATCACGAATGCTCGGGACAGGCAGGTCTACTGATCCCGATGTCTCGGGACTCCGCTTTCGCTTCGTGCTGGGCTATGCGCTTGTCCGAGTATTATTGTTTTGCATCCATGAGCGTATTGTTGGTGATCCTTCACAGCGACTCCCTATCGGTCGTCTTGTTCAGGATGACAGGGGCTTTTTTATACTTCCATTTGCCTCCCTACGGTCGGGCATTGCCTTCTAGGCAATAGTATAAAACAGGTCGGAAAATGTCACCTTGCTAATCTTTATAATCTACTTTATGAATAAGAGTTGTGTATAAGGTTTGGCCAGTGTGAAAAGAATCACCTGTATCTGACTGATAGCTACTTTTACACACTTCCTGAGTCAATACCTTACGAAAACTGTTTATTGACTTTACACTAGCTCATACTCCATGTTTTTACTTTTCTTTTTGAAGCAAAGCAACAAATAAAGTATCGGCTTGTTGGTCATATCCTTTTAAAAGCTGGCTGTGTTGAGTAACCAATCCAAATTTATCTTCTAAATATTGAACCTGAGCTTCATTCTCTTGCTTAAAAACAGAACAGGTTATGTACAACAAAAATCCACCTATTTTCATATTGGGAACAACATTAGTGGCGATTTTTCTTTGTAATAAAGCATATTCGGCAATTTTATTTTCTTCAAAATAATACAACTGTTCTGGGGTCCGGCTCCACGTTCCACTACCTGTGCAAGGTGCATCAACAACAATAAGATCGTATTCTGTGGATGGATGATTGGGATTGGAGCTTGCAAGGTCTGTTAAAAACTCGGTGTAATTCCTTATCCCTGCATCTCTAAATCTATTTTTCAGGTTAATCATAATTGACTTTCTCACATCCGAAACAGTGAGCTCAATGGTTGGGTCTACATCATAAGCCATGATTGATTTCCCACCGCTACCAGCGCAGCAATCCCACACACTAGCGTTTTTATGTGCTAGTCCTTTAGCTAAAGTCTCACCTGTTTTTTGGGAGTTATAATCTTGAATAACCGCTTCTCTATCTAGCGTAAGAACTTGATCTACTTTTGAACCATTAGGTAATGAAATGCAACTTTCTGAAAGTTTTTCGAATTCAAAATCTGCTTTGGCTAACTTATTGAGTACATTTTTTTCGTGATTTGGTCTTAGCCTCAAGAACAGATTGGGTTGTGAAAAGAAGGATGCAGAAAAGCTTTCGTAATCAACGCTATCGCTGAGTGCTTCTTTCCATGGAAAAATCTCCTCAAGCTTCACCCCAATACCCAGAAACTGAAGTTTCTCTTGTACGCTTGAAGTGATTTGTTCCTCCCACCCTGGCTTAAGCTCAGTTATTATCACATTTGGCTCCTCTGAACAGAGAAATAATGCGATTAAAATTCGCTCAGGTGTTGGTAGTGATTCGCCCAATTTCCCCAACCTAAAAAAGCAATAACATAAATGGCTAACTTGCCTTCTATCTCTAGAACCATACTTTTTATTGGCTCTGAAGAAGGCTTTCAAATACAAAGAAAATGGTTCTTTACCCTCGTATTCATCTATTATTTTTTCTGCGGAATTTAAGTACGAGTAGTATTGGCTCATCTAATATCTGATTTATTCTTATTACCTATTAACCCGCCAAATAAGGAAGTTGACGAGCTATACAATATACAGTACTCAACCACTAAGGTTAAGCATGTATTTGCTATTTAAATTATTCCAGTATAGTTAGCGCCTTCTCATTATGCTCTAAAATGTGTGCTACTTTTTCTCTGGTTCCAGTACGGTATGACTGGCATATAAGCCTTGTTTACAACTCAGTAAACATCATGTAAATCAAAATAACAAATACACACTTTTTGGGATACTACCGCAAAAGACGTGTATAAAGATTAGAATAGTGGAAGGACAAGTCAAATCCCCTGTTTATTCTCTAATAAATTGAGCTATTTCTTATTCAGTAAATGTATAAGAATACACCCCTTTATTGGTACCAAAGTACAGCACTTCTTTGTCGTTTTGGAGTACTGAAATCATATCGTTGACCTGAATTTGAGTGGGCCCACCCTCAAACTCTACCGTTTCCCAAGTGTCGCCAAAATCGCCGCTGGCAGCAAAGAAGAGGGTGCCTTGGGCATTCAGCCCAGTGGCATATACTATTTTAGTATTTCTGGCGCTGTGTGTTAAGGTAAATACTCCAGCCCCTTCAACAGAAACAGTACTCCAAGTTTTGCCACTGTCAGTGGATTTATGGATACCACCACCTAAAGCAACAATTACTTGATCTGAACTATTAAGGCTTATCAAAATATCATATATAGTGGCTTCTATATCTTTAATAACCACAAGACCCTCCCAATTGTCTCCTCCATTTTCAGATTTAAATAATGAGGGATGGAAATATGCATTGGCTCCCCCAGCCCATATATTTTGGGGATTATTAGAATCTATTTTTACCACTGTGCTCGTTCCCAAATTGGGATTATCCCAAGTTCCTACTACACTTTTCCAATCGGCACCGCCGTTAATGCTACGGGCAACATTCGTTATAGGTGCAGACCGGGCAAAAATTACAGACGGGTTTTTAGGATTGGCATCCATAATATAAGGAATCACCTGTTGGCTACCTCCAAATCCATTACGAAAAGGATTCCAACTTTTACCGCCATCTGTTGTGCGAGCGATAGTTGAGGAATCACTATTGAAATAAACAGATGCTAATAATTCTTGCTCAGATAATACCACGAATGTTCGCACTTTTCCATTCGGAAGCCCCATTGGTTGCCAAGCAGATTCGCTCTTACTTTTAAAGTATAAATCATTGTCAGTACCGGCATATAGATTTTCATCGAGGGTCTTTATTTCAAATATCTCTTGCTCAGGTAGCGAAGGTTTGCTAAAGGATCCTTCCAATGAAATTTTAGAAGAGTCAGAGCCCGAATCGGTACCACAACCACTAATGAATATGAATAGAATAATGGGGATAATAAAACGCATGATGATTAGTTTTTTAATTTTGTAACAAATAACTCATTATAAAAGAGCCTTTTTTAAAAACAGGCTAAACACTTACAATCTACAAGGAGAATACTATGAAACACTTAACCATTTCAATCATTTATGTAGCAACCATTGCTACTTTTCTGTTTGCTGGGTGTGACAGCGACACAATTGTCCAACAAGATAATACCCCCCCCCAATTAGTCAAGAACTAAGGGCAAAAAACACAGCTTCAAATAATCAACATACAAAGATTATTGACGGTGAATATATAATTATATTCGAGAACCAATTCGAGAATAAGATTTCAGAAAATATTGGTCGAGAAGTTGATCAATTACAAAACAGCATACTGACATCGGCTGCTATTTCTGAAGATTCTGTGCTCAATAGCTATAAATATGCTATCAAAGGTTTTGCTGCTAAGCTTTCTGATAGGCAACTAAAAGCATTGAAGAACGATCCCCGTATCAGAAGTGTAACGCCGAACGCCTTGTTTAAACTTGCTTACCGTACTAACACAACAGGCTCTTTTATTTTCAGTAAAATAGATGTTGTTAAGAGCTCGCTCTTATTTAATAGTCAAATATTGCCCTGGGGTGTAGCTCGCGTGGGAGGTCCATTAAATGGAACCGGTAAAATAGCCTGGATTTTAGATAGTGGGATTGACTTAGACCATCCAGATTTAAACGTAGATGTAAACAATAGCGCTTCATTTATAGCTTCTGAATCAGCTGATGATCAGGATGGGCATGGTACCCATGTTGCAGGAATTATTGCTGCAAAAAATAACTCTATCGGTGTAGTAGGTGTTGCTGCAGGTGCTACGGTTGTTGCTGTAAAAGTTTGTAATAGCCTACCCCCAAGTGATCCAAATTCAGGATGTCCTGTTAGTAGTATTATAAACGGAGTTGATTATACAGCAATTCGAGCTCAGCCTGGCGATATCGTTAATATGAGTTTAGGAGGTTACGACCCAAATAACAATTATACCTCTATTGATGATGCCGTAATAAATGCTGCGAATGCAGGTATTCGTTTCTCTATTGCAGCTGGTAACGATGCTTCAAATGCTTCGAGTTTCACTCCAGCAAGAGTCAATCACTCTAATGTTTGGACAGTTTCAGCTTTTAGACAAGGGGATGAATTTGTTCAAACCTTTGATTCAAATACTCCAAATTGTAATCCTCTTAATAATCCAAATAGTGGTTCAAATTATGGGAATCCACCTGTAGATTTTTCAGGGCCTGGCGAAAGCATTTTTTCATTATGGAAAAATGGAGGAACAAATACCACTTGTGGCACATCCATGGCCGACCCGCATATTGCTGGTTTGTTGCTAACCGTGCCTAATGATATTAGTATAGATGGCTATGTCACTAACGATCCTGATAACAATCCAGATAAAATTGCAGCTTATGTGCCCGTAGTTTTATCCGCGCCGTATATATTTGCAAGTGTAGTAAATGGCTACCCTAAAATTAGTTGGGGCGCTGTAACAAACGCTCAAAATTATAAAGTTTATAGACGAATAGAAGATGGTAGCTGGAGTTTATATACTACTACTTCAAGCACGTCTTTAACTGATTATTCCCAATATTCATCCAATATGTCTGTGATTTTTAATCCTCACCCTGTTTGGACGGGTAAGTTATCTTACCAGATAAAAGCAGCTGCCTCAGGAATAAACGATAGCCCGTATAGCAATACAGTTTATTTCAGTAAAACAGGTACAGGTGGTCCTATCGAGTAAAATATTAGAAATCTCGCCTTTAAATGTAGGCGAGATTTTTTACTATTTAAAGTTTAAGAATCTCCAATTTTGGCCTTAGAATTTTAAAGCCTATTCGTTCTTAGTGTTTTCAAAACCACTCTCGAAGGCAAAGAAGTTTATATAGTAGAAAGAAAGTAGTATTTAAGTGAATATGGGGTGGGAAAGGTAAAGCTCCTGTTTATTCTCTTATAAATTGAGTTACTTGTTCATCCTTGGTGCTTTGAGCCAGAGTAAATGTATTACTACCTTCAAACACAGTCCACCAAGTTTTTCCATTATCGGTGGTTTTACGAATGATTCTTGCCTGTTTTAGAAGTAACGCTAAATCAAACAATCCCTTCTAAATACCATACCACTGTTGTGTAATGCAATGAATGGAACCTTGCCCCCAAACCAAATCAGCACAGGGTATACCAACCACCTTACGGTCTGGAAAGTATTTAGAAAGTAAATCTATAGCTTGCTGATCGTAGCGTTCATCATATAGAGGAAGCAAGACAACTCCATTGGCTATATAAAAGTTAGCATAGCTAGCTGGCACATACTCCGATCCATCTACCGTGGTTCCTTCAATTTTTGTTTGCGGCAAATGAAGCTTTTCTATTTTTAGTGGACTTCCGTCGCTAAGACGAACAGATTCTAGAATTTCTAAATTCTCTTTTAGTGCTTTATAATTCACATCGTTTTCGTCCTCGCAAACCATGGTGAGCACGGTGTCTTTATTTAGGAAACGTGTGATGTCATCAATATGCCCATCTGTATCGTCCCCTTCCAAACCATCTTTAAGCCAGATAATTTGTTTTAAACCTAAATATTTCTTTAATCGATCTTCAATTTCAGATTTTGTTAACTGTGGGTTTCTATTTTTGTTTAACAACACAGATTCTGTTGTAAGCAATACACCCGCACCATTCACTTCTATAGCTCCTCCCTCAAGCACCATACCGGGTTTAATCCTAGTAATGCGAAATGTATCGGCAACATAAGTTGGTAGGTAATTATCGGCATCAAAAGGAGGATATTTTTCGCCCCAAGCATTGTAATCCCAATCCAAGAGTACAAATTCGTTTTGGGCATTTTTCACAAAAATAGGTCCACAATCTCTTGCCCAAACATCATTTATAGGTTGATTATGAATGATGACTTGTGATAGATCAATTTCAGCATCTTTAAGTAATTGGGTTACTCTTTCCTCAATCTTGGTATCTGCCACAAACAAGTGAATAGGTTCGTGGCTATGTAATGCTTTTATAATTTGAACATATACCTTTTCGACTCTTTCTAAACGCTCGCCAGGCCATGTTTCTCTATTCGATGGCCAATTCAATTGAGTAGCCGAGTGCTTTTCCCATTCGGCTGGCATTCTAAATTCTAAGGTCATTAATTACTGAAGTTAATGTTTAAACTTTGATGGATGTTTATGAGTCGAGCATTCTTTTTTGAAGACCATCGTACATATCAATTCTACGGTCTCTTAGAAATGGCCACGTTCTTCGCTGACTTTCAATTTCCGCTAAGTCACATTCTACTACAAGAACTTCTTCTTTTTCGCCAGCTTTATCTAGAATCTGGCCGAATGGCGCAGCAACAAAAGATCGTCCCCAAAATGTAGTTCCACTTTCTTTGCCTACACGATTTACTGAGGCCACAAAACAACCATTAGCAATAGCATGGCTTCGCTGAATAGTTTCCCAAGCATCGTGAAACTCTTTTTTATCTTTTCTACTCTCGCTAGAAAGTGTACCAATTGCGGTTGGATAAAATAATATCTCGGCTCCTTTTAACGCAGTAATTCGTGCAGCTTCTGGGTACCATTGATCCCAGCAAATTAAGGTTCCAATTTTTGCATACTTAGTCTGAAAGACTTTAAATCCCGATTCTTCATCACCTGGCGTAAAATAGTACTTCTCATAGAAGCTCGGGTCGTCAGGGATATGTGTTTTCCTATAGCTTCCCAAAACCGTTCCATCAGCATCTATTACAATTAGAGAGTTATGGTATACGCCAGCAGCTCTTCGTTCAAAGAATGGCGCAATTATCACCACATTGAGTTCTGAAGCTAATTCAGATAAGCTTTTAGTTAGCTCACCATCTAAAGGTAGCGCTAAATCGAAATGATTCTCATCATAATTGGCACTAAAATATAAAGTGTTAAATAGCTCTTGCAAGCAAATTATCTGAGCTCCTTTTTCAGCGGCTTCACGAATTAAACTCATGTGCCTGTAGAGGTTCTCTGTTGGGTTTTCATTACACTGAGTTTGAACCAAACCCAGCTTTACTATTTTGTTTTTCTCTTTCATACTTAAAAATACGAAATATTAAGATTTTTAGTTTAAAATTTTCATTCAATCTTCATTATTGACATGGATATTTAGGTAGTTCCTTTTGAGAGCGTTAATATAAAAAGCGCTTCCATGAAGATACTAAAATGCGTTAAATGTTAATCAATCTCTATTTAAGGGGTTAAAATTCAATAATCAAATGCTTAACTTAAAAGGACCATTTAAACCAATTGACTCAGGAACTATGAAAGTTGACTACGACGTACATCCTAAAAGCCGCATTGGACTAGATTATCTTGGCCTTGCTGATAATAAAGAAGTTTACTGGAATTTAAATCCAGCTGAACTGTATGAGCACGCAATTCTCCACGGAGAAGCCATTTTAACCAAAGATCATGCATTACTAGTACATACTGGAAAATTCACGGGACGTTCACCAAAAGATAAATTTGTTGTAAAACAAGATTCTGTTAAAGACGACATTGACTGGGGGGAAGTTAACCAATCAACAACTCAAGAGGTTTTTGACAATCTATTTGTCAAAGTTCAGAATTATTTAAACGATAAGAGACTTTTTGTAAAAGACGTTTTTTGCGGCGCCGACGAAGATAACCGCCTAAATGTACGCGTTGTAAGTGAAGTAGCTTACCACGCACTTTTTGCCCATAACATGTTTATCCGTCCAACAAACGACGAACTGGCAGCACACGAACCAGAGTTCACAGTATTAGCTGCTCCATTTTTCGAAGCTGATCCAGCTGTTGATGGCACACGCTCAAGCACATTTATTTTATGTGATTTTGAAAAGAAAATTATACTCATAGGTGGCACCTTATACTCTGGCGAAGTAAAGAAAGGTATCTTCTCTGTGATGAACTACATACTACCTAAAAAAGGTGTTATGGCTATGCACTGTTCTGCAAACCATGATGCAGACGGTAAAACTGCTGTATTCTTTGGCCTATCTGGAACAGGTAAAACAACCTTATCTGCCGATCCTGATAAAACACTGATTGGCGATGACGAGCACGGTTGGAGTGACAAAGGCGTCTTTAATTTCGAAGGTGGTTGCTATGCAAAAACCATCAACTTATCGGAAGAAGGCGAACCGATGATCTATGCCACCACCAAAATGCCTGGTACTATACTAGAAAACGTCATACTTGATAATAACAGGGAACCAGATTTCGATGATGTTAGCCTAACGGAAAATACACGTTGTGCCTATCCTATCGACTTTATCCCCAATGCAAGTAAAACAGGAACAGGAAATCACCCAGAAAACATCATCTTCTTAACTGCAGATGCTTTCGGCGTGTTACCTCCAATTTCTAGACTAACACCAGAACAAGCTATGTACCACTTTATTAGTGGTTATACAGCAAAGGTTGCTGGAACTGAACGCGGTATTACTGAACCACAAGCTACGTTTTCAGCTTGCTTCGGCTCCCCATTTATGCCACTGCATCCAACAGTGTATGCAGAACTACTTGCAGAAAAAATTCGCAAACATGGTTCTAAAGTATGGCTAGTTAACACTGGCTGGACTGGTGGACCGCACGGCGTTGGCTCTCGTATGAAGTTAGCTTACACCCGCAGAATGTTATCGCAAGCAATTGACGGTCAACTAGATAATGTTGAATATGTAAAAGATCCAATCTTTGGATTCCAAGTACCTATTCAGGTTGATGGCGTACCTTCTAAGCTTCTTATTCCTAGATACACTTGGGAAAATGCAGGCGAGTACGACACTAAAGCAAGGGAATTAGCTAGCATGTTTATCAAAAACTTCAAGAAATTTGAAGCCCAAGCTAGTAAAAACCTAATGGCTGCATCACCAAAAGTATAATCGTTTAGATTACCGACTTAATAAAATTAAAGCCCGCTTTTTAAATAAAAGTGGGCTTTTTTTATGATGATAACATTTGGGACTGAACATGGTTAGGTATTCAAACAGTGACACATTGCTGGGGTTAGTAGCCTGATATCAGGAGATTGCTTCGTTACTTGCTCCGCTGCGTGCCTCGCAAAGACAGGTCCATTTCTCATTACTCGCAGCTCACTGCTCAAAGCTAGTTCCTTACTTCTCGCTCATTTCATTTAGTCGCTCTAAGTTATCCTGTACTCGCAAAGCGCTTATAATTTCACCAATATCACCTTTCATAATATTGTCCAAATTATATAGTGTGAGGTTTATTCTATGATCGGTACAACGGCCTTGTGGGAAATTATAGGTCCTAATCTTAGCTGACCTATCTCCACTTGAAACCTGACTTTTCCTTTCGGCAGATCTTAGCTTTTGTTTCTCTTCTAACTCAATATCGTACATTTTGGAGCGCAACATTACCATGGCTTTATCTTTATTCTGATGTTGCGAACGTTCCTGCTGGCATTCAACCACAATACCTGTTGGCTCGTGCGTAATTCGTATAGCAGAGTCAGTTTTGTTAACGTGCTGTCCACCTGCTCCACTTGCTCTAAAGGTATCTATTCTTAAATCGGCAGGATTGATTTGAATATCCACATCTTCAACCTCTGGCAATACTGCCACAGTAGCTGCTGAGGTATGCACACGGCCCTGACTCTCTGTTGCTGGTACACGTTGCACACGGTGTACACCCGACTCATATTTCATCATTCCAAAAACTTCATTCCCTTCTAAAGAAAAAGTAATTTCTTTATAGCCACCCTTTTCCGACTCGTGCAAGCTAAGAATACTTAGCTTCCAACCATGGTCATCGGCAAATCTTCTATACATTTCAAATAACTCGCCTGCAAAAATTGCGGCCTCATCCCCACCCGTTCCTGCACGAACTTCAACAATAGCATTCCTTGAATCTTCTGGATCTTTGGGCACTAACTTTATTTTAATCTCAGCTTCTAATTTCTCTTGCTCTTCTTTAATCTCCTCGTTCTCTTCGCGCGCCATCTCCGTAATTTCAGGATCCTCATTCATTTCAATGAGCTCTTTATTTCCTTTTTTTCTGTTTTTGAGATCCATCCAAGTGTTATAGTCGTCCACAAGTTCTTTAAGGCTTCCATGCTCTTTAGTTAACTCGGTATACTCTTTAGGCTTATCGAAAATGGAGGGATCGCTCATTGCAGTGGTTACTTCTTCAAATCGCGATTTAATCTGCTTTAACTTTTCTTCTATGTTCATAAATGGGCTAATGCTCTGTTATTTTAACAACTGTAAGCTAAGAATTTCTTTGCTTAGTTTAGAATGTAGCTTTCAGAAAAATACCTTAGTTTTTAACCTTACATTCTTATGTGGTAAATAAAACTTGTTAATTCCTATTTTTTAAAAAATCTATATGTCTAAAAACTCAATTTCTGCCAACTTCAAGCTCGGTTTTTTAGGTGCAGGCCAATTAGCCCGAATGAGCGCACTTCAAGCATTTCGCTTGGGCATTCAAGTAGGTGTATTCTCTGATAGGAAAGAAAAAGAGCCCGTACAATTTATGACTCCATTCTCACATTCAGGGTCTTTTAACTCGGTAGAGGATATGGTTCAGTTTGCAAAAGAATGCGATGTTGTTACACTAGAAAATGAATTTATAAGCTCAGAGATTCTTCAAGAAGTGCAGGATAAAAGTGGTACTCCAATTTTTCCATCCCCTGAGAGTTTTGCTTTGATAGAGAATAAATTAATCGAAAAACAAACCTTCGAAAAAGCAGGCATCCCCGTAACGCCGTACAAACTTGTTCAATCAAAAACCGACTTAGAAGAATTTGGGCAAGAATACGGTTGGCCTTATTTATTGAAATCATCTAAAGGTGGATATGATGGGTATGGAAATAAAATGGCTCGTAATTTGGAACAGGCTGTTGAGGGTTTTGAGAGCTTAGGTGGACACAATGGTCACGATATACTAGCTGAAGCCTTTGTTCCTTTTACAAACGAGTTAGCAGTGCAAGTGGCGCGTAATGAGCATGGAACGGTAGTTTACCCTTGTTGCGAAACCATTCAAAAAAACCATATTAATGTGGCCGTACTTTCGCCTGCCCCTATAGCAGAGAAATATCAGAAAAAGGCGCAAGAATTAGCCATTAAGGCTATAGAAGCTATTGATGGAAAAGGAATTTTTGCGTTCGAATTCTTTATTACAGAAAGTGGCGATATTTTATTAAACGAATCGGCACCACGACCGCACAATTCTGGTCATTATAGCATTGAAGGTTGCATTACCTCCCAATTCGAAAATCATGTACGTGCAGTGCTAGGTTTACCATTAGGCTCTGCAGAGTTAAAAAAGCCGGCGGCAGTTATGATTAATATTTTGGGAACTCATAACCGACCTGCAGTTATGGAACATGCTGAACTTGCACTTTCTGAAAAAAATGGACATTTACATATTTATGGAAAGATGGAAAGTAAAATAGGCCGTAAAATGGCGCATTACACTTTATTGGGCAACGATTTAGAGAAAGTGTATGTACGAGCTAAAGAGCTTACAGATGAAATTGAGATTTAGTACCTTTTAAAATCAACTAATTTTATAATACAATGAGCAAACCAATAGTAGGCGTAGTAATGGGCAGTGATAGCGACTGGCCCACCATGAAGCAAGCAACAGATATTCTTGAGCAATTTGGTATTCCATTTGAGAAAAAAGTGGTTTCTGCGCACAGAACTCCCGATGATATGGCTGATTATGGGAAAACAGCGCATGCACGTGGATTAAAGATTATTATTGCTGGCGCTGGTGGAGCTGCTCATCTTCCTGGAATGCTTGCCAGTTACACCACACTACCTATAATCGGGGTTCCCATCCAAACTTCTGCATTAGGTGGCGTTGACAGCCTTTATTCTATCGTACAAATGCCCAATGGAATTCCTGTTGCTACCGTTGCCATAGGAAAAGCCCAAAATGCGGGTTTATTGGCTATTCGAATGTTAGCCATGAACGACTCTGACCTAACTAAAAAGCTCAATTCTTATCACGTAGCTATGGCGAATGAGAGCAGAAATAAAACTTCTAACTTGACTTAATTCTATCGTTTTGATATATAACTACTAACAAAGTTATATATCATGAAATGATGTACACTCAACCAATCACATTTACTAGCTCGAATATCGGTAGATATAAAGCCACAATAATTGCACCTAAAATCAAACCTATAAATACAATAAGTACGGGTTCTATTACAGAAGTTAACCCCTCTACCATAATATCTACTTCCTCCTCAAAAAGGTTGGCAATTTGTTCAAGCATTTCGTCAAGGCTGGCGGTTTCTTCTCCAACACTAATCATCTGTGTAACAACAATTGGAAATATCTGACTCTTTTCTAACGATTTATTTAAGCTTTTTCCTTTTGTAATGGCTGAAGTCATAAGCTGGACTTCAGCAGTTAGAATACTATTTGATGATGAGTTTTTAAGTACTTTCAAAGCTTCTGATAGCGTAACCCCACTATGCAAAAGCGTCGCTAATGTCTTTGTAAATTGCCCGACTAAACTTTTTTTATACAGTTCGCCAAAGTACGGAATATTCAACTTCATGCGATCTATATAGTTCATACCTTTCTTTGTTTTAGAGGCGTAATTAACAGCGGCAACAACGCCTATCAATCCTATAATAAGCAGTAGTGCGTTGCCTGTTAAAAACTCACTCACGGTTAAAATCACCTTAGTAGGCCCGGGTAATTCGGCGTTAAAGTCTCTATACATATTTACGAATGTCGGAACTACAAAAACCAACAAAAAAGTAACTGCTGATATGGCAACACCTATAATTATGGATGGATACACCAAAGCCATCCGAACTCGTTGTTTCAACTTAAAGGCTTTTTCTTGATACGAAGACAGTCGAAGTAATACATCATCAAGCACACCAGAAACCTCACCAACTTCAGAAAGCTGCACATAAATAGTATCAAAAATTTGAGGATATTTATTAAATGCCTTCGACAACGTCTTCCCTCGCTTTACTTCTTTCCTTACGTCTTCAACTATTGCCTTGAATTTTTGATGAGATATCTGTTGAATCGTTGTGTCCAATGCTTTCACAAGTGGTAGCTTGGCTTTTAACATGATTGCTAGGTTTCGAGTGAACTCTATAACCACTTTTTCAGGAACCTCTCTTAAAAAGGGAATTTGAAACTCTTTACTCAGAATCCCAGAGCGGGTATTCTTTCCTGTTTTTTTCTTTTTAATTGATGATGGTAGCTGTGCCATAGTTTAGTCTCTCAACGATTCCCAATATATAGGTTTGCGAATATACATCTGTTGGCTGTGCGACCAAGTACTATTTTCCGCTTTTTGAATCATCTGCCAAGATATGATCTGCATCGAATCTTGGCTACTCCTACTAAGCATACTTGGAATAATATACAGGCTATCAATATTTTTATTGGCTAGTTGATTCCCGTTTAAAGTCATTTTTCCCCCCTTCCAAGAGTAGGTTCTAGTACGATTAAATTCATTTTGAATAACAACTGAGGAATCTGTAAACATAATCTGCTCTCCTCGCATCATATCCCTATAAAATTGAGACTTGGCAATATGGACGCTTGTATAGAATTCCATATTGTCAGACCACCGCTTGAGTTGTTGATTTGCAAATACAAACACTGTTGAGGCAACACTTAGGATAATAGAAACTACTAGAATGGCAATCAAAATTTCGATAAGTGTATAGCCATCTTCTTCTTTTATTATTCTTTGTACCATAACCTCGCCGTTTCGAGTTGAATATAGGGTTGGGAAAGCGTGTCTCTTTTATATGCCCCGACTTTAATGGTATATAAATTTTGGTCTCTATTCACCTGTGTTTTTACCCACCATGTCTCATCCATTTTCTTAACAAATGTAGTATCTGTTTTTGAGGCTAGCACCCACTCCATTTCGTTTTGCACATAGGTAAAACTGGTAATTTTATCTTTGGATAAGGTGTTTCCACCGATATACACCAACAACATCGCAGTGGGTACCAATATGGCTAAAAGTAGCGACATTGCAACTAGCGATTCCACCAAACTATATCCATCCTCTGATTTAACACATTTCATCATTCTACTAACCTCCAATCTAACACTTTAAACTTGGTTGAATCTGAAAACCCAATGGGAACCACATATTCAGCAGGACGCTGTTTTCTATCTATAACCACATTTTTTAGCCAGTTTATATAATTAGTGGGCGACTCGTAAAAAAAGAATTGGTTGGTAAGCACCGAACCGTACACCGTACCCGACAATTCAGTTTGGCCTTGTGTGTAAACACTACCACGTACAATAGCTTCATCTTCAATACGGATTCTGTATTGATTTTGACTAAATGAATTTACTTCTGATGCAAACATCACGTACCCATCTACAATGGTTTGATCTTTCAAATGAATAACTTCTTCCTGCTCCCCAGAAAAGGTAGAAGAGGAAGAATAAATACCACTTGGATATCTTAGGTATGTTCTACCTGAGAGCTCCACCCGTCCTTTAGTGAGTAACTGTGCCATCATTTCTGATTCTCCACGGACTTCAATCCTTTTGCCTGCATACAATAAAAGATGATTTCCTTTGATGTTTGCATCTACGACTAAAGTGTCCTTCACTACAAGCTGAGTAAAGTCTCCTAGCTTGCCCTCGCCACGTATATAGAGATTACCATTCACAAAAAGGACTGCGTTTGGTGGGATTTTTGTAGCCTCATTTAACTCCCACTCATAGCTAGAGCTACTAAACAGCGTATCTGATTCGCTTAGTGTATTTAGCACTGATGGATTGGGTTCAGGAAACCGTTGAAGCTGGTTCCCTTTAAATAATGTCTCATACGAATGTAGTTGTTGCTCTACAGAAAGTGTATCGAACAAAGGAAAAGCTTGAGACATAGTTGTATTTATCACTTCCCCATCGAATGTTCCCCGAAATGGATCGCCCTTGAAATTGCTGGATCGAATACCCTCTCTACCTAGTAATACATTGCCTTTTAAAGTCGTTTGCAGTATTAGATTTAGAGAAGAGGTAGAATCTTTTAAAGCCACCGCATAATTAAAAATTGAGTCAGGTACTTCTCCCACTAACTGGGCAACCTGCACTTGTTGCTTGCCTACGGTAGCTGAAGAACGAAGCAACCAATATCCTCCAAACAATGTTCTTTGTATCTGAACAGTACTACTGTCGGCTAAGACAATAGTCGTAGAATCTGAAATCCCTAACTGTTCTTTCCCTTGTTGGTCAGATAGATATCTCATAGCCCCTTCTTCTGCTTTATACAGAGCTTTGGTGTGGTTAATATCTTGCTGAATAAATTGAGATTGTACATAGAGCCCGCCCAACACACTCCCAATAAATAACGAAAGGATAAGTGTGATTAAGAGCACCGTTATTAAAGCAGAACCCTCTTCATTGGTTAGTATGTAAGCCATTTTTCGCACGCTGATATAATACTACTTATCAGTCGTTTATGGAATGGAAAGTATAGATTAAATTAAAGTTTAAGGTAGGCTATAGCTTTCGAGCTATTTGCTTGTTGAATAACTTCGATCTTTCAAGTTTGTAACTTGAAAGTATTAGCTATAGAAGTCTCCTGACTTCCATTCCATCCAATCAGGTTATATCAGAATCTCATCCATCTCCAATAATCCATATTGCTCTTTATACCACCGAGCACTACTGCATAGATAGCCTTCTGATTTATAACAAAAACCTTCTTTCACTGGATTATAATGTATATACTCCATTTTCTCATGGAAAAATTCATTGCTATTTATTTCCATCGGTCGATTATCTTGCCTCCAAAATTGATATACTTTGTTATTTGAATTTGCCGCTCCTGCTTTTTTAAACATCCAAAGCATCCAATTTCTTCGGCTTTCTTTTCGATTGTTTTCTAAATCTTCCAACATAGTTTTTGCAGTGTATTTTTTAACATCCCGAAGAATGTCAGAAAGGTTATAACCTTCTTTTGCACTTACTACTAGATGGATATGATTCGTCATTAGACACCAACCATAAATGCACAATCCTTTTTCTTTTTGCCAATACTGTAAGCTATCCACAAATGCCTTTTTGTAAGTTGGCCTAGTAAACACATCTATCCAGTCTACTACCGCAAAAGTAATAAAATGTGCTTGTTGGTGATTATGGATTTTGAATGGCATAGTTAAACAATGTCATTTCCTTGCCTTAATGCTAAATGGGATAGCCAAATTTGCAATTTCTAATCCTTAATGCAAGTCTCAGACTTGCTGCTCTATCAATCTTAAGTCACAGACTTAAGATATCATTGGGACAGATTGCTGGGGCTTGGGTTAGTTCATTTGCTATTCGTTTGGGCTAGGTTGGGTTATATATTTCTTATTAAGAAAACGTAAGACCAAACAAAAAACTAATATACTTAATAAGATATATCCCAAGTACAATAGTTCGGTGGAAATGCTAGAGTTTTCAAGATTAAGAACTACAAGTAGACCATAAATAGACATTGTAATTGCTCCAGGTCCTTCTATAAAATAATAGAATACTACAGAAACCACCGCAGAAATAATTATGTTTATCAACTTTTGCTTATTCATCTTCTTTGAGTAAATTTTCTATTTGTTCTATTAGGTCTTTCATACTAAATGCAGTAATTGAATGGTCTTTAACATTCTTCCCATCATTCACAGTAACCTTTGTTTTTAGCCTCCAGACTTTTGTACCCGGTCCTGCCCACATATCTTCATTGCCAGCCACTATATCGCTATCATGCCCAGCTTGAAACGTCCACTCCATAGTAGATTTTAGAGCTCTACTCCCTGAGTTAAACATTGCGACATCTAATTCATATTCAAAAACACCACTTATCTCTTCGTCCGTCCATCCCAAAGTATGTTTTGCATAATCTTTCAATGACTCAACAAAACCACGAGCGTAAGCACCTCCCATACTATGAGTTATAACTCGAATTTTTTCTCCTGGGGCTAACGACAAAAAGATCGTACTTGCACTAGTATTTCCTGCTACTCCACCAGCAAACCTTCTCCACCTTGGTGAAAGGTTAGAGGGATAACCCAACGCACCACCTACAGAGCCGTCCAAATATAGATTATTGTGATCATTATAATAATTTATAGCTACTTGGTCTTGACCTCCCCAGTATTTGGAAGACCCTCCATCTCCTCCATGCATCCCATTAATAAAAACGATGAGTCTCCCATCAGGGTCAATCGCATTTAATGGATTATTTCCTACATAGTTATACGGGCTCAAACTTGCATAAACATCGTGTAAAACATCTATTTGCATAAATCTTCCCAACACAGGATCCAACATTCTAGCTCCCGCATTAATCAGATTCAATCCTGCCTCATCGTCCAGCTCATGCCCCGTAAATTTATAATTGTCATTGGGGTTGGCAGAGTTTGAACTTCTGCCAGGCATAGCTAACCCAAAGGGGTAGTAATCGTCGTAACCCTCCGTTGCTCCATTTTCATTAATAGTAGTGCGAATGCTTCCTAAATGGTCTTTCAGGTAATATCGGCGTTGTGTGCGATCATAGTTCCCAATCATTTCGCCTCCTGCATAAATAGGCTGCGATTTTACAACATTATTTACATACGTTGCAAGCACTTCCCCATCTTTTCCTCGCACATAATGGGTTACCGTATTGCCTATTCTCTTTTCCGTCCGATGCCCCTCAGCGTTGTAGTCGTATTGCAGCGTAACGGAGCCTGCCTGCATTTGCGAAGGTAAATTACGCCAATCGTATTGGGTTCCAGTTAATCCTTGTACTTCATTTTCTATAACATTGCCATTGGCATCATAATCCATGGTATAAAAGGTCGTATTAAAAGCTTCAAAATACTGTATGCGGTTACTGTTGTTAAACATACTAAAATTACCGCTTTTAAGCCACCACGTGCCGGTGTTATCAAACCGATTAGACCAGCTCATATTCCCATTTTTATCGTAGCCATAACTCACATCAAAAGCACTAGAGTTATACCCACTCCCTGTAAAATTGGCTCCTATAAGTCGGTTGGCTGCGTCATAGCTGTAGGCATAATTAACTTTTTGTGAAGGATCGCCTCCCCCTTGTAGCCATGACTGCTTTGAAATGGTACCATTGGCATTATACTCCAACTCCATATCAAAGCCGTAATGCCAATTCATACTATGAGATACACTACTGTTTCGATTTGTGAGCCAACCCCTGATGTTGTATGAATTATGTACTGAAGGAACAAAAAACGGATCGTATCCTAAATCCAACTTTTCTACCTGTCCATCGACCGTATATGTATATTCTGCTTCTTTTACTCGACCTGCAATAACCGTATCGGTATCGGTGTACACATATTTTAAGCGTCCGTAATCGTCGTATTCATTCCAGGTTATAAACCGTTCGGCGCTATTTGTGGGCTGGTAATCGGTTCTGGTTCGCCTGCCTAAATCATCGTAGTGGTACTTAACCAGTTTAAGCGTGTTGAGGCTCCTTAGATCTACAATCTTCCATTCTACCGGCCCTAAATCATTGTACGAGTAGCCTTCATGGCTCCACCCCGAGGGCGTGTTTTGATTTCTATAGCTTATCTTTGTTAAACGCCCGTTAGCATTATTCGGAGTATATCCTGATACTAAAGGTGCATGATCTCCATCGTAATAATAGTTAATATTGGCCGTATGCCCAGAAGTGGGGAAAGTATCCACATCTGGGTTAGCACTATCAAAGTCGGTTCCTCCGCTATATGCTCCAATTTCTATAGGGCGGTTTA